>Ga0335078_10000737_pt1 | contig 49989 bp, 44 predicted proteins | sample Lox_Sample_32_FD_206711 | JGI IMG/M metagenome (GOLD analysis project Ga0335078, IMG submission 206711) | Soil microbial communities from Loxahatchee National Wildlife Refuge, Florida, United States - Lox_Sample_3.2 | ecosystem: Environmental > Terrestrial > Soil > Wetlands | place: USA... | reverse complement strand
CGTACAGCGCGAGCTTCGAGTCGAAGTACACGTACAGCGAGGGCTGACGCATACCGACCGCCCGCGCCAGGCCGTGCAGCGAAACTCCGGCGATCCCGTCCTCCTGGGCCAGCGTCCAGGCGGACGCCACGATCTCCGCTGTCTTCTCTGCACGGCGCTTCGCGACCGAGTTCGCCATATCCGTTACGCCCTGGTCAAATCGCCAGCGGCCCGTAAGCCCGCGGCGCGACCGCGGCCGACCGGCAGACTACCGCCGGGCGCCGTCCCCAGCCGGCCACCCGGAGGGCGAACCGCTGGATCCCGCCGGGCCCGGCGAGCAGTGACGCGACCAGCCGACGGCACTCCGCCTCGGCGAGCAGCGCCTGGCGCCATCCGTCCGCCAGTCCGCGAGCCATATAGATCGGTACCATCTCGGTCCGCCTCCACGAGTTCCTATCGTTGATAGGAGATTAACCTATCGGCGATAGGAGTTCAAGAGCCTATCGGCGATAGGAGAAATTTCTGGCTGGGGCCGTGCGCCACGCTGGCCGCGAGCGTCGCCGCGATGCCCAGGCCGGGAGCCACCGTGCCAGCGCCGGAACCGACGTCTTCCGGCGCGCCGAGTCCAGCATCGAACTCGCGTAGATCAGCCCGTCCACCGTGAGCGGAACCATGTGAGCCGTCCAGCCAGACTCACCGTGCATCCGCACGAGTGCTCGTAAGACGCGACCGCAACCACCGCCGCGACGCCGAGCGCAGCCCCGCAGTGGACCACCCGATGACCCGATCCGCACCGCTCATCGCACGCCGCCAGCAGCAAGCGAAAACTCCGCCGTCAGGGCAACGCCGGTCATGTACATAAGGTGCGTGTCGGTCCTCGGACACAACTCACAATCTTCTGACCTGCAGTTATGCAGGAAACGCGCAGCTCATAAGGGCAAAGCTGCAGGTCACGCGCGTGGGAGTTCAACTCGCCCCCGGACACGGCCCATTCGCCTATATCCACGCTCACGGCGGGCAGCCGGACCGAAGCTGGGGCCCATAACGCGAGTCCTGCGGGCCCAGGGACCAGGCCGCAGACGGCCGCCCATACTCGCCGTGGCTATGCAGCCGGGTGGGCTTTCACCGTGGTCACAGCGTGCCCTTCTGGGCGTTTCCGGCCGGGTGCGGCACGAGGACCTGCGCGTCCAGACCGCCGCTGAGTTTGCCCTGCAAAGCAGACCGCAGATCGGCGAGCGACTCCCCCTGGAGGTGCTCCGAGCGCGCCTGCTCCGACTCGTACTTCTCGATCATGACCAGCCGGTCGGACCCCTTGTGCAGTGCGTAGAGCTCGACGCCCGGTTCGTGGTGCACCTGGGTAATCGCCGCCTCGAAGGCCGCGATCACCTCGGCGCGGTGCTCGGGAAGGGGAAAGGCCGTGGCGACGACGACAACGCTCATTTCAACCGCTTCCTCCCGTTGATGATCATCTCGACTCCCGCGGTGGCCTGAGCCCCGCGTTGCGCTGGTCCATCTAGTGCCCGGCAGGTCACGTGGTCATAGGCCGCGACCTTCGAGCGCGGTCATCTAGCGGAGCGATCTGAAGGCGGCGCGCAGCTCGGCCGCGAACAGGGCCGGCTCCTCCCACGCGGCGAAGTGGCCGCCCCTGTCGGCCTGGTGGAAGTAGATGAGGTTGGGGTAGACCTTCTCGGCCCAGCTGCGCGGGGCCTGGTAGATCTCGCCGGGAAACACGGTGAAGGCGACCGGGAGGGAGACCTCGGGCGGCGGATGCCCGGCTGCCGCCGCCGCGGTGCTTCGCCCGCCCTCCCAGTACATCCGTGCGGCCGGGGTCGCGGTGGCCGTGAGCCAGTACAGCGTGATGTTGTCGACGACGTGATCGCGGGTGAGGCCGCCGGAGGGCGGCCCGCCGGTGAAGGCGCGGGAGATCTTCTCGTAGCTGTCGGTGTCGTGCTCGAGCATCCAGGCCGCCAGGCCGGCTGGCGAATCGGTCAGCGGGTAGCCGATCGTCTGCGGCGACTGGCCCTGCTCCACGTTGTAGCCCTTCCTGGCCTGCGCCCCGAACGCTGCCAGCGCCGCCCGCTCCTGCTCGGTAAACCCTTTGGGAACGGGGGCGCGGCCGAGCAGTGCGGCCACCACCTCCAGCGGGGGCCTGCGCAGGAAGTTGAGGTGAATGCCCGCCAGCCCGTCGGGCGCCTGGATCGCCATGGCGTCGCAGACGCCCGCGCCGACGTCGCCACCCTGGGCCACATAACGGGTGTAACCCAGGCGGCTCATCAGCTCCGCCCAGGCTCGCGCGGTGCGGCCGGGGTCCCAGCCGGCCGACTTCGGCGCGGCCGAAAAGCCGTAGCCGGGCAGTGACGGGATAACCAGGTCGAACGCGTCCTCGGGGTGCCCGCCGTGCGCGGCCGGGTCGGTCAGCGGACCGATGACCCCGAGCATCTCGATCACCGACCCGGGCCAGCCGTGGGTGATGATCAGCGGCAGCGCGTTCTCGTGCGCAGACTTCACGTGGATGAAGTGGATATCGAGCCCGTCGATCTTGGTCGTGAACTGGGGCAGCGCGTTCAGTTTCGCCTCGCACGCGCGCCAGTCGTAGCCGGTGCCCCAGTAGGTCACCAGGGCCTGGAGCGTCGCCAGCTGCACGCCCTGCGACCGGTCGGTGACCAGCTCTCTGGGCGGCCAGCGGGTGGCCGCGATGCGCCGCCTCAGGTCGGCCAGGTCCGCGTCTGGCATGTGAACCTCGAACGGCCGGATAGTGAGGTCGGTCATGGTCATGGTCATGGTGTGCTCCTTGTCCCCTGCGATAGAGCCGGCGGTTCTGGCTTGGCGATTCCTTCAGCGCAGTGTGCGGAACGCGGCGCGCAGCTCTTCGGCAAACAGTTGCGGTTGCTCCCAGGCGGCGAAGTGGCCGCCTTTGCCGGCTTCGCTGAAGTAGATCAGGTTGGGGTAGGCCTTCTCGGTCCAGTTACGCGGAGCCTGGACGTACTCCTCCGGGAACACCGTGACGGCCGCTGGCAAGGAGACATCGGCGGGGGCGTAGAAGTTCCGGCCGGTGACGGCTTGCTGCCAGTACAGCCGCGCCGCGGACGTCGGGGTGTTGGTGAGCCAGTAGAGCGAGGTGTTGTCGAGCCAGTCGTCGCGGGTGATGGCGCCGTAGGGCCCCCCGGCGAACAGCTGGGCGAGGTGCTCGTAGGTGGCCGTGTCGTGGTCCAGGAGCCAGGCCGCGAGGCCGACCGGGGCGTCGGCCAGGCTGTAGCCGATCGTTTGCGGGCGCGTGCCCTGGATGACGCCGTATCCGCGGTGATACGTCGCGAACGCGACCTGTTCATACGCGCGCTTTTCCGCGTCCGACAGGTCAGCTGGCGCAGGCTCGCCGTTGCGGATATGACCGAGGATGGCTAGCGGCATCATCTGGGCGAAGTTGACGTGGATGCCGATCAGCCCGTCCGGTGCCTGGCGGCCCATCGCGGCCGTGATCGCGGTGCCCCAGTCGCCGCCTTGGGCGACGTAGCGCGGGTATCCGAGCCGTTGCATCAGCACCGCCCACGCGGCTGCGATGCGGTCGGGGTCCCAGCCGGTGGCAGCGGGCTTGCCGGAGAACCCGTAGCCGGGCAGTGACGGGATGACCACATCGAACGCGTCCGATGCGCTCCCGCCGTGCTCAGCAGGGCTGGTGAGCGGCTCGATGATCTTCAGCTGCTCGATGACCGAGCCGGGCCAGCCGTGCGAGACGATCAGCGGCAGCGCGTCCTCATGCGGCGACCGGACGTGGATGAAGTGGACGTCCAGGCCGTCGATGCTGGTCATGAATTGCGGCAGCGCATTCAGCTTCGCCTCGCACCGGCGCCAGTCGTACTCGGTTGCCCAATAGCTCGCCAGTTCCTGCACGGTGGCGAGCTGTACGCTCTGTGACTGATCATCGACAGGTTCCCGCTCGGGCGGCCGCCACGCCGCGATCCGCCGCCGGAGGTCGGCGAGTGCCTCTTCGGCGATGCTGACATGGAACGGCCGGATTGCAGTTTTGCTGGCCATCTCTACCTCCCTGAATTGGCTGATGACGATGGGTGGCCCGGACCGGCCGGCTCCCGAGCGGGGTCCGGGGCAACGGCCTCACTCACCTGTGTCCCATCCCGGCGCGCTTGTGTGTCTATTCGGGCGGGCCCGAACCGGGCTGGCCGGCAGCTCTGCGCGGCCGTCGGCGTTGCTGATCGCTGTGGCCATCAGCTCGGTGAACTCCGCCATCCGCGATCCGGTTGCCGCGGGGAGCGGCCCGGGGCTCTGCCATGCGGCCACGCTGATCCCCCATACCCGCCCGCCGGCCTGGATCGGTACCGCGGCCGCCGTGCGGATGCCAAGTCGCCGGAGTTCGGCGCTGAATGGTCCGGTGAGCGGGACATCTGATGGCCCGCAACGGACCGGGCGGGCGGTGTCGCGCAGCCGGCGCAACGCCGCGTTCACTGGCTCCCGATCGCCCACCGGGGCAGACGTGCCTGTGGTGTTCCACGCGGCGAGCAGCGTGATGGTCTCGTCGGGTTCGAACCGCAGCAGGGCCGCGGCGTCCGCCTGGACGAGCTGCGCGAGTTCCTGGTTGGCCACCGCGAACAATTCAGCGTGGCGGGCTCCGCGGGCGGCGAGCGCCGCGAGGCGCTGGAGGGCCTCATGCCCGGCGGCGAACCCCCGCGCACTGGGACCGATCCCGGCCGGCGCACCAGCGCCCGAAGAGGCGGACTGTTCTGCTGGGGACGACATGCTGGCCAGTGTCGCCGGGCTGGGCGCACAGTCGCGTCAGTGACTCCCCAGTGCCGGTCCCTAGTCCCCCGTGAGGGACCGAGCCCCGCACATCCGCGTAGCTGGCTCGCTGGTGGCCGGTCACGCCAGCCGCACGGCTCTGGCGTCGTCGGGGAGCGCGTGCTCGAGCTGGTGGCGGGAGCTGATGTCGAGCTTTCCGAACACCTTGCGCAGGTGGTATTCGACCGTGCGCGGGCTGAGGAACAGGCGGGCGGCGATCTGCGGGTTCGACAGGCCGCCGCGGGCCAGGCTGGCGATCTGGGCCTCCTGGGGGGTGAGCGTGTCGCGCGTTTCCACGGTGCGCTGGCGGGTGGTCTCGCCGGTGGCGGCCAGCTCGTGGCGGGCACGCTCGGCGAATGCCTCCATGCCGATCGCGGCGAACATGTCGTGGGCGGTGCGCAGCTGCGTGCGCGCGTCGGCGCGGCGGCCCTCGCGGCGCAGCCACTCCCCGTAGAGCAGGTGCGCCCGGGCCAGTTCCGGGCGGAGGGATGTGCGGCCCAGTCTTTCGATCGCCTCGCGATAGGAGATCTCGGCGATCTCGCCCTCGCTGAGCAGCGCCCGTGACCGCGCGTGGATCCCCGACGCCCACTCGGTCTGGGCGGCGCTCGCGGCCGCGGCGAGCCGGTCGAGCGCGTCGGCGGCGACCTGGGTCTGCCCGGTTCTGCTGGCCGCCTCGATCAGCTCGGGAAGCGCCCACGCTGAGACATTCAGTTCAGGCGCCTGCTCACTGGCCTGCCGTGCCTCTTCCAGGGCCTTCTCGTAGCGGCCGAAACCGTTGTAGAGGATTCCCGATACCCATTGGCACCACTGGATCCCCACGCCCTGCCCGGCGGCTCGCGCGTCCTTCGTCACCACCTCGATCAGCCGCGTGGCCTCGGCTTCCGACCCCCGGAAACCGGCCAGAGTTACGGCCGCGTGCGGCGCGAAGCGGGTCCCTGTCGCCTCCGCGATCGCCTCACTCTCCGCAACCAGCGACGCAGCCGCCGCAAAATCGCCGCACCACACCGCGGTTATCCCCAGCGCGTTCACATAGACCAGAAGGTGGACGAGCAAGCCCGCCTCCCGGGCGGACTGGACCTGCCGGAGGGCAATCGACTGCCAGTTCTCCACGTCCCACAGCGCGCCTGCGGCGATCGCGGCCACCCATCCCCAGCGCAGTCCCTCCTCCAGCGCGATCTCCCCGTCGGCGAAGACGTGTGCCGCCCGCCGCAACATCGGTGCCGCCGCCGCGCGTCCGTCGGTGCCCAGGACGGCAAAGCCATCCAGCAGCAGATCGCTGGGAGCCGGAGGGTCCAGGGGCGCAGGGGCGGACCTGGCGGCCAGGGACACTTCGCGCAGGGTGCCGGCTTGCGCGAACCGGCCAGCGAACAGGGCGGCGGTCCACGCATCCAGATACGTCTGGCGGGCGAGTCCGCCATCCAGCGGCTCGAGCTGCCGTGCCGCCTCGAGCAGCAGCGCCGGGGCTTCGCGGGCCGCGCCAGCGGCGAACAACGCGACCTGCCCGCGGAGCAGGCCGGCCCGGGCACGCTGGAGGTCATCGAGCGGGCCGGCCTCCGCCGCAGCCACCAGCTCCAGAGCCGCGTCGAACACGCCAGCCTGGAGATTCACTTGCGCGGCCGCGAGTGCGCGCCCGGCCCGCGGTCCGGGCTCGGCCGTCAGCGTGACCGCACGCTGCAAGAACGCCGCCGCCGCGGCCATGCCGCCGCGGGCCTGTGCCCGGCCCGCTGACCGCTCCAGTTTGGCGGCGACCTCCTCATCGGGCCCGGCCGCGGCCGCGGCCAGATGCCACGCCCGCCGGTCAGGGTCGAGTTGGCGGTCGGTCACCTCGGCCAGCGCCAGGTGCGCCGCCCGGCGCTCGGGCAGCGCGGCCGACCAGTACACACCCGACCGTGCCAGCGGATGGCGGAACCGCACGTGCGTTCCTATCTTCACCAACCCGTCCGCCTCGGCGGCGCCCGCCGCCGAGGCCGCGATCCCGAGCCGCTCGGCTGCGCGCCAGACCAGCGCCGGGTCGCCGGCCGGTTCGGCCGCGGCGACCAGCAGCAACAAGCGCGTATCGGCGGGCAGCGCTCCGAGCCGGTTCCGGAAGCTCGCCTCGATCCGCCCGGGTATCGCCTGCGCACCCATCAGCCCGAACTCGCCCGCCAGCTGCGCCGGGCTCAGCCCGCGCGGCAACTCCAGCAACGCCAGCGGGTTGCCCTGCGTCTCGGCCACGATGCGGTCGCGAACCCGCTCATCCAGCCGGACCCCGACTACCGAGCGCAACAGCGTCCGCGCCTCCTCATCCTGCAGGCCCCGGACCTCGAGGTCCGGAAGCCCTCCAAGCTCCTTGCCAGGGTCGCGCGCAGCGAACATCAGCCCAACGGGGTCCGCCAGCAGCCGCCGCGCCACGAACGCCAGCACCTGCGCGGACACCCGGTCCAGCCACTGCGCATCATCGACCAGGCACAGCAACGGCCGCTCCTCCGCCGCCTCCGACAGCAAGGTCAGCACCGCCAGCCCCACCAGGAACCGGTCCGGCGCCCCCCCGCCGCGTAGCCCGAACGCGATACCCAGCGCGTCGCGCTGCGGAGCCGGAAGCCGCTCCAGCTGATCGAGCAGCGGCGCGCACAGCTGATGAAGGCCGGCGAACGCCAGCTCCATCTCCGATTCCACTCCGGCGGCGCGGACCACCCGTATATCCGGCGCCGCCCCAGCCGCGTACTCCAGCAGCGCGGACTTGCCCACCCCCGCCTCGCCGCGCACCACCAGCGCCCACCCGTGCCCCGACCGCAGATCCTCCATCAGGCTGTCGAGCGCCTGGCGCTCCCGCTGGCGTCCCAACAGCGCCGGGACCGCCTCGGATCGCACACGCATGCCCATCACCGCCCCCGGAAACCACAGCACGCATCAAGTCAGCCGAGGAGTGGAACTCCCCTACGCTGCCGCATGGAAAGCGCCAGGGCATACCAACGGCGGGTCGATGTGAAAACGGCCTATCCAGCCAACTTAACTGGAACATCAGGCAGAAGCGACAGCTGTGCCAGCTGGACGGTGCATGATGATGATCATACTGACAGCCGATCTCCGCTACGCTGGGTAGCGATCCATCACCGGCCGGTGCTCCTCCGGCCACTGGCACGCACGCCGCTGAAGATCCCAGCCCTGGCCAGCACGGTATCCGGGCACGAGCACGGCCGCACCCAGCTCTGCACACCGGTCGTCGTCCACGTGTGCCACTGATCCGTCCGGCCCGCTCAACGCTGGCTCCCCAGCACAAACTCAGCAGACAGCGCGCTTGCGCAGGCAATTGGTTCTATTCCGACCCCGGAGACGAATGTCAGATCCCAGAACGGTAACGAGGCGGTCCTTCGTGCGGAGGACGAGCGCCGCGGGCGAGGCTATGGCGCCAGCGCCCGCGCGCGCAGCCGGTGACCGCCCTGGGTCCCGGTGATGACGGCCAGCTGGTCCTGGGCACCAAACGGCCGCCATCGCGCGGTGAGATGCACCACCGCCCCGCGCGCGGGGCGCACGGTCAGCCGGGCCGACACGGTCCCGGCGGACTGATTCCACAACGCGGTGCCGCTGATCGAGGCGTCGGTGACCCACCGGGCGTTCCGCAGCGCTATCCGGATCACGTTACCGCCAGAGAAGCGGATCTTGCCGCCGCGCAGACCCCGGTCGATGTTGCCGCTGAGCAGTTCGTAGCGGCTGACCTCGTCGCCGACGCTAGCGAGGGCCACGGTGGCGGCCCGGAGCGCCTGCCGGGTAGCGGTGTTGCCCGGCCGGGCGCGGGCGGGAGCCGCGCCCGTCAGCCGGAGCGGGTAGGTCCCGACCGTGTGCACGGGCGTGACCCGGGCCGCGCAGCCGACGTTCAGCTGGTGCAGTCGGGACGGCCTGCGGATAAAGGCCTGGTAGATCGAGGCCGGGCAGGCATCGTTCTGGTCCTGCAGCATGACGTGCGTGAGGTTCGCGAAGGTGACCAGGCGAGCGGATGGTCCTATCTGGTGCGCGACAAGCGTGGCTCCGTCGAGACGCGGCGTCAGCGAGTCGAGGGTCCCAGACATGATCAGCACCGGTAGGTGCGGCGGGACCAGTGGCGGCGTGCGGAGGATAGGTGCGATGGTCCGGGCCGGCGCCGGCCAGTCCAGGCAGGCACTGTAAGCCTCGGTGTACTGGTCCAGGCTGGTCCACTGCGCGACGCTGAACGGTGCGAAGGTCGCGGCGGGCTCGCGGGCCAGCGCCGCCTGATACTGACTGAGGCGGGTCGCGGGCGGCGCGTCCCGGCTGAACAGCTGCACGTAATCGGTGCACGAGACGGCGAAGTAAAGCCCATCGCTGAACTCCGGCAGCGCGTAGTTGTCGTCGTCGAAGCCCAGAGACAGCGCAGCGATGCGCAGCAGTGGCGCGGCGTCGTGCTGCTCGAGCAGCGCCCGGCCCGCCGCGTCCAGGTCCTGGTACACCACCGGGTCGAAGCCGGCGTTGTTGACCAGGTTCACCAGCGTGAGGGCCGTGACGGTGAGGCGGCCGCGGGTGCCGTCGGCAGTCGTGGTCTGGCCGGTCACCGGATGGCGGGCGAGCCGCCCGGCCAGCACCGCGATCCGCCCCCAGCCGGTCGCGGTCGGGCTGTGGCTCCCGGCTGCGGCGGCCGAGCACGCGCGTGACAGGGCGCAGGCCTGGTCGAAGGCACGGCGAGCCGTCACGACCGTGCTGACGTACCAGGGGTCCAGTCCGATTACCTGGTAGGTCGAGTCGAGGGTGACCGAGCGCAGCCGCGCGGGATAGCGAGAGGCGAAAACCTGGGCGAACCAGCTGCCGTAGGAGTCGCCGTACAAATCGACCTTGCCGGTACCCAGTGCGGTCATGACCCGCGTGACGTCGCGGGCCGAGTAGGCGGTGTTGAACAGGTCAGAGGCGTGCACCCAGCTGCCGCCGCGGTAACGCCATGTGTGGTTCAGCTGACGGCCGCAGGCGGCGACCGCCCGGTCGAAGGCCGGGCCGTCCTGGGCCTGGATGTGACCGTAGCGCTCAAGTGCCGGGCAGTTGACCGGGGTCGAGCTGCCGGTACCGCGCAGGTTGACCAGCAGCATGTTGCGGGCGCGCAGCAGGGGCCCTGCCTGCGCGACGTACTCTGCCTCGGTGCCGGCCGACGCGAAGCCAGGGCCGCCCTCCACGGCGAGAATAGTGCCCGCAGCTCTCCCGGCGCCGGTCGCCGGCAGCCAGCGGAACCCGATGCGGATATCCGGGCTGGCCGCCGAGGAGTAGTCAAGCGGGACATCAAGCGAGCCGCAGTACGCCAGCGGGGAGCGTCCGCAGCGGTGCAGTGTCCGGCTGCCAACGGTGATGGCCGGGCCGGCGGCCGGACGCGGTGCCAGCGGGCGGGCCGGGACGGCAGACGCCTGCGCCGACGGCGCGGCGAGCAGTCCGGTACCTGCCATCAGGGCTATCGCCAGCAGGGCCGGGGCCCAGTGGGTGGCGCCGCGGCGGTTCCGGCGCACACGGAGCGGGGACGGCATGGCGAGTAGCCTCACCCGGCACATAGTAAAGCGCCCGGATCTGCGCAACCAGGGCTGCCGGCTTGGCCAGTGTTGCTGGCCATGATGGATTTCGTCAGGGAGCCCACTTACCTGGTCGGCTGGGATGTGCCGGCCGTCCGACGCGGGATGGTGAGGCACTAACCCGCTCGTGACGGATCCTTACCAGCCCATCCTCTTTAGATCTCGGCCTTACCGGGCCGGGTCAGCATCCTTGGGCAGCGCGCCACGGCGCGAATGTGACCGGGCAATCTAACACAAGATCAATATCTTGGGCGAGGGGCGTATTGTCAGTCTGACTGACCGCTGCCTTGCGACCCTAGCTGGACGCGGAGACGCTCAAGGCCCCGACGCTGGTGGGCTCTAACGGCCGGCTCGGTCAGGCCGAGAATCTGGGCTGTTTCGGCGAGCGTACGATCTCCTAGGAAGTGCAGGCTAATAACCTCAGCTTGGCGGCGGGGCAGGTTCCGAATAGCGGCTTCCAGATCCAGGCGAGTCACGGCCGACTCGTCCGTCGTTGCGGACGTCTGCATTTCGGCGCCCACTAGATCCTGCGGCCAGGAGCCTTTCTCTTGTTTGGCTTCGGCCTGCCGCAGCTTCCTAGTAGCTACTTTGAATAGCCATGCACCTGGCCGGTCATAGGTGAGAAGAAGATCCCATTTATCACAAGCGTGCATCATCGCGTCCTGGGCAATATCTTCAGCCAGGTCCCTAGCGCCACTCTGGGACATCAGGTACCGGGTCAGCGTAGGATAATACATCTCGTAAAATGCGTCGAATGACCTGTGTTTGCGGGAGGTATAACGTCTCGGAACAGGCGTTGGAGCCGATTGCGCCAATACGGGGAGCACGGGAAGTATGGGGACATCGCGCGAAGGTAGCCGGGGATCCTCGCGAGATATCTCGCGCGCGATGCGAGGAGCCGCGATGAGCAGGCCCGCAGCGAAAGCGATCCCCCGAGCGAGACGCGTTATAGGGCGAGATTCCGCACCGCGCAATACGTAATATAGTTCGGGAAGCCACTCTTCTTCATAGATGGTACGGCGCTGGCCAACATTGAGCCGACTAGCGGCCCAGCGCAGGATGGCGTGCGGAATGAGATCCAGCCACCCTCGAACCTCGTCGTGCAGGAGGTCCCCCAGTGTGCCAAGCATCACGGCGCCGATAAGACCCAGTGCGGCCCACGCCCAGGCTGTCATGTTGTGCCGCCCCGCGGGGAGAGCTGCGGTCGGGTCGCGACCGGAGGCCGATAGCGCTCACTGAGGACGGCTAGCTGGACTCGTGCGGCGGGGACAGCGTCACCCGTCATGCGGTAGAGCCGACGGGGCGGGCGGCCCTCGGCACGAGGATCAACGTCTTCTTTGCCCCCGGTGAGCCAGCCTGCGCGCTCGAATTTGGCAAGAATGGGGTACAGGGTCCCGCTAGGCTGCCCAGTGATACGCATCAACTCGAAGCCATAGCGTGGCCGACCGAGATCTTCAAGGAACACCTTGATGACCGAAGCCATCTTCGGTGTGAGTTCCAAGGGCTGAACAGGTGTGGCCACCCCCCCACTGTAGCCAAGCTACATAGGGTCTTCCAGCCAAACAACCTCGGACACAGGCCAGGGACTTCACCAAGCCAGCAGAGAGTCGCGCTGACCGGGCCGGCTCGGGTCATCCCCGGGGACAGATACGTTCAGTCAGCGAGCCGGCCAGCCGCCAGCGCCCCGGCGCGGGGGTGGGCAGCGTGGTCCTGGGCGGTCAGCATCAGCGGCATGACGTCGCGGACCTGCTGGCACAGCTCATCCAGCGCATCAGCATGGCCGGCCACGTGGCCGAGCAGAGCCCGCTGGAAAAGGCCATCCAGCATGGCGTAACACGCGGCGGGGCTGAGCCGGGTGCCCTGGCCGGCGAGGTCGGCGTAGCGGCTGATCACTCGCCAGATCATCTCCGCCAGCGTCCGGTCGATGAGCGTGACGGCCTCGCGCAAGCCCGGCTCGAACATGCTCTGGCACCGCAGGTCGTACCAGAGGCTGTGCATCGGTCCCTCGTCGCGGATGGTCTCGGCAAGCTTGGCCGCGAAGGCCTCGACCAGGCCATCGGCGGAGATGGCGTCCGCGATGACGTCGTCGTAACGGGTGACGCAGCGGGCCTTGTAGTACCGGACGCAGTAGACGATCAGCTCAAGTTTGTCGGCGAAGTAGTAGTGCACGACGCCATGGCTGAACTCGGAGTGGCTGGCGATCTCGCGCAGGCTGGTGCGGGCGTAGCCGAGCTCACCCAGGGTGCGCAGCGCCGACTCGGCGAGTTCGCTGCGGCGTCGATCGTGCTTGTCGGCGGGCGCGGCGCGCGCCCGGTTGACCCCGGCCATCACCCCTCCTGCGGTACTCCAGCTCGGCCCTGGCTCCCACCCTAAGTGATCAACTCAACGCTCTGGACAGCTGGCAAGATTTTTCTGGGCGAATGTCAAGGAAAAACTTGACACATGTCAAGGTGCGCCGCCTAGGTTGTGATCGACGCCACAACCGAACCGATTCGAGGAGAGCGGCGATGACTGATCTCGACCTCACTGGCCGCAAGGCGCTGGTGACTGGGGGCGCGCAGGGCCTCGGTGAAGGGATGGCCCGCGCCCTGGCCGCCGCCGGCGCGGCCGTCGTCATCGCCGATCTGCAGGACGACGTGGGGGCGAAGGTGGCCGGATCGCTCAGCGGCGCGTTCGTCCACCTCGACACGACCGACGACGCGAACTGGGCATCAGCGATGGCCGAGGCGGTTGATCGGCTGGGCGGGCTGGACATCGTCGTCAACAACGCCGGAGTGGAGATCACTAACCTGCTGGTGGACCTGGACCCGGCGGCGGCCCGCAAGCAGCTTGAGGTCAACCTGCTGGGCACGGCGCTCGGCATCAAGCACGCCTTCCGCGCCATGCGGCCGGGTGGTGCGGCTGGCGCAGGCGGGACGGTCATCAACGTCGCGTCGGTCGCCGCCACGATCGCCTTCCCCGGCATCGCGGTCTACTCTGCGACCAAGTCTGGCGTCGACCGGCTCACCCGGGTGGCCGCGATGGAGTCGGGCAAGCTCGGATATGGGGTCCGCGTCAACTGCGTCTATCCGGGGCTGGTGCCCACGGCGATGGGCGCCGGGCTGGCCAGCGACGTGGCCGAGATCGGGCTGTTCGGCTCGCCCGAGGAAGCGGTGGGCGCCGTGGTCGAGCTCACCCCCGCTGGCCGGCTGGGCACGGTCGAGGACATGGCCGACGCGGTCGTATTCCTGGCCTCGGACGCCTCACGATTCGTCAACGGCGCCGGCCTTCCGGTCGACGGCGGAATGGGGATGTGACCATGGCCGTCAAGTCTGTCGTCGTCTACGGGGCCTCCGGCTACACCGGCCGCCTGGTCTGTGAGTACCTGCGTGAGTACAACGTTCCGTTCGTGGCCGCCGGCCGGGACGAGACCCGCCTGAAGTCCTCGATGGAGTCACACGTAGCCGGCATCGAGACCGCTGACTACGAGGTCGTCGAGGTCGGCCACGACCCGGTCGCGCTGCAGGACCTGTTCGCCGGCTCGTCGGTCGTCTGCAACACGGTCGGGCCGTTCCGCACGCACGGGCCGGAGGTGGTCGAGGCCTGCCTGGCCACGGGCACGCACTACCTCGACACCACCGGCGAGCAGGACTGGCTGGTCACCTGCGACGAGAAGTACGGCGCTGACTTCGCCGCCGCCGGCCTGCTGCTCGCGCCTGGTATCGCCCAGATGTACACGACCGGCGAGATCGCGGCCGAGTTGTGCCTGGAGTCCGCCGGGCTCGACACGCTCGACATCGCCGTCTTCTGGGGTGGCAGCCCGACGGTCGCCTCGACCTTGACGATCCTGGTCAATGCCGCCCTGGCGGGCGCCTACTACCTGGAGCAGAACCAGTATCAGCCGTGGGACCCGGACGCCGGGCTCTACCAGCTGGCGATCCCCGGGCAGCACGAGCTCGCGCTGGCGCTGCCGTGGGGAGGCACGTCGCACCCCGTCTGGTATCGCCGGGATCCGCGCGTGGCCAACGTCAGGGCCCTCGGCGGCGTGTTCAACAAGCCACTCATGCAGGGCGTGCCGCAGATCGTGGCCGCGGCCGTCGAGGCCACCAAGGACATGGAACCCGACGAGCAGTACGCGGCCCTGGTGGCGACCGCCTCCCAGGTCATGAGCCAGATGCCGCCCAGGGAAAACCGGCGGCTGAACAAGTCGCTGGACTCGGTGCACGCCTCCGGTCCGCTGGGCCGCGCCCACTGCGTGATCCACGGCAACCAGAACTACAAGCAGACCGGGGCCCTGCAGGCCTACGGGGCCTACGCGCTGCTCCAGCAGTCACCCAGGCGCGCTGGCTTCGCCTCGGGCTGCCAGGCGTTCGGTCACCGTGAGCTGCTGGGGGTGCTGCGCGGCTTCGGCCTGGTCTCCCAGCCGGTGCTCACCCGCGAGAGCTGATGACTAGTGCGGCTCGTTGATTACCTGGACAAGGGCGCGTCCCTCGATCCGGATGCGCGGTGCCTGACCACTGATCAGGACGTGCGCACGTACGCCGAGGTGCGGGAGCTCAGCTCCCGCATCGCGGCGGCCCTGGCGGGCCAGGGCGTGGGCCCCGGCGACAAGGTCGCGATCCTGTCCGCCAACGACCCGGTCGCCTTCACCACGGTGTTCGCCATCAGCCGGCTGGGCGCCGTCTGGTGCCCGGTCAACCCGCGCAACGAAGCCGCCGAGAACCGGGACCTGCTGGCCCTCTTCGAGTGCCGGGCCCTGGTGTTCCAGGCGAAGTTCGCCGGGCTCGTCGGCCAGATTCGCGGCGACCTGCCCCAGCTGACCACGCTGGTGTGCCTGGACGGCGAGCCCGACGGCGCCCTGAGCTGGCAGCAGTTCCTCGACGGTGGCACCGGGTACCGCGACGCCACCCCGGCTGACGACCTGGCCATGATCGTCGGCACCGGCGGGACGACCGGCAAGCCTAAGGGCGTCATGCTGACCGGGGCCAACCTGGAGATCATGACGGCGATCGTGCTGATGAGCTACCCCTTCGAGGGGCGGCCCGTCTACCTGGCCCTGGCGCCGCTCACCCACGCCGCCGGGGTGCTGTGCTTCCCGATCCTCGCGCTCGGCGGCGAGATCGTGGTGATGGCGACCCCGGACGTGGGCACCTTCCTGGACAACATCGAGCGTCATCGCGTCACGCACACGTTCCTGCCGCCGACGGTGATCTACATGGTCCTGGGCCATGAGCGGCTGGACGCGACCGACCGATCGTCGCTGCAGTGCTTCTGGTACGGGGCCGCACCCATGTCAGCGGCCCGCCTGGCGGAATCGCTACGGCGCATCGGACCAGTCATGGCCCAGCTGTTCGGCCAGACCGAGGCGCCCATGATGATCTCCACGCTCCCGCCGGGCGACCACTTCCGGGCCGACGGGAGCATCGCCACCGAGCGGCTGGCGTCGGCCGGCCGCCCGGCGCCGCTGGTGACGGTCGCGATCATGGCCGAGGACGGCTCGCTGCTGGCCCGGGGTGAGCGCGGCGAGATCGTGGTCCGCAGCTCCCTGGTGATGGCCGGCTACTACCGCGATCCCGGCGCCACCGCGGCCGCGTCGGCGCATGGCTGGCACCACACCGGCGACATCGGCTATCTCGACGCTGCCGGATACCTCTACATCGTCGACCGGGCCAAGGACATGGTTATCACCGGGGGGTTCAATGTGTACTCCGCTGAAGTCGAGCAGGCGCTCATGGCCCACGATGCCGTCCGCGACTGCGCGGTCATCGGCCTGCCCGACGACAAGTGGGGTGAACGCGTCTGCGCCGTGGTGCAGCTTCAGCCCGGCAGCCTGGCCGATGGCGAAGAGCTGACGGCCTTCGTGAAGAGGCGTCTCGGTAGCGTCAAGGCACCCAAGCAGGTCGAGATCTGGTCGGATCTACCCCGCTCCGCGGTCGGCAAGGTCCTCAAGACCGAGATCCGTTCGGCCCTCACGAATGGCTTCTAGCGGTCCGGGTACGGTGGCCGGCTAGCCGACCGGCCACCTCGTGAGCTCCGAGAACGGCCAGGGCCACGCTTGTCAGCGTTGGATTGCAGGCGGTCGAGGTGGGAATGACGCCGTTGCCGGCCACATAGAGGTTCTCGGTGCCCCAGACCCGGCTGTGTGGGTCGCATACCGAAGTCCCGTCCTCGACGCCCATCCGCACCGTGCCCTGATAGTGCAGGGACGTGCCCGCGGGCATCAGCCGGGGCCGCTCGTCCCGGAATGCTCCGGCGAAGGCCCGTGCGATCAGGGCCATCACCTCCCTGGCCCCGTTCACCCGGGCGCGATCCACGTCGCTCAGCGAATAGTGCACGCGCATGCTGGGCAACCCCCGCCAGTCCAGCACCGCGTCGCTGAACTCCACCCGGTTGTGCCAGCCGATCTCTTTCGGCAGGAAGATGCCAACCGCGAGCAGGTTGGACCACTGGTGCAGCTGGGCGTGCATGGGGAAGCGGTCGCCGTCGAAGGGGACCCAGGTAACGCCGCTGGCGGGCATGAGAGCGTCGGATTCAGCATCATCCAGCTCGTGCGGGGGCTCATCGAGGTTGACCAGCGCCGAGAGGAACGGGTGCTCGTTGAGCTGGCGGCCCAGGGCGGCCGGCCGCACCCCGGAGCAGAAGAGCAGCTGGGGGGTGCGCAGCGAGTCAGCCGCGAGCACGACGTGGTCCGCGGCGATCTGATACGTCCTGGCGGAGGCCAGGTCGACAAGATCAACCCCGATGGCCCGGCCGCCAGCCATCAGCACGCGCCGGCACAGCGTTCCAGGCCGCAGCTCGAACTGAGGGTGCCCGCCGTCGAGCAGCGGGCCGAGGATGACGGCGGGCCCAGACTGGCCGGTGCCGGGTGCGTCCCGGCACACCGCGAGCGGCATCGGCTGCACCCGTCTGTCTGGCGCCCGGCCGTGATCGAACAGCGCGCCCAGCAGGCCCTCGCGCCGGGCCGCGATCTCTGAGCCGGCGAATTGGGTGGCCGAGACGCGGAGCAGCCGCTCGGCCGTCGCCAGGGCGTCATCCAGCGTCGCCTCGCCGAGGAAGCCAATCCGCTCCGTCCCCGCCGGGCGGGGGCAGGCACAAAACCAGTGCGCGCCCATTCCCCCGACGTTATTGGCCAGCGAGGCGGCCGGGAAATCGGGGCTGGTCTCCTGGGTCGAGCCGACGAAGAACAGCCCCGTGTGCGGGACGATCGAGCCGTCACCCGCTGAGCGGTGGCCAAGCAGCCGCAGCTCGGCCGGCGCGATCCCGTACGAGTATTGCGTCGGTCCTTGCGAAGCCAATTTTGCCCGGGCCCGTGCCCCGGGGTCCGTTATCGTGTTCACGTGGGCGCCAGGCGGTTGTGACACGACCTGGCCGGCCTCGATGAGCAGGACGCGCGCCTCCGGCAGCTGATCGCAGATCAGGCGGGCATAGGCCGATCCAGCCGGCCCGCTCCCGACGATGGCCACGTCCACGTGATCCGTTGCACGGCTCACGTCTGTTCCCCTCCCAGGCTGCGTGGAAGCTGCGGCGTCCGGCCACGGCTATGTCACGAAGCCGGCCGGCGCCGCCCGCCGCACATAGGCGAAACGGGAGTCGATCTCCGCATCACCGAGGTGGTGCATCTGGTGCAGGACGATGGTGCCGTCGAAGCCACTGCGCTGCAGCAAGGACAGGTACAGGGGGTAATCGAGGAGGCCTTCACCGGCGGCCAGTTGACCGGCTTCACCGTCGTGGTCGAGGTCCTTGGCATGGGCCAGGGCTATGTCGCCACCAAGCAGAGCAAAGGCATCACCCAGCCGACCACGCATGTGGGGCAGCTCGCCGTCCTGGAAGATGTTGGCCGGGTCCATCACGACCTTGACCCAGGCTGAGCCGACCTCGTCGATCAGCTGGCGGGCCTTTTCCGGCGAACTGATGACGTTGTTGACCTCAGGCTCGAATGCGAGGGTCACGCCATACTCCTCAGCCGTCTGCGCGGCAGCTTTCATGACCGCGACGAGATCGGACATCGCCTCGGGGTTGTCGTTGTCCGGGTGGAATTGCCACATGATCTCGTCGCGGCTCCCGGTGCAGAGGGTCACAACCGACGTGCCCAGCGCGCCGCAGGATTCCACCAGTTTCTGCAGGTACCCAAGATTCGTCCACCGGCGCTTCTCATCAGGATGAACCATGTTGAATGTCCCATCCACCGCGGCCATGACCAGCTGCCGCTTTGCCAGCTGATCACGTATGTCCAGGCACAAGCCAGGGTTCAGGTATTCGCCCAGGACATCCAGACCCATTCGCAGCGAGGTCTGCAGCGGGATCGACGGAACCGCCGAGCCGAGCTGGAACTGGACCGCGCCAATGTGATGGCCGACCACGGCGTCCAGCGTCGCGCCGAGGCTGAGACGTTCGAATTCGGTGGTCAGAACTCCAAGCCGCGCCACGAACGTCCCCTTCACCGCCGGCCGCCAGATCGCCGGGCCGCCGTACTCGGCCACTCTGCCGCAGCCGGCTAACCCCGGGGCGAAATGTTACTGTCCATCAACAGTTCTGTACAGAGTCATCCTGCGGAGGACGTCCGGCCCGGCCCGGCGCGGGCTTCTCGCCAGGCCCCTGACGGCCTCGGCCCAGTGTTGACAGTGTCCGGTGCGAATTGCTAACGTCCGTATACAATACGATTGTTCTCGCAGGCAGGAGAGGGTGCGGATGAGGTTCGGAGCTCCGGTCTGGCCATTCAGGTGGGAAGAGCCTTACGACGGAGCGATACGTCGCATCCGCGGGCTCGGCTTCCGGGCGGTGGAACTGATCGGCTGGAAGCCAGATACGCTCGACACGTACTACACGTCACAGACGGTTAAGGAACTGCGGGCCGTCCTCGATGGCGAAGGGATGCTCCTGTCGCAGTTCGTAGCCAATCCCGGCGAGCTGGCCAGCGGTGACGCGGCCGAGCGCCAGCAGGCCGTCGAGAACTTCAAGCGCTACTGCGATGCCGGGGCCGAGCTGGGCACCAGGATCGTGAATACGGTGACCCACTATCCCTTTGGCCTTGGTTATCCCCCGCTGATCAACCGCGCCCTGATGCAGATCTTCACCGTCGACGTACCCGCCGATCTCGACTGGAATCAGAACTGGCTGGATTACGTCGAGGCCATCCGCCAGTGTGCCCAGTACGCGGAGTCACTCGGCTTGAAGTACAGCCTGGAGATGCACCCATTCCGCTACGCCGCGACGACCGAGGGACTGCTCCGGCTGATCGAAACGGTGGATAATCCGGCGCTCGGGGTAAACTTCGACCCGAGTCACACATTCCCGATGGGCGACATGACCCACGTGGCGATCTATCGCATGGCAGACCGGCTCTGGCACTGCGATTTCTCTGACAATGACGGAACGACCAACATGCACTTCCGCCCGGGGAAAGGCAAGATCGACTGGGCAGCGGCGATGAAAGCCCTCAAGGATGTCGGTTACGACGGGGTCGTCTCCCTGGAATTCGAGGACATCCCCGGCGTTTCGCGGGGGTCGCGGCCGCAGGCCGGCGCCTACCAGGCCAATACCGAGGCTTCATCTGCCGTGGACCGCGAGTACCAGATCGCGCTGGAATTCCTCACCGGCCTGGCCAAGGACGCGGGCCTCAACGTCGAGTAGGCCATGCCTCTGGGCCGCCTGGCTGGGTTAGCCAGGCGGCCCAATTGGGTCAGCCAGGCGGCCAGACCCATGCTGAGGGCAGTTCGCCGCCATCCCACCCGCCTGGCCGGCCCGCGAGCCGGCTGTCGATCCGTGTGGGGCAAGGGCGTTCAGAACGATGAGCGGCCGGCCGGTGCTGACCGGGACCCGGCCGGGGCGGCCTGCCCCCACGGCGGCCGCGATAGACCCGTTAAGGCCGTCAGCGGCCTGCGAGCGAGCCGCCGATCCCGCCGATGCTGAAGTGGCGGTGCAGGAAACTGAAGACGAGAACCGGAGGTACCAGCACGATGACGGATACCGCCATCACATAGCCCCACTCGGTGTTGTTGGTGGAGAAGAAGGTCTGCAGCCCGATGGGGAGGGTGAAGTTGGAATCCGACCGGAGGAAGACCACCGCGATCAGGAAGTCGCTCCAGGCCAGCAGAAAGGCGAAGATGGCGGTGGACAGCACACCGGGGAGTGAGTTGCGCAGGACGATCCGCAGGAACCCCCCGAAGAGCGAGCAACCATCGATCCATGCGGCTTCCTCCAGCGCGACCGGGATCGTGTCGAAGTAGGCCGCCATCATCCAGGTGGCTACCGAGATCGTCATGCTGACATACAGGATCGCCAAGCCAAGCAGGTTGTCGTCGAGCCCGAAACTGGCAAACAGCACGAACAGCGGCACGATCGAGACGATCTGCGGGAACGCCTGGGCCGCGAAGAGCAGCAGAGCATAGCCGCTGACGGCCTTGCTCCGGCTGCGGGACAGCACGTAGCCGGCTGGGGCGGAGATGATGACCGCGACCACGACCGTGGCCAGCGTCACGATCAGGCTGTTGCGCAGCCAGGTCAGGACCTGGGTCTGGGAGAACACATAGCTGAAGTTCTCCAGCGTCAAGAATGAGTGCGACGTTGACTGGAGCTGCGGCCGGAAGGCCAGCATCACCGTGACGAACACCGGGATGAGCAGGACGAGGGTGATCACCAAGACGGTCAGGGTGTAACGCCAGCGCGGCGATCCTGATCGGCGCGCCGTGGCGCCGGGCCCGGACTCGCTGGGCACGGCCAGCGAGGTCACTTCTGCGGCGGCCCCCACGGTGGCATCTGTCATGAAGTCGCAGCCTTCCTGATCCGGCGGAACAATACAACGGCCACTACCACGGAAACCAGCATCATCATGAAGCCGATGGCGATGCCCGGGCCGGTCTGGAAATTGCCGAAGATGGTCTCATACGCCAGTACCACCAGGGTGCTGGTGGACTGCACGGGACCGCCGCCGGTGAGCAAATAAATGGATTGAAAGTCGCCGATGCAGAAGATGAACATCAGGACCCAGCTGATGTACGTAGAACGCGCGATCATCGGCAGGGTAATGCGCCGGAACTGCTGCCAGCTGCTGGCTCCGTCTACCCGGGCCGCTTCGTATAGTTCCTCCTCGACGCCGGCCAGCGCAGCACTGGCCATCAACATCATGAAGGGGAAGCTGAGCCACACCTTGTAGACGCAGACGATAACCTTGGCCAGCCCGGGAGAGGCCAGGAACAGCAGCTGGCCAAGGCCGAGATCCTGGGTGATGCGTGGCACCGGGCTGCTCGGCGTGGCAACGAGCCATTTCCACGACGTTGCGGTCACCACAACCGGCACAACCCAGGGCAGCAGCAGCAGCGTCTTGAAGAAGCCCGGGGCGTGGATCCGCTTCCTGAGCAGCAGCGCGAGCGCCAGGCCGACCGCCCAGCTGCCAAACACGCCCACCACGCAGAAGATGGCCGTGAACTCGACCGATTGCCAGAAGACGGGGTCGTGCAGGACAAGCGAGTAATTCTGCAGCCCCACGTACTCGCCGACCTCGACGAGGTTGCCGTTATGCAGCGACTGATACGCGGCATAAATGGCCGGGTAGCCGTAGATGAGCACGACCAGGACCACCGACGGGATAACCAGCAACGCCAAGGTTATGGTCCGGTTGAAGAACCGCCGCGGCGGCCGGGGCGTCTTTTCGCCCCGGCCGCCGAGACCAACACCCTTGCGGGCACGCGACAGCCCGTTCAGCACGCTCGAGGATCGAGCCTGCGTGCTCGTCACTTCGACCTCACACGCGTCACGCCTTGTATGAGGCGCCGTACTGCTGGATCCCGTTCTGCAGAGTCTGCAAGGCCGCCTTGGCGGTCGTCTTGCCTTCCAGGACCGACTGGATGCACTGCACCATGGCGGTTCCGTTGTCTACCGTGGCGAGCCCGGAGAAGATGTGCGCGTAGCGGGCGGACTCGGGCTTAGCCACCGGCACCCACTCTTTGATGATCTTCACAAGCTGCGGGTCCTTCTGGATCTGGGGCAGCGCGATCACGGATTTGCGGACCGGCACAGCGGCGGTGATGCCCTGAGCGAAAAAGCCATCCTTCCCCGCGAACTTTTCGTTCCACCACATGAGGAATTTTTCGGAGCCCGCCGTGCTCGGGGTCTTGCTGTACATCTGGTAGTTCTTCAGGTACTGGATGGTACCGGTGTCGCCATGGGGCCCCTTGATCGGGCTCATGACCACGAGATCGCCATGGACCGGGTCGGTGCCGCACTCCTGCGGGATGGTCGGGTTAGCCAGGGCCATGCCGGCCCGCCCATTCTTGAGTTCGGTGTAGACGTCGGTGTCCTGGTAGCTGACCGAGCCGGGGTCGACGTAGCCGCCCTTGACCAGTTCGAGGAGGTAGTCGACCGCCTCGACGTTGCGCTGGTACAGGCAGTCGACGTTCCCCTGCTCGTCGAACATGCCACCACCGTTGTTGATCATGAATGCGGCGAGGGTGTGGGTGCCGTAGGCGGAATTGCTGCTCGCCGCGGCGGTGACATAGCCATAGACGCCGATCTTCTTGAGCGCCTTGGCCGCAGCCAGGAAGGACGCCCAGTCGGTGGGGACACCCACGCCGGCCTTCGCCAGCAGGCGCTTGTTGTACCAGAGGGCTCGGGTATCGACACCCCATGGGATGGCGACATACCCCTTGGTGGTCTTCAGTGGCGAGAACATGCCCGGGAGGTAGTCGTCGTAGACGCCGTTCTGCTTCAGCACGTCGACGACATGATCCGCGTAGAGGATGTCGCCCTGGTCGGCGAACTGGAACGCCTGATACGCGTACCCGCCAGCTATCGAAGGGCCCTTGTTGGCGGCCAGCGCGGCTTCGATGACCTGGTAGATGTTGCCGGTCAGGAGTTCATAGCTCGCGGTGAGCTGGCCCTGGTGCCAGGCGTTGGTGAGCTTCTTGGCTTCGGCATTGAGCTGTCCGGTGCCGACCTCGCCGTCCCAGAACGCGATCGTGCCGGATCCGCCGGATGACGACGTGCCCGAGTTCCCGCATGCCTCGAGGACGATCGGCAACGCACTTGCGGCGCCGGCCAAGGCCAGGAACTTGCGCCGGGAGAGGCCGTCACGGTCAGGTCTGCCACGCGTCTTCATTGATTGTCTCCCAGGGGGCGTCGTTGCTTTTTGGGTGCGCGCTTCCCCGCTCCGGCGGAGCGCGGTGCCAGGCCAGGTATGGGGAGAGCTGGGGGGTGGATCCGGTGCTAGGGGGTCGCGGTACAGGTACCTGAAGAGCAGGGGGCAGTCACGAGTTGTTTACCGACTAGTCCGGCGTATTGTTACTGAGCGTCCACTTTATCGATGGCCGCCAGCCCGGTCAAGGAGGTCAAAGCGTGGCAATAGTTGCCGGGGCGGGAGACCTCTAAGGTGGTGACATGGCCAAGGTGACGGTTCCCAGAGGGCCCTACCAGACTGGGATCAGACGCCGGCGCGAGATCGTCGAGGCCGCGTTGAGGATCTTCGCGCGCTATGGGTACGCGGGCGGCTCGCTCCGCCAGATTGCCGACGACGTCGGTGTCACGCCAGCCGCCCTGGCCCGGCACTTCGAGAACAAGTACGGCCTGCTCCAGGCCGTACTTGTGCGCTGGGAAGAGGAAACCGACCGGCATTTCGCCGGGGCCCAGGGTCTGGAGTACTTCCGCGGGCTCCCGGGCCTGGTGGAATATCACGCCACGGAACCCGGGCTGATCGAACTGCTGCTCACGCTGGCCACCGAGGCGACCGACCCACAGCACCCGGCACGCGACTGGGCGGTCGCCCGGTACGAGCGGGTCGTCAATCTCGGCGTCCGTTACCTGCGCGAGGCCAGGGAGCTCGGGGAAATCGGCGCCATGGACGACGAGCAGATCGAGACCGAGGCGCGCGGCGTGTTCGCCCTGATGGACGGCATGCAGCTGCAGTGGCTGCTTGACCCTTCGCTCCCCGTGGCGCGGATGTTCCAGGTTCAGCTTGACACGATCCTTGAGCGCTGGGCCCGTGGCGCCAAGCCCCGGAGGCAGCGGACTCGCCCGGCCAAGCTGCCCCCCGCGAACGCACCGGTGACCACGCCGTAGCGCCAGCGTCCGGCGGGCCGGGCCCCGGCCAGCCGGGGTCAGGACTGCGGGAAGAGGACCTTGCGCAGATCGCGCATGGCCGCGCTTTTCGCCGCGAGGGCGGCGTGGACGGACGGGTCGGGTGACCGTTCCCGAGTGGCCCGGGCCGGGAACGGCGGCTCAGGCGCGGCGCGGCCGAGAGCCAGCCATCCGAGGACCGCTGCACCGGTCGAGGTGGCTTCCCCGGGGTCAGGCTCCGAGGTAACGACGCCAAGCGCGTCCGTGATGAGCTGTGCCCAATTGTCATCGTGCCGGAAGCCGCCGGTGAGCCTGACCTCGGCCGGCTCACCGGCGCACGCCGCCACGGCAGCGGCCAGTTCCTGCACGGCGCCAGCGACCCCATCCAGTGCCGCCCGGGCCACATCGGCCGGGCCGTGGTGGCTGGCCAGACCGACCAGGGCACCGCGCAGGTCGTCACGCCACAGCGGACTGCGCTCACCGTTGAGATACGGCAGAAAGACGAGCGCGGGATCGACCGGGAGAGAGAGGGCGTCGCGGAGGACGTCGCCCACCCCGGCCGGCGCGCCACTCAGCCTGGCCACCCAGTCCAGGACGTTCCCCCCGTTGCTGCCCGCTCCCCCGGCCACCCAGTGATCCCGCGAGATGGGATAGCACCACAGCCGCTGGGCCGGGTCCGGGGCGCGGGCCGCGGCACTCGCCCGCACGGCGATGCTCGTGCCCACCGTGCAGGTCGCGGTGCGTCCGCTGAATCCGGCGGCACCGAGCTGAGCCAGCGGCCCGTCCATCCCGCCCAGCACGACCGGGAGGCCGGCCGGCAGGCCGAGCACGGTGGCGGCAGCGGGGCGCAGCGGGGCGTGCAGGGTGGCCGCCCGGATGCCCGGAAACTGTCCGGCGTGCACACCACTCGCCGCCAGGAGATCCGCGTCCCAGCTCCAGCCATCGCTGTCGAACATGCCGGTGGCCGCTGCGGTCATCGGGTCGGTCCACGACTCGCCGGTGATGAGCTCGAAAAAGTGGTCCTTGGCGCCCGCGAAGCGGGCTGCGGAGAGCGGTACCGGGCGATGACGCTCCAGCCAGCGCAGCTTGGCCGGCCAGTAACTGACGTGGCTGGGGCAGAGCGTCCGCTGGTAGCTGCCGAGCGACTGGAGCAGCGCGGCAATCTCGCTCTGTTCTGCTGCCGCCCGGGTGTCGGCCCACAGGATCACCTCGTCGATGCGGCGCTCACCACGGTCCACGGGCCACGAGGGAACCAGGCAGCTGGCCGTGCCGGACAAGACCAGCGCGGCAATCGGCGCGGCCGAGCGCCCAGCCGCGTCCAGGATGCTGGCGGTAACCGCCGAGCGGAGCTTGGCCCACGTCTGCGTGCAGGCACCGCCCGGGCTGGATGTCGTCGCGATCGGCGTCGCCACCGCCGTCTGTACCCGGTAAGCAGCGTCATAGGTCAAGGCCCGGGCACCGCTGGTGCCGATGTCCACCGCGAGTACGACCTCATCCCGGTTGGATGGCCCGCCCGGATCCATGGCCTGGCGCGACCGAGTCACACGATCCGCAGGCACACCGGGGTCGGCAGCGGCGTTGACGACAGGTAACGCAGTTGCGGCACCTCTTCGCTGAACTCCATGACGACCAGGGCATCAGTGTCCTGGTCGGCGACGAGCACGAAGCGGCCGTCGCTGGCGAAAATGAACTCCCGGGGCTCGCGGCCCCCGGCCGGTGCGAGGTCGGCGAGTTCGAGCTTGCCCCGTTCCACGTCGAACCGGAACAAGGCGATCGTGTCGCTGTCCATCCCCCTGTTAGAGACGAGCACACTGCGCCCAGACGGCGACACCCGGATGGCCGCGGCCTGACTGTGACCGCGGAAGCCCGCTGGCAGCGTGCTAGCGATGTCGGTGGTCACGAAGCCGTGTTCGGCGCGGCACAGCACGACGACGGTGTTATCGAGCTCGTTGACGAGCAGGAGGTAATCGCCACCCGGGTGGAAAGCGAGATGACGGGGGCCAGCGCCGGCCGCCATGGCGATCCGCCGATCCGGGCGTTCGGCGAGCTTGCCCTCGTCGCTGAGCTCGTAACCGAGGACGGCATCGAGCCCGAGATCAGGTACCAGCAGGTCACCGGTGGCCGGGTCGAACATGATCATGTGGGCGTGGGGGCCGGTCTGCCGGACCGGATGGACGCTCGACCCCTCGTGCTGCACGTGGTCTGTCATCGGGCCAATGCTGCCGTCGTCCTCGAGCCCGAACACGGCCACGGAACCCGATCGGTAGTTGGCCACCACCAGGAAGCGCCCGCTCGGGTCCAGTTCCAGGTGGGCGGGCTCAACGCCGCCCGAGGAGCAGCTGTTGAGCAGGGTGAGACTGCCGCTCCGGGTGTCGCGGGCGAAGGCGGTCACGCCCCCACCGGGCTCGCCCTCGAACTCAATGGTCTCGTTGACCGCATACAAGTGGCGGCCGCCGGCGCTGAGGGCGAGAAATGAGGGATTGCGTGTCCGGGCGAGCAGCCGCATCGGGCCGATCACCCCGGCCTGGTAGGGGCACGACAGGATGCCGTCTGCCTTGCCGTCGACGTGGGGGAGGCGCTCGGTGTAGGTCCCGATGATCAGTTCTTCAGGAGAAGAGCCAGGTGATGGCACGACGTGGTTCCCCTTGGGTCATAGCAGCCGGATCATGACGACGAGAACGGCGGTTTGCCCCGGCAGCCGGCTTGGCCGAGAAGCCCAGGATTTCCAGCAGGCCGTGCCGAGTAACGTTATCACGCGGCAACTTTTGGGTTCCACCGCCGCCCGGTCTCCTCCAGGAGTGCAAAGGTCATCGCTCAGGCAAGGCTGAAACGGCCCGGGCCAGGCGGGTGACACCGTCCGCGATCGCCCGCTCGTTGAGGTTGGAGTAGCCGAAGATGAGGCCGCCGCGCGGCGCCGGCGACAGCCGGTAGGGCGTCACCCCGGCGACGGCGACCCCCTCGCTGGCCGCCGCCGCGATCACCGCCGCCTCGTCGAGATGATGGGGCAGCCATGCGACCAGATGCAGGCCGGCGGCGATCCCGGCCGGTTCCAGCCCGGGCAGCTGCCGGGCCAGCGCCCTCAGCAGCGCGTCGCGGCGGGAGCGGTATATGGGGCGCATGCGCCGCAGGTGGCGGTCGAACTCGCCCCGGGACAGGAAGTCAGCGAAGGTCAGCTGGTCCAGGATGGGAGACCCACGGTCGGCCAGCAGCTTGGCCCCGGCGAGCGGCTCAAGGAGCTCCCTTGGGGGAATGAGCCAGCCGAGCCGGAACCCGGGCGCCAGGGTCTTGCTCGCGGTCCCCGCGTAGACGACCCGGCCGGGATCCAGGCCCTGCATGGCGCCGATCGGGGCGCGGTCGTAGCGGTACTCCGCGTCGTAGTCGTCCTCCAGGACCAGCGCCCCGGCCCGCCGGGCCCAGGCGAGGACGGCCGCCCGTGCCTGGGGGGAGAGCACCCCTCCGGTCGGCCACTGATGCGACGGGGTGAGGATGAGGACGTCGGCGCCGAGATCCGCCACGGCGTCCACGCGCACGCCGTCCTCCCCCACCGGCACACCGACCACGTCCAGGCCCAGCGCTCGCGCGATGAGACGGGCATCGTCAAAGGGCGATGGATCCTCGACGGCCACCGTTCTGGCGCCGCGGGCGGCCAGCACTCCCAGCAGCAGCGACACCCCCTGCGCGAAGCCGCTGGTGATGACGATCGCCTCCGGATCGGCGTTGGTCCCCCGTACCCGGTTGAGGTAGGCGGCGAGCGCGGACCGGAGCTCCACCGCCCCACGGCCGTCGAGGTAGCCAAGACGATCGTCGGCGGCCTCGGTGAGAACGCGGCGGACCGAGCGCAGCCATGCGGCCCGGGGGAAGGCCGCCAGGTTGCCGCGCCCGTAGCCGAAGTCGACCACGGGGTGAGGCGGGTGCGGCCGGGCCTGCCACCCGGGCCCTGGTGCCACGGCAGCCGGTGCGGCGGCCGGTGCGGCGGCCGGTGCGGTGGCCGGCGCAGTGGCCCGCCCCGCGGCCGGCGTGGACGCCACCTGCGTGTAGCCACCGCTGCGGCTGGTCAGGTATCCCTCGGCCACCAGCTGCGCATAGGCCTCGACGACAACACCCCGGGTGACCCCCAGCTCCGCCGCCAGGGCCCGGGTCGGGGGAAGCGCAACACCGGCCGGCAGGGCTCCCGAGCGGATCCGCTGGCGGATCGACGTCTCGATCTGGCGGTGCAGCGCACCCCCGTCGTCGCGGTCGAGGTCGATCGCCAGTTCTGAGACCGGTGACAGATTGGTCCTCAAATACGGCACAGAACTGGACCTTACCAAGGAGGCCGATTACTGGGCACCATCGTGCCATGACCTCTACAGCGCAGCTTCCCACCACCGTCCGCCGCTCGCCCTCCAGCGGCCAGGTCCTCACCCCGGGCACCCGCGGGTACGACTCCGCCCGGTCGGTCTGGAATGCGATGATCGATCACCACCCGACGCTGATCGTCCAGTGCGCCTCGGCCGGCGACGTCGTCAGCGCGGTGCGCACCGCCCGTGAGCGCGGCCTGGAGATCGGCGTCCGTTGCGGCGGCCACAACATCGCCGGCCTGGCCGTCCCGGACGGCGGGCTCATGATCGACCTCACCACGATGGGCCGCGTCACCGTCGATCCGGCCGCCCGGCGTGCGCGGGTCCAGGGCGGTGCGCTGCTCGGCGCGCTGGACCGGGCCGCGCAGTCCTTCGGCCTCGCCACCACGGCCGGTAACGTCTCGCACACCGGCGTCGGCGGCCTGACACTCGGTGGCGGTATGGGCTGGCTGGCCCGTCAGCACGGTCTCACCTGCGACAACGTGGTGTCCTGCACCGTCGTCACGGCGAACGGCGATGTGCTGCACGCGTCCGCTGATGAGCACCCAGATCTGTTCTGGGGCCTGCGCGGCGGTGGCGGCAACTTCGGAATCGTCGCCGAGTTCGAGTTCCGGCTGCATCCCGTTGGCACCCGGGCCCTGGTCGCGGAGCTTACCTTCCCGCTCGATGGCGCCGCCGCGGCGCTGCGTGGCTGGCGCGACCTGGCCGAGGAAGCTCCTCGCCCGGCCACGATGACCGCCGAGATCTCGGGCGGCACCGTCGCCCTCGGATACGTGTGGGCAGGCGACCCAGAGGCCGGCCGCGCGCTGCTGCCGGCCCTGCGCTCCATCGGCCGGCCAGCCGCCGAGGCCGTCCGCGAGCTGTCCTACATCGAACTCCAGACCCGCGACGACAGCATGGAGGGCCACGCGTACCGGCGCTACTGGAAGGGCCACTACCTCCCCAGCCTGCCCGACGCCGCGATCGGGGCGCTCGTGGAGCGTGACCCGGCGGATACCACCCTGCCGGGCGTCAGCCTGCAGGCTTACGGCGGCGCGATCGCCGATGTCGGCGACGACGCGACCGCGTTCAGCCATCGCCGCACACGGTTTGAGTACGTCGCCGCGGCCAGATGGACCGATCCCGGCGAAGACCGCCTGCGGATGGCAACCGCCCGGCGGGAGGCGGCCAAGCTCGACCCGTACGCGGTGGGCGCCTACGTCAACGCGCTCAGCGACGAGGGCGGCCCGGGTGTGCTCCGCGCCTACTCCCAGGCCCAGCGCGCACGGCTGACCGCGGTCAAGGACGCCTACGACCCGGAGAATGTCTTTCACCTGAACCACAACATCGTCCCCACCAGGCACTGAGCCGCGGCGCCGGACCATGCCGTGAGCAGGCCGACGTCGTTGAGCTCGACGGAGAACGGCACGCTCAGCATCCCCGGCAGGTTCCGCGCGTACGGCTGGCCATGGTTGGTCCAGTCGAGGACGTACCTGAGGCCGAGGCCGGCCGGCAGCCCGGGCGCCTGGCAGGCGGCAGGCGACGCGAGGCGCGCGGAGCTGGCCGGTACACTCGCCGGGGCGGCATGGCTCAGCTCAGCGGGGCGACTGTGAGCGAACGTGTACCGGTGACCAACTTCAGTACGAGCTGGACCCGGGTCGATCAGACTGAGGATCCTTCCTTCTATGCCGCGTTGCTCGACGCAACCCGTGCGGAAGGGCTGGCCGAGGCCCGGCAAGATCCAGCTGCGGCGTTCGCGCCGCTGCAGCTGCGGGCCGGGCTGCGTGTGCTGGACATCGGCTGCGGGACAGGCGATTACCTGCGGGTCATGGCTCCGCTCGTGGCACCTGGCGCGGCCGTCGGTGTCGATTTGAGCGCAGCGCTCATTGGTTGCGCACGGACCCGCGCACCCGGCGGCACCGCGGTGTCGTTCCAGGTTGGCGACGCGTGCCAGCTGCCGTTCGCCGACGCGGCCTTCGACCGGGTGGTCGCGACCCAGGTCCTGCTTCACCTCGCCGACCCCTGGCGCGCGGTCGCCGAGATCCGCCGCGTGCTCACGCCGGGCGGGCTGCTGGCCGTCGGGGAGTGGGACTGGGACAGCCTGTGCCTGGCCGTCAGCGACCGGGACGCCGGCCGGCGGCTGGTTCACTTGCTCTGCGATCAGATGAACAACGGCCTCATCGTCCGCGAGCTGAGCTGGCACCTGGCGCGGAACGGATTCGCCCGCATCACGGTTACGCCGCAGGTACGGCTGTCCCGCGAACCCGGAGCCGTGCACCAGTGGCTCATTCAGCCCGCGATCCGTGAGCTTGCCCGCATCGGAGCGCTGACCCCCGGGGAAAGCCGCTCCCTAACGGCCGACCTGCACGAACGCGCCGCGAGCGGCCGGTACTTCCTGGCGCGCACCTACTACACGGTGATCGCCGCGGCTGCCTGACCGATTCGCCGGCACGTCATCGCTGTAGCGGCGGCGGATGAGACGGGCCGGGTTGCCGCCGGCGATGCCGTGATCGGGGATCTCGCCGGTGACAACGGAGCCGGCCGCGATGACCGCGCCGTGGCCGATCCGGGCGCCGGGCATCACCATGGCCTGGTAGCCGAACCAGGCGTCATGGCCCACCATGGCGTCACCGCGCCCGGGCAGCCCGCTGATGAGATCGAAATGCTCGGCCCAGGAACCGCCCATGATCGGGAACGGGAACGTCGATGGGCTGTCCATTCGGTGGTTGGCGCCGTTCATGATGGACCGCACCCCTCGCCCAGCGCGCAGAACTTCCCGATGATCAGTTTCTGCGGCCCGTCGTGATACAGGACGTTGCGGGTCTGGAAGGCGGCAGGGTCAACCGGGTCGTCGTAGTAGGAGAACTCCCCGACTCCATCAGCGGGGAGGTGACCAGTCGGTTCTGGCCGGCCACGATCCATTCCCAGGCATCGTCGCTGGAAACGCGGCGCTTCAACATGACGCTTGGTCACGGTGAGCCGGGCGGAAGACAGGCCGGGTAACGGAAGCTCCTTGACCACCCGCCGGGCTGGGGTGCATGGTCGTCAGCCGGGCGAGCACCACGAGTCCGGCCGACGTGACCAGCACCGCCAGCGCCACGGCTGCGCCACCCAGGGCGCCGAGCTGGGCCGACTCGCCGAGCAGCAGGTTGCCCGCGGCCAGGCTGGCCACCGGGGTGACCACGGCGACGACCGGCAGGGTGATCATCGGTCGCCCCGCCTGGTACGCGGTCTGGGTCAGCAGCAGCGAGCACGGGCCGCCCAGCATCAGGGCGTAGGTCGCCCAGGAGCCGGCCAGGCCGGTCAGCCCGCCGCCGGCCGCATGCGAGAACGCCATAGTGACGACGGCTATCCCGGCGTCGGCCAGCCCAGCGGCCGCGGCCAGCAGGACCGCACGGCGGCGACCGGCGGCGGCGAGGCCGGCGGCGGCGAGCGGCGCCGCGCAGGTGGCCAGGCACGCGGCGGCCAGCCCGGCCTGGCCGGGCACGCCCGAGCTGCCGGTGTCACCGCCAGCGGGCGAGGCCAGCGCGACGAACGATACGATGCCGGCGATCACAGCCAGGACCGCGGCCCAGGCGGTCCAGCTCAGCCGGCGGCCCGACCACAGCCGGACCGTGGCCACGCTGAACAGCAGCGACGATGCGACCAGCATCTGCACGATCGTCAGCGGGCCGGTGTGCAGTGCGACCGCGTGGGCGGCGAAGCCGCCGAGCTCCGCGCCGATGCCGAGCAGCCACCACGGGCGCCGCACCAGCAGCAGGAACAGCCGGGGCCGGCCCGCTGCCTGGCTGGGCGCCGCGGCGGCCTGCCGCTGCTGTAGCGCGGCACCGGTTCCGTAGAGGACGGCTGCGATCAGCGCCCACACCAGAGCCGTCACCGGAGCACGCCGGGGCCGGCCGCCGGTGACGCCGCACCCGACGGGGCCAGCGCCGCCGGGGGCTTCGTCTGGTCACTGGCTGCGAACAGTGGCATGCGATCGACGCTATCGACGCGATACATCTCAAGCCATCAGGGATGCCCCCGATATCCCCCGGAGATAACCCCGGCATCGCCCCGGGCTCATATCCGAGGCGTGCGTGCCGCCTTCGATAACCACGAGCCGGGTGGGTCCGGCGTACCAGTCGCCCCAGTCCCCCGGGCCCCAGGATGATCGACGAGACAACTCCCTGGACGGGCCCGCGACCCTGCTCGCGCCGGACCCTTCGGTGCGTCGTGGCTGCGCTCATCACGAGACTCCGCTGAGGTTCGGTCAGGTGCCCGCCTGCGGTCGGCTGCGGAGCTCGCGGCGCAGCAGCTTGCCGGTGACCGTCTTGGGGATCTCGTCGAGGAACTCGACCTGCCGCGGGTACTTGTAGGCGGCCATGTGTTCCCTCGCGAACTCGATGAGCTCGGCTTCGGTGACCTCCTGGCCGGCCCGCAGGCTGACGAAGGCCTTGACTGTCTCGCCGCGATAGGGGTCGGGCACCCCGACGACGGCTGCCTCACGGACTGCTTCGTGCTCATAGAGCACGTCCTCGACCTCGCGTGGCCAGACCTTATAGCCGCCGACGTTGATCTGGTCCTTCTTCCGGTCGACGATATAGAACCAGCCCTGGTCGTCCATGTAGCCAACATCGCCGGTATGCAGCGCGCCCCCCGGCAGCGCCGCGGCCGTCTCCTCCGGCTTGTTCCAGTACCCGGCGACTACCTGGGGTCCCGAGGTCACCAGCTCGCCGATCTCGCCCGGCGGGAGGGGGGCGCCGTCCTCGCCGACGATCTGGACAATTGTGTCGTAGACGGGGACGCCGACCGACAGGGCTCCCGATGCCTCATCGACTGGCGCCTCGGCACCCAAAGGGACCGCGTGCGATGGGGAGGTGGTCTCGGTCAGGCCATAGATGTTGTGGATGTAATGCCCGAAAGCGGACTGAAAGGCCTTGACCGTGCTCGGTGGGATCGGAGCGCCGCCGGAAAAGATCTTGCCCAGGCTGGCGAGGGCGTGCCGGTCGGCGTCGGGCACGTTCATCAGGGCGATGAAGACGGTTATCGAGCCGACGGTGAACGTGGCTTCCTCGGCCCGGACGGTCTCGATGGTCAGCGCCGGGTCGAGCCGGTACATCAGGACCAGCGGTGCGCCTGACAGCAGGGAGATCGCGATGTGGCCGATGAGCCCGGTGATGTGGAACAGCGGGGCGACCCCGAGCACCACGTCCTGCGGCCCGATGCCGATCCAGTCCCGGTAGGTCTGGGCGTTGAACACCACGTTGCGGTGGGTGGTCATGGCGCCCTTGGGCGGACCGGTCGTCCCCGAGGTGTAGGTCAGGAACGCTACGTCCTCGGGGGCCAGCGACACGTCCGGCGCGGCGTGGCCAGCGAACCGGGTCAGCAGTTCCGCCAGATCAAGCGTGCCTTCGCAGGCCATGCGCCCGGCCCCGGAGAACACGCGCGGGTCATCCCGGGCCTGGTACTCCAGCTGCGAAGTGGTGATGACCGTTTGCACGCCGGTGCCCGCCACTACCTTGGCTGCGACGTCCCGGTACAGGTCCTGCAGGCTGACCAGCACTCGGGCACCGGAGTCCTGGAGCAGCAGCGCCAGTTCCCGTTCGCGGTTCATCGGGTTGATCGACACCGCGACGCCCCCGGCCTTCCAGGTACCGAGCTGGGCGATCACGAACTGCGGCACGTTCTGCAGGTACAGCGCCACCCGGTCGCCCCGGGCGAAGCCCAGGTCGGTGAGAGCGGCCGCGAACGCGTCGGTCAGCTGGTCGAGTTCGCGGAACGTGATCCGGCCGTCGAAGTAGCGGATCGCGTCCTGATCGGGGTGACGCTCGAGCGTGGCCCGGAACATGGCCACCGCGTTGTCGTACTCGACGGCGATCCCGGCGGGCTGACCGGGTGCGTACAGCGCCAGCCAGGGCTTGTCATCGTAGACGCTCATAGCGGGCTCACCGGATCGCGACCGGGTTGACCGGGGCGCCGGTGCCGCCGACGACCTTGAGCGGGGCGGCGACGTAGAAGAAGCTCCACCGGCCGTCCGCGGCGCATGCGCTGGCCAGACCGTCGAGCCAGGCGATCTCGGTGAGCGCGACACCGAGATTGCGCATCAGCGCACAGTGCAGGGGCAGCGCCACACCCGTGCCCGGCTCGTAGGTCACCTCGTTGGCTATGGTGTCCGTGACGAGGTTGGGAATCTCGCGCTGCTGGAACCACTCCACGAGCTCGCGGGAGTAGGTCAGGCCCGGCTCGTTGAAACCGTCGTAGAACTTGTCCTTGTCGTTGAGCTCGTACCAGTACTTCAGCCAGCCCGTCCGGACGCACAGGATGTCGTGCGGTTCGATACGGATCCCTTGCGCCGCAGCCGCAGCCTCAAGGTCCGTATGGTTGAAGGTCTCGCCCTTGTCCAGCCACTCCTTGCCGCGGTGCCGGGCCATGTCGATGAGCACGCCCCGGCCCGCCACTCCCTTCTCCGCGATGGGGAGCACTGAGTCCTTCTCCATGGACTCGACGGTGCTGCGGGCGTCGTAGCCGTTCCAGATCTGGCCGTCGTACCAGACGTGCCCGAGGGCGTCGTACTGCGTGGAGCCTTGCAGGAACATCGTGGCCGTGTCGTCGGCGTAGTGCAGCCCGCCGGGAAAAGCAGGCGCCCCCTCGCCGTCCCAGGAGCTTTCGTCCAGGATGCTGCGCCGCTCGATGCCTGAGCGGCCGGGCCAGACCGGGTCACCAGGGCTTTCCTTGCGGCCCATCTGGATCTGCAGGGTGAACAGCTCACCGGTGCGGATCTGCCGCATGCCGCGCAGCACTTCGTCGGCGTCCAGGTAATTCAGGGAGCCCAATTCGTCCTGCGGACCCCACCTGCCCCAGTTCGACGGAGCGTCCGTACCAAGGACATCATGCATTGCGGGGGCATCAGACATTGCTATCTCCTCTTGGGTTGAATCCTGATCTTGACAGGCCGCCAATAGCCACGGCGAAAACGCGCCGCCCTGTGCCCGGCTTGATCTCTTTCTGGGTACCCGGCCAGGTCACGATGCCTTCGGGTGAGCGTGAAAGACACGGGCCCGGGAGGAAATCTGCGGTCGGGGAGCTGGGGATCACACCCGGCCTTCCGGTCTTCGGCTTCCTGGCCGGTCTCATCTCCGGCTCGCCCGCTTCCTGTTGACTACTGGCTTCCTTCGGCGGTGCCGAAGTGGCCGCGGCAGTACTGGCGGAGGACGTACTGCCCGCCTTCGCTGCGGCGGGCATCGCTATCTCCCGTGACCAGGTGCCGCCCACCCGGACGTCCGGCCACGCGACACGCTGCAAGCCGTTGCCGGCTACCCCGCGAGGACAGTCACAAACAGCTCCCTGCAAAACAATGGGCAATGATCTGCGCATAGCCTGCGCTAGATTTAATTTGCATATGGCCGCTGGTGACAAATTGCTGGTGGGGACCGGGCGTGGCCTCCCATCTCCGGGATTTCAGATGTGGGGTTCGGGTCTGCGGGAGGTTTTCCGTGTTCCTGCAGGGGCTAAGTCCTCCGGATCTCACACCAGGGTGTTCCACAGCTCGCGCTCGGTGTAGAACCGCCCGACCTCGTCCAGTTCGACGTCGGCGTCCTCCGCGCTCCCGGTGACGGCGCCGGCCACCCACCACTCGGCGCCGGGCAGGCCGGCCGACAGGTAGGCCCGGGTCCCGGGCGGTGGAGCCTGGTGCGCGGCCCGGGGCTGGGCCAGGACTTCGCCGTGCGCGGGCTCCCACAGCCTGATGAGGCCGGCCTCGGCGCCGAGCACGACCGCGTCATACCACCGCCACACCGCCACCTCGGTGCCATCGGGCGTGGTCGCGATGGCCACCAGGTGGCCGGGTGACAGCCGTTCAGTGCGCGGCGACGGGAACAGCCTCGCGTACCGGAGCGAGCGCAGCTGCCGCTCCCGGATGACTTCGCAGGCATCCTCCCGGGCACGAACGACGATGCCGCGGCGCAGCCGGGCACGAACGAGATTGCGGCTCGCCAGATCGGTCATCTGCTTAGCGTCCGGGCCGACCGGGCGGCCGAGGAAGGCGGCCAGCCGCTCGATGGCGGGGGCCGCTTCGGCGGCGGTCTGGGCTGGGCCGAAGCGGCCGGGGCGGGCTGGCTCGGTCAGCTGGGTCCGGGCGAACGCCAGCGACTGCTCGGCCAGGTCCTCAGGCAGGCCGGCGGGCTGCCCCGTGGCCTGCGCGAGGTCCCAGCCATGGGCGAGGAGATCATAGAGCCGGATCTGCAGCCGCTCGGCGCCGGTGGCGGTCCCGAGCGGGCCGCGGTAGGTGCGCTCGAGGACTCCGGGCCGGCCGAACGCGGCCAGCAGCGCGGCTGCGGACTCGCGGTAGGCGCCGAGGGGGTCCTCTTCGACATGGTCCGCGGGCGGCCTGGGCGGAGGTGGCTGGCCGGTGAGCAGCGCGGTGAAGACCCGGTTCATGCCGATCAGGTGATTGACCACCTGGCGCACCGTCCACTCCGCGCACGGGGTCGGCGCTGACCACTGGTCGGCCTGGATGTTGCTGATCAGGCCGGCGACCGCGGCAAAGGCCCGGCCGAGCTGCCCGGCCAGCGGCGCACGCTCGGCGGCATGGCGCTCGATACAGAACTCATTGCCCTCCGGGTCGGCCAGGACCACCCACCCGCCGCCGTCTGGCTGGCGCTGGTCATCGACCATCCGCGCGCCGATGCGCACCAGCTGGCCAACCTCCTCATCGCGCCGGCCGGTGACCGGCACAAGGTCAAGGTGCAGGCGGTTCTTGACGTGCCTGGGCTCCGGCACGGCGCTGAACAGCAGCGCCAGCGACCCATCCGGCGAAAGCAGCACCGCCTCCCGGTCACCGGGAGCGTTGCCGTGGTCAGGAGCTTCGCCGAACCCGGTCAGCTGCAGCCAGAACTGCGCCAGGCGGTAGGGATCAGCGCATTCGAACGTGATGCTTTTGATGCGAACGGCCATGGGGCCACCTTCCGAAGGCGGCGCCACCTGCGGCTGCGCTCGGTCAGTCAGCCCCAGGAGGCGCGGAAACCAGCATCGGCACGGTGTCGCACCTCCTCTCTCGGCTCAGCCCCTACAGACTGCCAGAGAGCCGGCCGCGTGTCACGCAGACTCCGCCAGCTCCCGCCACGGCTGCCGGGCCTGGGGCGCGCCCCCGCGACCGGCGTCACTCAGCGGGCGGGGGCGGGGTACGGGGGGCGTAGCTCACCGCGGTGAACGGCCAGGCGGTAGCCAGCCAGGCGGACACGGCATCATGCACGGCGGCGTCGAGATTGGTCTGATCGGCCCGGACCCAGGAGCGGACGTCGGCGTCGCCGTCAGCGCTGCCCGGCGGGTAGATGTAGACACAGCCGATGATGCGGTCGCTGCCGCTGGCCACGACCGTATAAGTGAAGCCTGCACGCCGCGCGAAATCCGCAGCGTGCCGCCGCAGGTCGGCGAGATTCTCGTCGGGTGTCATGTCCGGACGGGGCCACCTGCCGTCAGGAAACCCGGGGGTGGCCCGGATGTGGTCGATGCTCGATGTCCACGCTTCGTAGTCCCCTTCGTTGTGCTGCGGCCCGAGCGGTTCCAGGCGGAAGTCCTGGGTGACCAGCTCGAGGGGAACGGTGAAGTCGTCCGGCACGAAGGCGGCGGGCGGGTTGTGTGCTGCCATGGACCACTAAGTATCAGCTGCGCAACGTTCGCCTCTAGCCGACCTCTGGCGGGGCGGCCGCATGGCTGGCCTGCCGCCAGGTCATCGAGACCTTGAAGTTGGCCTGCACGGCGGCCGAGGCGATGAAGGCGCCGGTCTGCGCGCTCAGCTGCACACCGAACTCGATGCTGATCTCAGCGGCTGGATCGTCGGTGGCCCGGAGCCGGGACAGCAGGCTGCGGGCGGCCGGGACGACGGTCGCGGTAGCTTCTTCAAAGGTCTGGTCGGTCCGCTCGGCGAGCGTCGGGCGGTCCCTTCCCACACCACGCATGACCGGGCCGCCCGGGTCATCGTCGATCTCGACGAGCACGCTGCCCCCGTGCTCGAGCGGGAATTCGGCCAGACGTTTCACGAGACCCCCCAGCTGCGGTAGATACCGTCATCCGCACGCTGAGCCCGGGCCGCCCAGTTGTCAAGACCAGTTGCCAGCACCGGTGCGCAGAGCCAGTCAGGAGCGGCCGGCCGCGGCGGCACGGCCCGCGGTCGTCGCAGGCCAGCCCGTCAGCTACCCAGGGGCAATGGGTTGACTCGGCCGCGGGATGGGATCACAGTCGGGGTGAGGCGATTATGGGGGACGTATGGGTATATCGCTACAGCCGGTTAGATTTCCAGGATTCCTGCTAAACGCGGCGAAACGCCGATGACAGCCGCCAGCGATCCGGCCGTCAGCGCATTCAGCATCGCCTAAACCGCGACCACGGCCAAATAAGCATCAGGGTGACGTAGCGTGCGCCGCCAGCCGCACGCGGGCGCTTAGGGGTGGGCATTGAGTACCCGCGATTACGAGAACTTCGACTTACTGATCGAGGCCCACGATGCGGGCCAGTACCGCGCCCGGGTTACCAGCTGCCCAGTCGGCGACACTCCGGTGTCTTCGTTTTCCCTGCCGTTCGGCCCGACCGAACTCGAGAACCTCCTGCTCAAGGTGGACCCAGGCCGCTCCGGAATGCGGCGTGTCGTTGGCCGGCAAGCCCAGGCGTCCATCGACCTGGGCAGCGGGCTCTTCGACGCGGTGTTCCGCGACGGAGTGCTCGTCGCATGGTCCCGCAGCAAGGACGCGGCCCGGCAAGAGGGGCGTGGGCTGCGGCTCCGGTTGCGGCTGACGGGTGCCCCGGATCTCGCGGCCATGCCCTGGGAGCTGCTCTACGACAAGTCCGCCAGGATGTTCTACGCCCAGTCCGACCGGACCCCGGTGGTGCGCTATCTCGACGTCACCAATCCGCCGCTGCCGCTCACGGTGCACGGGCCGCTGCGGATCCTGGCCGTGATCGCGTCACCACGGGGCCTGCCCAGGCTGGACGTCGAGCGAGAGTGGGCCACGATCTGCGAGGCGCTGGCCGAGAAAGAGCGCGCCCAGCTCGTCCGGGTCGATCGCCTGCCCGCCCCCACGATCGGCGGACTGCAGCGGTGGCTGCGTCACAATGAAGTCCACGTCCTGCACTTCGTCGGTCACGGCTACTTCGACGACCAGCTGCAGGACGGCGCGTTGATGTTCAGCGACCCCGAGGGCCGCCCCGCGCCGATCAGTTCGGCGGTCCTGGGCACACACGTCCGTGATCACGATCCGCTCCGGCTGGTCGTGCTCAACGCCTGCCATACCGCCCGGGCCGACGACGCCGACCCGTACAGCGGCATGGCGCAAGGCCTCATCCAGCAGGAAGCGGCTGCCGTAGTGGCGATGCAGTTCCCGATCTCCGATGACGCGGCAATCGTGTTCAGCCGTGAGTTCTACGGGGCAGTGGCCGACGGGGAACCACTTGACCAGGCGATGGCCAGCACCCGTAAGGCACTGCTGGCCGACCATGGTGCGGAATGGGCTACCCCGGTCCTGTTCCTGAGGGCGACCGACGGGCGGATCTTCGACCGGCCCGGCCCGGCGCCAGATCTGTATCATCCGCCGGCACCGGCCGCGGCAGCCGGCCACCCGTCAGCCGGACACCCGGCCGCCGGCCATCAGCCAGCCGCCCTGGATGAGCACGGGCGGCCGGTCCCGCTGACCCTCCCGCTACCGTCCCGGGCAGGCGAGACGCCGTCCCCGCCGCTGCATCGGCCACCGCCGGGCCGGCCACCGGGCCGGCCGGGCTCAGGCCCGCACCGCCGCGGTCACGGGTGGTGGTATTGGACCGGGATCATGGCCGTCCTCGCGATAGCCATCATCGCCGCCGCCGTGATCATCGAACGGGGCCACCAGCCACGCCGGCTGGCGCACAGTGCTCCCGCGCACAGTGCCCCCGCATCGCCCAGCCCGGCCGCCCACCCGGCCAGCAGTCGCCCGGTGAACGCGACGTTCACCTACCGCAAATACACCAACAAACTTTTCGGGTTCACGGCGCTGCGGCCGTCTTCTTTCCGGCCACAGCCGGCGTCAGCAGGCGGGCCGGGGCAGGAGTGGGTTTCCCCAGACGGCCACGCCTTGCTTCACGTATACGGGGCCGACAATAAACATGGCTACTCACCTCGGCAGGACGAGGCAGCCCGGTCCCGCACCCTGGACGTCATCTATCATGTCATCGACCATAACATCGTCACGGTCAGCGGCTACCAGGACAATGGCCGCACGATCGTGTACCGGCGCGACGTGGTCGGCTCTGCTGCAATTGACACCCTGTACTGGCGGTATCCCACCAGCGAGCAGGCCAAGTGGAAAGCCGCGGTCGTCTGGACCGCCGACACGTTCAAGCCCGGGAACCTCCTCTTCGGGCAGACGAATACCGCACCCAGCTACGATAATTACACCAATCTGCGGTTCGGGTTCACGGCGCTGTACCCGGCTTCTTTCAGCGCGCAGCCTCCGCCAGCTGACGGCCAGGGGCAAGCCTGGGTATCACCAGACGGCCAGGCTTCCCTTCGCGTCTATGGCACCAACAACATCAACGGTGATTCCCCGGCGCAGGACGAGGCAGCCGTGGCGGCGAGCATGGTCGTCACCTATCACCGCATTAACGGGGACACCGTCACGGTGAGCGGCTACCAGGACCACGGCAAGACGATCGTGTACCAGCGGGATTTCGTCGGCCGCGGTTCCATCGACACGCTGTACTGGATGTATCCCGCCAGCGAGCAGGCCGAATGGAACGCCGCGATCACCCAGACGGCGGACCGGTTCCAGCCCGGAAACCTCGCCAAGGACGACTGAGGAAAACGGCTGCGCGCCAGCGGTTCGACAGGCCGCCCCGCACCGCCTGGCGCGGTATCGCGTGCGGCGTCGCGTTCTCACCCAGGGGTGCTGGCGAACCCGGGTCGCGCCGGGCTGCCTGGCATCAATGTGCCACCTAGCAGATTGATGCCTTGCGGATCGCTCGTGTCGGACCGCATACTGGCATTGGGTCTCCAGCAGGGCGGTTTGACATGGTAATAATGATCTTCTTCGTGGGCACGCTCCTTGGACTCCTGGCCGGCGCGGTCGTCTCGATGCGGTACTTCCGGCAGGAGATGACCGCGAACGTCAGCCCGAAGCTGAAGCTGATTCAGCTCCATCTCGACACGCTCGAAGCGGAGCTCACGCTCGCGCTCGCCACCCGGGCGGCGGACGGCCACCGTCGGCACGGTGACGGCCCGAACCAATCCGCCGCCTGAACACGGCAGCGCGCCGGAAAGAAATTCACCTGCGCTACCGCCCGTCACTTCCGGCAGGCGCGGCCAATTCCCGCCCGAGCCCGGCTGCAGGCCGGCCGCCGCGCATTCTGACCTCCGCACTCTGCGCCCTGATGTACCAAGCCGCGGGGCACCCAGCCGTACGAACAAGGCGGTTCTGGGAGGATCTATCCACAGGCTGCCACTGGACGGGGGCCACCCGCGACCACAGGAGGTAACGGATGGCAGAGCGAATGGCCACGGAACCGGAACTTGACGCTGCCCTGGCGTGGTTCGTCAAAGACCAGCGGCTGGCCGGCGCCGCGGCTGGCGTGCTGTGCGAGGACGCCGCGGCCTGGTCCGCCGGCGCCGGTTTCGCCGACCTCGCCCAGGGCGCCATGACGGACGCTGGCACCCTCTACCGAATGGCCTCCATTACCAAGACCTTCACCGGGACGGCCATCCTCCAGCTTCGCGACGCAGGGCTGCTCGACCTCGATGAGCCCGCCGTCAAGTACATCCCCGAGATGCGCGACGCCGCCCCCGCCGAGGCGAGGATTGAGCAGGTGACCCTCCGCCGCATGCTGGCCCACGCGTCCGGACTGGCGAGCGAGCCGCCCGGGACCGACTGGGCCATCCCGCTGTATGAAGGGCTGGCCGCGCGCACGCTCGGCCAGCCCGGGGCGGTGGCGACCCGCATCCCGCCCGGCCAGCATCCCAAGTACTCCAACCTGGCCTATCAGCTACTCGGTGAAGTGATCACGAGAGCATCGGGGACCGCTTATGCCGAGTACATCAGGGAAGCCATCCTGCTTCCACTCGGCATGAGCTCAACCGGATTCGAAGTCAGCCATGATTGGCGGGCCGCCCGCCGGGCTACCGGGTATGCGCCCAGGGCGTTCTCGGACGAGCTGGACGTGGCCCCCGTCGCGCCGCAGCTCTGGGCGGAGGGAGGCCTGTGGTCCTGCGTGGACGACCTGCTGACCTGGGTCTCGGTCCAGCTGGGAGCCTACCAGGTGGCCGGGCCAGGCCCGGGGGTCTTGTCGGCTGCCTCGCTGCGTGAGATGCACGCCCCGCGGTACCTGGAGGGCGAAGACTGGACGCGGGCGTGGGGATTGTCGTGGTGTGCGGTGCGCCGCGGCGAGACGGCCTGGATCCAGCACTCCGGGAGGCTGCCCGGTTTTTCCACCGCCGTGTGCTTTCACCCGGAGAGCCAGATTGGCGCCGTCGCGCTCGTCAACGGCAGCGCCGAGGCGGCAGACCTGGCTATGAAGCTGGCCTCGCTAGCGCTCGGCTGGTCCCGGGCACGGCCACCCCGGATCAGCTTGCCGCCGCCCACCCCCGATGCGTTCCGGCCCTTGCTGGGGCTGTATTCCCGGGCCGGACACAGCCTGGTCATCCGCCTGGAGTGGCGGAACGGCATGCTCACCTTCACCAACGCGGACGAGCCCTGGTGGCGGCCGAGGCTGCTGCCTACCGGCGAGCCGTGGACATTCACCGTGGGGCCCGGCTACCGCGAATCAGGCGAGCAGGTGACATTCCACCGGCTGCCGGATGGCCGCATCGACTCGGTGTTCCTGGCCGACGCGACCTGGGGCCGCCTGGAGCATGTGACTCCTGCCGACGAGGTCCTGGACTGACCCACCCGATCCATGGCGCCGGGCCGACGGCGTCCTCAGCGAGCTGGCAGCTCGCCCACAGCGGCGATAAATTCCTGCCAGGAAGCGCCGGAAAAGCTGAGGACGGAACCGTTCCTGTTCTTGGAGTCACGAACCAGGACGGTGCCGGAGGAAAAGGCGACCTCCACGCAGTTAGTGCCACCGGAGGCACTGCTTGTCTTCCACTCAAGCGAGGACGGCGGAGAGTCTGGCATGGTCTTTATGTCCTTTCATGTCTTTGATTTTGCTTTGCTGGGCCTGACCAGGCGTGGGCTGGCTCACCGCCAGCCTGGGGACAGGCCGTTCAACCGAGTTCGGCCTGGACGTGACCGAGGAAGGCCTGGGACCGCTTGACGCCAAGAGACGCTTTGCGAAGAGCCTCGAACATCTCGCGGTAAAACACTACCTCTTCCGTGTCGTCGTAACTGAAAAGGGCGTCGCGTGCATTCTCGAAATACAATACGTCATCGTCTTCCGTATCACGGAACTCAAGCAGTGTAAAAGTCTCGCCAAGGCCACTGTACAAGCCCGCCGAAAACGGGACTATCTCGATGCTGACGGTCGGCCTGGCCGCCATCTCTATCAGCTTCTGAATCTGCTCAGCCCTTATCCGTTCATCGCCCATCAGACGCCGGATCACGGCCTCATCGAGGATGAAGTTCAGGCGAGGCGGGCTCTTCTGTTCGAGGAGCTGCTGCCGCGTCATGCGGATGTCCACCCGCGTCTGGATCGTCTTCGTGTTGAAGTCCTTGTATTCCCCGGTCACGGTGTGCGCGTAAGCACGGGTCTGCAGCAAGCCGGGCACGAGGAAGCTCTCGTAGTGCCGTATGGCCGAGGCCGCCTCCTCGTACTCCAGGTACTGGAAGAAGGCCGGCGGAACACTGCCCCGGTACCTGCTCCACCATGATCGCCGCCGGGCGGCCCGGGCCAGTTCGACGAGGCGCCGGATCTCCGCGTCGTCAGTGATGTTGTACAGCTGGAGCAGGGCCCGCAGGTCGTTGGTGGAGATGCTGACCGACCCGCTCTCGATCCGGATGATCTTCGAGAGGGACCAGTCCATCTCCGCGGCTACCTGATCCTGAGTCAGGTCGACCTCCTGGCGCGCCCGGCGCAAATCGGCGCGCAGACGCCGCCGCTCGACCACCGTGCTCCCGCTGGAGGTCACGTCATGCCCTTCCGCCACACTGACGATCTTGCCATATGGCAGATCGCCATACTGCACTGCGGCGCCAGCTTAGAGGATGCAGCGCTGAACGTGTGCCGGATGGGCCCCGGGAATTGAACCAATTTGCCGCGGCGGGCACAAGCGCCGCCTAACCCGCTGACCTGGCCATCCGCCTGCTCAATCGCTCGCCGCCCGCACGCGCCCGGCGCCGCCGCGGCGGTGTAGGACGTTCCCGGGCGGGTAGCCGGGTGTATCCGAAGGCCAGGCGCAGAAGGCCAGGCACAACGGACTCGGCGGTTCACCGCCGGGAAGGCAGCGAAGGCAGAGCGACGATGGGTACGCCCAGCTCGGCGGGGACCGAGAAGTGGCTGCCCGAGCTTGCGGATCTGGACCTGCAGCCCACCGCGGCGCTGCTGCGGCTCTTCGTCGATGGCGAGCTGGCCGCGCTGGAGGTACTGCGGCAACGGCTGGACCAGCTCGTCCCGGTCGTTGATGCCGTCGCGGCACGGTTCGCGGCCGGGGGCCGGATCGTGTACGCCGGTGCGGGTACCCCGGGCCGGCTGGGCCTGCTGGACGCGGCCGAATGCGGGCCGACCTTCAGCCTGAGCCCGGAACGGGTCACCGCCGTAGTGGCCGGCGGATCGCCTGCGGCTACCGGTGCCCGAGAGGACGCCGAGGACCACGCGGAGGACGGCCGCTCAGCGGTGAGCGCGCTGGCGCTGCACCCGGCGGACGCGCTGATCGCGGTGTCCGCGAGCGGGCGCACACCGTTCACCCTGGGCGCGGTCGGCCCGGCCAGGGCGGCGGGCGCGCTGACCGTCGCGGTCGTCTGTGACGAGGGCACGCCGCTGGCCGCGGCGGTAGACCTGACGGTCGAGCTGCCGCTCGGCCCCGAGCTGCTGGCCGGCTCGACCCGGCTGAAGGCGGGCACCGTCCAGAAGGTCGTCGTCAACGCGCTGTCCACGCTGGTGATGGTCCGCACCGGCCGGACCTTCGGCAACCTGATGGTGGATCTGCGGGCGGCCAACGCCAAGCTGCGCGACCGCGCCCGCCGCATCGTCGCGTCGGCGACCGCCACCGACCTGGCCACCGCCGAACAACTGCTGGGCGCCACCGGCGGCGAGGTCAAGACGGCCATCGTCACCGGGCTGACCGGCGAGCCGCCCGCGGCGGCCCGGGCCAGGCTGGCCCGCTGCGGCGGCCGCGTCCGCGACGCCCTCGGCGCCGGAAGGAGATAGTCATGAAGCAAGCACCGCCCGCCGCGGTATCCCGGTTCCGGGGGTCCCGGCTCGGCCTGCTGATAGCGGTGAGCGCCGCCGCGATCGGGGTCATCTACGGCTACGACACCGGCGTCGTCGCTGGGGCGCTGCTGTTCGTGCCCAGACAGTTCCACCTGTCGACCAGTGAGACCTCATCGATCGCGACCTCGGTCGCGGTCGGGATGATCGCCGGGGCGCTGGTGGCCAGCCGGGTCGCCGACGCGATCGGGCGTAAGCGCGCCATGGTGGCGATCGCCGCTGGCTACGTCGCGTTCGCCGCCCTGTCCGGTGCGGCCACCAACCTCTACCTCCTCGACGTGTGGCGGTTCTTCCTGGGTGTCACGATCGGCTTGTCGGTGGTGACCGCGCCGGTGTTCATCGCCGAATGCAGCCCGCCGCGCATCCGCGGCGCACTGATCGTCAGCTATCAGGTCGCGACCGTGGCCGGCATCATGAGCGCCTACTTCATCGACTACGGGCTGGCCACAGTCGGCGCGTGGCGCTGGATGTTCGCGCTCTCGGCGGTGCCGGCCGCGGCGGTCGGGCTGCTGTTGCTGCGGCTGCCGGACACCCCGCGCTGGTACGCCATGAAGGGCCGGTGGGACGACGCGGCCCAGACCCTGCGCCGCATCGATCCGGACCTGGACGTGGACGCCGAGCTAGCCGATATCCGCGCCGCCCTGCGCGCGGAGCGGGGCGGGTCGATCGCGGAGATGCTCCGCCCGCCGTACCTGCGGGCCACGCTGTTCGTCGTCGGCCTGGGCTTTCTCATCCAGATCACCGGGATCAACGCGATCATCTACTTCACCCCGCTGATCTTCGCCAAGCTGGGCCTGACCGGCAACGTGTCACTGCTGCTGGTGCCGGGCCTCATCCAGGCCGCGGCGCTGCTGGCCACCGTGGCCGCGCTGCGGATCGTGGACCGGGTCGGCCGGCGGATCGTGCTGCTCAGCGGCATCGCCGCCATGATCATTGCAAACGCGCTGCTCATCGCGGTGTTCGCGGCCGGTCTGGGCGGCGGCTCGTCCGTGCTGGCCTTCCTGGGTGTCCTGCTGTTCACCTGCGGCTTCGACTTCGGGTTCGGGGCGCTGGTGTGGGTGTACGCCTCGGAGAGCTTCCCGGCCCGGCTGCGCACGACCGGGGCGTCGGCGATGCTGACCGCCGACCTGGTGGGGAACCTGCTGATCGCCCAGTTCTTCCTGTCGGTGCTGGGGGCCATGGGTGGGGTGTGGACGTTCACCCTCTTCCTCGCGCTGGCCGCGGTGTCGTTCGGCTACGTGTGGTGGCTGGCCCCGGAGACCAAGGGACGTCCGCTGGAGAGCATCCGCCAGTACTGGGAGAACGGCGGCCGCTGGCCGGACGACGCAGCCACGCCCCCGGACACCCGCCGCGGCGCCCGGCCCGCGCAGCGGCACGCCGCGTGACGGCCGGCGCGGCGATGGCGGCCGAGATGGCCTGGGCCGCCGGCTGGCCTGCGCACGGTGACCGCGACAAGACCACCGGCCTGCGGACGGTGACCGCGACATGACCACCGTGGCGGGGAGGATCTGGTGACCACCGTCCTCGGGCTCGACATCGGCGGCACCCGCACCCGCGCCTGGCTGGCCCGCGACGGCATCGTCGTGGCCGAGGCCGAGGGCGGCAGCGCCAGCCTGACCGCGGCCGGCCGCCAGCAGGCCGAGATCGCGCTGGCCGCGATCCTTAGCCAGCTCAGCGTGCGTGCGGCCAGTCTGGACGCGGTGTGCGCGGGCACGGCCGGCAGCGGCTCCGGCGACGCCCGCGACTTCCTCAGCGCGCGGCTTGCCCCGCTGACCCGGCATGGCACCGTCATCGTCGTCAGCGACGTTGGCCTCATCCTGCCCGCCGCCGGTGTCGGCGACGGGATCGCGCTCGTGGCCGGCACCGGATCCAACTGTGTCGGCCGCCAGGCTGGCGCCGAGCGCGCCGCGGGCGGCTGGGGCTACCTGCTCGGTGACGAGGGCAGCGGCTACTGGATCGTCAGGGAAGCGGTGCGCGAGGTACTGCGCCGTCACGACGACGGGGCGGCGCCGGGCCCGCTGACCCGGGAGCTCCTGCACGCGATGAGCTGCCCCGACCAGCGCACCTTGCTGCAGCGCTGCTACGACGACCCACGGCCCGACGTGTGGGCCGCGCGCGTGCCCGCCGTTCTCGGCACCGATGACCCGTTCGCCGCCGGCCTGCTCGACCGGGCCGCCCGGGCACTGGCCGGCCTGGCGGCCAGCTGCAGCCGGCGGCTGGCCGCCGGGCCGGGCCTGCCCGTGGTCCTGGCGGGCGGCCTGCTCACCGGCCACCGGGCGCTCGCGGAGCGGACCGGCGACCACATTCAGCGGCTGCTGCCCGGTGCGCCGGTGCTCACCCTCAGCTGTCCCCCGGTCGCCGGGGCCGTCGCACTGGCCCAGGCCGCCGCGGCGGCGACAGGATGACCCCGGTCGCGGGCGACCGGGCCGGACACACGCGCCCAGGGCGCGTCACCCTAATCGAATTCGCTCGGCAGCGAAGGGTCGCGGTGGTGGGCCAGGGCGCGCTCGAGCTGGCGGTAATTAACCCGGCCGAGGGACAGCGGCGGCAGCGCATCCAGGCCAAACCAGCCGACGTCCAGCGTCTCGAGCGCCGCTGGCGGCTGCACGCCGCCGGCCCGGCGGCACAGGAAGAACAGCTTGTATACGTGCACCGGGAGGGGTGGCGGGTTCCCCTGGAGGTCACGGTCCCAGCAGGCGATCAGCTTCACCACCGAGCTGTGGTACCCCGTTTCTTCGAGGATCTCCCGGGTGACCGCGCCCGAGGGTGAGTCGCCCGGATCGGCCCAGCCGCCCGGCAGCGACCACTGCCCGTCGGCCTTCTCACGCATCAGCAGCACGCGTTCCTGGCTGTCGAAGATCACCCCACGCACGTCGATCTTTGGCGTGGCATAACCGGAGTCACGGCCCAGCTCGACCGCCAGCTCATCAGCGGGGCGGCCGCTGAGCACCGCCAGCAGCTCGGCCGCCAGCCGGCCAATCTGCTGGTAGCGGTCCACGTCGTAGCCGCTGGCGGCGTAGGCCAGCCCGTCCTGCGCCAGCGCGGCGAGCTTGATCGCTATCCGGCGTGCGGCGTCCCCAGCTGTCCAGGCCATCAGGGCATTATCACGTGCCACGCAGTCGTGGCTGGCCCGCACCGGTACGCCGGCACCGAGACGGCCCCACTGAACGGCTGATCAGCACCTGGTCCCGCCACCGGCCGCAGGCCCGCCAATACAGGACCTTGGGCCCTGCCGGTGCCCGCTGGCCCGCGGTGGTATGGAAGTGCAGGTGGGACCCGAGAGGACGCGGGGATGCGGGCTAGCAGCCCGTACACCACGCAATCAGGATCCGCGAGAAGCCGGATGGGTCCCGCCTGCACAACTGTAATTACCCGGGCACCGGGCGTGGTATCCGCGCTGGCCGCCGGGCAGCTGGGTGCGGGGCGCCCCGGTCATGTGGACCGGCTGACGAACCGCTCCCGGTCCACCAGCACCCGCTCCATGGTGCCCGCCCCGATCACGGCGTCCTCGCCGTCTGATGATCCAGCGGGCCGCTGCTGCCGGGCGATGAACCGGAACACCAGCCGCCGGCCGTCCACCTCGGTCAGCTCGGCCTCGACGACGACCTCGGCCCCGACCGGGCTCGGCCGTTTGTGCTCGATCACGGCTGACGTGCCCACCGAGGTCAGGCCGGCCTGCAGGCCTGGCCTGATGGCCGCCACCGCCGCCGCCTCGGCGAGCGCGAGCAGCCGTGGGGTGCCCAGCACAGGCACGTCACCGCTGCCCAGGGCCAGCGCGGTGTCGGCGTCGGCGACAACGATCCGCACGAACGAGAGCAGCCCGGGTGCCAGCGCCATCCCCGTACCTTAACGGCCTCCCGCCCGGCGGCCACGCCGCGGGGGATGGCCGGCGCCGGTACCGGTAAGGCGCAGCGGAAGCGCCCGCGGGCCACGGACCTGCCCGGCCGCCCAGGTCACGGTGGCCGGGTCGGCCAGGGAGAACT
>Ga0335078_10000736_pt1 | contig 50011 bp, 35 predicted proteins | sample Lox_Sample_32_FD_206711 | JGI IMG/M metagenome (GOLD analysis project Ga0335078, IMG submission 206711) | Soil microbial communities from Loxahatchee National Wildlife Refuge, Florida, United States - Lox_Sample_3.2 | ecosystem: Environmental > Terrestrial > Soil > Wetlands | place: USA... | reverse complement strand
AGGGTCCGGCGCATCTCGTCGAGGTCGGGGGTGATGACAACGTACAGGCCTGACCGGGCCGAACCTTTCTGGCGGACGGCAATCAGCGAGACGCCCTCCCAGGTCCGCTGCGTGCTGAACTCATAGCCGGGGAACTCGGCCGCGAGTTCGCTCAGCATCGCGGAGTCGCTGATCATAGTCATCAGCTAAAGTACGGATCCGTACTTTAGGGTCATGCCGGTTACTGTAACCCTGTGGCCGAAACCAGGCAAGCGGGCATGCTCGCCCGTACCCACGAGGGCAAACCGGGGCTGCCCCGCGGCCGTAGCCACCTGCCCCCGCCGGCCGTGAGCGCGTCGCAGCGGGAGCGGCTGCTGCGGTCGGTGATCGCCGCCGTGTCTGAGCGCGGCTACCAGGCCGCCACCGTCGCCGACATCGTGCGCCGCGCCCGGGTGTCCAGGAAAGCGTTTTACGACCACTTCACGAACAAGGAGGAGTGCTTCCTGGCCGCGACCGGCGAGGGCCGGGAACTGATGATCGCCCGCGTGATATCTGCGAGCCGTGCGCTCCCCGCCGAGGCCGACGACGAGGATCTGCTCCGGGCCTCGGTCCGCGAGTTTCTCGCGTTCCTCGCCGACGAGCCCGCCTTCGCCCGGGTCTTCTACATTCACATGCCGGCCGCGGGTCCGCGGGCGGTCAGCCGGCTCGACGCCGCGCCCCGCCGGTTTGCCGAGATGAACCGGCGGTGGCACGAGCGGGCGCGCGAGCGTCACCCGGACTGGCCGGCCGTCTCGCCCGAGGCGTACCTGGCGCTGGCCGGGGCCACCGCGGAACTGGCCCGGTCCCTGGTCTACGCGGGCCGGACCGACGCCCTGCCCGGCCTGGAGGACACGCTCGTGGCGCTCAACCTCGCGGTTCTCGCGGGCCGCCCGTGGCCGCCGGGCATGCGGTGACGGGCTCCTGCCCGAAGTACATGGTGATAGGCCCGTGCGGCGGAGTGCGGGCCGACGGCCGCTGCGAGGTCGTCCCGGAACCGTGCGTGTTCCCGGCCCCGGCGCACTGGGCCGAGCCGGTGCCTGCCGTCCCGCTGCGTGCTGTGCCGCTGATCTTGACCGACTTCAGCTCCGAGCCGTACTCGGTCCGGATGCACACGACGGTAGCGAGGACGCTGGCGCCGTCCTGCGACGCTGTCCTGGTCGGCGAGCACCAGGACCGGCCCGATTTCCCGCCCACGTTGCTGGCTTCGATGCTGCAGGAGGCCGGGGTGCGGCCGTGGATGACGCTCGCCTGCCGGGACCGCAACCGGATCGTCCTGGAGGAGGAGCTATCAGGCCTGCGCCATCTCGGGGTGGACGCGGTTTTGTGCGTCACCGGCGACGCGCGGGCCTATGACGTCCGGCCGGACGTGACGCAGGTCTTCGATCTCGACGGGCCGCGGCTGGCCGCGCTCGCCGCGTCGCTCGGGATAGCCGCGGCCGTCCCGGAGACCCCGGCCGCGCCGCCCCGGCACCTGCGGGCAGCCCGCCTGGCCCAGAAGCAGCGCGCGGGGGCTGCGGTCGCGGTGCTCAACCACGACACGGTGGCCTCGGTCACTGCGTTCATGGCCGACGCGGTGCGGGCCGGAGTGACCATCCCGGTAATCGCCTCGGTTGCGGTCTTCACCGACGAGCCGTCGGCGGCCGTGCTGAGCGGGCTCCCGGGCCTGGAGCTTGATCCGGCTGTCGTGCGGCGCGTGCTGGACGAGCCCGACCCGGTCGAGGCCGGCATCGCCGCGGCCGCCCGCGAGGCCCGGGCGATGCTCGGCATCCCCGGCGTGGCCGGCGTGAACCTCTCCGGTGGGGCGTCGGCCCAGGGCTACGAATTCGCCGCTCAGGTCAAAGCCGAATTGGCCGTGCGCATCAGGGAAGAACGCGACGATGACCCATGACGCCGAAGACCCGATGGAGGCCGAGTTCGATACCGTGGCCGAGTGGACCGCTGAGGTGGCCGCAGGCCTGGGCCCGGAGTACCTGGTACCGGCGGCCTGCCGGGGGAGCGGGAAACCCGCCGCCCTGGACTGGCTGCTGGCCGGCCTGCGGGCCAGGCCAGGCGACCTGCTGGCGGACGTCGGGGCGGGCATCGGCGGGCCCGCCGCCTACGCGGCCGACCGGGCCGGCGTCCGGCCGGTCCTGGTCGAGCCGGAGCCGGACGCGTGCCGCGCGGCGGCCCGGCTGTTCGGCGCGCCCGTCATCCAGGCCGACGCGACCGCGCTGCCGTTCGCGGCCGGCGCGGTCAGCCTGGCCTGGTCCCTGGGCGTCCTGTGCACCGCGCCGAGCCGGGAAGCCCAGCTGGCCATGCTGTTCGAGATGCGCCGCGTGGTACGCCCGGGCGGCCGGATCGGCCTGCTCGTCTACCTGGCCGTCACGGCGAAGCTCGACGATCCGCCGCAGGGCAACCACTTCCCGACCAGCACCGACCTCCACACGCTGCTCCGCCGCGCGGACCTTGACGTGATGGCCGTAGCGGACTCCCAGGACATGCCGGAGCCGTCGGCCAGCTGGCAGGAACGCACCGATGCCGTCGAGCGCGACCTGCGGCGCCGCTGCGGCCACACCCCGTCGTTCGCCGCCGCCACCGGGCAGAGCCACCGCATCGGCCGCCTGCTCGACATCGGCCAGCTCACCAACCAGGTAATCCTGCTCAGCCGAGAGTAAGAAGGGGGATCATGACCACATTGCTGCCCGGCTTCGAGTACCAGCACGTCGAGGTCGAGGGCGTCACCGTCAACTGCGCCACCGCGGGGTCGGGGTCGCCCGTGCTCATGCTGCACGGCTACCCCCAGAACCACCTCATGTGGCGCGATGTCGCCCCTGCCCTCGCCGAAGACCACACCGTCGTGCTCGCCGACCTGCGCGGCTACGGCGATTCGGGCAAGCCGGAACCGGACGCCGCCGGTGACGCGTACTCCAAGCGGTCGATGGCCCGCGACCAGCTGGGGCTCATGCGCGAACTCGGCTTCGCGCAGTTCCAGCTGGTCGGCCACGACCGCGGCGCCCGCGTCTCGCACCGGCTGGCGCTGGACCACCCGGAGGCCGTCACCAGGCTCGCCGTCCTCGACATCGTGCCGACCCGGCACATCTGGCACAACGTGACGCGGGACATGGCGACGGCCTACTACCACTGGTTCTTCCTCCCGGTCGGTAACGGCGTCCCCGAGCACCTGATCGGCGCGGACCCGGGGTTCTGGGTCCGCTCGATCGTGGGCGCGCTCCTCGGCCAGGGCGCCAGCCTCGACGCCGCCGTGATGGAGGACTACATCCGCTGCTTCAGCGACCCGCGGACGATCGCGGGCTCGTGCGCTGACTACCGCTCGGCGGCGAGCATCGACCTGGTCCACGACGACGAGACCTTCGCCGCGGGCCGCAAGCTCGAATGCCCGGTCCTCGTGCTGTGGGGCAGCCACGGCTTCGTCGGCCGCGGCTACCACCCGCTCAGCGTCTGGCAGGAATACGCCGTCGACGCCCGCGGCGAGGCTCTGCCCACCGGCCACTTCCTCCCCGAGGAAGCCCCGCCCCTGGTCACCGCCGCCCTCCGCGACTTCCTCGGCTAGGGTGCCAAGCCTGCGGCCGAGGGCTTCAGCCGCGCGAACTTACCAGCGGCCAGGTATCCCCGGATGCATAGATATCGGGGGATCGGGCGGGACGTCGTCATAGCCGCGCCTGCGTGTCCTGGGGACCAGCTTGCCGCCCGGCGGCGGATCGGGGGCTTCGAAGATGCCGCGCAGCCCGGCATCCGCGATGCCGGCCGTGCCCAGTACCGCCACCCGCCGGGCACCGCGAACCTCCGTGCTGGAGTCCTCCAGGTCCTTGCGCACCCGGCGGCCCGCGGCCGACAGATGGGGATGGCCGGCCAGCGAGTGGTGTCCCACCAGTCCGCCGCGCCGGAGCCCTTCGATCAGCTCGGCTACCGCGGGCGAGTGCGCGACGTCCGCCAGGAGCGGGCCTAGCACCTTGCCCGAGTCCGGCACCGCGTCCAGGACGGCGCGCTCGACCGGCTGGCTGCCGCGGCGGTGCACCACCTGGACCCGGTGGCGGGTCCGCGAGATCCTGATCCGCCCGTCCCGCGCCATGGCGGCCACGGCGGTCAGCGCCACCCGCTCGGGTCCGCCGCATAGATAGGCGATCTCGTACGCGTCAAGTTCGCTCACCGGTGTCATGAGCGGCACCCGCCTTCCTCCGGTTACATCCGTTCAACGCTCGGATGCGGCCGCGAGTTACCATCGGGCTCATGGCCCCCGTCGACCTCGCTCACGACGACGTTGGCGACGGTCCGGTCGTCGTGCTCATCCACGGTCACCCCTTCAATCGCGGCATCTGGGCGCCCCAGCTGGCTGTCCTCCGTGACCGCTTCCGCGTCATCGCCCCCGACCTGCGCGGCTACGGCGACAGCCCGGTCACGCCGGGCACGGTGCCGATGGCGCAGCTTGCCGCCGATGTCGGTCACCTTCTGGATCGCCAGGGCATCGCCACCGCAGCCCTGGCGGGCCTGAGCATGGGCGGGCTCGTCGTGATGGAGCTCGCCGCAGCCCAGCCGGAGCGCTGGTGGGCGTACGGCTTCATCGCGACCACCGCGCAGCGGGTCACCGAGCAGGAGCGAGCCGCGCGCCTGGACAGCGCGCGGACCATGGACGAGCAGGGGATGCGGCCGGTGGCCGGGCAGATGGCCGCCCGGCTGTTCGGCCCCGGGCCCGGCGAAGAGCTGACGCAGACGATCATGGCCATGATGCTGGCTACGGACCCGGCCGGGGCCGCCGCCGCGGTGCGAGGACGGGCCGAACGGCCTGACTATCAGCCCGTGCTGAAGGCTCTCCGCGCTCCGGCGCTGGTGTGCGCCGGGGATCACGACTCCTACTCCACCGCCGAGATCACCAGCGAGCTGGCCGGCTGCCTGCCCGATCCGGAAGTCGTCGTGATGGAGGGTGCCGGGCACCTGCCCAACCTGGAGCGGCCGGACGCCTTCAACACGCACCTGCTGCGCTTCCTCATTTCCGCCCTCCCGTAGCCTGGCCCCATGTGGCCCGCGGTGAACTACGAGCAGTGGCCCGAGACCTGTGACACGCTGCACGCCCATACCCAGGTCCTGGGCAAGCTGGCGGCGGGACTCGCCCCGGCCGAGCCGCAGCTCCAGCATGCGGCGCTTCGGCTCACCGCGCGAGGCTGGGAAACGTCACCGCTGCCCGCACCCGACCGTTCGGGATCCATGGTCGTCGTCCTTGACCTGCGGATCCACGAGGTGGTAGTCGAGCACAGCGGCGGCCGGACCGCCCGCGTGCCGCTCACGCCGCACCGTTCCGTCGGCGCGGTCACCCGGGATGTGCTCGCCACCGTCCGCGACCTGGGCGGCCCGGTGCAGATCGACCCGACGCCGCAGGAGGTTTCCTGGCAGGTACCGCTGGATGCGGACGAGGAGCACGCCCGCTACGACCCGGAACAGGTCGACGGTTACTTCGCCGCGGCGACCAGGGCGGCGCAGGTGCTGGCCGCGTACCGGGCGCCGTACCGCGGGCGCTCCACCCCGGTCAACGCCTGGTGGGGGTCCTTCGACCTGGCCGTCAGCCTGTTCTCCGGGCTGCCGGCCGATCCCCCGTCGAAGGACTTCATCATGCGCAACGCGATGGACGCGCAGGACGTCGCGGTGGGCTGGTGGCCGGGCGACGGGCGGTACGGCCGGGCGGCGTTCTACGCGTACGCGCACCCGGCCCCGCCCGGCTTCGACCGCGCGACCCTGCCCAGCGGGCGCTGGGATGGCACGCTGGGGGAGTACGTCCTGGACTGGGATGACGTCCGGGAGGCTGAGGATCCGTTCGGCACCGCGCTGGAGTTCGCCCGTTCGGCCTTCCGGCACGCCTGCGCCGTGTGCGGGTGGGACCCGGCGCTGTCGGCCAGCGCCGAAGGGATCCCGCCGCCGGTCGTCTAGGCCTGGCCCCCGCCGAACGCCGCCGCGGCCAGCCGCACGACCTCCTCGTGCGGGACGTCCTTGATGTGCTGGTCGATCGCCCAGCGATGGCCGAACGGGTCGATGAACTGCCCCGTCCGATCCCCCCAGAACGCGTCGTGGAGCGGCTCGAACGCGCATCCGCCTTGCGCCAGTGCCCGCTGCCAGACCGCGTCGGCGTCCTCGACGGCTAGGTGCAGCGCCCCGTAGGTGCCGCCGAGCGTCAGCGGCGAGACCACCCCCATCTCGGGGAACTCGTCCGAGATGGACAGCGTGCTGTCACCGAAGCGCAGCTCGATGGTCAGCACCTGACCGCCGGGAAGCGTGATCCGGCTGGCTTCGGCGGCGCCGAGCACCGAGGTGTACCAGGCGGCGGCAGCGTCCGGGTTCCGGGTGACCAGATGGCAGGTTAGCGTGCTCATGACGATACACTATACATTCTGTCCAGACGATATGTATAGACACGGTGCCGGGTAGGCTCCCGAGCATGGCGACACGATCTCGGTCTTCCGGGTCTCCCCGGCCGCACGGGCGCCGGTCCGCGGCCGGCGGCGACACCACGGACCTGCGCGAGGCCATCCTGGCCGCCACCGCCGGGCTGCTCGCCGACCGCCCGTTCGGCGATCTCGCCGTCGGCGATATCCTCATCGCGGCCGGCGTCTCCCGCGGCAGCTTCTACTTCTACTTCGACAGCAAGCATGACGTCCTGGCCGAACTCGTCCGGCGCGCCGTCGCCCGCGGCCACGACGCCGCGGCACCCTGGCTGGCCGTCCCCGCCGACCCGGCAGTGGCGCTGCGCACGGGCATCACCGCCGGAGCGCGGCTATGGCGGCAGAGCGCGCCGGTGCTGCGCGCCATCGTGGAGAACTGGCGGACCGACCCGCGCCTGGAGGCGCTGTGGACGGAGCAGATGCAGACCTTCACCGATGCCACGGTGGCCCAGATCAACGCCGACCCGCGCGCCCGGCAGCGGCTGGCCGGACAGGACATCCCGGCCCTGGCCAGCGCGCTGACCTGGCTCGGCGAGCGCCTGTACTACCTGGCCGCGACCGGCACCCCGCCCTTCGACGACCAGGACACCCTGGTCGCCACCCTCCTGCACATCTGGACCACGGCCCTCTACGAGGACACGTCCACGCCGTAGCGAGCCGCGAGGGCGGTGACGGTCAGCGCCTGCCCGGTCAGGCCCATCACCTCCTGGTCGCCGGCCAGCGCGACGATCGCCCGCCCGACCCCCTCCGGCGATTGCGAGGATGAGAGGTCCACCTGGTCCGCGAACTGCAACACGCCCTCGGTCCGCACCCAGTCCGGGTGCACCGCGAGCGAGGCCACGCCGTGCTCGCCTAGCTGTATCGCGGCGGCCAGCGCGAGGCGGTCGTCCGCGGTCTTGGCCATCGCGTAGGCGGCGCCGAACGCGTGCTGCTCGGTCTCCGGCACCGCCATCGAGACCGTCACCACCAGGCTGTGCGGGGTCGCGATGAGCAGCGGAGCACACACCGCCGCCGCGACGTAGTGCGCCCGCACCCCGCCGCCGAACATCGCGTCGAACAACTCGAGCGGCTGCTCCCAGAACGGCGCGTTCCATTCTTCCCAGCCGCCGGCGTTCAGCTTCTCGTAGCCGGCCCACGCGTTGTTGACGAGCAGGTCCAGCCGGCCGTGATCCGCCGTAATCCGCGCCGCGACCGCCCGGACCGCCTCGTCGTCACGGTGATCGCACGGCACCGCGACGCCGGACCCGCCGGCCGCGGTCACCGCGTCCGCCGTCTGCTCCACCGTGCCGGGCAGGTGCCCGGTCCGGCCGTCCGCCGAGGACCGCGCGGTCACGTATACCATCCAGCCCGCCTGCCCGAGGGCAACCGCCACGCCACGGCCGACCCCGCGGCTGCCGCCGGTCACCCAGGCGACCCGCCGCGGCGGAGCACCGTCCCCATCCGCCATGCGCTCACCCTAGCGCGCGCCGCCACGCCGATCCGGTGGCCGCCACACCACACCGCAGACGGTTGCGATGGGTAGAGACCTGTTTGGCTCCGGCGCCCATCGGGCAGGGCAGTAACCGGCCTGTGACAATAGCGCGGCTGACCCGTATCCGCGATCCCTGGAGCATGAGAATGACTGTCCCGGAAACGTCACGTCACGTGGAGATCAGGAACTGCGGCCAGGTCGTGGCCGCGGCCGAGGTGACCATGCCCGTCGCGGGTACCGCTAGAACGTCGCTGCGCGCGGCGGCCGGTCACGTCGCGCCCGGCTGGCGCACCGACCTGGTCGACGCGGTCATGGACCTGCCCGAGGTACGGGCCAGCCACCGCCTGGAGGCCACCGTGCCGCTCGGCGACGGTGAGTTCCTCAGCCGCCTCCGCGAGCGGACCACCGGTGCCGTCGTCCGTCCGGCGGGCTCGACCTTGTTGCTGGACGCGAACATCCCGAGTCAGCGCCTGCCCAGCCCCTGACCCGCGCTAACCGCGTGGCCGGGTCCGACTACCGCGCCCGTGCGGCTGCCGGGATCACCGCGCTGCGGCGGTGGTACCGCCCGCGGACCGGCCTGTGGGCCGGAACCGGCTGGTGGAACAGCGCCGGCGCGCTCACCGCGCTGTCCGAGATCACCGGTGACCGCGGCTTCATCCTGGCCAACGCCAATTCGGTGTGGGACTACGCCCGGAACGCATCCCCGCAATCCGCCCTTCCCCAGTCCGCCCTGCCCGGGTCCCGCCCGCCCGAATTCGGCCTGCACTGGGCCGGCCCATTCGACCAGGCCACCCCGGCTCGCCAGACATCCGCCCTAGACGCCCTCATCGCCGCCGCCGCCGCATCCTCGGGTACCTCTGGACCTGCATTCTTTACGTGGAGTGACTAGCAGAAACCGTTAGTCAGGCATCGTGTTCATGGTGAGGCAGGTAGACAACTGCCGGGACCGTGGATCCGTGCCGTGATCTGCGCCAGTCGCGTCGTCGTCGCTACTATAATGGCGGGGCGTCGGCGGATTCGAATACCTCAGCCAGCTGGCATCGGATTCCACGGGCGACCTGAGCAGCGCAATTATCTCTGATCTGAAACGCGCGCCTGCCCCGGCACGCGGAAGACATTAGCTCGAGCAGGCTGGAAGCAGCGGTACCGAACATGCCGATCGTGCCGAGGAAACAGCAGCCGATGATCCGGCCGCGGCGTAAAAGCGATCCGTCCGAAGTCGGCAAATTCCGCATAGTCGGACATTTGGGTACCGGGGGGTTCGGTACCGTATACGTGGCCGCCCGGCAGAAGTGGGCCAACGGGCTGGTCGCGGTCAAAGTGGTACATCCCCAGCTAGCCGAGAAGCAGACCTTCCGTGAGCGCTTCAAGCGGGAAATCCGCGCGATCAAGCGGGTGCGTACCGATTATGTCCCGCGGCTGGTTGCGGAGGATGCCGAGGACGAGACGCCATGGCTGGCCACCGAGCTGATCCGGGGACCGTCGCTGCACCACGTGATACGGCAATGCGGCCCCCTGCCCGAGCCGGCCCTGTGGCAACTCGGCCTCGGGATCGCCGAGGCCCTGACGGACATCCACGACGCTGGCCTGGCCCATCGCGACCTCAAGCCGGGGAACGTCCTGATCGTCCCGGAGGGTCCCCGGGTCATCGACTTCAGCCTCGTGCACCTGGCCGAGCTCGATCACGGGACGTCGTCCCGCCTGTACATGGGCAGCTATGAGTACGCACCAGTCGAGCAGCTCCAGGGCCTGCGGTATGCGGGCCAGCAGGCGGACATCTTCGCGTTCGGCGGCACGCTGCTGTTCGCTGCTACCGGCCATCCGCCCTACTCCAGCCGGGAGCAGGCCTACCGGGCCGAGGTCGACCTGGCGGACCTGCCGTTCGCCTTCTACGACGCCGTGTCGCAGTGCCTGAACACGGCCGAGCAGGCCCGTCCGCGGCTATCCGACCTCAAAGCGCTGTTCGAGAGCCAGGCCAGGAGCGGAGGGCGCGAGGGCCGCGACGGATTCCCCGATGCCCTGCCAGGCAGCGTTTCGAGCCTGATCGGCATCTGGCGCCGCGAACTGAGCAACGTGGTCCACGCCCGCGGCAACGCCAGGTCCGCGATGCAGGATGCCTGGAAGGAACTGGGCCCGCAGGCCGATCCCCGCCCGGCGCCGGCCCGGCCCCGGTCGGGGTCGACCAGGGCAGCCGCTGCGGACTGGCTCGCAGAGGAAGAGCCCGGGCGAACACGCCACGAGGGCATGACCATCATCCAGCCGCACACGGTAGTGCCGCTGCCCGTGGGCCCCGACACGCGCTTCGTGCGGTGGCGGCAGCAGTTCCGCGACTGGCTGCGGGCGCCGGTCGCGGTGGCGGGCGGCCTGGCCGCGGCGGCCTGCCTGGACGGCACCGCCGCGTTCTTCGCGGCGGACAGCGGTGATCTGCTGTGGGCCGCGAGCCTCGGGGCCCCGGTCGGCTCCGCCGTGGCGCTCGCGCCACGCGGGGGGCACACGGCATACGTCGCGGATGTCGAAGGCGGCATGCACGTCCTGGACGTGGCGTCCAGAGAGCACCGGCAGCTATTCCAGGCGCCGACCGCCATTGCGGGCCCGCCGGTGGCGGCGGCGGAATACGTGTACGCGCTGAGCGCGGACGGGTGCATCTACCAGATCGACGCGCGGACCTCGAGCCACCAGCTGCTGGCCGAGCTCGGCGAGCCTGCCCTGGGCGCGCTGACCGTGGCCGATGACGTCTTGTTCGCCGCGAGCGCCCAGGGCTTCATCCATGCGATTGACGTCGTCAACCGGCGGGAGCGGTGGAGGCTCGACATCGGCGGGCTCGTGCACGCCGCGCCGGTAGCCGCCAAAGGCTGGCTCTACTTTTCCGGTACCGACGGCCTGCTCTGGTCGGTCGACATCGATGACCGCCTGGAGCGCACGGCGGTAGAGCTGGGCGCCCCGGTCCACGCCGCGCCGCTGTACGTCGGCGGCCGCCTGTACGTCGGCGGCAGCGACGGCGTGGTCCGCGCCTTCGATGTCTCGGGGGATTTCGCCGGCCAGCCGAGCGAACTCTGGCCGCGCGCCCCGAAGGTCGGCGAGGAGGTGGGCGGGCTGGCCGCGGCCCGCGGCCGGGTCTACGTGGCTACCGACGGCATGCTCGTCGAACTGGACGGCGACACCGGGCGCCAGGGCCTGCGCCTCCCGGTCGGCAGCTCGATCACCGCGGCTCCGGTGGCGGTCGGCAACTACCTTTATGTAGCGAGCCTTGACGGCGTGGTGTCGTGCCTGTCAATGTCGTGAGATTAACGGCTGAGACGCGGGCGGGTGACGATGAAATGTATACACAACACAATTCACGGCAGGCGCTGGTTGGCTTAGCGCAACGAGCCCGACTGTTACGGTTCGTTTATCAATTGGTTGACGGCTTGTGGCCGGCCAACGGAGTCCGGCGCAGCCCGCGATCCAAGGCAGGTATTCTCGGCGATAAGAGTGCCCAGGAACGGTGCTTACCTAATACACTTGTGTGCAATATCCGGCTGAAACTGACTACGGAAGGATCAGCCTAACCTGAGCGGCCGTGGGAGCGGCCGGGCGTGGGGGAGATGTGACGGCATCCCAGATGCTGTCTGGCATAGTCATGCCGGAGGCAATGCCGCAGCTTGCTGGCGGTTTCGCTGCGGGTAATTCGATTAACCCCGGTTACCAGGCGGATAACCGCGGGGGCAATACATGAGGCCGGGCGGTCGGCCAGATGGCGGCGAGACCCAATGCCCGGTGTGCTGCTGGCCGGACCGGGGTCTTGAGTCCTGCGGCCAGTGCGGGGTTGAACTGCGGGCAAGCATCGCGCCCGGCCCGGTTGACCCGGCGAACGAGCAGGGACGCGAGATCGCTGTCGCCCGTCTGCGATATGACCTGCGCGCCGCCATCAGGGCCGCGGGCCGGGCCGGGGAGCGCGACTACGCGCTGCTCGCCCGGCTCGCCCGGCTGGCCCGCGGCGGGCCGCCGCTAGCCCACGAGGTCGAGCAGGCCGAGGTGGAGTTCGACGCCGAGACAAGGCAGGCGCCGACCGCCGCGGGGCTCGGTTTCGCGCTGACCCGGCTGGTGGCGGGGGAGATAGACGCCATCGAGTTCATCGAAATCGGGCCCGCCGCCGTTTCGGTGCAAACGCTGGCGACCAACGACCAATGCGTCCCGGTCCAATCCGCATCCGGCGCCAGCCACCCCTGGTCCAGCCTGGTGCCGGCCCTTCCGGCCGATGACGACCTGCGCATGCTCCGGCTGGCCGGCGGCGTCGGCGGCGAGGCCGGGCCGCCCGTCGACCCTGCGGCACTCACCCGGGCGGCCGAGGTGTCCGTGAGGCAGCTGACACGGCAGCGGCTCGAGGCTACGATGGCCGCGATCCACCGGGCTGCGCACGGAGGCAGGGCTGCTGACGAGTTCGGCAGGCGACCAGAATGGACCCGGGCGCGGCTGGACACCGTGCTCGTGCGCCGCACAGCGGGATGGCCGCTGCTCGAGGCGGCCTCGGCCGCGGCCCGCTCGGTCATGCGCCCGGTCGCCGAAATCGTCGGTGCCGATTCTGGCGACCTGGCGGACATGGTCGAGTCGGCCGGGCGCCGGGCCCCTCTTCGCTACGGCTATGACCTGATGCTGGCGCAGATCAATCCGCGCACGGGCGAGGTGAGGCCAGACCGGTGGCCGCTGTTCAAGCCGGGCACCGTGATCCGGCGGCACGACCTGCCCACCGAGAATGCCTACGTGAAGGCGCCGCGGTCCGCTGCCGAGCGGCTCGCCCTACCGGTCGTCATGCGCCGCGGCGCGGACGTGGCCGGCTGGCCCGAGGTCGGCATCGCTACCATGCCGGGCTCGGCGCAGGAAACCACCCAGCTCCGGGTGCGCCTGGTGGCCCCCGGCCAGGTGAGCTTTCATGCCCGGCCGGACATCGTGTCCGTGGGCGGCTCCGAGCTCAGCTGGTCTGGACTGCTCGCCGGGCTGCCGGCGAACCTGCCGGCCGAGATCGCCATGGACCTGGTTCTGCTGGTGGAGCTGGGCGGCTCCGCGGACGCGGTGGCCGGACGGGTCGCACTGGCGGCCGAGGTCGCGAGCAGGCTGCACCGGGAGGACAACAGGATCGCGGTGGCCGGATATCGCGACCACTACCACTCTTTTGTCAACAACGCGGCTACCGTTCGTAATCAGCTTGTCGTCGGATACGGGCTCGGGCATCCGGACGGCGCACGCTCGGTGCTGGCCCGACGGGACCTGTGGCGGGCGGTCAAGGTCGGCGACGACTACGCGGCGCCGCTGGAGGACGCGCTTTCCTGGCTCGAGCAGGAGGGTCTGACATGGCGGCGCGACGCCAGGCATCTGCTCGTGGTGTTCGGCAGCCGGCCGCCGCACCCCGGCAACGTCCACGACCGTGCCAACCCGAAGGCAACGGTGTGCCCGTATCGCTGCGCCTGGCAGGACATCCTCGGCCGCCTGCGCCGCGATCAGATCGTCAAGTGCGTCGCGGTGCGCCATGAAGGAGCGTCGCAGCAGTTCGCCGATGACGAGGCCGAGCACGCCTGGCAGGAGTTCTGCGCTGAGGGGTTCTTTTCTCCCGTCGAGACCTCGTCGGCGGACGGGCTGCTGGCTGAAATCGGGCTCGCGGCCAGCGGCAACGTCTCGCGGCTGTCGCTCGCGGTGCGCAGCGGCAGACCGTCATCGCAACAGGGGAGAGCGGGCAGCGCATGAACGAGGAATTTCGCAGTTCGCGACGTCCTCCTCGGGATACCGAGACCGGCCGGGCCAGCAGCCGGCCACCACAGACGCCCGACGAACTGCACGGGGCCGACACCGAGCCGGACGGGCGGGAAAGCGGACGGCCGAACACCTGGAATGACTTCCTTCCTTCCGACCCGTTCGCCGGCCCCGCCGGCGGCCCGGCCGGCGGCCCGGCGGAGCCCGAGTTCCCGCAGGAAACCGGTTACAACGGCCAGGGCAACGAGAGCCGCCCTGGCGTGCGTCAGGACACCGCCGGGATCGGCAGGCCGGGCAGCCGCCCGGTCGGCACCGACGACCTCCTCTTGCCCGTGCCGTCCCTCGTCGTGCCGTACGGCCAGCAGCCGATCGCCGCCCCGGGCACGGTCAAGATCGGCCTGTGGGGGTCGCCGGCCAGCGGCAAGACCACCTATCTGGCCGCTCTCCCGCAGGCGCTGAGCAACACCGACGGCTCGGTCGGGCGGTGGACGGTCTTCCCGACCAGCGACGCGGCGACCGAACTGCTGATCAGCTGGTCTCATCAGCTGATCACCGAGCAGGTCTTCCCCGAGGCTACCGCCCTGGGCGACGTGACCGAGCTGGCGTGGCGCTTCGTCGGCGACCTGACCGGCTCGCGGTACATGCGGCGCGGCCGGTTGCGGCGCCGGCCTCCGGCCCAGAGCGGATTCGACCTCGACCTCATCGACGTGAGCGGCGAGGCGTTCGGCTACAACCCGGTGGGCGTGTCACCGGGGATCGTCGACACCGCGCTGAACCACCTGGCCTGGGCCGAGGGTCTGATCTTCCTGTTCGACCCGGTGACCGAGCGGGACAGGCGGACCGCGGCGGAGTACGTGAACCGCACCCTGGCCATGCTGTCCCGCAAGGTGATGGCCGAGGGCCGCCTGATCGGCCCGTACCTGCCGCACTACATCGCGGTCTGCATCACCAAGTTCGACCATAAGGACGTGTTCCGCCAGGCCCGCCAGGCGGGACTGGTCAACTACGGCCCGGACGGCATCCCGCGGGTGCTGGACGCGCAGGCGGCGGACCTGTTCGACGTGATATGCGAGGGCCGGTTCTGGGCCGACCAGCGGACCGACAGCCACGGCGGGGCGATGTTCGTCCGGAACCAGCTGCGCCGGTATTTCCACCCGGACCGGATCCGCTACTACGCGGTCTCCTCGATCGGGTACAAGAAGCCTCCCGGCTGGGACCCGCAGGCCGCGCGGCCGGGCTTCCAGTTCGACCCGGGCGACTTCTCCAACGTCATCGAGCAGGGCGGCGAACAGAAGATCCGCGGCCCGGTCGAGCCGGTCAACGTGCTCGAGCCACTGATCGACCTGCATATGCAGATCAGCGGGCAGGCGTGACCATGGCGGGCTCCCGGGTGACTGCGGACTGGGCATGGATCAGCAAGGACCCGCAGGCCGGGATCGGCTACGGTCTCCTGGCCACTTCACGGAACGACGCCGACTTCGGACCCTTCCTCGGCCGCTACGTGCCCGGTGTGCCGAGTTCCACCGCGCTGCCCGGCGCGCCGGACGCGCCGCCATGGATCACCCTCGGGCCCGTCGCCACTCAGGCGGACGAGATCCTGATGGCGGTGTCGGTGCGGGAGCCGTGGCGGGAACGCGACCACGCCGGCCGCCCGGTCTGGCCGCAGAAGCTGCTCGTGATGAGGTTCGGCGACCTGGCCAAGGCCAACGCGTCATACCAGACGATTGCCGAGGCGGCGTTCGGCACAACGATCCCGGCTGCGGAGCACACGACGCTGCCGCTCGAGATCGGCGAGCAGCCGCTCGATGAGCTGATCCAGGTCATCGAGGCCTATGGCTTCGAGCAGGTGGCCGCGCTCGCCGCAGCCCTGCTCGACGGGCCGGTCGCGGTGGCCGGGGCCGGGCACCTGGAGCGCAGGCAACGGCTAACCGTGCTGGACGCGGTGGCGGCGCTGCTCCCGTACGGATTCCGCGCCGATCTTTCCGTGAGCTCGGTGGTGGACAACACCTCCAAGCACGGGATCAGGCTGGCCTTCGCCGACTTCGTCAACGACGGCCAGCAGCTGATGACCTTGCAGGCACCCTCCGAACCCCACGCCGCATTGGGCAGGCGGTACCTGGAACTGCTCAGGAAGAAGCAGAGCACGCCCGGCCTTGTCACGCTGATCAGGCATATGTGGGACGCCAAGGGCCCGTATTCCTTCCAGGAGCCCAGCGTAGCGATGGCCATCCTGCTCGACCTGGACTTCCACGGAGCATTCAGGCGGGAAGCCAGCCAGGGACCGGTCACCCTGGTGATGCTGCGCAAGTTCCTGGCTGACCCCGCTGCCGCCGAGCGGGCCTGGGCAGGCTTCGACACCCGGATCCGGGATCACGCGCTGGCGTGCTACCTGCCCGGCCGTGACGGGGAGGCGGTCAAGGCGGTCATTCCCTGCTGGCATTTCCTGGGCAACGACGTGGTGCGGCTGATAAACGAGGGGCTCGACCAGGACAACCTGGAGCCGGCGCTCTGGTGCCTGCGGACGGCCGGCCCGGTCGAGGACCGGCTTCTCGGTGATCTGCTCGTGCCCGGGGAACAGGTCCCCAAGCGGCGCACCACGATGCTCATCGAGTTGCTCCTGCACCGTGACCCCCCGCTGCCGGAGGAGTTCCGGTATACCTGCGACGCGCTGCGTTTCGACGACGCGGGCGCCTGGCAAGCCTGTCTCGTCCGGGACCTGCTGCTCCGCGAGCTGGCCATGGACCATCCGGCCGGCCGGGGGAAGGCCTGGGCCTGGGTCTGGTGGCTGTGCGAGTCCAGGTTCACGACCAGGAAATGGCAGCGGCCCGACTGGGTCGCGGCCCTGGATCTCGTCGCGATCGACCCGCCTCCCCGGGATGCCGTCCAGAGCGTGCCATCGCTCGTGGCAGGCGACGTGCGCTGGGCGCTCGTGCTGCTCCGGCTGGCGGACCAGGCCAGGCGCCTGCGTGACCTGATCGACGCGGCCCACCGGCAGTTCCTCGAGCTGGCCGCGCGGATGCCCGGGCCCGTCAAGCCGGCGACGATCGGTGCCCAGCTCCGCATCGAGCTCGACCGCGACCTGTGGTCACTTGACGTCCGGCCTGGCGCGGTAGCCAGCCTCGACATAGCCCGGGTCTTGCTCGGCGGCGAGCCGAGTGATTTTCCGGGCGAGCTGTCTGCGGAGCGGATCGGCGATTACCTCAACGGTCTCGGTTCCGCGCTCGCGACCGAGGCCACCCGGACCCGCCTCGCCGAGCTCGAGTACGGCTTCCTGCGCCATGTCGTCCCGGGGAAGCCGCCGGGTGAGATAGCCGCCGGCGGTGCCGCCCTGCTGAACGCATGGGCCGTCGACCCGCGCCTGGCGCCGGACCTGGTCGACTACATCGCGAGCCTGGAGCCCGCGGCCTATCCGTACCACCCCGGCCTGAGCCGGGAGTTCTGGGATGCGCTGCGCCAGCATCCCGCGCTAGCGGGCTACGCGGCAGGAAACCAGCTGATCACCGCGGCGCGAGATGCGGTCGTCGATCCGGGCACTGCCTTGCGGCGTACTCTGGCCGAGAACGCCGTGACGACCACACCACTCGCGCGGGCCTGTTTCAACGCCCGCTGTGCCGGGCTGCCGGTCGAAGGGATAGTCCGCGCGCTCGCCCGGGCTCAGGCTGGCGACCTCGGCGTCAAGCCGCTCGATAACGTGCTCCGCGAATACCAGGCCCTCCTCCACCGCGGGTTCCTCGCGCAGCAGGTGCCCGGACGGGACCCAGAGGATGACTGGGAGACGGATCTGTTCGAGTGCTACCGGCTCATCACCCGCGGCGCGCTCGGCGATCCGTTCGCAGCTGAATTCCGTGCGCACCTAGCCGACCGGCTGCGCGGTGAGATCCTGACCCGCCAGATCGTGCTCCGGGACAACCTGCCCGCTGCGTCCCGGCCCCGCCAGAAAAGGCGCTTCCGGCTGCCGTGGCGAAGGCGCTGACCATGGGGCTCCGCAAGCCCCGCTCCGCGGGACCGACTTCGCGAGGAGATTACGTAGCAATGTTCGGACGGCGCCTGGCATGGATCCTCCCGGTGGCGCTAGCGGTGGGCTCGGCGATAGCCGGCCCGACCGCGGCCTATGCCGACATCCCGCCGGCGGGCCCCGCTACGGTGGCGACGCTGCTGGGCGCGGACAAGATCCCGGCCGAGCTCGTGGTGCTCGTCGACATATCGGATTCCATGTCGGGACGTAATGGCGGCCTCTACCCGCAGGTACGCACCCAGTTGCCCGAGTTCCTCGCCGCGGTGGCCAGGCAGGACCCGCAGGACCGGGTAGCCGTGGTGGTGTTCGGGAACCGGAACGACACCCACACCATCTACACCGGGCCGCCGACCCCGGATATTCCGTTGCCCGGCGACGCGAACAGCCGCGGTACCGACATCGGCTACGCCTATCAACTGGCGCTGAGCAGCCTGGCCCGGGCGCCAGGCGGCGTGCAACTCGGCGACGTCCTGCTGCTCTCCGACGGCGGGCTGTGGGCTCCCGACGACTCCGCCTACGATGGCGGACGTGGGTACCAGGCACCCGGCTGGGCGGCGCTCCGTAGCCAGGTGCAGGGACTCGGCATACCGGTTACCGGCTATGGCCTGCCGCTGACCAGGAACACCGCCGACATCGATGCGCTGGGAAAGGCGCTGACGGCCTGCTTCGGCTCCCAGCAGCTGATGCTGTCGCCGAACTTCACCGACCTGACCGGTCAGCTCAACGGTACCCAGCAGAAGATCCTGGACTCCCGCGTGGCCATCGCGGCCGGCCCGGACAGCGGCCGGGGCGTCCGGGTGACCTGGGCCGGCCCCGCGGTCAGCGGCGGCACGGTGCGTCTTGACCTGCCCAGCGGCCAGGCGAACGTGTCCGTACGGCTGACGGCCGGTTCCCGGCGCATCCCGCTTCACGTCAACGATCTGTCGGTACAAGTGACCGGCGTCCCGGCCACCGTCACCGCGGGGATTTCATCAGGCGACATCGCGCTCAAGCCCGGCCAGTCCGTCACCCTTCCGGTCCACCTGAGCTGGCCGGCCGTGACCGGCGGTTCCGCGGCCGCGGCGGGCGGGACGACATCCTGGCCGGGGAAGCTCACGCTCACCGGTCACGTCTACTCGCCGTTCACCAACGCGATAAAGAAGTATTACCTGGACAAGTCCTTTACCGTCGGCCGGCTCACCGGCACCGCCAGCGTAGCCCTGCTCGCGACGATACCTTCCTCATTTGGCGTCTTCGGATGGCTGTTGCTATTCCTGCTCGTGGTGGCCCTGATCGCCATCCTCGGCGTGATAGCGGCCTACCGGGCGCGGCTTCACGGCGTGCTGGCCATTAGCGGAGTCGGTAGTGTCGGCGGTCAGTTCACATTGCCGCCGCGGCCCTGGTTCTCGAGCCGCATGGACAGCATTATAGGAATACCGGGCACGTTGTATGTCCGCGGTAACCCGCTCAACCGTACGATGACTGTCAAGCTGCGGAAGTCCCGGCTTCCCGACGGCGATAACACGATAACGCCGGGCGGCCGGACGATGATTTCCGGGCTTATGGTCACGCACGAAGACCAGATACCCGACTCGGCCGGACCCTCGCCAAGCGCGGCCCATTCCGAGTCCCGGCCATGGTGACCGTGCTGCTGGCCGTCGGCCTGATCACCGTCATCGTGGTCGGCCTCACCGCCACCATCTGGCTGATCACCTCCCTGCGTCGCGCGGCGCCTGAACGCAGGACCCACGGGCCCCGCGAACCCCGCGAGTTCAACGGGCCCGGCGCGGCCGAGCGTCCCCGGGCTTCCTCATCCTGGGATGAGGGCTGGTGAGAGGACATCCGCGAGCACCGCCGCCCCGCCCGGCCGTCCGTCTCCTCAGCCGTGCTTAACGATTCAATTCCTTTCTATGACGGCTGGCGAAACGGCTAGTACACTCGGCTCGGGGCGGCTAACAGCTATCGAGATGTTTACGTATAGCCTCCGGGCGTGTTCGCATGGGGTGGGTATTGGGGTGGGAAGAGCACGATGAGACCGCGGCTCATTTTTCTGCATGGTATCGGCGGGCCGCGAGTACCGGCCGAAGAACTGATGCTCTGGTCAAAGGCGCTGGCCGCTGGCGCGTACCGGTCCGGGCATTCCCTCTTCGCCGCCGGACTCGAGAAAGGCCAGCTGGATCGGACGTCGTTTGTATACTACGGCGACCTGTTCCGGGCCTCGCAGGCGCAAGGCGGAGATGGATTAAACCTAGCGGAAGAGGAAAACGCGATTCTCGCGGGCATCTTCCTGGCGCTGATCGACGCGCAGCTCGCCGAGGGCCCGGGGGAGCGGGAACGTCGCGTCTTGGAGCACGCCCGGGCCCAGGTCGTCCCGGATGGTCAGCCGCAGGGCGCCGGAAGCTTCATGCGGATGACCGTCAATGTAGCCACCACCCTGCTCTCCCTGCCGATGGTCCGGCGGGGCGGGCAGTGGATCGGGCCCAAGCTGATGGTGCGCGATCTGGCCCAGGTGGCACGTTACCTGGCGCGCGGGGAGGCTGATCCCGAGGGCCGCACGCTCGACCAGCGGATCCGGGCCCGGCTGGCCGGGGCCCTGGACGACGGGCCGGCCGTCGTGGTGGCGCACTCGCTCGGCAGCGTCGTGGCCTTCGAAGCCCTGCACGAGCGGCCCGCGGCGATTCCGCTCCTCGTCACGCTGGGATCGCCGATCGCGATGCGCGCCGTGGTGTGGCCGAGGCTGGTCCCGCAGCCGCCGCGTACCCCGGAGACGGTGGGCCGGTGGCTCAACTTCTGGGACCGTGATGATGTCGTCACAGCGCGTCCTCGCCTTGAGGGTGACATCCTGCCCAGCAGCTCGGGGATCCGGGTGGCGAGCTGCCGGGTCGACTCCGACGGGCTGTGGGTGCACCCGGCCACCACGTACCTGGCCACTTCCGGCGTGGCCGGCCCGATCGCGGAAGCCATGACCATGTCGGCTCCGCTGCCACCGCCATGATGGTCACCCGGCGTCACCTGCTGGTGATTGCTCCGCAGTGCCCTGCGAAGGGTCAGCTCGACCAGCTGGAGAAGGCGGCGCACGCGCTCCACCGGATCCTGGCCGACGAGGCGATAGGCGACTGCCAGCCGGGCCTGCGTGACGATCGCTCGCTGCTGTACGGCGCACTTGACGGCCGCGACATCGAGGAGATGGTCCGCGAGGCGATCGAGTACGCGAACGAGAAGGATGCCACTCTGGTCTTGGCGCTGCTCGGCCACGGCGACACCCCCGGTGATGCCGGTCCGCTCTACCTGATGGGACACGATGCTCAGGAGGGTGGCCGGAATGGGGTCGAGGTCAGCAGGCTGATTCGCGACGCGGCCGACGACCTCGGGGTCAACGGCGTCATCGCCATCGTGGACACGTGCTTCGCCGTCAACGCCCTGCCCCGGTTCGACGAGCTCACCCGCGGGCTGCGCGGCGGGCGTTTCCGGCTGGCCCTGCTGATGGCCTCCTCGGCCACGGAGCGGGCGTTCGACCTGCGGTTCTCGCGGGAACTTGCCGAGGTGCTCAGTGCAGGCCTCGGCGACGCCGGGCCGATGCTGCGGGTCACCGAGGTCTTCGACGAGCTCCGCCCGCGGGTGACGGGGCAGACCATCAACAAGCTCGACTACGATGCCGACCCGCTGGCCGACTCGCCGCTGTGGCTGGCCCGTAACGTGCGGCACGATGACAGCCAGCCAGGCGACCTCATCGGAGCAAGAGGCCGGCGCGAGCTCGGCTCGGCTCGGCATGCGCTCGATCCGCAATCGTATCCAGCCGGAGCCTCCTGGGATGCCCCAGCGCTGCAGGCCCTGCAGCACGAACTGTCCCGTCACAGCGGGCCCGATCAGTGGAGAAATGCCAGGCGAGCGGTGCAAAACGCCCGCATCGCCCAGGAGACGGTCAAGTTCCTGCGCTCGCGGATCGGGCAAGAGCTGGGCGCCACCCGGCTGCGCCGGGCGTTGGTCGCCCTGTGGGCGGAGGAAGGCTGGCTGTCTCCGGTACCACCCCGTCCCACCGAGGTCGAGGCGGTCGATCACGTCGCCTTCGGCCACCCGGATTCCCACCGCGACTGCCGGGAATGGATGAGCAAGTTCGTGTGGCTGCTGGTCAGCGCGGCGGGGGTGGAAAACGCCGATAACGAGCTCTGGCGCTGGGCCAGGGCCGTCGACGCCCGCCAGCAGCTTACCGATGCGATCGAGGCCGTGACCGAAATGCGGGAGCGAGAGCAGCTCCGCCTGGTCATCCTCCTGCCGTCGCTGGCCGGCGACTGGCCCGAGAGCCTCGAGGCCTGGCTGTACGGGGACGAGAACCTGCGCGCCCGTGAATCCTTCCGATGCGCCACCGTCGGCCGGCTGGGTACGGAGGAGGGGCTGCGTGAGGTCCTGAACTGGGCCCATACGATCGCCGAGCAGCTCGGGCCCGAGCTCAAGCGGGTGGACATCGTGGTCCCCTCGGCCCTCCTGCTGACCTGGCATCCGGAAATGGTCAGGATCGGTCCCGGCCTCGGGTACCTGGGCGTGACCCACGACGTGCTCACACACTGGAGTGAGCGATTCAGGCCGCCGACGCCGTATATACGCAGGGCCGCGGCCGCGCGGCTGCGGAAGATCACCAGCTGCGCGTCGGGGGCGCCGCTCGACTGGATCGCCGAGCCGCACAGCCGCGAGCACAGTACGCTGCGGGACGACCTGGACCGAGGCCAGTACATGCAGGCCGTCGGCCTCGAGCAGCACCCGGGCAGCGATACGGCCCTGATGGACCTGCTGCTGCAGTACATCCCGATCCTCCTCTGGCCGCAGGCCGAGGCCAGCTTCACCGCGGAGCGCCACGGCTACCTCGACCTTCACTGGGGCCTGCTGCCCGAAGGACTCCTGATGGCCTACCGCAAGCGCTGGCGTCAGGAAGACGCAGGTGATCTCGCCGACCTCCGCGCGGTCTGGGACGACCAGCAGTGGCTGGACTTCTGCAAGAAGTTCTCGAATTCGCTGATCAGCTAACCGTGAGCCCATCAAGGGAGCGACCATGACCTGGGACACCTACTACCGCGGAACCGGCGAGCCTCGTGCGGAGATTGCCTTGCCGACGCCGCCGCCGTGGCGTACGTTCCCGCGTCCGCCCCGGGCTGAGGTCTTCCTGCCGCCCGAGGGACTCGTCGAAGCCGTCAACGCCGCCCTTTGCCTGCGTCGGCCGCTGCTGATCACCGGCGCGCCTGGGTCGGGCAAGTCAAGCGTGATCGAGCAGGTCGCCGCCGAGCTGGGACTCGGGCGCGTGCTGCGCTGGCACATCACCTCGCGGAGCATGCTGGCCGAGAGCCTGTACCGGTACGACGCCCTGGGCCGGATCCACGCCCAGCGTATCCACCAGGGAACCAGGAGCGACGACATCGCGCCGTTCCTCGAGCTCGGGCCGCTCGGCACGGCCCTGCTTCCGGCGGCGCGCCCGCGCGCTCTGCTCATCGACGAGCTCGACAAGTGCGACCTGGACCTACCTGGCGACCTGCTGGATGTCCTGGAACGCGGTGAATTCGAGATACCCGAGCTGATCCGGGAGGACCAGGACCGGATCGAGCTGCGGGAGTGGAAAAGCAACGAGACGCACGTCATCGACGGCGGTCGCGTCCAGTGCACCGAGTTCCCGTTCATCGTCATGACCAGTAACGGCGAGCAGGAGCTGCCCGCGCCATTCCTGCGCAGGTGTGTTCGGTACACCATGCCGATGCCCTCGGCCGAGATGCTCCGCGAGGTGATCCACGGCTGGCTGGACATAGCGGTGCCGGACACCGGTCAGCTAGCCGATCTGGTCGGCGATTTCATCCGGCGGGTGAACGCCGGCGAGACCATCGCCATCGATCAGTTGCTGAGCACGGTTCACCTGATCAGCGGGAATGGCGCTCCCCAGGGCGAGCAGCGGGACCGGTTGGTCAAGACATTGATGCGGGACCTGTCCCGTGCGTGATGACCCGGCTGCCCTGGACCGGGTCGTGAAGGCGCTGCGCGGGGTCGACGGGGAATCCGACGCGCTATCCATAGCGGAGACAATCTGGCTGGCCGCGCACCGGGCGCCAGGACCCGCCCAGCCGGAGACAGCCCCGGGCCCCGACACCGGAACCGGCGCCGGAGCCGTCAGCCAGGTAACTCCCGAGCCCGCCGGACCGCCCGCCAGGGAACCGCCCGCTCCGGCTGCCCTGGCGCGGGCCCGCCGGCCGCGCAGAGACCGCGAGTTGCACCAGGCGGTGGCCGCCGCCCGCCCGCCGGTGCGGGGGCAAGCCGTCCGCGCGCCGCGGGGCCACGCCCTGCCGCGATCTCTTGACCTGGGACGGTCGATGAGACCACTCAAGCGGCGCTGGTGTGCGGGCTGGCGGCACGAGCTTGACATGGCCGCCACGGTCGACGGCTACGCCCGCAGCCTCGAACTGATCCCGGTGTTCCGGCCCGCCCCGGAACGATGGTTCGAGCTCTTCGTGATCGTCGATCGCTCTGCCTCGATGGCCGTGTGGCAGCAGACCGTCGCCGAGCTCACCGATGTGCTCCGCAAGACGGGCGCGTTCAGGAAGCTGCACGTGTGGGACCTGCACCCGGATGAGGACGGGGCGGTCCTGCGCGGCCCGAGGGGACAGGTCCTGGCGCCCGGGCAGCTGGGCGCCCCGGGGGGCAGGAGGCTGGCGGTCGTCATATCCGACTGCTCGGCCGCGGGATGGCGTAACGGCGGGGCCTGGCAACTGCTGCGAGACTGGTCGAGGGCTGTCACGACGGCCCTCGTCAACCCCCTGCCGACGAAGCTATGGCGGCATACCGGTCTTGACCTGCCCGCGATACGGGTGGGCCCGCCTGACATGCCCGGTGCGCCGAGCGCGGCGCTCGCCCATCACGTGCCCATGGGCCTGGAATCACCCGTCGCGTCCGGCACGGCTTGGGTGCCGGTCCCGGCTCTGGCGCTTACGCCGTATTCCCTCGGCCGCTGGGCCCGCACCGTGATGCGCGAGGACGGCCGCGGCTGCGACGCCGTGCTCATCCCCGGTCAGGCGCTGTTCCAGCAGATCCGGGAGCTCGAGTACGACGATGCTCAACCCGGATCCGGCACCGAGGATATCGTCGACACCTTCCTTCATATGGCCTCGCCCCGGGCCGTCCGGCTGGCGGCGCTCTGCACCAGGCTTCCCGAATTCACCCTCGCCTTGCTGGACATCATCCGGGCCGAGCTGGTACCGGAGGCAGACGTCACTGACGCTGCCGAAGTGGTCATGAGCGGCTTGTTCGTCATCGAGCCCGCGGATCGGGCGGGTACCGTCCTGCGGTTCCGCGACGGCGTCCCGGCGCGCCTGCGCACGATGCTCAGTGCACACGACGTCGGCCGCCTGATCGACGTACTCTCCGACTACGTCGCCCGGCACGCGGGCCTGATTCCTGGTTTCCCGGCGGCGGTGGCCGATCCGCGCGGTGACATCGACTTCCGTCCCGACCCCAGTCCGTTTGCCCGCGTAGGCAACGAGACCCTCGAGTCCATGGGCAGCGGCCCCTGGCGGCTAGCCCCGGGAGACAGCGGGCAGACGCTCGCCGCCATCGCCGCCATCGTGGCCGCGCGCGGCCCCCACCTGCGCACCCTTCAAGATCTCTGCGCCCGCCTGGAGGGCCTGGCCGCGGCGCTCGCCGCCGCCGGGGAACGGCGGGCCGAGCTGCTGGCCGACGCCGAGCCCGGCGTGCGGGAGCAGCTGATGTCCTGGGAACGGCCGCTGCGCGATCTCGCCAGAGACGTCACCGCGGAGCAGGAGGCGAGCGGGGATCTGCTGAAGCGCTTCGCCCGTCCGACCCTCAACATCGCGGTGGCCGGCCGGGCCCGGCACGGGAAAAGCCGGTTCCTCCGGAGCCTGACCGGGCTGGCCGCGGTGGCCAGCCCGGACGGACAGGACGGCGGCCCGCCGGAGGTACCGGTCCTGATCACGCACCGGCCGGACGGCCACGCCCACGCGGACGTGTTCTTCCACTCCGCGGCCTCGTTCCTCGAGGAGGTGATCAATCCCATCTACCGGCGGCTCGGCCTGGGGCTGCTGCCCGCCAGCCTGGAGTCCTTCGGCCGCAGGCCGCTGCCCGGCCCCCCGCAGGGGATCAGCCGCGTCGACGCCTACGCCGACCTCGTCGCCTGCCATCGCGGGTTCCCGGAATACCATCACCTGGTCGGGACCCCGTCGCCGCGCCGGATCGGCGTCGATGAGCTGGCTGAGTTCACCACCCGGATGGATACGGCCGGGCGGCCGCGGTACTTGTATCTCGCGGTCCGCCAGGTCCACGTCATCGCCACCCTCCCGCACGCTGGCCTGCCCGGCCTGGGGTTCGTCGACCTGCCGGGGCGGGAGGAGGAAAACCCGGATGACGCACCGGCCCCGGCGGCGCTGCGGCACGATACCGACCTGGTGCTGTTCGTGCGTCGGCCTGACCTGGCCGGCGATGCCATCGAGGACGGCGACCTCGGACTCTACTACTCCGCGGCGAAGGCCCTTCCCCCGGTCCCGATGGAACGGCAGTCGTTCCTGATCCTCAACCACGTGCGTTCCCCCGTGCGCGACAACCTGGACCAGGCCCGGTCGTTGCGCGATCAGGTGACCAGCTCGGCCATGCGGGTCGCCGGGGTCGCGATCGCCGACTGCTCGTCGCCCGAAGAGGTCCATGGCGCGTTCGGCCCCGTCCTCGACCATCTGACCAGCCATGTCGCCGACCTCGATCAGCTGCTTACCCGCGAAGAGGGCCGCCGGGTCGGCGAGCTCCGGCGGCGAGCCTATGAGCTGGCGGAGGAGATGTCCGGGTTCGCGGCGGGCCGCCGGTGGTCCGAAGGGCTGACGGCGCTCAAGTCAGCCGGAGATTCGTCGTCGCCGAGCGGTACGCAGCCCCGCTCGGTAGCACCCGGCCGTGTGCAGGTCCCGGCGGGAAGCGGTGAAACCCCGGTCTACCTGATACCGCCCCGATCGGGAACCGGCACGGACGCCGCGACGACCGATATCGTCCTGTGGGGGGCGCCCGGCAGCGGCAAGGCCACCTACGTCGCCGCTCTCCCGCACGCTTTGAACCAGGCCGGCGCCTCCGCCGGGCGCTGGGTTCTGCATCCTCTCACCGAGACGGCCACGGCCACGCTGATCAACTGGACCCACCAGATGGTCAACGAAGGATCGTTCCCCACGACAACGGGTATCCGTGATCCAACCGAGCTGGTGTGGCGCTGTGTCGGTGACCTCACCGGCTCGCAGTACGTTCGGCGCGGACGCTTCCGCCGCAGGTCCCGCACCACGAGCAGGCTGGATCTCGCCCTGCTCGACGTGAGCGGCCAGGTGTTCGGCCATGATGCGCGGGACAGGCGGCTGCCGTCGGGATTTGCCGACATGGCCCTGCAGCATCTGGCCAGGGCCCAGGGACTGGTCTACCTCTTCGATCCGGTCGGCGACCACGACGGGAAGGCCGCGGCCGAGTACGTGAACCGCACCCTGACCATGCTGTCCCGCACCGTGATGGCCGAGGGTCGCCTGATCGGCCTGTACCTGCCGCACTACGTCGCGGTCTGTATCACCAAGCTCGACCATCCGGAGGTATTCCGATGGGCCCGCGAGGCCGGGCTGGTGAATTATGGCCCGGATGGCATGCCGCGAGTGCTCGACCGCCACGCCGGAGACCTATTCGACGCGATATGCCAGGGGGAATTCCGGACCTACCAGCGCACGGACGGGCCGAGTCCGGCCGTGCTCGTCCGCAACCTACTGCGCCGGTACTTCCATCCGGACCGGATCCGCTACTACGCGGTCTCCTCAATCGGGTACCGGAAGCCGCCCGGCTGGGGTGACCGGGCCACCGAACGGCCGGGCTTCATGTTCGACCCGGATGACTTCTCTAACGTCACCGAACGGGACGGGGAGAGGAGGATCCGTGGCCCGGTCGAGCCGGTCAACGTGATCGAGCCGCTGATCGAGCTGCAGATGCAGATCACCGGACGGCGCTGACCCGCGCGCAGGCCTACCGGGTCAGGCGTGTCCCGTCCCGTCCCGTCCGGTCAGGTTCGTCACCCGCCTGGTTTCGTGATACGCCCGGACATGGTCCGCGAACAGCGGTCGCAGCTTCTCCTCGAGGGCCGATATCCGCTGGCTGAGATCGTCGAGCTCGGCCTGCACCGCCTCGAGCGGCGACGGGCCGGCTTCAAGGCCAGCTCGTCGCAGGCCATTCACCAGGTCAGCATCTGCCTGCCGCCGGGCGGCCAGCCCGGGGAGCAGCCGCTCCAGCTCCTCGCGCAACTCCTTGGCCTGCTCTTCCCGCTCCGCGAGCTCCGTCTTGGTCGCGTCCCGGCGCGTTCGCTGCTGGTCGAGCTCTGCCGCGGCGGCCCGCGCTCCGGCGATCAGCTCACGCACCTGCCCGTCGAGCACCGCGAGCTGCCCTTCGGTCAGCCGGCCGAATCGCTCCGCTGCCGTCCTGAGCCTGGCCGCGACCTGCGCGGTCTCGGCCGCAGTGGCGGCCGAGACCGAGTTCTCGAGTTCGCGCAGCGCGGAGCGGAGCGCGGGGATCTCGCCGGCCATCCGGCGTGCTTTCTCGAGCTCACCGATGCGGCCGCGGAGCCTGTCCGCCTCCGCGGCGGTGGCCGTCAGGTCATGCTCGACGCCGTGCAGGGCGTCGAGCGTCGCCTGGGCCCTCTCGACCTCGCCGCGCCGCCGGGCCAGCTCCGCCTGCTGCTCGGCCAGCCGACGACCCAGGGCGGGGGCGACGTCTGCGATCGCGACAATGCCAGCCACGGCGCGGAGCAGGTCCGCCATGGGCCGCAGGGTCTCGTCCAGGTCCGTGACATAGCGGTAGGCGGCCAGGTCATCGTCGGCAGGCAGGGCCGCGAGGGCCTGCGCCGCCCTGGCGACGGCGCCTCTCAGCCCGGCCAGCGCGGCATCGGCGGCATCCTGGCTCACCGGTCGTCCGCTGGCGCGAGCGAGATGATGTGGGCGATGTCTCCCGTTTCGGCCCTGACGATCAGGACCCCCGGGTCTGACCAGCCGGCCCGCACGCCGATCCGATACCGCCCTGGCACCAGCCCGGGCAAGCGGAAGGTCCGGTATTGACCCGCGATCATCAGGACAAGTTCCTCCCGGTCAAGCGATAGCGTGCCCTCTGGGGGACGGGCGAACGGCTCATGCCACGGCAAATCGAGGCTCTCCTGAACGAGGAGACCGGCGCTGACTCGGTGCATGGGCAAGCTCACCGCCCCGGGGCCGGCCGGCGGCTCGGCGCTCACCTCGCGCCGCGCGAACAGCAGGGCACCACGGACGGCCTCGTCCGGGCGGGTCACGACGATATCCGCAGCCGCCGTCCTCGCCGCCTCGCTGACCGTCAGGCCGGCCAGGGGAAACCAGCCTAGGCCGCCGGTGAGCACCACCGTGCCGGACCATCCGGCGCCGGCTGCCGCCGTGACACAGGCTCCGAGCGCTTCCCGGACGGGCGCGAAACAATCCATCATCTGCCTGGCCGTGAGCCGGTGTTCCCGCTGGCCGGTCAGCCGGTAGGCGCGGTCGTCTTCGTGGTCAGGCGACGCGGCCGCGTTCTTGAATACCTCGCCGGCCCGATCGGCCTGCTGCGCGGCCTGCGTGTACCAGTCGTGGGGGAGCGGATCGTCGCCGACGGCGCCCCGGACACTCCGGTCGAAGTCGCTCCAGCCGCAGCCGTCGGCGTGCATGACCAGCGTGGTGCGGACCGTTCCGTCACCGACCGTGAAGGACCCGGCGCGCACGCCCGCGTATCCGATGTCGCACACCAGGTAGTTTCCCTGGCCTCGCTGCCCGCTGCAGGACGCGGCCACCGCGGCCATCTGCCCGGCCCAGGTGATCCGCTCGATACCGTACTCGTCTTCGCAGGCGTGGCGGACTTTCTCGTACGCCAGGGCTCCGGAGACGGTTCCGCCGAACCAGGCATCCGGCACGATGACACAGGTCCGGCCGACCGGGCGAGGCACCATGCCGAGCGCGGCGCGGACGCGGTCCGGCATCGTTCCCGCGGGCGTACGGCTGGTCAGCACGCGTGTACGCGTGCCATCCGCCGCGATCCGGGTCATCGCGGTGCCGACGTCCAGCCCGAGGTGCAGCGGCGCCGCGCTCACGACGTCGCCTTCTGGGCGTCCGCGCCCGGTTTCCCGCCCCGGCGGAACGGTCCCCAGCCGCCTCCCTTGCGCGCGTCGTGCAGGATTCCCTCGGCGACCTTGCGGATACTCTCCAGTTCCTCGAGGGCGGCGTCGCTCAGGACAGGCGCCGCCTCAGGGCGCCCGCCGCTGGCGGTGAAACGCAGCAGGCTAAGCCGGAATCGCAGCTCCCTGAAAGCCGAAGAGATGACCCGATCAGGGAACTCCGCCGCGACCCGCGCGCCGAATATGCCGCCGGTGAACAGTTCGATGAACACGAGCATCCAGTTTCCGGCGTCCACTCGTTCATCGGCCAGCCGGCTCAGGGCCACTCGCAATGCCTCGAGGAAGACCTCGGCCTGAGCGCCGTACTCGATGACGCGCGCGTCCGCTAGCGCCTGGCCGGCTTCTCTGGCGCGCACGCCCCGCTGCGCGGCGCGGGCACACGACTCGGCGATCTGCGCGGGCGTCGCGCTGGGCGGCGTATACCTCAGGGACTCCGCGGTTCCCGGCCTGACCGCGTCGGTTTTGGCTAGCCACCGTGCCGCGAACCCCCAGTCTGCCGCCCCGGGTGTGGCCGACAGCATGCGCGCGACCACCACTTCGAGTTGACGCCGGCGCCGGTCCGGGGTGAGCCGCTCGGCTAGGTCGGCGACGCTGGCCGCCAGCGCCAGGCTGGCCGTCCACGGCTTCCGGTTGAGGTAGTCGGCCAGCGCGCTGGTCAGCGGGCCATCGGCGCCCGGCGACCCGGCGGCGAGCCGCTGCCAGGCGGTCACGAAGCATTCGTTGAACTGCGCTCGGTCTTCCCGGTCCGCCAGCAGGAACGCCGGGTCGTTGCCGGTGAGGAGCAGGCAGAGATCCAGCCAGGCGCGGGCGGCCTCGGTGCGGGGCCCGAGCGCCCCGACAGTATTCCGCCAGTACTGCCGGATGGCCTTGTCGGGCACTCCTTTGTCAGCGACGCCCGCTGCCAGCCAGCCGGCGAACCCGGGGACAGCGTGCTCGAGGCGGTTTGCGTTCGACGCCGCCATCAGGAGGTTCCTGATCCAGCTCACGCCGTGGACCGCGAGTTCGCCGAGCGCATCCCGGTCGACCGCGCTCGGCGTATCGGCGAGGACGCTGATGAAAGGCCGAAGGAAATCGCCGAGCACCGGTCCGATCCAGGCGATGGCCGTTCCGGTTTCGTTACCTGAACCGGAAAGCTGGGCGAGCAGCTCACAGGCCACTGCCGGATTCTTCGTCAGCGCCTGCTGCGTCCGCGGGTAGCCAGTCACGCCGTGGGGCGTGGCGAGGACCGAGTCGGCGAGCAGCCGGGCCGCGGCTCCTGTCCCGTGCCTCAGGTTTTCCGCGGACTTCGGCGGCACCATAAGCCTGGCCAGCAACTCGTCTTCCCGATCGCGATGGGCCGCCAGGATTAGGTACTCCCGGATCAGCGGGCTGTCCGCCGGGGACCAGAGCAGCCTGTGACACGTGATGGCCACGGTACCGAACAGGTCCTCGGCGTCCGGCCCCGCAATCGGGTCGAACCACCGTGCGATCATCGGCCAGTCCTGCGGGTCGCCGAGGGCTATGAGGTCGTTCAGCAGTTGCCTGCCGCTGGTGCTCGGCAGTTCGCCGACCCGCCCGCTGGTGAAGACCAGGCGGATCTCTTCCGGCTCGGCGGTGCCGTCAAGCGCGGCGTTGAGGACGACCGTGGGGAGATCAATCTCGCGCAGGCTGTCGAGGGCATACTGCGGATCGTCGAACCGGCGCCCCGGCTCGGTTAGCGCGGCGAACGACCGGATCAGATCGGTCAGCGGGTCACCAGCCGATGACCGGCCGAGCACCGCGGTCAGGCGCTTGCAGTAGAGCCGCGCCGGTCCGTCGGCCTTGATCGGCTCCGGCGAGGACTGCCAGCCGACTATCGCGCTCCCCGCCTGGGGATGGCTCGAGAAGGCCAGCCTGATCCGCTGCCCGGCGCCGCTATCCGACCAGGTGGCGGCGGTATAGGCGGCTCGGTACGCGAACGGGAGCATCGACGCTACCGCGTCGATGAACCATAGCCGTTCGAGAAGCGTCGAGCCTTCCGCCCCGGTTACGGTGACCGGTCCGTCGAGGAGCAGCGACGCGGCGGCGACCACGGTGTCCACACCCAGTTTCCGCGTCATGTCCGCCATCGCCCCCGGGTCGAGCGGAGCGATGGTCAGCCGTACCGGCGGGCCGTCCTGGTCGGGCAGGGACACGTCGGCCACCGCCTGGTACAGGCCGACACACGATACGGGAGGCTGGGTCAGGTCGGTATACGGGGCGCAGAAATACGACGTCTGTGCGATCGGCCTGCCCACGCCGTCCACCCGGCTGACCAGGTCTTGTACCGAGATGCCGAGGTACGGTCGGCCATCCACGCCGACCTGGCTGAACGTCACCCAGGGCAGTGAGCCGGGACGGCCAAGTTCCACCGGCGGGTTGCCAGGGGTGAAGTGGGCCACGATGCTGGCGTATTCCGCCCGGCTCAGCGGCTGGTTTCCCGAGGACAGAATGGAGTAGTCCTCGTTCGTGCCCGGCCGTTTCCCCCATACCGCCCAGCCGGCTCTGACCGTTACCTGGCCGCTCACGGCTACCGTCCCGCCGCGACGGACTCGCCGAGCCACAGCAGCGGCTCGACGACGTTGATGGGGTGAATCGCGCCGCGGATGGTATAGGTAGCCTCTTTGCCCGGCGTGCCCTGCTGATGGACCACGTTCTGGTAGTCCTCGTCCTGGAACTGCCCGTCCTCGTCGGCGTAGAAGCCGACCGCCGAGGTGATGAAATAGCGGATACGGTCCGGGTAGAAGTACTTTCCCAGTGAGCTCGTCACGAGCTCGATGTCGCTCCTCCGGTACCCGCGGCAGAGCTCGTGCAGGAAACGCTCCGCGTCCCCCTCGCTGACGCGCGGGAACATATGCGAATCGCCGGTGTGGTAAAAACGGTAGCCGTTATCCCGGGCGAAGCAGTACACATCCGGATCGTCGAACTTGGTCACGCACACCGCCACGTGGTGCCCGAGGCGCTCGCCGGGCGGCACGCCGGGCATCGCGCGCTGCGCCATCCTCAGCAGGGTGCCATGGAAATACTCATGGGCATCGCCCGTTTCCCGTTCCCGGAGCGGGTCGACGAGCAACAGCACGCCCTGGCAGTCGGCGAGGTAGCTGGCGACGGCCCCCGACTGGTCGGGCTGGCTCGCCTCGCCGGGCAGCGAGAGCCTGCCCGGCTGCGCTTCCTGGCTCGGTTCCTGGCCGGGAACCGAGGCGAACACTCGGCCCGGTGCATCCTGCAAGTCAATCCGCAGGTCGAAAGGAACCTTCCCGTCCCCCTTGCTCATGAAGCGCCGCCGCGGGCGATCCTGGATCCGCATTCGCACATTCCAGGCAAGCTGCTGTTCCACCTGAGTGGCCGCGGGAAAGATATGGCTGTAGTTGAGCAGGCTGGTGTTGTTGATCAGGAAATCCGTAGAGGCGTTGTCAACCCCGTAAATCATCAGGTCCTGCTGCGGGGAACGGCTCACCGCGATGTAGAGCGCCGACAGGAACGTTGACTTGCCGCTCTGGGTCGCTCCCCACAAGCCGATGCGCCGCAGGTTCTGGTCGGCTTGCGGCGCCGCGTCGGCTGGCTCCGTCACGTGATGCCTCCTTAGAAGTCGTCTGGTATCGGAAGCGGCAGCCGCTGCCCCTGGGCGGCGATGAGGTCCAGATGCTCGGCTAGTCGCTGGGCGTTCATCTCGGCCAGGTTGTAGAGGCCGCCCGGGCCGAGCTTCCGCCATCCGGCAGCGTCCTGATGGCCTGCCGCGGAGTAGTCGGCGACCATCACGCAGCGGGCACCCGCCCGGCGGGTCAGCTTCCCGATCTCGTCGGCCCACATGTACTGGTTGGGGCAGGGCATACGGGTGTCACGCGGCTGCGGCCAGGGATGGGGGGGACGGCCGGCCACGGTGACGAGCATCGCGGCCCGGTGCCCGTTACGGCTGCCGCGCAGCAGTTCGAAGGCGTCATGCAGCAGGTCCTCTACCGGCGCGAGATCCGGGTACCCGACGCAGGCTGCCCCGTCCGGTTTTCCCTTCAGCCAGGCCGCGGCCGCGCTCGGGGGACCGAGTTCGAGGTGCTCAGTGACCTGGTCGCCGCGCTTGCCGCGTTCCCAGACATGCCCCGTGCAGGTCACCACGCCGACCCGCAGCGACGATGAGTCGCCGTAGTGCGTCCTCAGCCGCTTGACGAGCGCCCGGACCAGCCTGGCGCGGGCTTGCGCCGCCTCGGTGGGCCCGGACAGGTCGATGGCACAGACCAGGTCCACAGGGCCGGGCGCCGTGCCGACCCGGGCCGGGACCTCGCCCCGGACCACATCCCACGTGCCCGGGTACTCTGTGGCGCCCTCCGGCGCGAGGATCTCCACCCGACCCGGCCCGGCCAGGACCGCGTGCAGCGAGAAGGGACCGGCCGGGGGCCGTACCTGGAACAGCGCCAGCGGGCCCGCGGTCGTGTGGCCGTCGGCGAAGATGGCGAGGACCATCTCCGAGCTGTCTCCGGGCATCCGCCGCAGCGGCACTGCGATCTGGGTCCCCGGAAGATCTCCTGGTGCGAATAGCTCTCGTGGCTGGATGGCCACCGCGCCGGATTCCGGCGTGACGGCCGCGACCATGAGCTGGTAGGCGTGTCTCAGCGGTGCCTTGGCCGCCAGATCAGCTAGCAGTGTCCGCACCGGCGTCGCGTTGGCGGTTCCGGTCACCCGCCTCAGCGTCGCTTCTGGTCCAGCGGCCGCTATCACCGCCGCTCGCTCGGGGATCTCCCAGCCTGCTACCCGGCAGACGACGCGCAGCCGACCGTCCGGCATCCGGGGCATCCGGCCGTCCAGGGCCGCCAGGGCCAGTTCACGGTCCCGCTGGATCATCCCGCCTGCGAGCTGGAATCGCTGCTCTTCCGGTACGCCGGAGAGCATGGGCAGAATGCTCTCCCACGTCGCGGTCTCGCCGGTACCGGTCAGCCGCGGCGACCCGAACTGGTCGAGGTCCGCCGTGGTCATGCCGATTCCGTCTGCGCTGACCTCCACGATGGTGACCGGGGCACCCGGACGCAGATCCTCGAGCAAGCCGCGCAGCCCCGCCCGCAGCTCGTTTTCGTCCGATGCGCCCGACAGGTCCCGGGCCGCGGCCTGGCGGGCGGCCTTCCACTCTGCCGCATCCGGCCGGCCGCCGCGCACGTAGTCCTGGTAGGGCCCGGGGTCCGCGGTGATACGGGCGACCAGATGCGCGTCATGCGCTCGCCGCCGCCCGTTCAGCGCGGTCTCCCAATCCTGGCGCATCTGCTCCGTCACCGGACCGGCCCGCAGCGGACCGGACAGGCGCCAGCCGCACTCGCACATCTCGGATCGCGGCTTGGCGAGGCGACCGCATACCGGGCACTGAACCTGGTCCTCAAGCATCGGGTACGTCCTCCGCGGTAAAGATGCTGAGCTCGGGACTGCCGTCCGCGGCGTCCGCGGTGCGCTCGCTCAGCCTCGACTCCATCTCAGCCAGCAGGCTGCGGGCCGCCCGCGCGTTGCCGAAACTATCCGGCGCGGCCGCCCGCCTGGTCTCGAACCAGGCCTGCGCCTTCGCCTCCGCCCCGGCGGCGAGGTGGTAGTCATCGCTCGCCGCCATCGCGCGCAAGATGGCGAGCAATTCGCCGGCTGAATAGCCGGGAAACTCTACCGATACCGTGAACCTTGAGGCCAGCCCGGGGTTGGCGGCCAGGAAGCCGCTCATCGGGCGGGGATAACCGGCTGCGATTACGCACAGTCGGCCGCGCCGGTTCTCCATCTCCTGGTTGAGCGTGTCGATCGCCTCCAGCCCGAAGTCCTGGCCGTCGCCGACGCGCGACAGGCTGTAGGCCTCGTCGATGAACAAGACCCCGTCGGTGGCCTCCTCGATACGTTCGCCGGTCTTCAGCGCGGTTTGCCCGATATATCCCGCGACCAGCTGAGGCCGGCCGACCTCCACCAGGTGACCGCTGGTGAGCAGGCCTAGGGACCGGAAGATGCGGCCGACCAGGCGGGCCACCGTGGTCTTGCCGGTACCCGGCGGGCCGAGGAACAGCAGGTGCGGGGCTGCCGCCTGGCCACGGCCCCGCCTCTGCCTGAGCCTTATCTGGTTTACCAGCGACCTGATGGCGTCCTTGACCGGCTGCAAGCCGATCATCTCGTCCAGGTCGCCGAATAGCTCCGTCATCCTGGGGATCTCGGGCTCGAGGTATACCTGGAGCCGCTCCGGCAAGTCCGCCTGGTCAGCCGGCTCGTCGACCCGCCCGCGCGTGCGCTGCGCCCACCGCGCGTGCATCTCGTCCGCCATGGCGCGCATCTCCCTGGCGTTGCCGAACCCGGCCCGCCTGGTCCGGTGCACGCCCGCGACCACCGTGTCCAGCTGCGCCTCCAGTTCCGGGCGGCAGGTCATGCCCCGGCTCCGTAGCCGGCCGGCGAGGATCTGCCGCAGCAGCCCAGGCGAGTAGTCCTCGAAGGTGAGTACGTTGGCCGCCGGAAAGCGGCTGCGCAGCCCCTCGTTGGCGTCGAGGAACTCCTTCATCTTGGCCGGATAGCCGGCCACGATGACGACCAGCCGCTCACGGTCGTTCTCCATCCGCGCCAGCAGCGTGTCGATTGACTCCTGGCCGAACCCGCCGCTCTGGTCGCTCAGCTGATACGCCTCGTCAATGAACAGCACCCCGTCGAGTGCGCTGTCGATGACCGCATTGGTTTTCGGCGCGGTGGCGCCTACGTACGGCGCCACCAGTTCGGCCGCCCTGGCCTCGATGAAGTGCCCGCGCCGCAGCAGCCCGAGGTCCCGGTACATCTCACCGACCAGCCGGGCCACGGTCGTCTTCCCGGTGCCGGGATTGCCGGTGAAGACGAGGTGATGCGACCCTGGTTCGGCATCCGCCAGCCCCCGGGCCCGCAGTTCGGCATCCGCGGTGAGCTGCCAGCGCAGACGCTCCAGGTGTTCCTTCACCGAGTCCAGGCCGGCCATCCGGCCCAGGCGCTCCCATACGCCTCCGGAATCCGTGACGGCGGAGCTGACCCAGGCCCGGTCCCGCAGCGTGGTCGGCCCGAACCGCTGGCCGCTCGCCGCGAGCTCACGCAGCCGTCCCTCCCAGCTCCTGGCCAGCGTCGGCTGTGACGCCATCGCGCGTACGGCAGCAGGAAGCGCGAGCCAGTCGGAAATCTGCAGGCGGTATGTCATCCGCGAGGCGTGAACCAGCCGGCTGATCTCCTCTTCGCCCGGCGACCCGATCAAGCCCGCCAGCGCTTTCCGCCCCGGCTGGTCCAGGATGCGCTTGACGGCGGTGGCGAGCGCGGGGACGCTGCCCAGCCGGTCGATAAACGCGTGCACGTCCTCGAGCGTGCTGCTGCGGAACACCAGAACGCAGGTATGCGGCGCGTCCCGCCGGTACGCCACCACATTCCCGGAAAAGAACTGGGCCAGCCCGCGGACCGACTCGATGTGCCGGAGAGTGTTTTCCGCGTCGGAAAAAACGATCGCGGTGCGCGGGGCTCCGTGCCGGACAAGCCCGTTGAGCAGCTGGATGCTGTGCGGGTCGGTCAGCCCAGACGGCGGCCCTGAGGGCGCCTGAGCCAGACTGGTTTCGATCACGACGCGCTGGCCGAACGGGCCGGCGAAACCCTCCCGCATCCGCCGCCTGCCTGCCGGCCGCGACCCGGCGGACTGGTCCGGGCGCACCGAGCGCAGCGACTCCTGATCGAGGAAGTAGACCTTGTTCGCCAGCGAGTAGAACGCTATCCGGGCGAAGCCGGCGTCGTGCAGCGCCTCCCACAGGGACTGCTCGATGTCACAGACACGATATGCCGAGTCCACGAAAGCGTCGTCGGTCCCAGGGCCGTGGACGAAGAGCAGCGGGTCGCCTTCGCCGAGAGCCGATCGAACCGTGGCGAACCGCTCGGTGCTGGTCAAGCTCGCTGCGGGGTGGCGGGCTTGACCTGACGTAGCCGATCAAAGTCGGCCAGAGCCGGATCGGGCGGGGCCGGATCGGCGGCGGGTGCCCCGGTCTCCAGCCCTCGCTCGCGCAGGCTGTCCGCGATCGCGTGCACCCGCCGGACCCGTTCCGACTCGTCGGGCAGGCCGGATTCGTAGGACAGGATACGCAGCACACAGGACTCGCCGGTCTCGTCCGGCGCGACCTCGACCACGATCTCGCTGTCGTCCGGATGCCGCAGCTTGCTGTAGAAGGCGCCACGCTGGTCCTGGCCGGCGTAGGTAGCGTCGCCATGCCAGACGTAGCCGGTCGTCTCCTCGAGGGTGTCGACGACCATCTCGGCCAGGTTAACCCGGACCTGGGAGGCCCACTGCCGGGTGCGCGCTTTCGTCACGACCTCGGTCAGGCACCGTTCGAGCGCGGCTACCTCCTGGTCTGCTATGGATCGGAGCTCGGCCGCCGACGACGGGGTGTCATCCGCGTTCATCTTGTCCGCCAGCATGGCGGCTTCGGCCTCGAGCGCCGACAGCTCGCCCTCGGACCAGAAGTTCACGTCAAGCTCGGCGGTCACGCCGGCCTCGTCGTCACGGACCTGGATGACCGAGCTGTACCTGATCTGTTCCGCTAGGGCGGTCACGGCTGAGAGCGCGGCGAGATGCGCTGCCCGCCACTCGGCGTCCCTGAGCTCTACGTCCACGCGCAGTTCACCCAGGCTCAGGTAAATCTCCTGAGTCTGGGCCAGCGCGGCCTCGCCGAGCCCCTGGGCTACGTTGGCCTCGGCCGCCGCCAGCCGCTTGCCCAGCGCGGCCAGCTGCCCCGGGGCATAGCGCTCATGCGGCAGGTCGTCGGCGATGGCGTCGTTCAGCACTCGCGCATCGGCTGCCTGGGCGGCCGCCGAGGCCAGCGCCCGGTCTCCCCGGTCCCGCAGGTCGGCGACGTCCTCGCGCAGCCTCGCGAACTGCTGCTGTCGTTCCGTCCGCTCCTTCTTCAGCTGAGCCTCAAGACGCCGCCCCTGCTTGTCGAGCAGCTGCCTGGTCTCGTCGCGCACATTCTGCGCCGACCCCCTCACCTCGCTCATGAGCAGGGCGGCGGTCTCCATGATCCGGCGCGTAGTGCCCTGCTCCAGCCGTCTGGCCTGGTCGCTCATCTGCGCCATGGACCGGTCCAGCCGGTCCTGCCTCGCCTGCATCTCGGCCTGATCGCGCTGGGCCTGTTCCTGCTGGGCCCGGCGGACCGCGTCGATGACGGCGGGGATGTCCCGCTGGAGGTCATCTGCCCGTGCGGCCTTCCGCAAAGCATCGCGCCAGGCTCGCTCGTCCACGGTGATTCGCTTGGTCCCGCTCACTCCGTGTCCTTCCTTCTCGCAGCTCACCGGTTACCGTCCGGACGGATCACGGGAATACGCCCGAACGCCTCGGCCACGCCATGTGCGGGCACCCCTACCAGCAAGGCGGACCGGCCGGACAGGCGGATCTCGGTGCGGCGCAGGCCATTGGTCAGTTCCGTGACCGCATCCGTCAGCCGGCCGGTAAGCATGTGGACCCGCTGGTTGCTGCTGCCGCGCAGGCCCCGGCCGTCGTTCCTGCCGGCCACGTAGCGGCCGTCTATCAGCACGTCGGTCTGCGCCAGCAGCGTGGCGACGCCGGCATTCGGCGGCCGGGCGCGCAGGTCGGCGAGCCGGTACCCGGTGAAGCAGATCAGCGTGAGGTCACGCTGCTGCCTGGCCGCCCCGATGACCTCGGCCAGTCCAGCCGCCTGGCTCATCGGCTCGCCACCGGAGAAGGTGAAGCCGGTGACTAACGGGTGACCGAGCAGTTCCGCGGCCAGCTCGGCTGGACGCATGGGACGGCCCGCACGTACCGGAATCCAGTCGGGCGCGATGCAACCCCGGCACCGGAACGGGCAGCCCTGCACCCATGCCACCGAGCGCATGCCCGGTCCCAGCGCCCGGGTACCGACGCATACCTCCGCGACCTGCACCGTTCCTGGGTGCGCCGTCCCGACGGCCGAATCATTACTCCCCATATGTACCTTTTACGTTTATCTGTCCGCAGTCACCAGATGTGCTGCGAGTTGGTCACAATCCTGCACGGCAGGCTTGACGCACCCCCCAGGTACGTATGCTGACTCAAGAATACCCCTCTAAAGGGATATTGCATTAAACTCGGTGAGTGCAGCTACCCTATCATGATAAGGGAAGCATGCGGAGTGGCGAGGGTGAGCGCCACTTGTGCCGGTGGGTGGGGAGATGTCATGGCGGCAGGGCGCGTGTTGCTGTTGTTTTTCCTGGTGCTGAGGGGCGCTGGACGCCGTAGCCCAGGCTTTGAGCTGGGCTTTCTCGGCGGGCAGGCGCGATAATGGGGCGATTTCTGGTCTGGCTGTCGGGTGCGAACAGGCAGATACTGGACAGTACTCCGAATGACCGGGCGAAATACGTCGGGATCGGCGCGCTAATACTGCTCCCCGGTGTCATGGGTGCGGTGTCCATGACGTTCGCGCTGACCACGGTCCTGAACTTCAAGCCGGCGGTCGCGCTGCCGTTCGCGCTGGCCTGGGGGCTGGCGATCATCAGCATGGACCGTGTGTTCGTGGTGACGCTCCAGCGTGGGCGGAACTGGCTGGCAATCCCCCGCATCCTGCTGGCCCTGCTGCTCGGCCTGGTGATCTCGACCCCGTTCGTGCTGCAGATCTTCCGGCCGGAGATCGAGCAGGAGATCGTCAAGCTGCAGAATGCGCAGGCGACGCAATTCATCGCCTCCAACGCGAGCAGCAAGGTCGCTGGTCAGATCACCACCGATAAGGAGACTATAAGCAGGCTGCAAACAGAGATCTCCAGCGGCGGGCCAGGCCCCGACCTGGCCGGGGACTCCACCCTGAAGGGCCTGAACGCGCAACTCAGGTCGGATCAGGCCAACGAGAACAAGTGGTATGACCAATGGCAGTGCCAGCTTTACGGTACCGCGCAGGGTGGGGGTAAATGCCGTCCGGGAAATGGCACGCTTGCCCAGCATAGCGAGGCTCAGTACAACTATTACAGGGGCCAGGTGGGTCAGGATCAGGCGGCGGTCACTGCCCGGGAGAGTGTGCTCAGGGGCCACGCCGCGTCGAGCGCCACTTCGACGATCGCACATGACCGGCAGCAGTTGAAGACCACTCAGCAGCAGTTGCTTACGGACCAGAACCTGCAAGCCACCGAGACGGCGAACTTCCTGTCCAGGAACAAAGAAGACACGGGCCTGCTCATCAGGCTGAAGGCCCTCGACGTGGTGACGGCGGGAAACACCACGCTGGAGGAGACCCGGTGGCTTCTGTTCGCGCTCTTCGTGGCCATCGACCTCATGCCAGTCATGCTGAAGGTCCTGATGAACCTGGCGCCTGCGAGCAGCTACGAGAAGATGCTCCAAGACGAGGAGAAGACGCATTTCGAGGTCGCGGAAAACAAGCGGGCGGTCTGGAAGCATACCCAGTTCAGGGCGGCGCAGACCATAGCCGGTAGCTCGCGCGACCGGCTGGCCGGGCTGAATGCCTCGCTTCCCGAGGTGAAGGACAACATCATCGCGGCACGCAGGCGGGTCGAGGGCGAGTGGCTGCGCAGCTGGGAGGAAGACCAGATGCGGCGCATCGCGAACGGCGGTGAGATCGCCTCGGGCCAGACCGGTGTCGCCGAGGAGCAGCCCGCAGCCGGAGCGCAGCGACCGTCGCAGGCCGACCAGTACCGTCGCCAGCCCAGCGCGTCGAGCCGTACGTGGCTACAGGGCTTCCGGGAGCGTTTCGCGTGGTGGCGCGAGCCCGCGGAACCCGGGACCGCGACCGCGTCCGGCCAGGGCGGGGCCGCTGGCCGCGGGACCCGCAGGCGAACCAGGCCCGCCCCGGGAAATGCCTGGTCCGACGGGCTCTTCCAGCGCCGGTTCCCCGGTGACGCGAGCCGGGCTGACGCTACCGCACCGCGGATGTTCCTACGTGAGTTCATATCCGAGTCGGCTCGGCCCGGCGCGGGCCCCCCGCCCAGAGATCCGGGCGGGTCGGCACGGGGGGACTACCGATGAGAACCCCGGTGACGCGCGTCCTCGCCGCCTCGGCCGTCGCCCTGAGCGCGGCGGCCCTCGGCAGCGTTCCGGCCGTGGCCATCCCCAGGCCGGCGGCTGCCCAGCCGTCTGCCACGCCGTCGCCTCCGCCCAGTCCCTCGCTGGCCGCCGGCTCCCGGCCGTCCGCCACCGCCGAGCCGCGGCACGGCCCCTCGCCGACGTGCGCCGCCGGGTGGGCGGCGCTAACAGCCGGCCACCTCGAGCAGGCAAAGGCAATTTACGATGCCGTCCAGCCGCCCGGTTCAGCCTGCGCGCGGGCCGCCCGTTCGGCCACCGCGGATCTGCTGACGGCCAGGGCGCTGAACAGGGTGGGATACAGCACCCAGGCCGCCGAGTATCTGAAGAGGGCACTCGAGGCCGAACCCACCATGCCTGTTCCCCGCGACGTCCTGCCCGCGACCATCGGAACACAGGGCCGCGCCCTCGCGGAGACGCTGGCCCGTGACGGCTTTCCCGGCCCCGCCAAGCAGATCCTGCTCCAGGTGATCGAGAACGACCCGCAGATCACGATCGAATCCGAGGATCGGGTCATTCTCGGCGAGGCCAATCCTTCGCTGGCGTCGCGGGCCATCCACGTGCTCACCAGCCCGTTGTTCCTCTTCGCCGTGGTCCTCCTGGTGCTGATCGTGTTCAGCCTGAACGCGAAGCTGCGTCGTAGCCTCCACTTCCAGCCGTTCGACGCGGGTGACGACGCCAGCGCCGGACCCGGGCCGACCGCCATCCTCCGCTCGCTGATCCGCCGGGAACTGCATCGCCTGGCCGAGGAGAGTGCCCGCCTGCGTGACGGGCGGAAGCTGCGGATGAACCAGGCCGGTCCCTATGAGGACCAGTTCGACCTAGGCCCCGTCCTCGACTCGCTGCCCTCGGGATGGAAGCCGCTCGCGCTGGCCGTCGGCACGCTCATGAAGGGCCTGGGCGCCAGGTCCCGGCTCATCGGCGGGATGCTGTTGCCGACGTCCGCGGTGATCCTGGAGATCAGGACCGTCAACGGCGTGGTCAAGGACATGTGCACCATCAAGCACCATGAGCTGGGTTTCCCGCCGTCGCCGTCCGACCAGGACATCCTGCCGCAGCTGGCGATGCCGTCCGCGGCCTGGATAGCCCTGGCCCATTACCCCGAAGCGACCCTGGGCGGCACCCGCGACTGGCGCAGTTACATCGACTTCGCGGCGGGATGCGCCTGGCAGGCGAAGGGCGACACCAACCGCGCCCGGGATTGCTACGTCCGGGCCTGCAACAATCCGGACAACCTGGCGGCCCGGGTCAACCTGGCCGCGCTCGAACAGCGCGCGGAGTGCGCAGTCCCTCAGCGCGACCCGGCCAGCCTCCCGTCCTACCGGCGGTTGTCCTCACTCGTGCGGGACACCGCGACCATGACCGGCGATCTGCAGTGGTACAGAACCCGCTACCTGCTGTCGGCCGGGCTGCGGGATGTCCTCGACCTCAGCCCGAACGGTACGAGGTATCACCCGGCCAGGCCGGCTCCTGACGACAGCGGCAGGCACCGGGCCACGTCCGTCAACGGTCACGGGCCGCACCCGGCCCCGCCGGAACAGGACGAGACCATGATCGATCTGGCCCGTCGGCATGCCGTCGAGCTCGCACTCGAGCTGGAGGAGAAGATCGCCGACCGTCGCGGCCTGCCCGAGGCGTTCGTCCAGTACGGCCGGGCCGCGGCGCTCACCCTGGTGGCCAGGCAGGTCGATCTCCGCACCGGTGACCTGGAGAAAATGCTCGTTGACGGGACGGGACGGCCAGACTACACGGACGGTGGCGCCGTCCGGCGGGCCCTGCGTAACGTGCTGCACAATGCCGCCGACGACGGCACCGCCGAGCGGCTGGTGGGATTCGTGCGTTCCTACTGCCCGATCGATGATCAGGCCCACTACAACCTCTACCGCTACCACCAGACCCGTGCCAGCAACCTGGCGGCCGCTATCGAGAACTGGAGTGTGGCGCTCAGGCAGGCCCGGCGGCGGTATGGCGAGAATCCGCCCGGGCGGGTGTGGACCTGGGCGGAGGACGTCACCGACTGGCAGAAGGCCCTGGCCAGCCTCTACGAGGCAGAGCTGAGCCAGATGCGGGAGTGCGCGAGGAAGGTGGAGGAGGGGGGAGATCCCGTCCTGATCGAGCGCCTCCGCATCACGAGCCAGCTCGAACCCGTGGAGCCCCGGTTCCGCTACTCGAACGGTCGTCGCCACGAGCGGCCGGCCGATGATGGGTCCCGGCTGAACTCGCCGGCCCCGAGTGTGACCCCGGACGCTGTCGGCCCGGGGCCGGCCCCGGCCCCGCCGCCGGATCCCGGTCAGCCCGCGCCGGCCGCCCCCGGCCAGTCCGGGCCGGCCGTTCCCGACCGGCCCGCGCCGACCGTCACCGACCGGCCGGCGCCCGCTGGTCTCGCCGACCTGGCGCTGCCTGCCGGGCCGCCCGCTCCGACGCGGCCGGACGACGGTGAAGACGATCTGGGTCATGACGCCGGATTCGGTCCTGGCGACGGCGGCGTTGATCTGGCCCCCCCGCCGGACCTGCTCGATACCGGTGCGGTAGTCCCGGGTGATCAGTTGCCGGAAGCCGGGCACCGCGATCCCGGGCACCGCGATCCCGGGCACCGCGATCCCGGGGACCGCGAGGGCGGTGAACCTGCCGACGACTACCCGAACGAGCCGTCCGCCTAGTCCTCGGCCGGGTCCGTATCCGGGGCGGAGCCAGCCTCGCTGGTGAAGACCTTTTGCTTGTGCAGCAAGGTGTTGGTGTCGACGAAGTAAGCCGGTGTGACGACGAACTCGACGACCCCGTCGCGGGCCGCTCCGGTCCACGGTTCCTGCCATTGGCTGTCGACCGGAGCGGGCTCATAGCCGAATTCCCATCGCTGCGGCCGTCCCTGCGTGACCTTGGCGCGCAGCGCACGGGCGCAGGCGCAGATCTCCCGCATCCGCTGGCTCGCTTCCTCGGGAGCCGCCGTCGGCAGCAGGCCGATGAGCTGCTCGTCGATCACCTGGGGTGCGCCGAACAGGCCGGCGCACACCTCCGCGACGAATTCCGCCTTCTCCCGCGCTGTGGCCTGGGTGCCATCCGGAAGGATTTCGAGGGCCAGACCGACGACCTTCTGCTCTACCAGCGCGACGTACTCGTCGACGTAGTCGTGGTGCTGCATCGCCTGTTCGGTCTGGCCGCCGCCGAAGTTCTCTTCGATAAGCGCCAGGACCTTGTTCAGCCGCTGGTCGAGGGCATCCATCCGCCGCCGCAGTTCGTCCGAGGCACTTCGCAGGGTCTGGGCGGACAGACGGCTCTCGGTCAGGGCGGATCTTAGCACCGGCACTTCGTGGCTGAGCTCTGCCAGCTGAATGCTCAGCTGCTGCATCACCGCTTGCTGCCGAGTGAGCTCAGCGGTAATGAAGGACATCCACTCTTCCAGCGATACCGCCGGGCCGTCGTTGTTCGCCACCCGCAACTGCAAGCGCGGGCCGTCGTCGCCAGCCGTATCCATCCGCGCGATCCTCCCGCCGGCCGTCGCCAGCCCTACTGCCACTCGATGTTGACTGACTGCGGCTCGTCCGTCTCCGGGTTGCGGGCCTCGACTCGGATGCGGGTCTGATCCAGGTACATGGCCACCTCGATCCGGCGCTCGGCGATCGGCAGATGCAGGGACGCCGATAGGTCGACCGTGAGCGTGGCCAGCGTCTCCACCCCGGGATCGGAGACGTATTCCACGTCTGCCTGGTCCGTAGAGAGCAGGTCGAGTGTGATCACGGACTGTTCCTCCCGCATCGGCCGGTAGATCCGCCGCACCGGCTCGCCGACCGCGACCGCCGCGCGGCTGGCGAAGAAGACATCGAACCGGCCGCTGCAACGCTCCTCGCCGGCCGCGTTTTCCTTCTTCCGGCTCTCTGGATCGACCCCGGGCCGGAACGGCAGGGCGGCCTGGATACCGACGGTGAACGGCGCGCTCCAGCTCACGAACTCCGACTCACCAGAGGCCTCGCTGTAGGCATAGTGGACGGCGCCGGCCAGCACCGCCACTGCGGGGGACTGTGGCACCACCAGGCGTACGTCCTGGTCGCCCAGCGAGCGGGCCAGCCGGGCCCTCAGGTAGGGCGATTCGGCGAACCCGCCGACCAGCAGTACGGTCTCACCGCCGCTGGCCCGGGTGGCCGCCCGCATCTCGGCCAGCTGCCGCTCCACGACCTTCATGATCTCGTCGATGTGCCGGTCGAACAGCGCGGCCACCTGGGCATGGCTGATCACCACCTCCGTGGCCGGCTCGCCGGTCCCGGTCCACCGCCCGGTCTGCTGCTCCTTCACCAGCCCGGCGAAGAACGACCCGCTCAGGTGGATGATCACGTCGTCGGCCGAATCGGCGGAGAACGATCGCTTGGCCCGCTCCCAGGAGTTCATCGTGTCGGCGACCGCCCCGCGCCGCTCGGCCAGGATCCGGCCGATCGTGCCGGCCCCGAAGCGCTCGGTCAGGATTTCCTCCAGGAACGCCACGTTGAGGAAATCGGAGCCGGTCGGCGTGCCGACAGCCGGCGCCCGCTCGATCAGCCCTCCGTCGTCGTCTACCTGATAGCAGCTGACATCGACCGTGCCGCCGCCCGCGTCGACCACCAGGAACCGTGTTCCCGGCGTATTCAGCGGGCCGTCTCCCTTCGCCTTGCAGTACAGCGCGGCGACCGCGGGCTCCTGGGCCAGCAGCAGGCGGTCGGGGTCGTCAGGCAGGCCAGCCTCGACGGCGGCCTTGAACATCAGATCCTGGGTGGCCTGTTCCCAGATGGCCGGGACGGTGACGCACCACCGGATGTCCTCGTCCTCATAGGCGCCACTGGTGATGCGCTCGCGGGCACTGGCCACGACCTGCCGCAGGCACATCACGGTGAGCCGGTAGGCATCGGGCTCACCGTCGGAGATGACCACGCCCGCGTCGCCGCCGGCCGTAGTGCCCAGGTCCCGCAACGCGGCCTGCAGGGCCATCTTGAACCCGGTCCGCACCCGCCAGCCCGAGCCGGGTGGCGCCGCGGCTATCCGGGCGACCGCATCGTAACCCCACGCCAGGAACTGCCCGCTGGCGTCGGTCAGCACGGCCGAGCGATTCTTGGGATAGGCGATGTTCTGGCCGGCCCAGTCCTCGAAGAACGAGATCCGCCGGCGGCCCGGCCCGGCGTTGTCCTCGCTGACCGCCGCCCAGGCGAAGCCGGTGCCATGGGTACCGAAATCGATGCCGGCGACCACGCGGTACGGCTTGTCCATCATGCGGCTCCCGGAAATTTCTTCTCTCCTCAGGCTCGGTACATGACCCGGCCGGGAAGCGTCTGGCCGCCGATCCTGATCCACAGGCGAAGGCAGGCGAGCACGTCCCCGGGCTTGCCGCCGGTGCGCGACGCCACGTCGTTGCCCGCGGTGAAGTCACGTATGTCGCGGTAACGCAGGCCAAGCGGCAAGATCTCGATATCGACGCCAGCTTGCCTCAGCGTCCCGGCCGCCCGTTCGGCCATCTGCCGCGACTGCTGGCGAAGCTGGGCCCACCAGCTTCCCGTGGCTGCGGGCGGCCGGTGCGTCAGCGAGTTGATCGCCTCGTCGATCTCGATCAGCGCCTCGAGGCGGCCGGCCGAGCCGGGTTCGCGGCGGGCGTACTCTCTGAGCCTGCCGAGCAGGTCGGCGCGGTAGAGCTGGCGGTACTTATCGTCCATCCGCTTCGACCCCATGAACAGCACGCTCTCCAGGCACACCACCAGGTTCTCGTCCAGTTCAGTTAGGCGCAGCACTAGCGAGCAGAGCCGGGCAAGCTCGGCCGCGTCGGCGTCGGCCTCGGGCCCTGCCGCACGGCTGAGGCCGAGTGCGTCCAGCACCTCGCCCTGGACCGGGGCATCGCGGGCGATGCGGATGCCCTGCGGTCGGCTGGCCCCTGGCGGACCCAGGGGCACGAGAACTCCCTCGCGCTCGCCAGGCAAGATCTGCCAGCCCCGCGCGGCCGACCCGGCCCGGGCTAGCTCACTGCGGGCAGCAGGCTCGCCAAGGGCAGCGAGCTTTCCCAGCCACGCGGCCGTCACCGGCTCGGGAAGCCGCAGTAGGCACAGGTGCAGCGCGCGCCATACCGCGTCGCCGTTCGCCGGCGGCTCGGTCAGGGCCGCCATCGACGGCTCGTCGAGGTACTCCGTGGCCGCGGCGTCGCCGGCGAAGGCGGCAACCAGGTCGCTCAGCCTCTGGTCCGGGGCCGGCCCAGGACCCCGGCCCGTCGGGCCTGCCGTGACCGACGCCGGCTGTGCGGGCCAGGCCGCGATGATCTCGTCGAGCTCGGCGATCAGCTCCGCGGCTGGTTCCCGGCCCACGTCCTGCGGGCACCGGGATACCACGTCGTCGAGGCACGCGCGCAGGCCGATCAGCGCACTGCGGGCGGTGCTGGCGATCTCGGATCCTTCCCCCGCTCCGGCCAGCCTCTTGGCTGCTTCCATCAGTGCCGGCCGTTGTACGGGTCTCGGGATGGATCGTAATCCGTGTACGTCGACTCCATCGGGGTGCGGAATACGCTACCGGGCCGTTCTTCCACCTCGGCGAGCGAATAGGCGGGCCAGTAGGGTACGTCGCCCGCGTGCACCCGTAGGTCTCCGTTCCCGTCGACCGAGGCGAAGTACCTGATGTTGAGCTGTCCGGTGCGAGGCGGGGGCCTGAGTTCCCCTATCTCATGCATACCGTTCTGGCCGTCGAGGTAGTGGAAGTGCCAGGTGCCGCCGGCCGGCGTGACGGGCAGCGGGCCGCTGACCGCGCCGCGCACCTCGGTCTCGGGCCGTCCCGGCGCCTCGACATGGAACATCTCCGGGAGGGCTGCACCCTCGGGCGCGGTGCGCGGCGGGAAGACGGGGATGCCCTCATATTCGGCGTCACCCCAGAAGGCGTTGACGACGATGCGTGCGGGATCGAAACTCCGCTCCTGGCCGCCCGCTGCGGCGGCCACCGCGGGCAGCACCGAGATGGACGGTCCGCCGACCTGGTAGTGGGCAGGGCCCCGGGACAACAGCAGGAAGAGGTCCAGGCTTGAGGTCGCCTCCAGCCTGGCGTTGACTTCGTGCTGCCAAATGCCGGGATCCAGGGTTAGGTTGAGATCTCTCGCCATCACCTTCCACTGGAAGTCACCCCAGCGCGGCCGGTCGCCCTGGCTGTCGCGGAAGATCGCCACGGTCGGCGTCAGCTGGATGGGCTCGCTGCGTATGACGGCGATGTCCTGATCGGGGTAGGCCTGATACATCTCCCCGCCGATGTGCAGGATCTCCAGGGCATTGTGCTGGCCGTTGAGCTCCTGTGAGATGAGGAACGTGCAGGGCAGGTTGAAGAACAGGTTGTCCACCACGATGCGGAACGCGTTGCGCCCCTTGAGCAGCCCGCGGATGGCGCCGTCGGGCATCGGGACGAGTTCCTGACTGCTCTTGGCCCAAGCGGCGCCGAGTGACGTGGCCAGCTTGGCGAAGCCGGGCTGCACCGAGCCGACCGCGCTCGGCTGCCATTGAATCGCGAGGCCGTCGCGAGCGGCCTCGCCGAACACCTTCATCAGCCGCTTACGGACCAGCGGCGCCTTGCTTGGCTGGCCGGTCAATACGATCCGGTCGAGTCTTTCCCTGGTCCCGGCGAGCCGCTCGCCCGCCATCTGGTAGGCCAGATCCATCATCTGGTCGATGTCGCCGGTGACGAGCTTCTCGAACTCGGACTTGTTCAGCGTGATCGCGAGCTCGTCGTCGCGGATTGACTGTATGTCCGGAATGCCGGTCACCTCGGCCGGCCACTCGACCGCCCGCATCAGCCTGCGGACCTCGGCCGCCCGCAGCGTGATCTCCTCGGGCGCGTCGTTGGCGCAGAACCGCAGCTTGACGTCATCGGCGGTGCTCCACAGGAGCCAGAACGCCTGCCCTGGCCGTCCGTAGCCGGCCACTGACCTGGTCGGAACGACCTCGTCTAGGACGTTCAGGACCTTGTCCTCGCCGCCGATGACCGACGAGTCGCCGCGGGTCAGGTTGCGCAGTGGATTCTCGCCGAGATTGTCGCGGGTGATCTGGCGCAGCGCCGCGATCGCGTGCTCGTAGGAGCCGGGGAAGAGCCTCAGCAGATGATCGCCGAGCAGCGCCTTGATCCAGTAAAAGACCCGCAGGCTGAGGAGTTCCCCGCCGAGCTGGAGGCGGCCCGTCGAGCCGAGGATCTC
>Ga0335078_10000735_pt1 | contig 50025 bp, 45 predicted proteins | sample Lox_Sample_32_FD_206711 | JGI IMG/M metagenome (GOLD analysis project Ga0335078, IMG submission 206711) | Soil microbial communities from Loxahatchee National Wildlife Refuge, Florida, United States - Lox_Sample_3.2 | ecosystem: Environmental > Terrestrial > Soil > Wetlands | place: USA... | reverse complement strand
AAGGCGGAGGAGGAGCGAATAGTGGAGCTATTCGCGACGACGACAACGCGGCGAGGTGCCTGCCTGGGCGGCGCGTAGCAGGCTGAAGATCTACGGGACACGGCCTAGCCGGCACCCGCTACCCCACCGGCCGGCCGCCGGCCGCTACGAGGCTCGGCTGGCGGGCTGGGGCAGGCTGACCGCGAGACCGCCACCACGGGCGGGGCGCCGCAGCGGCGCGTGCGCGAACTCGGCCATCCCGGCGCTGAAACTCGTCTCGGCCCGGAAGCCCAGGCCGGCCGCGGCCGCGACGGGCGAGGCCACCACGTGCCGGACGTCGCCCAGCCGGTACCGGCCGGTGACCTCGGGCGCGGGCCCGCCGAACGCGGTGGCCAGCGCGCCGGCCATCTCACCGACCGTGTGCGGCTCCCCGCTGGCCACGTTGAACGCGTGCAGCTCACCGCCGGCCCCGGCGTGCAGCGCCGCCAGGTTGGCCCGGGCCACATCCCGGACGTGCACAAAGTCGCGCCGCTGCTGGCCGTCCTCGAACACCTGCGGGGCCCGGCCCGCCTCCAGGGCGGACCGGAAGATGGCCGCGACCCCCGAATAAGGCGTGTCCCGCGGCATCCGCGGGCCGTACACGTTGTGGTAGCGCAGCGCGACCGCAGAGCCGCCGGTCATCCGGGCCCAGGTGGCCGCCAGATGCTCCTGGGCGACCTTGCTGGCGGCGTACGCGTTGCGCGGGTCGAGCGGTGCCTCCTCGGTGACCGTGGCGGTACTCAGCTCGCGCGAGCAGCGCGGGCAGCGCGGCTCGAACCAGCCCGCGGCCAGGTGGTCGGCGCTGCGCGGGGCCGGGCGGACCCGGCCGTGCTCGGCGCAGTCGTAGGCGCCTTCGCCGTAGACCACCATGGAGGACGCCAGCACCAGGCGGCCGACCCCGCTGCGCCCCATGGCCTCCAGCAGCACGGCGGTGCCGGTCACGTTCACATCGGCGTACGCGGGCAGGTCGGCCACGTCGACGCCGAGCCCGACCAGCGCGGCCTGGTGGCAGACCACGTCGGCACCGGCCACCGCCCGGCGGACCTGGTCCGGGTCGCGGATGTCACCGACGGCCAGGTCGAAGTCGTCTGGCAGGTAGTCCGGGCGCCCGGTGTGCACGGCCGGGGCGAGCGAGTCCAGTCCCTGGACCTCATGGCCAGCCGCCCGCATGGCATCGACCGCGTGGGAGCCGATGAACCCGGCGGCCCCGGTGACCAATATCCGCATGGCAGCAGCGAATCACGCGGTCATCCGGACTCATACCGTGCGCGACAATCCGTCACAGCTCCGTAAGGGTCATTTGCGTACCTTCCGGGCTACTGTCGGTCGCCATGAGGATCGACGTCATCCTGCCCTGCCTGAACGAGGAGGCCGCGCTGCCCTGGGTGCTGACCAGGATGCCGGCCGGCTTCCGCCCGATCGTGGCCGACAACGGCTCCACCGACGGCTCGGCCCGCGTCGCGCGGCAGCACGGAGCGACGGTCATCCACGTCCCGCAGCGCGGCTTCGGCGCGGCCTGCCACGCCGGGCTGCAGGCCGCGACCAGCGACATCATCTGCTTCATGGACGCCGACGCGTCACTCGACCCGGGCCACCTGCCGCAGGTCGCCGGGCCGGTGCAGGCCGGCACGGCCGACCTGATGCTGGGCCGCCGGCTGACCCGCCGCCTGGCCGACTGGCCGGTGCACGCCCGGGTGGCGAACAAGGTACTGGCCGCGGAGCTCCGCCGCCGCACCGGCGTGCGCCTGCGCGACCTGGGGCCGATGCGCTGCGCCCGGCGTGCCGGGCTGCTGGGGCTCGGGCTCACCGACCGTCGCTTCGGCTACCCGCTGGAGATGGTGATGGCCGCGGCCAGCGCCGATTGGAGGATCGACGAGGTGGACATCCCCTACCTGCCCCGGTCCGGGCGGTCCAAGGTCACCGGCACGGTGTCCGGCACCGTGCGCACCGTCCGCGACATGCGCCGGGTGCTGGCCGCATGACGGCGCTGGAAGCCCAGCTCATCGTCCTGGCCAAGGCGCCCGTGCCGGGCCGGGTGAAGACCCGGCTGACCCCGCCGTTCACCCCGCGCGAGGCGGCCACGCTGGCCGAGTCGGCACTGGCCGACACGCTGGAGGCCGGGGCCAGCGCGTCGTTCGCGCGGCACGTGCTGGCGCTGGCCGAGCAGCGGGCCATGCCCGGCACGCTGCGGGCCGAACTGCCCGGCCGGTTCGAGGTCACCGCGCAGCGCGGCGACGGGCTGGACGAGCGGATCGCGGCCGCGCTGGACGACGCCTACGCGGTCCGGCCCGTCCCCGTGGTGCTGATCGGCATGGACACCCCGCAGGTCACGCCGGGGCTGCTGGAAACCGTGGCGCTGCCGCTGGTCACCGGCACGGCCGACGCGGTGCTCGGCCCGGCCGCGGACGGCGGGTTCTGGCTGCTCGGGCTGCGCCGGCCCGATCCGCGGCTGATCCTGGGCGTGCCCATGTCGGTCGCGCACACCGGCCAGGCGCAGCTCGGCCGGCTGCGGGCCGCCCGGCTCCGGGTCCGCCAGGTCCCGGAGCTGGTCGACGTGGACACCGCCCAGGACGCGGATCACGTCGCGCGCGCGGCCCCCGGCAGCCGGTTCGCCGCCACCCTGGCCATGCTGCGCCCGGGCGGCCGCGAGGCCGCGGCTCACGAAGCGGCCAGCCCGCGCTCCGCGGTGATGAGCCGGTAGCAGACCTCGACCAGCACGAGGCCGATCAGGGCCTCCAGCACGCCCTCGCCGGCCGACCGGAGGATCAGGGCGGTCACGAAGCCCTCCGCTCCATGCGGCTCCGGTAGCTCGGCCTCCAGCCAGCTGGCCACGACCAACGGGAGCCCGGCGACCAGGGCCGCCTTCCAGAACCGCAGCCGGACCAGCTGCGCGGAGCGGCGCAGCCCGGCCCACGCCCGCCGGTGCTCGATCTCGATCACCGGCCCGGTGAGCATGAGCAGCACCAGCGCGACCAGCCCCGGGATGACCAGCAGCACCGCGCCCACCACAAACGCCAGCGTGACCAGCAGGTCAGCCAGGATCAGCGTGCCCCAGGGCAAGGTACGCACGGTGGTGGAGATCCGTGCGTCGCGCTGGCCGTGCTCGGCCACGCCGACCAGCCGGACCAGGACGCCGGACAGGAACACCGAGCCCAGCATGCTGCTGCCGGTCAGGCAGACCGAGCCGAACACCGCCTCGGCCCAGTTGCCCTCGTCGATGAGGCCCGCGACGCCGAACTCCACCAGCGTGGCCGCCGCGGCCACCGCGACCGAGACAGCCAGGATGCGCCACGGGTACCGCGCGGCCGTGCGCCCCACGGCCCGGTAGACCTCACCCGCGGGCAGCGCCGGCCGGGGCCGTGACTCCCGCTCTGGTTTGCGCTGCTCCCCCCGCGCGCGGCGCATGCTCCGGGCTACTCCTTGGGCAGTTCTTTCATCAGGTCACCGGAGGTTTCCATGCCTGCCCTCCACACCGACCGGGCGATGATCTTGGTGACGTCGGCGCGGTCCTTGAACCGGCCCGCGATGTCCACGCCCTCTTCGAGCAGGCCCTGGGACAGCGTGGTCGGGTTGAGGCCGAGCGCGAGGAACTGGTCGTTGCGGACGATCAGCTCGTTCTCGTCCGCCTCCCGCCGCGGGTTGGGCACGTAGGCGATCTCCGCGCCCATCGTGTCCGCGATCATCTTGGCCAGGTCCAGCAGCCGGTGGGTCTCGGTCATCTGGTTGAGCACCCGCACCCGGGAGGGATCTTCCATCGGGGAGGTGATCGCGATCTCGATGCACCGGACGGTGTCGCGGATGTGGATGAACGCCCGGGTCTGCCCGCCGGTGCCGTGCACGGTCAGCGGGTGCCCGATCGCGGCCTGCATCAGGAACCGGTTCAGCACCGTCCCGTAGTCACCGTCGTAGTCGAACCGGTTGATCAGCCGCTCATCCCGGCTGGTCTGGTCGGTCTGGGTGCCCCACACGATGCCCTGGTGCAGGTCGGTGATCCGCAGCCCGTCGTTCTTGGCGTAGAACGCGAACATCAGCTGATCCAGGGTCTTGGTCATGTGATACACCGACCCCGGGTTCGCCGGATGCAGGATCTCCCGCTCCAGCTCACCGTCGGGCGTGGGCACCTTCACCGTCAGGTACCCCTCCGGGATCGGCGCGCTGCCCGACCAGCCATACCCGTACACGCCCATCGTGCCCAGGTGCGCCAGGGCGGCGTCGAGCCCGGTCTCGACCAGCGCGGTCAGCAGGTTGTGGGTGGCCCGGACGTTGTTGTCCACCGTGTAGCGCTTGGTCTTCTCCGAGCGCATCGAATACGGCGCGGCCCGCTGCTCCGCGAAGTGCACGATCGCCTCGGGGCGCAGCTCAGACAGCACCGTGACCAGCCGGTCGTACTCGGTGGCCAGGTCCAGGTTGATGAACCCGATCTCCCGGCCGGACACCTCCTGCCAGGCGTGCAGCCGCTCGCTGATCGGCCGGATCGGCGTCAGCGACTCCACCTCGAGGTCAATGTCGATCTTCCGGCGGCTCAGGTTGTCGATGATCGTCACATCGTGACCGCGGTCCGACAGATACAGCGACGTCGGCCAGCCACAGAACCCATCGCCACCAAGGACCAGAACGCGCATTCCGACTCCCATCACGTTCCGCTGTTTGCAGGGGGACACCCGCCGGCGACAGCCGAAGGGAGCCGGGAGCGGCCGGGCCGGCAGCGCAGGGCTGCTGCCTTGGCTTCCCGAGGCGGGCCAGTTTACCGGGCGACTCCAGGAGCCCACCGGTCGGGCGGGGTGGCCGTTAGGCCACGGTTCACCCGGCGGTCGCTGACCCGCCAGCGGTCGCATACTAACCATGCATGGGGCTTAAACACCACCTGATGGCGCAAGAGCCCCCCAGAATCGCCCCATAAACGCCCTGGCCGGGGCTAGGTCCGGTTGCTGACGATCCGGTTGTGCCGGCCCAGGTTCAGCACCGGATGTCCGGTATTGGGCAGCGGCTGGCGCAGCCGGCTGAGCCCGATGAAGTTGCGGGTCACCAGGTTGTGCCGGGTGCGGCGGAGCAGCGTCACGCCGTTGCCGGTGTTGCCGCTGACCAGGTTGGCCGGGCGGTGGCCGCGGATCAGCCCGATCACGTTGCGGTACGCGGACCCGGCCACCAGCACCCCGCCCCGCCGGTTGCCCAGCGAGCTGACCCCCAGCACCGCGGTGCCGATGAAGCTGCGGCGCACCCGGTTGTCATGGGCCCGGCCCGAGATGACCAGGCCGTAGCCGCGGTTCCCGGAGAACGTGTTCTGCGGGATCACCGAGCGCAGCGTGCCGCCGATCGTGTTGCCGTGCGCGCCGCCATCGATCAGCACACCGTCGTGGCCGTTGGGCAGCAGCGCGTTCCCCTTCGTGGTCAGACCCACGATGTCGGGGTCCACCGTCACGCCGGTGGCGTGCCCGGCCAGCTGGATGCCGTTGCGCCGGTTCCCGGAGAACACGTTGGTCCGCACCAGGTCGCCGCGGCCGCTGGAGGTGATCAGCAGCCCGTCCCGGCCGTTGGGCGCGGCGCCCTTGAAGGCCAGCAGCCCGCCGAAGGTGTTGAACGTGGTGAAGCCGCGGGCGGTAGCCGCCACCTCGATGCCGTTGTGGCCGTTGCCGGCCGACACGTTGCCCAGCGGTATGACGCCGCCCACCTGGACGCCGGCCGAATCACCGTCGACCCGGATGCCGTCCCGGCGGTTGGCGACCACGGCGGTGTTGTTGGCCCCGGTCCCGAAGAAGTTTCCCTGCACCACCACGGCGCGCGAATCGGTGATGCGCAGCCCGTTCCGCCCATTCCCGCTGACCACGTTGTAGTAGACGAACGGGTTATTCACGAACTTGCACCCGGTCAGGGAATTCCCGCGGGCCCGGTCGATCCACACCCCGTTTCCGGCGTTACCCAGGGCCGCGTCACCCGTGGCGGTGGTGCCGATGAAGTTGCCGTTCAGCACGTTGCGCCGCGAGCCCTCATCGATCAGCACCCCGTTCCCGCCGTTGCCGGAGATCTGGTTGCCCAGCGGCGGCACCACGAAGACCGGGGGAACCGCGCCCTTGCTGCCAGTCGGGTTGTTGGCCTGGCCGGTAGCGGAGTTCACGAACGCCCGGCCGCCGATCTCGTTACCGGTGGCCCGGCCGGTGATCGTGATGCCGTCCCCCCGGTTGCCGATGGCGGCCCGGCCCGCCCGGCCGGTGCCGATGCGGTTGGCCACGATCCGGTTCCGCGACGACCCAGCCAGCATGATGCCGCTGCCGCCGTTGCCGGAGATCACGTTGGCGACGGCCCCGGACACCCGGGCCGGGTTGCGGCCGATCTGGTTGCGGGTAGAGGCCGGCCCGGCATAGACCCCGTTACCGCGGTTGCCCGCGGCGTGGCCGGCCAGGTTCAGCCCGATGTAGTCGCCGTTCAGTGTGACCCGCCCGGCCAGCAGGCTCACGCCGTTGCCGCTGGCCCGGGCCACGGCCAGGCCGAGCAGCCGCGAGCCGGCCGAGCCGGTGGCGAAGCGCAGGCCGGGGTGACCGTGGCAGTCGATTTCCAGCACCGGCGGCCCACCCCGGTGGTAGCCAGGCGCGGACATGCCGTCGATCGTCACCGGGCGGATGACCGTGGGCAGCGCGCTGGCCAGCGTGATCGTGCCACGCACGGTGAAGTGGATGTGGGTGGGCTGGCTGGGCACGCTGTCGGCGGCGGCGGTCAGCGCGGCCCGCAGCGTCCCCGGGCCGGCCTCACGCAAGCTGGTGACCAGGACGGTCCGCACGCCCAGCCGGCCGGTCCCGGCGGTGGCGGCCGCGCCGCTGGCGGTCAGCACACCGGCCGCCAGCGAGCCGGCCGCGGCCAAGGCGGTCAGGCCAGTCAGGCCGCCCAGGCCGGCCAGCCCGGTCACGGCGCGCGGCATCCGCCGCCGGGCCGGCCAGCGGGCCAGGCTGGGATACCCACCGAGCACAAACATTGTGTCCTGCTTTCCTGGCAGAAATCAGAAATTGGCGGCATGACGTAATGCCAGTGCACCGGACAAACCGTTCAGGATGATTTATCTTCCGGGCCAAGAGAAGTATGCGCAGCGCGACCCGATGGCAAACAACCGAACGTTTATGGGCATTTTCGAGGATTAACCGGCGAGGACGGCGCAGAGCCGGGCGAGCGCGCCGGTGAACGCGTGCTCCGGCGGGGTGCCGTAGCCGACGGCCAGCGCGGGGCGGGACGGCCGGCCGGTGGCGTGGAACCCGGTGAGTCCCTCCAGGGCCAGGCCGTGCGCGGCCGCCCGCGCCACCACCTCGGGCTCGGCACGGCCCGGGGGCAGCTCGAGCAGCGCGTGCAGGCCAGCCGCGATGCCGGTGACGCGGACCTGCGGCGCGGCGCGGCGCAGCGCGGCGACCAGCCGGTCGCGGCGGCGCCGGTAGGCCAGCCGGGCCCGGCGGATCTGCCGGTCGTAGCCGCCCGAGGTGATGAGCTCGGCCAGGGTGAGCTGGTCCAGGACGCTGGGCGGCGGGCCCGCCAGCCGGCTGGCCGCGGCCACGTCGTCCAGCAGGCCGGCGGGCACGGCCAGCCAGCCCAGCCGCAGGCCCGGGACCAGGCTCTTGCTGGCCGAGCCGGCGTAGATCACGTGCTCCGGCGCGAGGGCCTGCATGGCGCCCAGCGGCTGGCGGTCGTAGCGGAACTCGCCGTCGTAGTCGTCCTCGATGACCACTCCCCCGGTGCTTCGCGCCCAGCCGACGGCCTGGGTGCGCCGCCGCGGGGCGAGCAGCGCGCCCAGCGGGAACTGGTGCGCCGGGGTGAGCAGCATCCCGCACACCGCGCCGGGGCTGGCCACGGCGGCGCCGCGGCCGTCCACCGGCAGCAGGGCCAGGCCCAGCCCGGCGGCGGTTACCGCCGAGCGGTGCGCCTGGTGGCCGTACTCCTCGACCGCCAGGGTGGACCCGCCCCGGGCCCGCAGCACGTGGCTGAGCAGCCCGAGCCCGTGCGTGAACCCGGCGCAGATCACGATGCGGCCGGCCGGCACCCGGACCCCGCGGGCCCGGGCCAGGTAGCCGGCCAGCGCGGCCCGCAGCTCGGGGCGGCCGCGCGGGTCGGGGTAGCCCAGCGCGTCATGCGGCGCGGCGGCCAGCGCCCGGCGCGCCGCCGCCAGCCAGCTGGGCCGGGGGAACGCGGACAGGTCGGGGAAGCCGGGGCGCAGGTCATAGCGGGGATGGCTGGGCCAGCCGGCCGCGGCGGGCGGCGTCAGGGCGGTGGCTGGTTCGTCGTCGTGGCTGGCGGGCCGGTCGGCCACCCGGGTGGCCGAGCCGCGCCGGGCGTCCAGCCAGCCCTCGGCCACCAGCTGGCCGTACGCGCCAGCCACGGTATTGCGGGCGAGGCCCAGGTCGGCGGCGAGCGACCGGGAGGATGGCAGCCGGCTGCCCGGGCCGAGCCGGCCGGTGCGCACCGCGTCGCGCAGCGCCGTCTCCAGACTGGCCCGCACCCGGTGCCCGGACCGGTCGATAGGCAGGTCGAGATGCAGGTCCACGCCGGAAGTGGCCCATGTCTTTACCATGAAAGTGGATCCTACTTCTGGGCTTATTACCGGATAACGTCGCCCGCATGACGACCACCGACACACGGGAGACCCCGCAGATAGCCGTCCGGCTGAACTTCGACACGCACGCCGCGGGCTTCGCCCGGGCCCTGACCCACCTGGACCACGCGGCCACCAAGGAACTGGACAAGGTCGATTTCGACCCACGGCTGCGTGAGCTGGTCCGGATCCGCGCCTCCCAGCTCAACGGCTGTGCGTACTGCATCGACATGCACACCAAGGACGCGCGGGCCGTCGGCGAGAGCGAGCAGCGGCTCTACGGGCTGGCCGCCTGGCGGGAGACGCCGTACTTCACCGTGCGGGAGCGCGCCGCGCTGGCCTTCACCGAGTCGGTCACGCTGCTGGCCCGCGATCACGTGCCGGCCGAGGCCTACGCCGGGGTCGCCGCGCAGTTCAGCCCGGCCGAGGTGGCCGCGCTGGTCAGCCTCATCGTCACGATCAACGCCTGGAACGCGATCGGGGTGAGCACCCGCTGCTGGGAGCCCGGCTCCTACCAGCCATGAGTTACCCGGCCCGGGAAACGGAAAGGACCCTGGTCATGACGACCGATGCGGGGGCGCTAGCCGCCACCTACTTCCGCGCCGAACTGGAGCCACGTCGAGAACGGCAAGATCGCCCAGATCCGGGTCACCTTCGACCCCCGTGAGATCACCGCCGCCCTCGGACGCTGACCAGGCGGGCTGATGATCCCCGCCGCTAGCATCGGGGCATGAAGTTCGCGATCGCGATCCCCCAGTTCTACGCCGATGGCGAGTTCGATCCGGCGGCGTTCCGCCACTACTTCTCCCGGGTGGAGGAGCTGGGGTACGCCAGCGCCTGGGCCCAGGAGATGGTGCTCGGGTCGTCCCCGCAGCTGGCCCCCGTCGAGGCGATGACCTACGCCGTCGCGTGCAGCGAGCGGATCCGGCTGGGCTGCGTGGTGTTCGTGTCCACCCTGCACAGCCCGGTGCACCTGGCCAAGAGCCTCAGCTCGCTGGACCAGCTCAGCGGGGGCCGGGTCGACGTCGGGGTCGGCACCGGCGGCCCGGGACGGATGTTCGCCGCGTTCGGCGTGCCCCCGGACCGGTACGTGGCCCGGTTCACCGAAGGGCTGGCGCTGATGAAGGCGCTGTGGACCGAGCCGCGGGTCACCTTCGAGGGCGAGTTCTGGCAGCTGCGGGACGCGGCCATGGAACCCAAGCCGGTGCAGAAGCCGTACCCGCCGGTCTGGTTCGGCGCGAGCAGCCCGGCCGCGGTACGCCGGGCGGTCCGGCTGGGCAACGGCTTCTTCGGCGCCGGTTCCACCCCCACCGCCGCGTTCGCCGAGCAGGTCCAGGTGGCCCGGGCCGCGCTGGCCGAGGCGGGGCGCCCGGCGGATGACTTCCCCATCGCCAAGCGGGTGTATATCGCGCTGGACCGCAGCGCCGACCGCGCCCGCGAGCGGATCAACGACGCGCTGGAGCGGCTCTACGGCCGCCGGGTGCCGGCCATCGAGGCGGCCGCGATCGCCGGCCCGCCCGGGGACTGCGCGCGGGAACTGCGCGAGGTGGCCGCGGCTGGCGCCGAACTTATCTTGTTCACCCCCCTGTTCGATCAGCTGGAGCACGCCGAGCGGCTGGCCGAGCTGGTCATCCCGCAGCTTGCCTAGGCGGCCCGGGCATGGGCGGGAAGCCGGGCGCGGGACAGGAAATGAGCGGGAAACCAGGCGCGGGACAGGAAATGAGCGGGAAACCAGGCGCGGGACAGGAAATGAGCGGGAAACCAGGCGCGGGACAGGAAATGAGCGGGAAACCGGGCGCGGGACAGGAATTGGACGGGACGGCGGTCGCGGGCTACCTGCGGCGGATCGGCGCGGCGCCGCCCGCGGCCGGTGATGCGGCGGCGCTGCACGCGCTGCACCGGGCGCATCAGATGGCGGTGCCGTTCGAGAACCTGAGCATCCATCTGGGCGAGCCGATCTCGCTGCAGCCCGGCGACCTGTTCGGAAAGATCGTGACCCGGCGGCGCGGCGGCTTCTGCTACGAGCTCAACGGGCTGTTCGCGCTGCTGCTGGAGGCCCTCGGCATGCGGGTGCGGCGGATGGCCGCGCGGGTGTACGGCGGGGGTGAGCTGAGCCCGCCGTTCGACCACCTGGCCCTGTTCGTGCGCCCGGCCGACGGCAGCGGCCCGTGGCTGGCCGACGTGGGATTCGGCCGGCACAGCGACTACCCGCTGCGGCTCGGCCAGCGCGGCGGGCAGGACGACCCGGCGGGCCGGTTCCAGCTGCGCGACGCAGACGACGGCGACCTTGACGTGCTCAAGGACGGGGAGCCGCAATATCGCATCGAGCCCCGGGAGCGGGTGCTGGCCGATTTCGGGCCGACCTGCTGGTGGCAGCAGACGTCACCGCAGTCGCACTTCGTACAGGGCCCGGTGTGCACGCGGCTGACTGACGGCGGCCGGGTCACGATCAGCGGCCACACGCTGATCGAGACCACCGGCCAGGCGCGGGCTGAGACGGACCTGGCGTCCGACGACGACCTGCTGGCCGCCTACCGGGACCGGTTCGGGATCGTGCTGGACCGGGTGCCGGGCAACGGGCCAGCGGCTTAGCCGCGTCCGCGGTCACCGAGACCAGGAGCGCCGCGATCGGGCAATAGCAGGTAGAGCGCAAACCCGATGGAGGCCCGACATGAGTCATGCACCACCGGTGAATCGCGGGCCAGCCGGTGCTCAGCAGGGCCAGCCGGCTGATGCCACCCTGATCGGGGAGTCGCGCCAGGTACCCGAGCGCTTCGGTGCGCTGTTCGACCGGCACGCGACGGCGATCCACGGCTATATCGCGCGGCGGCTGGGCCGGGACGCCGCTGATGATCTTGTCGCGGAGACCTTCCTCGTGGCCTTCGGCCGGCGCGCCCGCTACGACCTGGATCAGCCCAGCGCCCGGCCCTGGCTCTACGGCATCGCGACCCGGCTGATCGGCCGGCGCCGCCGAGACGAGGTGCGTTTCTTCCGTGCCATCGCCCGCACCGGGATCGACCCGGCGGCTGACCCGGTCGCGGAGCCGGTTGCGGAGGCGGGTGCCCGGCGGGCGGACGCCCAGACGCTGCGCCGCCGGCTGGCGGGCGCCTTGGCGCTGTTGTCCACCGCCGACCGGGACGCACTGCTGCTGGTCGCCGATGGGCTGTCCCACCAGGAAGCGGCGCAGGCGCTGGGCGTGCCGGCTGGCACGTTGTCATCCCGGCTGGCCAGAGCCCGCCGGGTGGTCCGCGGGGAACTCGGGGGCGTGAACCCCGCCGGTGAGAGACAGGAGCCAAGCGATGGATGAGATGCAGCTGCTGGAGGAGTTCCGCGCCGTGGTCGCCCCACCCGGGCCAGGCTCGCTCGCCCAGGCCCGTGCCCGGGTGCTGGACGCTGCCGCTGCTGGCCAGGCAACCCGCCAGGCACGGTGGCCGCGGCGGCCCGGCAGCTGGCCGAAGCTCGCCGTGACCGGCCTGGCCGCGGCGGCCACAGCAGTCGCGGTCACCGTGGCCCTGGCCGCCCCGGGCGGTGCGCCGTCACATCCGGGTACCGCCAGTCCCGCCGCGCACCAGCTGGCCTACCGGGTGGCCGGCCTCGTGGCCGCCCGGCCACCCGTGCGCCCGGGCCAGTGGGTGTACCGGCAGGTGAAGATGGCCGGCTCACCAACCCCGGTGCTGGCCGGGACGTCCCAGGGATGGATGACAGCGGACGGGACCAGAAGCGCGGGCCTGGACAAGGGCAAGGTGTTTTTCATGCCGTGCTCGCCCTGGGCAGCGGGTCCGCACGGTGGCTGTCAGGCGCTGATGGACGTGCCCAATGGGGCGAGGCCCATCCCGGTCACCTATGCTGAGCTGGCTTCGCTGCCGCGCAGCCCGGCCGCGCTCGATCGCTACCTGGCCAGGCTTGCGCTGCCCGGCGGGGGGCCAGCACCGTTCCGCGAGTTCGAGATCATCAGTGCCCTGCTCATGACGTACCTGATGCCGCCAGCCCTGACCGCCGAGCTGTACCGGGCCCTCGGCGACATCCCCGGCGTGACGGTCAACCGGCACGCGGTCGATGTCGCGCACCGCGCCGGCATCGGCTTCCAGATCACCCAGCCACGGACGCCGGGCGCTGATGCCCCGGTCCGCTCGGTTGCGCAGCTCATACTGGACCCGAAGACCTACGACCTGATGGGCGAGAACGTCTTCGACACGAACCCGGGCTGGACCTCCGGGCCGAGGCGCTCGGTCGCCGGAACCGCGATCCTGAAGACCGCCCTGGTCTCCGGCCCCGGCATACTCCCCTGACCATTCCCATTCCGCCTCGGCGGGCCGTTCCCGGCCCGCATCGCGAAGGTGCCTGGCCGCCACACCATGCCCACGTTCATGGGCTTGATCAACGGCTCCCGTCCGCTACTCGCGGGCCAGCATGGCTTCGGCCTGGCGCTCGAGGTCGAGGTAGGGCTGGCCGCTGACATCGATCGCCGCCCGCTTGATGGTCCCGCCGGTGAACCGGTACGGCCGCTCGCCCGGGTAGTCGTCGGTGACCGCCGCGCCGCTGTCCCGGCCGATGCACAGCCCCTCGCCGGCCAGCTCGAAGTACCCGGGCTGGTTCTTGATGCGGGCCTCACCGACCTTGCGGTCGCCGTAGTACAGGGAGAGCACACCGGTGGACACACCCGGCGGGTCCTCGCCGTCCTTGTCGAACGACGCGGACAAGATCAGGTCCTGCCCGGTGGGCAGGTCCTCGGTCGCGTCCACCTTCTGCTCGAACATGCCGACGAAGTTGTACACGTAGTGCAGCCGGTTGTCCTTGACGTAGAGCGCGTGCCCGCCGAACCGCGCGCCGTGCGCGAACAGCACCCCCTGCGCGCCGGGCGCCGGGATATCCACCTGGACCCCGATCGTGTAGGAGCGGTTGTGGATGTTCACCGCCTGGTGCTCGGGGACGTCGGCGGTGTCCGGGTAGTACAGGTAACGGTCCCGCGGGCTGGCCAGCTGCGGCCGCGGCGTCATCAGCACCTCCAGCGCGGTCCGGTCATCGAGCGGGAACGCGCCGTTGGCGCCGGCCTCGGCGAACCACAGGTTGATCAGCTCGCGCAGCTTGTCCGGGTGCTCGGCGGCCAGATCGCGGGTTTCGGAGCGGTCGGTGTCGGTGTGGTACAGCTCCCACGTGTCGTCGTTGAAGTGGCTCCAGCCGCTGATCGTCGGGTGCGTGGTGATCGCCTTCCAGCCCTCGTGCCAGATGGCCCGGGAGCCGAGCATCGAGTAGAACTGCGTCGGCCGGGCCGACGGGGCCGACGGGTCGTCCAGCGCGTAGCGCATGCTGACCCCGTCGAAGTGGCTCTGCGTGTGCCCCTTGAGCGTGCCCGGCGCGTCCACCCCCAGGCAGTTGAGGATCGTCGGCACCACGTCGATCGCATGGTGGTACTGGTGCCGGATCTCCCCGCCGTGCCCCAGGACCGACGGCCAGGCGATGATGCACGGGTCGGCCGTGCCGCCGTTGAACTCGTAGCGCTTCCACATCTTGAACGGCGTGTTGAAGGCCATCGCCCACCCGGTCGGGTAGTGGTTGTAGGTCTTCGGGCCGCCGAGCTCATCGATCATCGCGAGGTTGCGCTGCAGGTCATCGGGGATCCCGTTGAAGAACAGGTTCTCGTTGACCGAGCCGTCCGGGCCACCCTCGCCGCTGGCGCCGTTATCGGAGACCAGCACCACCAGCGTGTTGCCCGCCTGCCCGGTTTCCTCCAGGTAGTCCAGCAGCCGCCCGATCTGGTGGTCGGCGTGCGCCAGGAACCCCGCGTACACCTCGGCCATCCGGGAGTACAGCCGCTTCTCGTCGGCGGACAGCGTGTCCCACGGCTTGGTGTAGTCCAGGGCCGGGAACGGCTTGCCGTCCGGCCCGGTGCGGGTCTGCGGCGTGCCGATCGGGTTGAGCGGCGGCAGCTCGGTGTCCTGCGGGACCAGGCCCATGTCCTTCTGCCGGGCCAGCGTCTGCTCCCGCATCGCCTCGTAGCCCTGGTCGAACTTCCCGGCGTACCGCTCGATCCACGCCTTGGGGGCATGGTGCGGGGCGTGCGCCGCACCTGGCGCGTAATACAGGAAGAACGGCTTGTCCGGCGCAATCACCTTCGCATCCTTGATGAACTCGAGCGCCTTATCGGTCAGGTCCACGGTGAGGTGGTAGCCGTCCTCCGGCGACCCCGGCTGATCGACTGGGTGATTGTCGTAGACCAGATCGGGATACCACTGATTCGTCTCCGCGCCCAGGAACCCGTAGAAGCGCTCGAAGCCCCGGCCGGTCGGCCAGTTCCGCCGGGTCGAGGCGAGGTTCATCTCGTCGGTCGGGCACAGGTGCCACTTGCCGACGGCGTACGTGTTCCAGCCGCGCTCACCCAGGATCTCGGAGATCATGCCGTTCTCCGGCGGGATCGTGCCGCTGGCGTTGGGGAACCCGCTGGCCGCCTCCGTGATGCAGGCCATCGAGTTGCGGGTGTGGTTGCGCCCGGTGAGCAGGCAGGAGCGGGTCGGCGAGCACAGCGCGGTGGTGTGCCACTGGGTGTACCGCACGCCCTGGGCCGCGATCCGGTCGATGTTCGGCGTCTCGATCGGCCCGCCGTAACAGCTCATGGCGGAGAAGCCGACGTCATCGAGCACGATGTAGACCACGCTGGGCGCCCCGTCCGGCGCCTCGGGTGGCTCGAACGGCGACCAGTCCGGCTCCGAATCCCGGATGTCGACGTTGATCGTGCCCGTGAATTGCTTGCTCACCGCAGACTCCTCCCCGTCAGCCGCCGTGCCTGGCCGCTGAGTTCGCCCAAGCAGGGTCACCCGCAGGCCGGGCGGCGTGCATCACTCCTGGGGGGTGAGGCCGACGCACGGGCCGCGCGGGAAAGTCGTTGTCATTGGGGGCAAGTGGTGGGGCAGGCCACCAACGGATTCCATCCGGACCGAACCACTGGAAGTGCCAGGGATGCGACACCTCGGGAAGACCATGCTGCTGGCGGGGGCCATGCTGGCCGCCGGATGCCTGACGATGGCGTGCGCGCTCGTGGCCCGCGGCTCGGTGGCCAGCCCGTGGGCCGGCCAGAGCATGATCACCAGTCCGGGGCACTCCAGCCACGCGCCCGCCGGTTCCCGGCCTGGCGCGGGCACGGTCCTGGCCGGGGCCGCCCAGCCGTCCGACACTCCCTCGGCGCCGACCCCGACCGCGCTGCCGTCCACCCCCACGACCCTGCCGACCACGCCGACCGCGGCGCCAACCACGCCCTCGGCCACGCCGACGACCCCCAGCTCGGCCACGCCCAGCCCGACGTCGACCGGTTCTGGCACAAACCTGTTCGGCGGCAACCTGATCTGGCTGTGGGTCATCCTCGGCGCCCTGGTCCTGCTGGGCATCATCCTGCTGGCGACGCGCTCACCCGGCCGCAGCCCGGACAGCGAGCCCCGCGTCGCCACGCCTCCACCACCGCCGATGCCCGGGTCCGGGTGGTACTCCAGGGTTGGTGAGGCGTACTCCGAGGGCGCGGCGCTCGACCATGCGGTGCGCGCGGTGGCCCGGCAGGACGCGTTCGCCGACCCGGCGCTGTCCTCCGATCTGCAGCGCCGGGTGTACCACCTGACCGAAACGCTGTACGGGCTGCGGGATACCGCGCCCACCGAAACCCGCCGCGCCCAGGTCGTCAACGCGCTGCTGACCCTGGAGGCGGTCACCGACCTGATCAACGCCCGGCGGACCCCCGGGGGCGCCAGCTCACCCCAGGGCATGGGCGTGAACTCCCGGCTGGCGGCGCTGGAGTCGGCGCTGAACGATCTGCGGCTCCCGGAGCAGCCCATCCGGTAACGCCCCCGCCGACACACGCCCCATTGAGCCACCTGAGGCGTGATCAATATCAGCAGTTACCTGGTGACGTGTCAATCGTGGCGCTCTTGCCCGAATCGGCATTTTCTCCAGGGATTTGGAGTGCACTTTGCACACCGTCCTTTAACTGACCAATCAGTAGGCGATGCGGCGGAGCGGCGGCGTGCCGCGTCAGGCCTGAGATATCAGGTATCAGCTGCTGGCCGGGAAGCGTGCAGGCCCAGCTCAACAGGCCTGCGGCTGGACGGCACGAGCCCGTCAGCTGGGGACCGATTTACGTGCTTGCGAAGAAAAGTGGGCGAATACTCGCAATGGGGTGGCGCGCACACCAGCCGCCCGAAACTATATTCCCGGAAGGCTGTTGACCCGGCACTGCTATTGCATCACCGAGGCTCGCGCCGCTGCCAGGCAAATGGCAGCGGCCGCGTCGCCACGGTAGAGAGGCAGCGGTCATGACGGTACGGGGCAGGCCCAGCGAGCGGCAGCCACCCCGCCCAGCACGGGTTCCGCCCGCCGACCGGCCGCCACCCCGCGCAGCACGGGTTCCGCCCGCCGACCGGCCGCCACCCCGCCCAGCACGGGTCTCCCCGGCTACCTGCGCCGCGCGGCCCCCGTGCCCGGACGCGCCCTGCTTCCTCGTCGAGCTCCACCCGGCGGCGGGATCGGGTCAGGCTGGCCGCGACGCCACCGCGTGCGCCAGCCACCTCGGCGAGGTCGTCTGTGACGTGGCCACCTGGGCCCACGAGCACGGCGCGGCGGGCGGGGAGGTCACCGTGCTGGCCATCGACCCGAGTCCGCCCGGCGACACATCCGCCACTTCCGGCGAGCCCGGCCCGGGGTTCGCGTTCGGCTCCATCCCGCTTGGCCCACCGGGCGGCTGACCGGCGCGCGGGCCGATCCCCGGCCGCAAATGGTCAGGCCGGGCCCATCCGGCCTTCACCGCCACCCTGACGACGGCCAGCGCCAGCCCAGCCGCCACCGCCACGCTCACCGGCACCGGGGTGCGTCCCGCTTCCTCTGCTGGACCGACCAGGCGGGCCGGGTCAATGTGTTCCCGCTGACCGGCGGCACCCCGGCCACCCTGGTCACCGGGCTGTTCTCCCCGGTCGGGGTCGCGATCAGCCCACCCTGAGCAGCCGTCAGGCCCGCAACCACCAAGAAACTGTAAAGACGGGGTCATACTTTTATCGCTGGGCGACGGGCGGTGCCGGGTTGTGGCCGGCGTCGGGCGGCGGGCCGGTGTCAGGGTGCGCGCGGCGCTGGGTTGCGGGCCGGCGCTGGGTTGCGGCCGGCGCTGGGCGGCGGGCCAGCGTGGGCTGTGGGTCTGGAGACGGGGCGTCATGCAGGTGCGGCTGCTTGGGCCAGTGGATGTCGTGGCGGACGGCGAGCCGCGGGCCGTGCCTGGCCTGCGGCGCAAGGCGGTGCTCGCCGCGCTGGCCGTGCAGAGCGGTGAGGTCGTCAGCATCAGCCAGCTGGTCGAGGTGGTCTGGGCGGGCAGCGCGCCGCCGACCGCCGCGAACACGCTGCAGAATCATGTGTCGCACCTGCGCTACCTGCTGGGCAGCAAGACCGCGATCCGCGCCCGGGCGCCCGGCTACGTCCTCGATCTCGGCCCGGACGGCACCGACGTGCGCGTGGCGGAGCGGCTGCTCGAGGAGGGCCAGCAGGCCGCCGACCCGGCGCTCGCCGCGCGGCGGCTGACGGCGGCGCTGGCGCTGTGGCGCGGGCGGCCACTCGCCGACCTGACCGGGCTGCCCTGGCTGGAGGACCAGGCGGAGCGTCTCGACCTGCTGGGCGCGGCGGTCCGGCGGGCGCTGTTCGAGGCCAGGCTGGCGGCTGGGGAGCACGTCAGCCTGCTGCCCGAGCTGGCCCGGCTGGTCGCCGACCGCCCGCTGGATGAGCAGGTCCAGGCGCAGTACATGCTGGCGCTGTACCGCAGCGGCCGGCAGGCCGACGCGCTGGCCGCCTACCGCCGGCTGCACCAGACGCTGAGTGCGGAACTCGGGATCTACCCGAGCCAGGAACTCCGCGACCTGGAGGTGGCCATCCTCCGGCAGGAACCCGCCCTCGACGCGCCCGCGGCCGCCGCGCTGGCCCGGGCCGCGCCGCAGGTGCCGGTCCCGGCGCAGCTGCCGCCGGCCGTGCCCTCGTTCGCTGGCCGGGCCGGGGAGCTGGCCCGGCTCGACGCGCTGCTGCCATCCGCGGTCCACCCGGGCCCGGCCCAGCCCGGCCTGACGGTCGTGACGGTGCTGTCCGGTACCGCCGGGGTGGGCAAGACCACCCTGGCCGTGCACTGGGCGCACCAGGTGGCCAGCCGGTTCCCGGACGGGCAGCTGTACGTCAACCTGCAGGGCTTCGACCCGGGCGGGGCCGCCCTGGAACCGGGCGAGGCGGTGCGCGGCTTCCTGGAGGCGTTCGGCGTCCCCGCCTCGAGAATCCCGGCCGCGCTGCCCGCGCAGGCCGCGCTGTACCGCAGCCTGCTCGCGGGCAAGCAGGTCCTGGTCGTGCTGGACAACGCGCGGGACGTGGACCAGGTCCGCCCGCTGCTGCCCGGCTCGCCCGGCTGCCTGGCCGTGGTGACCAGCCGCGACCGGCTCACCGGGCTGGTCGCCACCGGCGGCGCGTACCCGCTGACGCTCGATCTGCTGCCCGCCGCCGACGCCCGCGACCTGCTCATCCAGCGGGTCGGGCCGGCCCGGGTGGCCAGCGAGCCGGCGGCGGCCGACGACATCGTCGCCCGGTGCGCCCGGCTGCCCCTCGCGCTCACCATCGCCGCCGCCCGGGCCGCCACCCACCCCAGCTTCCCGCTGGCCGTGTTCGCCGCCGAGCTGCGGGAGGCGACCCACGCGCTCGACCCGTTCCAGGGCGGCGATCTCACCACCGATGTGCGGGCGGTGTTCTCCTGGTCCTACCGGGCGCTGAGCCCGGCCGCGGCCCGGCTGTTCCGGCTGCTGGGCCTGCATCCGGGACCGGATATTGGGCTCGCCGCGGCGGCCAGCCTGGCCGCGGCCGAGCCAGACCAGGCCCGGGCGCCGCTGGCCGAGCTGACCCGCGCGCACCTGCTGGCCGAGCACGCCCCGGGCCGGTACGCCTGCCACGATCTGCTCCGCTCCTACGCCGCCGAGCAGGCGATGGCGGAGGACAGCCCGGACGTCCGCGCTGCGGCGGTGCACCGGGTGCTGGATCACTACCTGCACACGGCCGCCCGGGCGTCGGTGCGGCTGGAGCCCCAGTTCGCGCCGCCCACCCCGGCCCCGGCCGGGGCCGGGGTGACCGTCGGCGAGCTGGCCACCGCCGGGGACGCGGCCGCCTGGTTCACCGCCGAGCATGCCACGCTGCTGGCTGCTGTCCTGTTCGCGGCCGGCAGCGCGGGCGCCGGGCACACCCGGCACGCGTGGCAGCTCGGCTGGATGCTGAGCACCGCGTTCCTGCGCCGCGGGTCCTGGGACGACAACACGCGGGCCCAGCGCGCCGCGCTGGACGCGGCCCGCCGGGCGGCCGACATCGTGGGTGAGGCGCACGCCAGCCACGGGCTCGCCCTGGGGTACGCCCGGTCGGGCCGGTTCGCCGACGCCTGGCCGCAGTTTCAGCACGCGCTGGGGCTGCTCGAGACGACCGGTGATCAGATCGGCCAGGCCCGCGTGCACGACAGCCTCGCCTGGCTGTCCGAGCGGGACGAGCGGCCGGCCGATGCGCTCGGCCACGCCACCCGCTCATTCGAGCTGTTCCGGGCGGCTGGGTCAGCGCCCGGGCAGGCCATGGCGCTCAACGACATCGGCTACTGCCACGCGCTGCTCGGCAACTACCGCAGCGCCCTTGACCACTGCGAGCGCGGGCTGCACGCGATCCAGCAGCTGGGCGAGCGCAACTGGGAGGCCGCGACCTGGGACAGCCTCGGCTACATTCACCACCAGCTCGGCGACCACCAGCGGTCATTCGCGTGCTACCGGCGGGCCATCACCCTCTACCGGGAACTCGCCGACCGCTTCAACGAGGCCGACACGCTGGATCATCTCGGCGACGCCCAGCTGAGCGCCGGCGCCGCCGCGGCCGCCCGGCAGACCTGGACGGCGGCGCTGCGCATCTACGACGAGATCAACCATCCGGACGGTGCCCAGGTCCGGGCCAAGCTCCGGTCGGCAGTTCCCCGGGGGGCACCGGCTCCTGCTGGCGGCAGAACCAGGAACGAGCCGTTATGCCTGAATGAAGGGCTGGGTGGGCTGCCTGAGCGCGCGCGGTTACAGGCATTTGCCGCCGGGTTTGCCGATCGCCACGCTGACCGCGGTGCCCAGCCGGGCCAGCGTGCCGGCCGCCGGGCTCTGGGTCTTGACCTCGCCGATGTACTCGCAGGTGATGTCCACGACCTGGCTGACCCGGCCGAGCGTGAAGCCCGCCGCCTGCAGGGCCGTGGCCGCGTCCGACTGGGTGTCGCCGATCACGCTCGGGATCGCGGCCGCGTCGTAGCGGCCCGCGGCGATGCCGCCTTCGTGGCCTTCGGCCACCATGGTCACGTTGGTCAGGTAGCTGACCAGAGTGGGCACCAGCGCATAGCCCACGCTGCCGCCGAGGCCCAGGTTGAGCAGGCCGTTCGCGCCCCAGGCGAACAGCGAGCCGTCGGAGCGCAGCGCCATGCTGGCGTCCAGGCCCTCGCTGACCTGGGTGATCCCGCTCAGGTTGATCTTGACCGGGCTGGTCCGGGGGACGTTGGCGGTGCCGTCGCCGATCTCGCCCTCGAAGTTGATGCCCCAGGACCAGACCTGGCCGCCGCTGCCCACCAGGGCCAGGGTGTCGTCGCCGCTGGTGGCGACCTGGGTCACCCCGGCCAGCGGCACGGGCACCGGCGTGGTCGAGGCCGTCTGGCCGTTACCCAGGTAACCGCGGCCCCAGGCCAGCAGGGTCCCGTCGGAGCGCAGCGCGTAGCTGTTCCCGTCGCCCGCCGCCACCTGGATGATCCCGGTCAGCCCGGGTACCTGCTCAGGCGAGGTCCGGCTGGTCTCGGTCCCGTCGCCGAGCTGCCCGCCGGAATTGTTGCCCCAGGCCAGGACGGTGCCGTTAGAGCGCAGCGCGAGCGAGTAATCGGGCCCGGCGGCCAGCTGGGTGACCCCGGTCAGCCCGGGTACCTGCCCGGGCACGTCCCGGCTCGTCGTGGTGCCGTTGCCCAGCTGGCCGTAATCGTTGTGACCCCAGCTCCACACCGTGCCGCCAGCGCCCACCGCCATCATGTGGAAGGTGCCCACCGCGATCTGGGTGATCCCGGTCAGCCCGGCCACCTGGACCGCGGTGTGCCGGTCGGTCGTCGTCCCGTCGCCCAGCTCGCCGAAGGAGTTGCGGCCCCAGGCCCACACCGTGCCGTTGGTCAGCAGGGCGGCGTTGGTCTCGGCCAGGGGGCTGCTGGCGAGCTGTTTCGCGCCGATCTGCAGTCCGCGATTCGAGGGCAGTCCCAGCACGGGTTCCGGGGTGGCCTTCGGGGTGGTCGTCCCGTCGCCGTTCTCGCCCGACTGGTTGTAACCCCAGCTGAAGACGGCGGGGAAACCGGGGATCACGGTTTGCGCGGCCGCCACGGCTCCGCGCGCCGCCGGCGCTCCGCGCGCCGCCGGGGCCGCGGCCGCTGGGGCGGCGGTGCCGGCGATCGTCGCGACCGCGACCGCGGTGCTGGTGATGACCGCGCGCACGCCGCGGCGCGCGCTCCCGCTTCGAGTCTGCACGGCTATGCCCGCTCTCTGCCCGCCGGCCGCGGCAGGATGCCGCACGGCCGCCCCGTGGTGCTAGCCGGACTCTGGCACGGGACGCTGGAACGCCGCTGGAGTGGCGCTGGAACGGCGCATCGCGCTGCCCGGCGGGCCGTGACCGGGTGGGCACGGCGGGTGTGATCCCGGGGCCGCCATTGTCACCGCCGGGCGCAGCGGGCAGCATGTGCGGGTGATCAGCGCATCCGGAGCGGGCACCAGGGCTGACGGCGGCGTTGCGACGCTGTGGGTACCTGATCCCGAGCATCACCTGGCCGGCGTGCGGCTGCATCCGGACCGGGGCATCCCCGGCGGCATGGCCGAGTTCCGCCGCCGCGGCGGCGGCTGGCAGCTGGCCATCAGCCAGCCAGCGGTGAGCCGGATGGAGTACCTCGTCGAACTCCGCTACCCCGACGGCGGGAGCGAGACCACCACCGACCCAGGCAATCCCCGGCAGGCCGCGGGCGCGTTCGGGCCCAAGAGCGTGCTGGAGTTTCCCGGCTATGCGCCGCCCGGCTGGCTCACCGCCCCGGCTGAGCCGGGCCGCAGCGCCACCTTCGACGTGCCGGTGCCGTCGCTCGGCGGGCCGGTCCGCGTCATCACGTGGTGCCCGTCCGGGAGCGCGGACGACGAGCCGCTGCCCCTGCTCGTCGCGCACGACGGGCCGGAGTATGACGCGCTGGCCAGCCTCACCCGCTACCTGGCGGCCGGGGTGACCGGCGGGTGGCTGCCGCGGCTGCGCGCCGCGCTGCTCGCCCCCGGCCCGCGCGACCGGTGGTATTCGGCCAATACCCGCTATGCCAGCGCGCTGCGCCGCGCGGTCATCCCCGCGCTGACCAGCCAGCTGGCCACCGGGCCGCGGATCGGCATGGGTGCCAGCCTCGGCGCGCTGGCCATGCTGCACGCCCAGTGCCGTTACCCGGACGCGTTCGACGCCCTGTTCCTCCAGTCCGGCAGCTTCTTCAGCCCGCGCTTCGACGGCCACGAGCGCGGGTTTCCCTACTACCACCGCGTGGTCCGGTTCGTGGCGCAGGCGCAGGCGGGCGGGCTGCCAGCCCGGCCCATACCGGTCGCCCTCACCTGCGGGACGCTCGAGGAGAACGCCAGGAACAACCGGCTGATGGCCGCAGCGCTGCGCGCGGCCGGCTATCCGGCGAGCCTGCACGAAGCACGCGACCTGCACAACTACACGGCCTGGCGGGATGCGTTCGATCCGGCGGGGACCCGGCTGATCCAGCAGGTCTGCCCATGAGCCTGCGGGTCTGCGGATGAGCCGGGTCCGCCGATGAGCCGGCAGGTAGCCGAGCTGTGGTCGGATGCGATCGGCGCCGCGGGCACCGTCATCCGCTACGGGCACTGGGGGCGCCCGGTGCTCGCGTTCCCATCCGAGCGGGGCCAGGCGTGGGACTTCGAGCACAACGGCATGGTCGGGGCGGTGGGTGGCCTGATCGACGCGGGACGGCTGAAGCTGTACTGCGTGGACAGCTTCGACGCGGCGTCCTGGTCCAACCGCGACATCCCGGTCGAGGAGCGGGCCCGCCAGCACGGGCGTTACGAGTCGTGGATCACCCGCGACGTGGTCCCCTGGGTCTACCAGGACTGCGGCGGCCCGGCCGAGGTGATGACGCTCGGGTGCAGCCTCGGCGCCTACCACGCGGCGAACTTCGCGCTGAAGCGGGCTGACCTGTTCCCGCTGGCCATGTGCATGTCGGGGAACTATGACCCCGCGTCGTGGAACGGCTGGGGCGGGCGGGGTACCGAGGCGTACTTCAACAATCCCCTCGACTACGTCGGGCACCTGCACGGCGAGCATCTCGACTGGCTGCGGGGTCACGTCAGCCTGCTGCTGGTATGCGGTCAGGGGCAGTGGGAAGACACCACCGGGGCGCTGGACAGCACCCGGCGGTTCGCCGGGCTGCTGGCCAGCCAGGGCATCAGACATGAACTTGACCTGTGGGGTCATGACGTACCCCACGACTGGCCATCCTGGCGCGCCCAGCTGGCTCACCATATGCCGCGATTCTGCTGACGACCGGAGGCCCCCATTGACTGACACCAGGCACCTGATCGGGCTGCTGCTGGGCACGGAAGAGGACTGGCCACGGGCCTTCGAGGAGCTCCTGCGACGGATCGGCCCGGTGGCCGGCCCCGGCGGCAGCCGCCACGTCTTCGACTCCGAGCGGATCACGATCGAGCCCTTCGGCCTGCGCGACCGGCCCCGCTACAACCTGGTCATCGACCGGCTCGCGTACTGGTACTACGTACCGCGGGAATGGCTGAAAAAGGTCGCGCTGATGGACGACGTCTACTTGCTGAACAGCCCGTTCACGTTCCAGTCCATGGAGAAGCACGCCGCCTACTGCGCCATGATGCGGCTCGGGCTGAAGGTGCCGGAAACGGTGCTCGTGCCGTACAAGAACCCGGTGGACAACGCCCGGTACGCCTATACCGCGGCCCGGTACAACCGCCCCTTCGACCTGGACGCGATCGCCCAGCGGATTGGCTATCCGCTGTTCATGAAGCCGTACGACGGCGGGGCCTGGCGCGGGGTGTCCCAGATCCGCACCCCGGCCGAGCTGCACACCGCCTATGACCAGAGTGGCGGGATGCTCATGCACCTGCAGAAGGCCGTCGACCACTACGACGTGTTCGCCCGCTCGCTGTCGATCGGGGCCGAGACGATGGTGATGCGGTTCCGGCCCGACCAGCCCATGCACCTGCGGTACGCGGTCGACCACAACTTCCTGTCCCCGGCGACCGGGACCGAGGTGGTCACGATCGGGCGGCTGGTCAACGCGTTCTTCCGGTGGGAGTTCAACTCGTGCGAAACCCTGGTGGCGGGCGGTGAGGTCTATCCCATCGACTACGCCAATGCCTGCCCGGACCTGGCTCTGACCAGCCTGCACTACTACTTCCCGTGGGCGATCCGGGCGCTGGTCAAGTGGTGTGTGTTTGTGCTGGTGACCGGCAGGCGGGCCCGGCTCGACACGGAAACCGGCCGGTTCTTCGAGATCGCCGATGCCCCCGGGGCGTCTTACGCCGAGAAGCTCGCCGCGTACCGGGAGCTGGCCGACGGCTATTTCGACGCGGCGCGTTACCACGAGTTCTGCGCGAGCAGCCTGGCGCACGTCGACGAGATCGTCCTGGACTGGGTGGCCGGTCCCGGCTTCGATCAGCTGCTGGTGGACACGGTGCGGTCGGTCTATCCGCCGGATGAGCACGACCGGTTCATCGCGCACCTGCGCGGGCTGCTCGGCCTGTGGGTTCGCGACGAGGGCGCCCGGCTGCGGCGTGCCTGAGCCCATCCCGGGGTATTACCGGGCCGCCGGGCCGCTCTGTCTGGGTATGCGGGCGGGCGCTGGAAGCATCCATTGCTGTCCTGCTGTGCACCCACTACCATCGCCCATAAACGGGGGAAGTCATGGAACTGGCCGCGAATTTCGCTTTCCAGCCGCTGGACAACGATGAAGGAGCCCCGCCGACCGTCGCGGCCGCCCAGGCGCTGGGCCCGCTTACTGGTCTGGCCGGAAACTGGAGCGGCCAGGGCTTCAACGCCATCTGGCGCCCGCACCGCGGGCCGTCGGACCATTTCCTCGAGCTGAACGTGACCAATGACCAGATCGACCTGACGGTCATCAACGGTCAGATCCCGAACCGCGGCCTGGTCCAGCCGCAGATCTTCATGCATGGGCTGACCTATCTGCAGCAGATCTCCGACGCCAACGTGGAGGTCAACGGGGCTCCGGCCGGGCTGCATATCGAGCCAGGGGTGTGGGTCAACGTCCCGGCCACCACCGACCCGAAGGAGCCCGCTACCATCGCCCGGCTGGCTTCGATCCCGCACGGCACCACGGTCCTGCTCCAGGGGTCGGCCACGACCGCGGCGGGAGGGCCCACGATCCCGGATGTCAGCCTCACCCCGTTCACCATCGGCCAGCCGAACCAGACGGTGGACTTCGCCGAGCAGCACCTGAACCAGACGACGCAGTTCCGGACGTCGGGCGTGGGGCTGACCGGCGTCACCCAGGCCATGCTCAACAATCCGAACAGCGTGCTGACCAAGAATCCGCCTCAGGTCACCAGCACGACCAGGCTGCACGTCACGTCCACCGCGGGCACCATCGTGGGCGGCGGCATGGCGAATACGGCGTTTCTCGGCGGCACCAAGGACGGCCCGAACGCCGACGCCGCGCACGCCGTCGCGACGTTCTGGCTGCAGACGCTGGCTGGCGATACCGAGCCCAAGCGGCTGCAGTACTCCCAGCTCGTGCTGCTCAACTTCAACGGCCTGAGCTGGCCGCACATCACGGTGGCCACGCTGACCAAACCCTGATCGGATCCACCGACCGCCGGGCAGGAAATTCTGCCCGGCCCGGGAGTTTGGTACCTGGCAAGCTGACGTGCGTTGCACGCCCCGGTGGAGCATGCTGCCCGGGGCAGATAAGGCTGGCTGCTTCTGGGCAAGATATCCGTGGGGGTTGCCATGGATACGCAACAAGGAACCGGCCGGGCCGCCTTGACTTCGGCTCCGCGGCTCACGCTCAGCGACCGGCCGCCCCCGGCCGAGGGGCGCGTGCATGACGCGGTCGACCTCGCGAGCGGCAGGATCCACACGACACCCGTGCACCGCCCACCCGCCGCAGGAACTCGGCTGCAGCGCCTGAGGGAGGTGGGCTTCGCCGCCGACGCATCGATGCTTACCGCGGCGAAGTACCGTCTCACACCCAAGCACCCCTACCAGGCCTCGCCGAAGGCCTGGCTCGATGCGTTCTTCAACTCGACGATCGGCGCCGGGTCCCCCGACGACTATTTCGGCACCTACGGCGCCGGGACCGGGGACAATCAGATCTGGTGGCGGGTACCCCCCACGTTCGGGACCTTTGAATTCTGGGCGACCTGCAACGCCTCCTTCTCCGGGCTGCGCGCCGGGCCGGCGGTGCTGGCCCTCAGCTTTGAGGTCTGGCCCTATCAGGACGCCACTGGAGCGGTGGTCATCGACGTGGGCGCCCAGCAGACGGAGATCCAGATCACCCAGTCGGGGGCCCGGACCGTCGATGTCGGGTTCGTGCACAACGGTGACCCTGTCCTGGTGGCGATGGTCTTGCTGCGCCCCGGGATCTACGACTTCGTGTTCCATTCCGTGCACCTGCACCGCGGCTGAACAGCCAGCGCAACCGTGCTACCCGCTGGTCCAGCCGGGGCACGATCTCTGCGCAGGTGAGGGCTATGTTCTACTGGGAAATGTGGACCATAGGCGCAAGCTGACTGGTGCCCGGCGGGCCCGGCGGCGCAGCAAAGCGAAGCTGGAGGGCCTGAGCGCCCAGCGGACCGAGGAGGTCAGGACCCGGGTCCGGCTGATGATCAACATCACCGCCCGGGAGGGCTCGTACCGCAAGGGACTGCTGGCCGCCGCCGACCGTCTTGGTCCTGAGGAGGCGGCGATCATCTCCGACCTGGAGCGGCACGGGCTGCAGGTCCCGCAGCTGCGGGACGTGCTTTGCGGCGGTCACGTCCTGGTCGACGACCCGAAGCTCTACGAGGACTGGCGGTTTCCCAGGGTGAGCCACCAGCGCATCTCCAGCCATCATCGTGACATCGACAAGTCGCGCTATCCCGACATCGGGATGCGGGGGCAGGTGGTCAGGGAGAAACTGCACGGCCGGACGGCGAGGGGCACCTGGGTGCAGCTGGAGAAGACCCCGGCTGCCTTCGGCCAGCGCAAGCTGCCCAGCCTCGACGATCTCCGTCATCTCATGGACTATGTGGTCTACCGGATCACCCGGAGCAACGTCGGCCCGTGGGGGCTTTCCCGGCTGACCGAGCGGCGGCCGATGTACCTGTCGCCGGATCTGGCCGTGCCCACGTCGCTGGCGCCGCCGGTTGCGCAGTCGCTGACCATGGCGCTGCGCCAGATCGAGCAGGATGACGACGTCACGGCGGTGTCGCAGGACCTCGCGGGCCGGTTCCCGCCGCCGGACCGGGTGGACCCGGCGAACGAGCTTGGGCAGGCGCTGCCCGGACGGGCCGGGCGGGGCCTCTTCGGCAACTCCGACGTGTGGGTGACGGAGGTGCCGTCCGAGGCCGCGGGCGTGATCTTGAGCCAGCGCCGCGGCACACCTGCCGACGCGCCGTGGGCGGGAGCCGGCCGTCATGACTGATGCCGACCCGCCGGGGCCCTCGGCGGAGGCGCCGGACGCCGGCCAGGCGTCCGTGCCAGCGGGGCTGGTCTCCTCCGTCGTGAATCTGGTGAACACCGGACCCGTGCTGCTGGGTGCCTACACCATTGCCGAGCTCACCGCGGTCGATGCGATCGTGGACTTCCTGGAGGTTCGGCCCTCGGACGATGTGCTGGCCGAGGCCGTCCGCTCGCTCGCGGCCCGCCAGCTCCTCGTGGCCGGGCCGCCCGGGGAGCAGGTCCAGGTGCGCGGGGACCTGGGCATCGCAGTGGCGTTCCAGCAGCGCGCCCGGATGGTCCTCGATGCTCGCGCCACCGGTACCGAACCCGGCGAGCCGTGGCGGATCCTGCTGCTCCCGCAGCCCGAGCGGATCTGCCTGGCTGTCCGGATCGACGCGCTCGGCGTCCACGAACTCGGCCTGTACAAGTTCGACGTGGCACTCGGCCTGCTTGACGACCTGCTGCCGCGGGGATCGCGAGCCGAGGCCAGGCCAGAAGACGACGCCGACCAGATACTCGCCGCGTCCGAGCGTTCCGCGCTGGTCACCGCCACCCACTACACCACGCAGGGTTCGGCTGAGACCGCGGGCGCCAGCACTGACCTGGTCCTCGCACGCCAGGACGGCCAGCTGCATGTCTTCCACCGCGATCCCCAGGATCAGGGCAGGCTGGCGCCGGGCACACCCGAGGGCAAAGACGTGCACGACACCCTGGTCGACCTGCTGAGTACGGGCTGATGAGGTAGCGGTCCAGGCCAGCAGGGCAGCATCTGGGGCGGAGCGGCCCGAGTCGCCGGGGCGCGGCCGCTGCGGACGCCAGCTGACCCCGCTGTCATGATCCTCGGCAGTGGCCGTATCGTGGCTAGCGTGACCGCCGGGTTGCCGGACTAGGATCAAGGACCCTGCGAGGTCAAAGGCGAGGAGTCAGGTGCGCTCAAGTAGATCCTCCGTCAGGGACAGAGAGGATCTTGCCCGAGAGAATGATCACGCGGGCCCGGGCGCCCGGTTGGCGAAGCCGTTCGGGTGGCTTCGAGCCAGGCTTTCCCGGGCCGCTGACCGGGTGCGTACCACGCTGCGCTCGATCAGGGCTGCGTTGTCACGTGCCGCCGGCAGGCTGAGCGCTCAGATCAAGTCCGGCGCTCACTCGGTCAAGACTGCGTTCCTGGCCACGATCGGTGAAGACCGGGGGTTTGGGTTCTGGTGGCTGGTGGTCACGGCCGCGATCACGCTCGCCATCGGTCTGCTGGTGGCTGTGCTGCTATCGCCCGTCATCGGCCTGCTGGCGGCTTTGATCGTCGGAATCTGGATGCTGGTGAGGGGCGGTCGTTCCTCGCAATCCCGCCAGACGGCGAAAGCCCGGCTGGCGAGCTGAGCGTCCAGCCGGCCGGGTCCGCCACGTCGAGTCCTGCGGACCGCGCGCGGTAGGAGTACCGCATTCTAGAACCCCAGCCGACTCAGCGGCGGCATAAGCTCGGCTCATGAGGCGGGTGCTGATCACCGGGATGTCAGGCACCGGGAAATCAAGCCTGATCAGCGAGCTCAGCGCGCTGGGCTACAAGGCGGTGGACACCGACGCCGGATGGTGCGACCCGCAGCCCGATGGCCGCCAGCGCTGGCGTGAGGACGCCATCGAGGCTCTGCTGGCCACCGAGGACACCGGCATGCTGTTCGTAGCCGGATGCGAAGACAACCAGGTGAAATTCCACTCCCAGTTCGACCGCATCATCCTGCTCAGCGCCCCCGCCGAAGTCCTCAGCCAGCGGCTGGCCACCAGGACGAACAACCCGTTCGGCAAATCACCCGGGCAGTACCGCCGCTTCCTGGCCGACCTCCACGACGTCGAACCGCGGCTGCGGGCCATCGCCGACTGCGAGATCGACACCACCATCCCGCTCAGCCAGGTAGTGCAGGCGACTCTGCAAGCCGCCAGCGCCTGAACCGCGGCCGCCTGCCGTGGGGGCAAGTCATTCCCCAAGCTTTCCTGCTCGTTTACCCCACCTGCGCCAGCCGCCGCCTAGCATTGGGCCCCTGCAAAAGGAGCCCGAGATGCCGCCATTGGTCAGGGTCGTCCTCGTTGTGCTGGGCATCCTGGCCATAGTCGTGGGCATCGTCTACCTGGTGGAGCCCGTCCACTCACTCCCCTCATTCTTCCCCGGCCATACCGCACACGGGCAGATCCACCATCACACCCGCGGGTACATCGCCATCGCCGTAGGGATCATTCTGGTGATCATCGCTGCGATACCCAGACGCTCCCGCCGACGCGCGCACTAGACGATCACCTGACTCACCGGATGGGAACAGAGGGAACCGGCGCCGGGGGCCTTAACGCGGGTGAGCGCCGGGGCCTTGAAGCGGGTGAGTTGCGAAACCGGCGCACCGAACGCGTCAGCGAAGCGGGGACAGCGAGGTCAGCGCTCGCCTTCATACTTGAACGAGAGCTGAAGCTTGGTGCGGTAAGTGATCGTCCCGCCCTCGTCAAGGTGGATGTCCTGCTTTACCACTTCAGCCACCCGAAGATCGCGCAGCGTCTCCTCTGCCGTCCTGATGGCTTCCGCGGCCGCGTCCTCCCATGAGGTGCTACTTGTTCCGATGATCTCGGTCACCCGGTACACGCTCATGGCCCTCTCCTTATGATGGCTTCCTGGCCTGGGCGCCGCATGCACAGCTGGCCTGCATCCGGCTAACCAGAGGCTGCCCCGGATCGTACGTGCGACACCTGCCGGCAGCTGGAGCCTGGGCCTGTCGGCGACGCTGGCAACCCGCGAGCCCGTGATCTATGTGCGGGTCAGCGCGCCATGGTCCCGGCTCTGTTTCTGCTCCCCATCGACTCGTTACCGCTCATCGCCCGCCCCCGGGCGCATCGCTGTGCGGGCCGGCTGTGGGACGGGCTGCTAGGTTGACGCTGTCATGGAGGGCACCTTGCCGGCGCTCGTCGCCGCCGCCACGAGCCGGGCACGTTCGGCCGGGTTCCGGCTGTCCTGCGAGCCCGCCGTCGGGCAGCTGCTGGCCGTGCTGGCCGCGCATCTGCCCGCGGGTGCCCGCGTGCTTGAACTCGGCACTGGCGCAGGGGTAGGTACCGCCTGGATTACCTGGGGGCTGCTGCCCCGGGCAGACGTGACGGTGACGACCATTGAACAGGACCCGCAGACCGCGGCCCTGGCCGCCCAGGGCACCTGGCCGCGGTTCGTGGACCTGCAAACAGGCGACGCCCTGGACGCGCTTCGCGACAGCGGGACGTTCGATTTGATCTTCGCCGATGCCCAGGGCGGCAAATGGGCAGGCCTTGACCGCACGATCGCCGCGCTGCGCCCGCATGGCCTGCTCGTCGTGGACGACATGACCGCCGCCCCGGAATGGACCGCCGAGCAGCACACCAAACAACGGCAGGTACGCCAGGCCCTGCTGACCAGCCCGCTGCTCACGTCGGTCGAACTCGACCACGGCTCCGGAATCATCCTCGCCACCCGCCACACCTGACCCACCACGCTGATCCTGCCCACCATCCCGGCAGCTTCGAGAGGAACCCGGATCGCCGAGATCGAGTGCGTGTGCGTACGGGGCGGCGTCGCGGGAAGGGCATCGGGTGGTGCCCTATTGGTGCCGGCTCAGCCTGGATGCCCGGGTGACGGGAATCGCCGGCACCGCTTCAAGGAGTTCTTCGTGAAGCGCAAGCTGAACCTCGCCCTGTGGATCGTCGCCGGAATCCTGGCCGTTGTCTTCGTCGTCGCCAGCAGCACCAAACTGTTCGTGCCCAAAGAAAAGCTGGCCAGCATGGGGGGCGCCGCCTCGAGATGGGTTGAAGACTTCAGCCCTGGTGCCCTCAAAGCCATCGGAGCCCTCGAGTTCCTGGCTGCGGTGGGCCTGATCGTGCCCGCCGCGCTCGGCATCGCGCCGGTTCTGGTGCCATTGGCTGCTAGCGGTGCGGTGCTGCTGTTTGCTGGCGCGGTGATCATGCGCCTGCGCCGTGGCGAGAGGGCAACGGTCATTGGCGACCTGGTCTATCTCGCCATGGCCGCGTTCGTGGTGTGGGGCCGCTTCGGCCCAGGGTCCTTCACCGGGCCGCCTCAGCGGGGCGTCTTCAGCCGGGCTCGCCTGCGTCGGATGGCACGAAGAGGCCCCTGATCGCGGTTCGGCCCGTTCCCTGACCGGGCTCCAGGGCCGCCGATTGGCCGCGATCGAGGCCGTGGCGGAACGCCGAAGCGCGGACGGGCTCAGCCACATCACCGGGCGGCGTGGCGTGTGCCGTCAGGGCCGCGGTCCGGCGGCGGCGCTCACGGACGCCTCAGAAACCTCAAATAGAACGCCGCGAATACCAGGATGATTCCGATGTTCACGATCAGCCGATCCCAGAAGTGGTGCCTGAAGAACAGGATATCCACGCCGACCACGACGCCTATCATCGCGAGCACGTAAAGCGCGGCGGCTACCCGGGTTCCCATCGTTTCATTTTAGCGGCACCATCTGGCCGCAAGCTGCGGCTCTTCACCGATCGGTGCCGAGTGGCGGCCAGCATCCCGTCCCACAGTTCTTGTGGTGGCGACAATTGTCTCCGGCCCGGGTGCGGGGCCGTTCGGTTCCTTGACGGTGATGCCAAGGAGTGACGTCAACGCCCCTCATGGGTGCCGCTGCGGGTGCATTGCGCGGGCAGCACCCCGGCGCGCGCTAGCGCACCGGATGGGATTGAACCACCGCCGCCCTGGTAGGCGCCGCGGCCATAGCGGGCGGCGGCGCCGCGGCGGCCCGCTGGGCCCTCATCCGCGCCGGCGCGGCCCGGGGGAGCAGCGCCGGTTCATCAGGAAAGCGCTGCCTCCTGTGCTGGTGGTGGGACCAGTGTGGCAGTAATACTGATTGGATGGACCCACGCGACCCGCCGCGCTCGAGACGCAAAGGGGCGGCGGAGCTGCTTGCTCAGCGCGTCGCAGAGCGGCTCATCGACATCGTGGTCCAGGCAGTGGACATCAATGCGCTGCTCCAGATGGTTGACCTCAACGCGCTGCTGGAGCGGGTGGACGTGAACACGCCGCTCAAACAGGTGGACCTCAATGCCCTGCTCAGGCAGGTCGACCTCAATGCGCCGCTCAAGGAGGTTGACCTCAACGCATTGCTGGCGCGGGTAGACGTGAACACGCCGCTCAAGCAGGTGGACGTGAACACGCCGCTCAAGCAGGTGGACCTGAACGCGCTGCTCAAGCAGGTGGACCTGAACGCGCTGCTCAAGCAGGTTGACCTCAACGAGGTCCTGGAGCAGGTTGACGTGGATGCCGTGCTGGACCGCGTCGACATCAACGATGTCGTGGCCCGCATCGACATGGAAAGGCTCGTCGAGCAGACAGACCTCGGCGCCATCATCGCCAGGTCGACCGGCGGACTAGCGACCCAGGCACTGGATACGATGCGCAGCGGGGCCGTCGGGCTGGACCGGCGCATCGACCGCTGGGTAACCCGCCTGCTGCGGCGCAAGGAGCAGGGGCCGCTGGCACCACCCGCGCTGCTGGCCCCGGAGGCTCGACCGTGAGCGTCCGTACCCACCCGAGCCAGTGGGTGAGCGCACAGGGCCAGTACGCGGGTTCGGCATCGCGCTTCGCGGCGTATCTGATCGACCTCATCGCAAGCACTGTCCTGTATTTGCTCGCGCTGGCGATCATCTCCTTTGTGGTGCAGATCGTGACTGGCTCGCCGGTTTCCTGGCACCGGGACAACATCGTCGTCGTCATCGTCTACGTCGTCTGGCAATTCCTCTACTTCGGCTTTCAGTGGGCGGCCGACGGAAGCACCTGGGGAATGGCGCTGCTCGGCGTGCAGGTGGTGCGGGCCTCCGGTACAAGGCTGGATCCCTGGCGAGGATGGGTGCGCTCGCTGACGTTCCCGCTCGGCTTCCTGACCCTCGGCCTTGGGTTCCTGGGCATCCTCGTACAGCGCGAGCACCGTGCCCTGTACGACCTCATCTCCGGAACCACGGTTGTCTACGCCTGGGACGCGCGAGCGGCCCGGCTCCGGTTCCTGGCCCGCCAGGCCGAGCCGGCCGTGGCCGGGGCCGCCGGGCCGGCCCGGGCCGAGCCGGTCACGGTCACGGCCGACGGCCCGAGCCCGGCTGGCCAGGCCGGTCCCGAGGCCGGCCCGGATGCTCTCGCGGACGCTGGCCCGCACCCAGAGCCATCTGCCACCGGTGAAGCCCCGCCGGGGGCGGGCCCGGCCGCCGGGCAGTAGCGCCCGCGGAACCCTGCCGATTGCCGGTTATGGCGTCCCTGGCGCGTGGACCCTTATCTTCCGGAGAGAACCCAGTGGACTGGGCGGTCAGGGTCGGGGTCGTATCGGCAGATCATGCCGGTGGTCACGGTGTCAGACAGCAGTCTTCCCAGCGATAGGTCGGCGGCGGCAACACGGTCAATCGCCTTAACAATCGCCTTCCGGACGGCGATGCGCGCTCGCTCGTGTGCCGAGCCGGCCACCCGCGGGCGGCCGCCAAGACCGGTCGCCGCGCGCAACTGGTCCAGCAGCGCATCGCGTTCGGCCGCCAGTTTCGGGGTCCGGCCGGCGTCCGCCCATGACCGGGCCTCGTCGAGGTCGGCGTCGATCTCCGCGAGCCTGCGCCGGTAGGCCGACAGCGCCTGCTTGTCGAGCACCTGGCCCACGTCCCCGCTGGCCGCCCCGGCTCCCGGATGGCCGGCGACGGTGTCCGACAGATCAATCGCAGCGATGTCTGCGCCTGGGCGCTGCAAAATGATGCGCAAGTAGTGCAGGCCCTTCACATCACGGATGGCGGTGACCGCGTCCTCACGGCCCACCCACCAGATGCCGCCCCCGCCCGGCCGCAAGTGCACGACCCCGGCCTGCGCGGCCCCGCGCGGCGCCACCGCGGGATGCTCCTCCTCCGGCCGGCCGCTCCCGCACACCACCGTCGTCGGCTGTCTCGGGACCGCTGGCGGGAGGCGACGCAGCCACCACGAGGCGCCCAGCCGCTCGTAGTCGCGCGCGGCGCGGGCCGCCCACTGGTCGGCGTCGCCGGTGCCAAGCAACTCGCTGGCCTGGTACAGGTAGTCGCTGACCACACCCGCAAACGCCGCCCCGCCGCCGTTGACAACACCACGCCCGGCGTAGGGCGCCAGCAGGCCCAGCGCCGTCTCCGCCAGCGCTCCGGTGCCGGTAGCCACCGCCACCTCGGTCAGCTCCGCCACCATCAGCAGCCAGTCAAGGTCCCGCGCGATCCCGCTGAAGTCGGGCCTGGCCAGCTGGTAGAGCAAGGCACGGGCCCGGTCCAGCTCACCCGCAGCTACCCACAGCAGCGCGGCCTCGGCCACCACCCACGGGATCGCCTCGTGCACGCCGAAGTCCTCGTACCCGGCCGCCTCCCGGGCCAGGGCAGCGACATCCCCGGCCTGCCGGGCGATGCCAGCGGCGAGCATGTGCTCGATCAGCGGCGTGTCCGCCTCGCCCGCCTCCGCACCCGCGGCCGCCACCTCCCGCAGCGCCCGCTCCGCCACATCAAGATCATCGGTAAGCAGCGCGTACATCCCGCGGCGTGAAGCCGCGAAGAACCGGAGACGGGCGGTACCGGACTCGGCTGCGAGCAGGTCCAGCGCGCGCAACTGGCGGCGCACCGCTGGCAGGTCCAGGCACTCCAGAGCGGTAGTCAGCCGCCACAGATGCGCCGACATCCGCGGCTCAGCGTCGGCGGCGTGCGCGACCGTGTCCTCCAGGCGGGCGATGATGGACAACCGCTGATCCAGGTCATCTGGCCCCCAGTGGACAAGCAGTTGCGCATCAAGGGCGGCCGCCAGCAGCGACGGGTCGTCATGAGCCGCTGCGTAGGCCAAGGCCTCCGCCGCGAAGCGAGCGGCACGCGCCGGATCGTAGCCGTAGGCCCAGGCACGGGCCAGCGCAACGGCCAGCTGCGCCCGTCGCTCGCCCCGCGCCAGGGAGTACGCCTCGTGCAGGAACGCCGGCACCCGGCCGGGCACCGAGCCGAACGTCTGCGTGGCGGCCAGCCCCAGCGCGGCCTCGGCCATCGCCTCGACATCGCCGGTCGCCCGGGCTCTTTCGTAGCCGCGCACATAGCCAGCGCGCGCGGCGGACGCGGCGTCATCGGCCAGCCCCGCCCCCCGGGCCAGGCCCGGGCCAAGCCTCCCCATCACCTGATGATAGAGCCGTGGGTCCAGGTCAACCGCCGTGGCAACGGTACTGGTGACGTCGCCCGTCACGGTGTGATGCAGAACGTCACGCCTCTCGGGTTGACCGCACTGAGCCTCGCTACACTTTGCGAACTCCTGTCTGAGGTGGGGAGTGATTGAGATGTCAGCTTCGCTGCTGGCTATCGTGGTTGACTGCCATGACCCGCTGCGCCAGGCCAAATTCTGGGCCCAGGCGCTGACGTATGAGGTTAACCAGCGAAACCCCGGCGAGTTCCAGGTGAGTGACCCGGCTGGTGGCGGGGCATCGCTGTACTTCATGAAGGTGCCCGAGCCCAAGACGGGCAAGAACCGGCTGCACCTGGACCTGGTGACCTCGGGGCCGATGGAGGCTGAGGTGGCACGGCTGGCCGAAGCCGGAGCCGAGGTGGTCGAGGTACGGCAAGACCCGGCTTCCCTAGGCAACCCGGACACCTGGACCGTGATGCGTGACCCCGAAGACCACGAGTTCTGCGTATCAAGCACCGCAACCCTGACCGGCTGGGCCTGATCAGGCGCTGATCGTGCCGGTAACAGCCTTTCCTGGCCCGGGGTCGCCACCCGCCACAGCGGCTATCGCGCAGCGGATCGATACGGGCTGAACTGATTGTTGCCGTCGGTGTAGCGCCGGAAGTAGTCCTGGTCTTCAGCCCCGGCCTCCCAGAAGGGGCCAGCCTCGCTGATCTTGGTTACGACCTTGCCGGGCCAGTGGCCCGAGGTGTCAACGTCGCAGATCGTCTCCTCGGCCACCTTGCGCTGCTCTTCGCTTGTACAGAAGATCTCCGAGCGGTAACTGGAGCCCACGAGACGTTCGCCCAGGTCAGCCCGGTGAATCTGGAAGAAGAACTCGAGTAGGTCCCGGTAGGAGATCCGGTCCGGATCGAAGGCCACCTTGACTGTCTCGGCGTGCCCGCAATTGTTCTCCTCGGTCGGGTTGTCGTTCTCGCCACCGGCCCATCCCACGCGGGTGGAGATGACGCCGTCGCGGTCGCGCAGCAGTTGCTGCATGATCCAGTAGCAGCCTCCCGCGAGGAACGCGGTCTCGGCGTTGTCGCTCATGATCTGCCCTTCCCCCACATTGTGCTGAAGATTACTGTCGAAGGCCTGCTGGCCTGGCCGAACAGCCGCACCACCATGCCCAGCTACCCGCCGCTCGTAACCTGCACCCGGCAGGGCCGGCGCAGTCTGCCTCAGCGCCTCACATGGGAGGCGTAACCCTGCGGGGAACAATGTTCCGCAGGGAAGACCGGAAGCTGACCCGCGCGCCGACCAGCAGTTCTGCACCGCTGCCGGATATTGAGGTGACGGCTGCTTCGCTGGTGGAGTTCGATGGGGCGATGACCCGCGCGCTCATCCATCCGCCGAAGGCCCGGCCCGGCGACAAGATCGCGGTGCTGTCGCCGTCGTTCGCGGCGGCGGGCGCGTTCCCGCACGTACATGAGCAGGCGATGCGCCGTCTGGCCGAGGTGACCGGGCTGGTTCCGGTCGAATACCCCACGACCCGGAGGGTCGGGGCGAGCGCCCGTGAGCGGGCTGCGGACATCAGGGCAGCATTCGCCGATCCGGGTATCCGCGCCATCCTCGCCGTGATCGGCGGGGATGACCAGATCACGGTCACCGGGCACCTTGACCCCGAGCTAGCCTGGCGGGATCCCAAGCCATTCCTTGGGACCAGCGACAACACCAACCTGCACCACTGGCTGTGGGCCAGCGGTGTCGCCAGCTTCTACGGTGGATCGTCGCAGGTGCACCTGGGCCCCGGTCCCGGCGTTGATGAGATCCACGCGCGGTCCCTGCGCGCGGCCCTGCTGACCGGCGAGACGCTGGAGATCACCGATCCCGGCGAATCGGAGGACACCGGAATCGACTGGCACGATCCCCGGGCCCTGGATTCGTTCGGCGAACGGGAACCGACCGGGCCGTGGGCCTGGCACGGCCCGGCGCGGGTGGTCACCGGCCGCACCTGGGGCGGCTGCCTGGAGGTGATCGAGTGGATACTGGCCGCGGGCAGGTTCCCGTTCGGCCCGCAGGTCCTTGACGGTGGCGTGCTCCTGCTCGAGACCTCCGAGGAGCTGCCCCCCGCCCGCGTGGTCGGCCAGATCATCCGCTGCCTGGGCGAGCGTGGCCTGCTCGCCGCCGCCGATGCGGTGCTGGTGGCCCGGCCTCCGGTCTCTGACCTGACCCGGCGGCCACCCGCGGGCGAGCGGGCGCGGCTGCGCGCTGAGCAGCGCGACGCTGCCGTGGAGATGATCAGCCGCTACAACCCGGACGCGGTGATCTGTGTCGGTGTCCCGTTCGGTCATACCCGCCCGCAGTGGATCCTCCCGCACGGCGGCACCATCACCGTCGACGGCACTAGCCGCAAGATCACGGCCGACTACCAGTAGGCGCACCGCACCCGTGATCGGTGCGGAAGGTCGTCAGGCTGCCGCAGCTCATCCGCTCGTCATTCCCGGCGCGCGGCGTTGATACGCAAGACCACGTGGACGATCGCGCCCTCCCCGATCGCCTCCGCTCGCTGCACCGCCACCTTGACGGGCACCAGGTAGCGGCCGTCCCTGGGGAACAGCGCAGTGGTGAACTCGGTGCCGCCGATGGTGACGTGCACCGGCACCTGGCCCCAGTAGATCAGGCCGCGGGCTGCCTCCTTGAGATCCTCGCTCTCCTCCGGCCTCATGGCCACGAAGAGGTACGGCGCCGGCCCGCGCCACTCGATCACCTCGCCGGTGAAGGTCCACTCCATGCGCCCATCATCGGAGATACGCCCAAGCCTCGGGGACGCGGCTCCCGGCCGGAAGTGAGCCAGCCTCGCCTGCCGCGTTCACTGCGTTCGCGTCCTGAAGCGGGCAAGGATGGCGATCGTGCAGCTGGATCCTTAGCCCGGCCAGTACGACGTGGGTGGCTGCAGTACGCAAAATTCGTTGCCGTCTGGATCAGCCAGGATGTGCCAGCGCCAGCCTGCCTCACTGATGGGCTGGTCCGTCAGGACCTGGGCGCCAAGGGCGCGCAGCCGCTCCAGCTCAGGCTCGAGGTCACGGGTGCGCAAGTCCAAATGCACCCGGTTCTTGGCCTGCTTTGCCTCCCGGACCTGCTGGAGCAGGATTTCGATGCCCATGCCATCTGCTGGCTGCAGGCTTTGATAGCCGCCGGTGGCGCTGCCGTCCCGGACATAGCCCAGTGCGCCAGCCCAGAATTCCGCGGAGCGGTCCAGCTGTGAGCAGTCGATCACCACAACCAATTCCCCGCGCAGGTACGAGTGCGGCTCACGGTTCATCATCCGATTCTGCCCCCGGGCGAGGCGTCGCATAGCCATGCCCCAGACCAGACGGTCTCTTGGCACCTGCGTTCGGTTCCGGCGCCGACCTAGCGTCCCGTCCCAGCTCGGGAAGCCTCGCTTGAGGTACACCCAGGTGAGGGAAGCCGGAAAGCAAGAACGGTAGCGCGATCATCCCGGTCCGCGGGGTGACCGTGGCCGCGGCGCCGGTCCGGCATTTCTGCGTGGCATGCAACCATCGGGGCGTGGCGGCCGTCCAACTGGTAACCGGACTGGAGAACCCATGCACCCGCTCAGGTCCACCTGGCCGCCGCCCCGCGCACTCGCGGTGCTGACGGGCAGCATCACGCTGGCGTGCATGCTGGCGGCGGCGGGCTGCGGACGCGCCCAGGGTGCGGCCGGGGCACCGGTTGCGGCGTCGGCGATCGGGCGGCTGACGGCCTTGGCCCACCGCGCCGCGGCTGCCAACGGCGACCCTGCCCCAGCATGGATCACTGCGGTCATGACCACCCGTGCCAAGGCCCTCACCTCGGCCACGCCCGGCGACTTCGTTCCTGGCTCCGATCAGGTCAGGGCGTTCCTGATCACCATGTGCGGGCACTTCACCGCCAAAGAGGCCAGCAGGCCGCCGGGAGCCAAAGCACCGGCCGGCCGGTACCTGTCGCTGGTCGTTGACGTAAAAACCTTCCAGGTGCTGGATTTCGGCATCGCCCCTAAGCCACCGCCAGTGCCGCCCGCCAGTCTCGGACCGGTCACCCACCTCACCCGCGACGGGCGCTGAATGAGCTATAGGGCGACCCGTGCTCCTTCAGGCCCGCGGTGCTACGTCGCCGGGAGAGCCGCCAAGGTTACCGGGGGGCGACGACGAGCCGCACCTACGAGAGACCGCCAGCGAAATCTGGCTCTGGATCCACGAATCCCGAGGTGCTGTGCTAGCGGCCCCGGCGATGTGGACGCATGACGGTAATCCAGACATGGGCATAATGGCCCAGGTAGTACGCAGGAGCGCCGTTCGGGCGGCGAGCTGTCCGCCGCGGCGCGCCGGGGAATTCCCGGAGCGGGAGCCGGTCACCGACGCGACGCTCCTGGCTGCGACGGAGGCTGTCACGCCCACCACGGGCACCGGTTCCGGTAGCACCCAGATCGGGGCTGTCCGAGGTGTAGCGGGTGACAGGTTCGAGGGGCCCGCCGAAGGAGCGGCCGACCGGGCACCTGGTCATGGCGATATCCGGCGGCCCGTTCGCTGAGTCCATGATGAGCCGGCCCCAGATCTCGGCAGGCAGCCCGCATCGTACGGCGCCGTCCTGATCAAGGCAGGCCGGGCAGTTAAGGAACATCATTGGCCTCCGCGGCAAGATCGGGTACATTCGTCACAAGACCGACTGTCGGTCTACTATAAATAGACCGACAGTCGGTCTGTTAAGAACTTTGGTGTCGGCACCGGAGCGGTTGAGCTGGCTTGCTCCCGGGCGGGTGGCTGAGCATCTCCTGAGCTGGCGTGATCGTGGTGCCGGGCCTCGCGCGCTCAATCTGGCCACCGGGCAGCGCCGGAAATCCGCCTGGCGCGACAGACCGTTCCACGCGCCCTTCGCAGGCCGTCAGAGGAGCGGCGCCGCTGGTGATAGCGTTGTGGGCGATCATGAACCACCTGAGCGGCGTCGATCGCCTTGCGAACAAGTTCAGCATCATGCGGCACGCGGAGAGTAAGGCGAACGCGGGCGGGATCATCGTGAGCTGCATAGAAAATGACCGGAAGAGCGACTACGGGCTGACGGAGCACGGCCGCCAGCAGGCGCTGGCAGCGGCACAGGATTGCGGCTTGCACGAGGACACGGTCATTTGCTCGTCGGACTTCTCGCGCGCGAAGCAAACGGCAGAGGTCGTACGCGCACACCTGGGCGCGCCGGAGGTCGTCATCGCCGAAGCCCTCCGCGAGCGGCACTTTGCCCACTGGGAAGGGTCGGCGACCGGCAACTACGCGCGTGTCTGGGCAGCCGACGAGACCGATCCCAGCCACGCGGACGGGAGCGTTGAGCCCGCGGCCGACGTGCTGGACCGGGTGAGCGCGTTCATCGTGCAGCTGGAGCGGCAGCACTGCGGTCGTCACATCCTGCTGGTGTCCCACGGGGACACGCTGCAGATCCTGCAAGCGGGCTTCTCGGGCGTGGATCCGTCCAGGCACCGGAGTCTGCCTCATCTTGCGCTGGCAGAGATCCGCCAGCTGCGTCTGAGGCGAGGAACCACAGGCAACTGCTTAGCGTCGGGCTTGCACGTCAACCAGGTCCGCAGCCAGCTTGGGTGAGCGCCCACAGAAAGATCACTCTGCGCCACGTAGCTTGCCAGCATGTACTGCTGTGCCAGTCAATTGCTGCCCCGCGTAATACTCAGTATGCTACTGGGCATGTTAGTGAGCGCGGATCGCTCCTGCTGTATACGGCATGCCATGCTCGCACCGCTGATGAGCATGGGTCGCCGGCCCGGGCCGGACCTCCGGCAGCACTCCGGGGACCCTCCCGACGAGGTCGGCGCGCTGAACGTGGGCCGGGTCTCCACCACGGCGCCGAGCCTGGAGCAGGACGGTTGCGCCGGGTCGGATGGGAGCGGGCCGCCCGCTGGTCTCAGTCGCCGGCGGCGGGTGTGGGATGCCTGACCCATCGCCCGAGCCGCCAGCCGGGACGCCGCCAGCCGGGACGTCGCTCGAGCCGCCAGCCGGGACGCCGCCAGCCGGGACGTCGCTCGAGCCGCCAGCCGGGACGCCGCCAGCCGGGACGCCGCCAGCCGGGACGTCGCTCGAGCCGCCAGCCGGGACGCCGCCAGCCGGGACGCCGCCAGCCGGGACGTCGCTCGAGCGGCCGGCCGACGGCCGGATGGCACCCGGCTCCCAATCCCGTTGGGCGGTCCACCTCGCCCTCCTGTGCTCGGCGGTGGCGGCACTCGGCACACTGCAGCTTTTGCACATCCGGATCGCCATCCACACCGACATTGGCCTTCTCTTTGTCGGGCTGGTGGTAGTTCACCTCGCCCAGCGCCGCCGGACCCTCGCTCGCATGGCTACTCACATCGCCCAGATCCGGACGATCGCCGGCCGGAGGATACGCCTCACTGTCTCGGACTTCCTGCTCGTCTTCATCACCCTGAACGTGCTCGTGTCGGGCGTCCTGGACTGGAGCCGCGGCGGGCCAATACATCTGCCGCTCCCCCGGCCCTTCGACCGGTGGCACCTCGACTCCGGGCTCATCCTTGTGGTGTACCTGGCGGTGCACGTCTGGCGGCGCAGGAAGCGCCTCCGCCGGTCGACGATCCGATAGCGGCCGATGCCGGGGCAGGGACTCCCCAGCCGGCTCCTGCTGCTCCGACCACGCCTCCCTGCCAACCGAGGCTTTGTCTTCGCCCTTGTCCTGCCACGGCTAGCCCCGCCGGTTATCTGCTGGTGCCTAAATCCCGGGTCAGGGTGTCGTATCCGTGGCGCCAGGCACCGCACTGAGAGTTGTGCGCAAGCGTTGTATAGCGTCGCGCAGCACCTTTTCCCCTACAAGTCCCAGCAAGGATAGGCCAAATATGTACGATTTTATTTGATCCGGCACATTGTTATTGAGCGGGTCCCGGAGGTTGCTTATGGTTTGGGCAATGGCGTCTTTCTCGGCTGGTAAGGCATTCTGCATGAGCCCGACGCAGAACAATCGAATTGAATCTGCCGACTTATCGAACGAAATGCCTTTCATGATCTCTGTAACCATCTTAGACCGGTCTAGAGCACGGCCTCGGTCGACCGCCCTATCCGCAGTGGTAAGTATTACATTCAGTAGCACGCTTGGGCCGACGCCTATTACCTGATCTGCTACGGTGACGTTGAACAGGGATGTCCTGAAGAGTGCGATTGCTCCGAAGCCAGCGATCATTACCTGGATAACTCGAATCTGCCCACCCGATGCTCCGAAGGTCCAGTCGAAGGTATGCGCAAGCGCCAGCGCTCCAACGGATGCGAGGCCATTAACCGCTATGTAGACTCCCGCGGGCAGGCTAACTATCGCCCTCACTGGATCGTCCTTATAACGTGAGGCCAATTCCCCGACCGCAACTAAGGCACCTATTAGAAAGACTGAGAGAAAGTCAACAACCAAGGGAGTATTCATCGAAGTTCAGGCCGTACGGCCCATCTTCCCAGTCAGCGCTACATAAACATCGCCAGATCGGTCTTCTGTCTCGATTGCGCCTCGCCCCTTCAGCTCGTCCAGCCAGAATCGGAATCGATCAGACGTGAGACCCGACTGCCTGTACAGCACTGTCAGCGGAATCTCGCCGGTCGCCCTGGTCAAGATATCGAGAAGACGGACTTCATCTGAGGGCGATACCGCCGCACTTGAACTGTTGTAATCGCCCCTGCGCCCGCCACGGGATGGAGGAGGCATGCCTGGAGGATTCGAAGGCGGACCAGCAGTCACCACTAAGCTCCTCAAGCTTTGCAAATAATTTTCGGCCAGCTGATCGCGTCGTGGAAGACACAACTAGGTATCAGAATTATAGCGCAGCGCCGAGACGATGACCTAGACGCCAGGCCGGGTGGCGACGTGGTCCGAACGGCGGCCGGCGCACTATCCATCGATGACCTGCAGAGAGGACGGCTTGCCGGAGCCGCGGATGCGGCGCTTCGATACCTGCAGCTCACAAGGGTGGTCAGGGGCGGGGTCGAACCGCCGATCTTCCGCTTTTCAGGTGTAGCGGATGCTCAGCTCAGGCGGGATGAACGCGAGGACGCGGCTGTCCACGGCTGCCTCAGGGCGCTGATGACTGCGGTCGTTGCCGTCACGGTTGCCGTCGGAGTTAACAGCGAACCTCCTGCCTCGCAGAAGGATTTGCGAGTCCAGGCGAGTCCACCAGGAACAGCTGACCGCCCCGTACGACACGTTAGCTTGCCTTGGAGTCCAGGTCCGGCCCCACATGTCCAGGGCCGTTGTCAGCCAAACGTTAGCAAGATCGGCAGGCGGCCGGGCCCTGCGCTCGTTACTGCTGGCCGATAGTGTCAGCCTGGCCTGCTCGCACTCGGTAGCTCCACAACGTGAACCGCCGCCGGCCGGATATGTCCATAGCTCAGTGCCCCGCCTCGTCCCGTTTCACCGGCTGGGTGATCAGCGCGTGTGCGTATGCGCGGGGCGCAGCGGGACGATGGATTGTTCTTCGACGGGCATGGAGGTAGTCCATCCGGTCAGCCGGGCGAAGAAGGCGATAATGCCGGCCTGGCCCCAGTGCCAGGACATCTCCCGGGGATTGATCCACCGGCCGGTTGCGGAGTTGAACTGGTCATGCCACCAGGTTCCGCGGTGGTCGGTGCGCGAGACCGCCCGAAGCCAGGTCACCATCTGCAGCGCGGCGTGCTGGTACCTGGGGTTGCCGGTCACCACCGACAGGTCGTGCAGGAAGAAGCCGCATCCGGCGGCGCCGTTGTCCAGGCTGGTGTGGAACAAGGTGGTGTTGCCCTGGCCGATGTCTTCCACGCAGGCCAGCCCGGCGTGCGTCCGGGTTAGGTGCGTGACCATGTAGTTGCCTGCCCGCTCGGCCACGGCCAGGTAGCCGGCCCGGCCGGTTACCTCGTAGGCGTTCAGCATGGCCCAGCCGATGCCCGCGTTGCCTTCCTCAGTGCCCAGCGCGATGGCATCGTTCCGCTGGCAGCAGTGGGGGTCGAACTCGGTCGGCCACGACTCCTGCCTGTGCGTTATGTGGCCGGTCACGTCTACGAACCCCAGCAGCCGGGTCGCGTCGCCCAGCCAGCGCCGATTGCCGGTGTGGTGGTAGAGGCTGAGGAACATAAACGCGTCCCCGGCCGAGCCGGACAGGTAGCCGGTGTCCCAGCCGGCCTGGCCAGGCTGCTCGGGGACTGCGTTGTAGCGGCGGTTGATCAGGTGCTCGATGTAGCGGGCCGCCCCGAGCGCGTATCGCTCGAACGTCGGGTTGCCGGTGCGCTGCGCGAACAGGTCGAAGGCGTAGGCGATCCCGGAGATGCCCATTCCCATGCCGGTGTAGCTGCCGTCGCGCGGGTGCTGGTCCCAGGTCCAGCTGCACATCACCGGGCAGCGGTGGCCATCGACACCATGGGCACGCGCCTCCTCCCAGCGCAGCCCGGCTATGGCCGCCCGCAGGTACTGCTGGCGGTGATCGAGCGCATATACCCGGTACAGGAAGTCGGTGATTCCCATCGCCCCGTCGTCGAACGAGGTGTAGCTGGTCTGGTCGATCCCGGCCGCCGACTCGCTGTTTGGCCAGCGCAGCCCTCCGCGCGATGGCTCGGCTACCGACACCAGCCAGTTGGCGGCCTGCTCGGCCGCGCGCAGGTACTCGCCCCGGCCGGTGGTCTGGTAGGCGGCGATGAACCCCATCCCCACGCTCGCCGCGCCGACATCACGATCGGTGTTCACCTGCGGCCTCTGGATCGCGCTCGGCCAGGCCCAGCCCTTGCCCGTCCGCGGGCCGGTGACGTGGTGGGCAATCATCGACTGCGCCGCGGCATTCACCAGCGCGCGGATCGAACCGCGGGACGGCAGGCCGCTGCCGGGCCGCCCGTTCCCCGGAACGCCCGCACCGCAGCAGCCCATCGCTACCATCGCTGCGGCCACCCCCGGCACCAGCCACCTGGCCCGGCCCGGTCGGCTCTGTCCCGTCCTCAACCGCCGTTCCCGCCCCTTGCCCACGGCATCATGTTGCCACCCGTCTCCCCCACATGCGGTAGCGCCCATTGCATCAAGCCCGAGACGTGCTCGTCCTGGGTCTGCGCCACCGAGCAGGACTCACTCGTCGATCGGCCAGCCCTGCACCGGGGCGAGCTGCTCGGGCTGAACTGGGAGGATATCGACCTTAACGCGGGCGCCCTTGAGGTGGTGCAGACCCTCCACCGGGTCGGCGTGTGGCCGGACTGGCAGGAGAACGGCAGATCAGACGAGCCGGGCCTTCAAGGCGAGCCTGGTCAGGTCGGCGCGGCGCCGACAGCTTGTCTTGTCGCGGATCCGGTCCAGATGAGAGCGGACTGTGCTGACACTGATGTAGAGCATGCTGGCGATCTGGTTGTCGGTATGGCCCCGGGCGACCAGGGTGACCAGTTCCCGCTCCCGGGAGCTGAGGCCAGTCAACTCTGGAGGCACGTCTGGGCCCTGGTCAGCGTGCGTTCTGGTATCCGTGAGCATGATGACGAGTTCAGCGGCGGTGGCAAGAGTCATAGAAGTGCCGCGTTCCTCCGCTGACCGCATCTGGGTCGGTCCCAGCACCCGGGCGGCTTTCCGCAGCTGGTCCTGGCGCGCCTCACGGTCTTCCTGCCGGTCTTGACCCAGTGCCGGATCTTTGCCCAGAAGGGTGCGGTAAGCCGTCCATAGCGTGACGGCCTCGACCCAGTGCTGCGTTGTCGCGCACAATCGGCCGCAGCAGTCCACGCAGTCCATCATGGTCTCTCCGTCACCAATCCGGGCGGCGAGCGTGAGCGCTTCACGCAGGTGCGCCCGGGCTTCGGTCAGGTGGCCGGCGCGATGGTCCAGATCTGCCATCAACGACAAGCAGATCACCTCGGCCAGCCGGTCGCCGGCTTCGCGGGCCCGGGCCAGCCCCTCGGCGCAGTTGACCTGAGCGGTCGTCAAGTCGCCGGCTTCAATGAGAAACCACGCCACAGTATATAGGATCTTCCGGGCAACCCATCCCGGAATGGTCAATGGGTCAATCTGGCGGGCTTGCCGGATCCAGTCGAGCGCGGACGTGTCATCGCCGGCCCTGCGAGCCAGCAGGCCTAGAACCCTGAGGGCCGCTGCCTCACCAGCCGGGTAGCCGATCTCCCGGGCCACGGCCAGGCCACGGTGGCCCGCGCTGGCCGCTTCGGCTGAGAGTCCCAAGTTATGCAGAGCAATCGCCTGGCCTACGAACGCGTCAGCCAGCGTCAGGGACGGCCTGCCAGAGTCCATTGCATTAAGCACGGCGGAGCAATGACTAAGACAGCTCGCCATGTCGCCCGTGTTACCTGAAATCTGGCCAAGCCATAGTTGGGCAGTAGCCCACATCTCGGTGCCCGAAGCGGCCTGTCCGGCGGCGGTGCTCAGTAGCTTGTATCCCTCTGCGGAGCGGCCGGACACAGACCACCAGGGTGATAGGGCGATCGCCATTCGCAGCGCAGTGGCCGGGTCACCTTCCAGAGCCCAGGCCAGCCCCTGATGAACCGTGGCGTCTTCGGCGGCGAGCCACCGGGCGGCCGCCAGCTCACCGCTGCTGGTTACCAAGGCGGCTGCGGCTTGCTCCACAATCTGCACAGCATGACGGGCGAGTGCGGCGGCAGCGTCGGGCTGCTCGGCGTACTGGTCTAGCCGCTCAAGCCCATAAGCACGCAATGTTTCCAGCATCATGTACCGGGCGCGGCCGTCCGGGCCTGCCTGCGGCGGAGTGAGCAGCGAGCAATCGACAAGGTGCAAAACGACCAGGCCAGCCGCCGATCCCGCTACCGTCTCCGCCGCTTCCAGCGTGAACGGACCAGGGAAGATCGCCAGCCGGCGGAAGACCCGCCGCTCGGCCTCGTCCAGGAGCTGGTAACTCCAGTTCACTGTTGCTGCCAGAGAACGCTGACGGACGGCCGCTGTCCGGTCACCAGTGGTCAGCAGCCCGAACCTGTCGTCGAGCCGATCCAGCAGCTGCGCCACTCCGAGCGCCTCGACCCGCGCGGCGGCCAATTCGATAGCCAGCGGCATGCCATCCAGCCGGGTTACCAGCTGCCCCACGAGCGGTCTGGTCTGATCGTCCAAGACGAACCCCGGGTCAGCCTGACGCGCCCGGTCAGCGAACAGCATCACCGCCGCGGAATCACCACTACTTGCTGTCATTTCATCACTGGGAGTTGCCAGTGGGCCCAGCCGGTACCGGGCTTCTCCCGTCAGACCAAGCGGTTCGCGGCTAGTCGCAAGCACCCGGACGTCGTCAGCGAGCGGCAGCAACCCGGCGCACAGCTCAGCCGCCGCACCAACCACGTGCTCGCAGTTATCGAGCACCAGCAGCAGCTGCTGGCGGGCCAGCACACTTGCCAGCGACTCCATGACTGGCGTTCCCGGCGTCTGCTGCACCCCCAGAACCCCCGCCACCGCCATAAGAACCAGACCCTGATCCTGAACGGTGGCCAGCTCAACCAGCTGAACCCCATCCGCGAATGAGCCCGCCATCACCCGGGCTACCTGCGCGGCCAGCCGGGTCTTGCCCACCCCTCCTGAGCCAGTCACGGTCACCAGCCGGTATTCATCCAGCAAGCCACCGACCCTGTCCACCTCTTCGGCCCGGCCGATGAAACTCGTCATCGCAGGCAGAAGACCGTGGATACCTCCCGACGGCACGCCAGCCGCACTTCCCCCCACAGGCGCACCATACCCAGCTAACGAGACGGTTGCCAGGACGAGCTGACCTCGGATTCGTTGCGCGGATAGCACCCCAGACAGCACGCGGCCTCCCTGGGGCCGCAAAGGACTGGGCAATTATGCCTAACACGCCACATGGCCACAAAGGGGTAATCCGGCCTCTGCCAGCTGGCGCTCAATCCGGGAAACCTGTCACTCGATGGCAGGAACTCATCCCGCCAGTTCCAGCCGACAGGAGGATCCCATGTCCGCCACCGTGAAAACCCGGATCAGCAACGGCAACCTCCCACGATGGATCCGCCGGGTGCTGGTAGCCCTGGCTGCTGCCGGAACTCTCGGGGCGCTCGCCGTCCCCTCGGCCGCGTCAGCGGCCACCACCACACGCGCTTCATCCGCGATCGTCAGCTACGGAGAGCACGCGACCTTCCAGTGTTCGACCGGTCAGGTCCAGTTCGATATCCTGCAGAGTCCGTACACCACCTTGACCACCGTCTACATCCCCGTGGTCTACCGGCTCACTACCAGCGGCTGGGCGTTCTATGCCTACATGTACAACGCCTACGGCAACTACTACGGCTCCTTCTCGAGCCCGTCTCAGGAGAACGCCCAGCGCCCCTTCACGGCCAACGTTGCGCCTGGCTACTACTACAGGGTCGAGGTCACCGTGGCCACGACCGGCCATATCACTCACGTTGATCACGCCCATCTGGCGATCGGGCCAGGAGCGGGCGGGTACGTCTGCACCGCCTGACAGATGTAGCAACCGGGGAGAGCCGGGCCGTTGATCGGGCCTGTCAACTTAACGGTGTAACTTGATCTTGGTTGTTACTGCCGGCCCGCGCTGAGGCGGCCGTCGAAAGTTATGTCGAACGCGTTGAGGGCGGCCTTCCACCGGTTG
>Ga0335078_10000734_pt1 | contig 50050 bp, 45 predicted proteins | sample Lox_Sample_32_FD_206711 | JGI IMG/M metagenome (GOLD analysis project Ga0335078, IMG submission 206711) | Soil microbial communities from Loxahatchee National Wildlife Refuge, Florida, United States - Lox_Sample_3.2 | ecosystem: Environmental > Terrestrial > Soil > Wetlands | place: USA... | reverse complement strand
GTCGGCGTCACCATCGACGCCGCGCACGCCGCCAGCGCCGCACTTCGTGGCACACCTGAGTTTCGAATCGCCGATTGCACACGCTGGCCCGCGCGCATCGACTGCGGACAACAATGTCTGCCGGAGGCTCTGCGGAATGAGCCCTACAAGGAAAACGAGGTTCACTTTCCCAAAGCGCACCGTCAGATCTATCATCTTCCCGTTCTGCTGGCTGCTTTCGCCGCCTGGTATATCGGGATGATATGGCATTCGCAGTTCCTGTTCCGCGCTCGATGGATGGCTGCCCTCGGCCTCACCCCGTCTCAACTAAAACAGATTGTCTTGTGGTATTCGCCACACCTGCTGAGTGCGGCCGCCTGCCTGCTGTTCGCTTACGGCGTGGCCTGGCTGCAGACGTGGCTTTCCCGGCGAAGCATGTGGCACGGAGTTCTCTCTTCCTTCCTGCTCTGGGCCGCACTATTTCTCGTGACTCTGCCCTCGATGCTCGGCTTCTCGCGTGATCTGTTCGTTATTGAGGTTGGCTATACTCTCGTCGCCGCTATGGTTGTCGGCGCCATCATCGGCGGACTAAACGGCAAGCTCGTCCTGCGCGAACTGAAGACAAATTAGAGTCCTGCAATAAAAAAAAGAGCAGCGAACTCGCGTTCGCCGCTCCCTTGGCTCGTACCCTCCCCCGAGTACTTCGCCAAAATCGAAGATTTATTGGGTGAGCGGAGTGAGAGCCTGGCAAGTAGCCGAACTGCCGATGGCTGCGCCCGTGGGCTGCACCCGAACCACCGCATCTGCATAAGAGCAGAAGCTACGCGTGCCCGTCTCATTCAGAACAAACGGAACCGCGGTGATGTAGTACTGATTGGCGGGTGGACCACCCGAGCCGACAGCCAGGAATGTGTAACCGCTCTTTGTCCCCGAAGCCAGCACGCTGTCAATCAAGCAAGCGTTGGTCGAAGTCGCGGTGCACGGGTTCGCGTTTGGCCCCAGCGTGGCCAGCGTGGCGGCAAAGCCCACCGTCGGATACGTGGAGTTATAGGTGATCATGCCGGTGTTGATGGTACGAACCGAAGCCACTGCAGACGATTCATTCGCGGACATACGCGCGCGCAGCAAGCTCGGAATCGCGATGGCGGCGATAATCAGAATAATCGCCACGACGATCAGCAGTTCGATCAGTGAGAATCCTTTTTGCTTCCCCATGGAAGATTCGTCCTCCGCGACGAAAACTCGGACGTCGGGAACAAAATTTCAACAAACCCCGCAGGTCTCTGCATTGGACCCACACAATTGATCGCACATGACGGGCCATTGTTGCGGTCCACAACAGCACTCAGGTCACAGCTCTAACTGCTGTCTTTTCAATAACGCACCTCCGTAACATCGGCGGTTAGGGCCGACCGCGAAGCACTCTTTTGATGGGAAAATGACATTTTTTGTCAGTGTATCGATCTGTGTGCATATCCGCGCAGGGAGTGGATGACGAGAATCTAACCTTAGCCGTCAGCTTTTTAGGTGGAGAATCGACCGCCCGAAGAAAACAGAGAATCTCTCGCTCTCTTTCAGCCCGACGGGTTTCGGCGACCTGCTTATTTCAAATGGCCCCAGCGGAAAGTGGGACCGACCGAGAAGCGGACATAGTTTTGCCTCGGTACGAGCAGGTTGGAGAACAGATGCGTGTTCACCCAGTCTGCCGCGAATCGCATGCCAAACTTCCGCGTCACGTTGACGTCAAACCCGCCGCCCAATCCAACGAACAACTCGGTGTCGTTCTGGTGCGAGTTAGGGATCGCGAGATGGAGCGCTTCGAACAGCGGCGCGAGATCGGGCGGGAAATTGATATCAGCCGACTCATGCATTCCGCCCAAACCTGGCCGGATCAGGAAAGTGACCTTTTCCCACTTGCGGATGTAGATCTGCGGGCCCGCCGCAAATGTGTAAGTGGTCGATTTGAAGGGCACGCTGATCGCACTTGCGCCACCGGGGACCAGTCCCGACGCGTTCACAATCGGCGCATAGACCGTCTCGGCTCCATTGATATCCCCGGCGCCGCTGATTACATCGCTACCCATCGCGCCGAAATCTCCGCCCAAACCTAACCACGGTTTTACGGTGACTCCGAAATCGCTTTCGAAGCCGCGCTCCGTCAGGTTGCGCGCGGGGCTGATCAGGTAATCGAATCCGGTAAAGAGTGTGTAACGGTTAATGTCGGTCTGCTGTCCAAACGCCGGCAGACAAAGAAGAATCAAGAAGCCGCATAACAACAAACGTCTCAGATGCGTCATATCCACCTCTTCAGGTTCTCACCTCGATTCCGAATGGTGGCCCACGCACTGCCGCGCTACTGCGGGATGAGAACGGTCCTATTCGGCCAGAAAAGGGGACGCACTTTCAGTGACTCCCGTCACCAAAGGCATGCTTGACGAACGGTTGCTGGAGTGGACCTTGCGGTAGAATATTCCAAGATTCCCCGGTGGACTTATGAAGAGACTTGGTGCGATCGTTCTTCTTTCCATCTTGAGCGTTGGTTGCTTTGTTCCCGTGGCCGCTTACGCCCGCACTAACTCTCAAGCTCGTTCCGAGCGCAAAGCTGAGAAGAAACAACGGAAGGCCCAGAAGAAGTACGCCAAGGCGCAACGCAAGGCGCAAAACAAGATGATCAAGAAGGACCGCAAGAACAGCAAAATGTTTTCCCATCCGCGCTGACACCGGAACTCGGCCAGGCAGATTTCGGCGCTCTACTTCAGTCCCTTCACGACGTATGCCTCCGACAGCACCTGAACATAGATATATGCATAGGCGCTGCCGTCACTGGAGAACTGCGGTCCGGCCACCGCCGTCACGCCCGCGTGGATCGTTTCGCCGAACGTTTTCCAATATTCCAATTTTCCTGTCGTAACGTTGACACGGAAAACCTTGGCCGTCGTTTCGCGCTGCAGACTGGAGAGGACATAAAGCGAGGTTCCATCCGGGGTCCACCCGGTGGTGTAGTAGCTCGCCGCAAGACCGGGGATGGCGCGAAGGCCGCTTCCGTCCATCGGCCAGATGGCCAGTTTCCCGTCGGATCCGTACACCGCCAGGTTGCGACCGTCCGGGGACAGATGATAACCGGTGATGCCTTCCGGTGTGATCGGCTTGGAGTTGCCCGTGTTGAGGTCGATTAGATAATCCCGTGCTCCATGACCAGGCTCAATTCCACTGGCCAGCAATTGCTTACCATCCGCCAGGTAGCGCACTTCGCCATAGCTGATGTTGTCATGAGTAATCTGCCGCGACTCGCCCGCGCCGGTCGGCACCATGCTAAGGTTGCCCTCTTTGGCCGGTTTCGTGATCACCCATTTTCCATCAGGCGAGATGGCTGCGCCTGCGCCATCGCCGATCCGCACTGGAGGAGAGCCGTCGGTGTCACGCAAGAATACAGTGTAGGCGGAGCCTCCGCCTTCGCCTTGTTCCTCGAACAGAATCTTTCTGCCATCCCGGCTAACGTCTCTGAGGATGGACCATCCGAACCAGCCCAACTCATGTTCCTCGTTGCCGCCCGGCGCCAGGCCGCGGATTCCGATGCGCTGCTGATTCGTAATGGTGAGCGCGACTCCGTTTCGCATGTCCTCAAGCCACATGCCTCCCGGAACGTTCGTGATCGTACGCAGCTTGCCCGACAAAGTCACTCCACGCAGGTTTTGCGCGCTGCCGCTGCGCGTAGCCGTGAACCATATTTCACCGCCCGCCGGCGACCATACGATTCCCTGCAACGAGACCCAGCCTGACGAGAGTTTCCTCTCATGTCCATCGGGATCAATCACCGCCAGCGAACCTTCGTCGTCGCCTCCGGTGTTCTCGTGGTCCGCGAACGCCACCCTCCTGCCGTCGGGCGAGATTTTCGGATGGCTGATCCAGTTAATGCTGTCGAACAATACATGCCCAACGGGATATTCCAAGCGCCAGTGATGATTCTCCGGCACGCGGCGCACCACCGCCATGTTTTGTCCGTCCGCAGCCCAGTCCGCGTCCTGCACGTTATCCAGCACCTCGCGCGGGGTGCCCCCGCTGAGCGGAACCCTGGCCAGCGTTCCCGCGCGGGCATAACCGGCGAAGCCAATAGTGTTCAGCCGGATCGCCAGCTCTCCGCTCTTCGAGATCGACAGAAGCTCCGCATCCTTCAGTCCGAGCTCTCGCGCGCCATTCTCATCGGTGCGCGCCAGGTACAACTGATTGTCGCCGCCGTCCCACGACGCGCTGTAGACGATACTGCCGTCCGGGGTGAAGCGTGCGTTGCCAATCGATCCCGTGCGAAATGTGATCTGTTGATATTCCGGCGGAGCGGTAGCTTCGCCGCCGCGTCCGAGCCACCACCCCAGGCCAAGCATCGCTGCCGCGATCACAATTACTCCCGCCGCAACTTCCAACCTACGGCGCGAACTCGCGGTTCGCACCTGTTGCACCGCCGCCTGCGCCCCCGACTTGCTGCTCGTGGAAATCTCAGTAAGCGCGTCCAGATCAAACGCCAGGTCTCCCGCCGACTGGAATCTCTGCTGCGGATGCTTCTCCAGGCAGTGCCGCACAATTCGTTCCAGCCCCGGAGGCACATTGCGTGCTGTCTCCGAAAGTTCCGGCGCTTCTTCTTTCAAGATCGCGCTCATCGTGTCGGCTGCGGTCTCTCCATGAAAGGCCCGCTTGCCTGAAACCATCTCGTAGAGGATCGCTCCAAATGCAAAAATGTCGGAGCGATTATCCGCCGGCTTTCCGCGCACCTGCTCCGGGGACATATATCCCGCCGTCCCCATCACCACACCCGCTTCGGTGGCCATCTGGACGGTCGGCGCGTCTCCGCTCCCGTCGTGGTCCTCCGGCCTCGTCAGTTTCGCCAACCCGAAATCCAGAATCTTCACCCGTCCATCGTTGGTCAGAAACAGATTTTCCGGCTTCAGGTCGCGGTGCACGATACCTTTTTCATGCGCGGCCGCCAGTCCTCGCGCCGCCTGCGTCGCGTAGTCGATCACCTTCCGCACCGGCAGCGGCCCACTCCGCAGCCGTTCGCGCAGCGTCTCGCCCTCCAGCAATTCCGACACGACATAAGGCGCGCCCTGCTCCTCGCCAATGTCGAAGATGGAGAGGATATTGGGATGGTTCAGCGCCGCGGCTGCCCGCGCTTCCTGCGAAAACCGCTGCAGCCGTTCGCGATCGGCCGAGAACGAAGCCGGCAGCACTTTGATCGCCACGGTTCGGTTGAGCCGCGAATCTTTCGCGCGGTAGACCTCGCCCATTCCGCCCGAACCGACGAGCGATTGAATTTCGTACGGCCCAAGTTTTGTTCCAGCTGTCAGTGACATGTGTGGCGCCGATTATACCCGTATGCCGCCGTTTTCCGGTATTCGGGATTGCACCGTGCAAGGCCCCCCTTACGGTGCGCGCCCGCCGGAGTACAATGTCTGCGCCTTCCAGTCCAGCTATCGAATCTTGCTCGTCTGTGCGAGGAAGGAAGGAGATTCTTATGACTAATGGCGCATTGCTGCGTTCTCCACGCTTCATCGTCGTCGCCGTGCTCGTCGTCCAGGCCGCATTCTGCCTCGCGGCGTTCGCCCAGGACTCCGACATCTCCAGCAGACTCCAGGGCTTCGACGCCTACATGGAACAAACGTTGAAAGATTGGAACACTCCCGGAATCGGCGTCGGTGTAGTGGTAAATGACAAACTGGTTTTCGCGAAGGGATACGGCTATCGCGACTACGAGAAAAAGCTGCCCTTTACTCCCGAGACGCTGGTCCAGATCGCTTCCAATTCAAAATTGTTCACCGCCGTCTCTGCTGGCATGCTGGTTGAAGAAGGCAAGCTGACCTGGGATAAGCCCATCCGCGAGTCAGTGCCCACCATCGATTTCTACAACGATCAGCTCAACAATAATGTCACGCTTCGCGACATGCTCTCGCACCGCACAGGCGTCACGCGCCACGACCTGATTTGGTTCAAATCCGATTTCACCCGCAAAGAACTGTTTGACAAGCTGAGATTCCTCGAGCCCGAACAGCCGATGCGCGAGACCTTTCTCTACAACAACCTCATGTTCGCCGCCGTCGGCCAGATCATTGAATTGAAGTCCGGCGTCCCCTGGGAACAGTTCGTCCACGACCGTATCCTCGCCCCGCTCGACATGAACAGCACCGTCTACACCATCTCCGACATGCTGCAGCATCCCGATCACGGAGTGCCGTTCCGCGAGAAACGCGATTCCTTCGAGCTCTACAGGATTCCTTACTACGAAGACACCCAAGGCGTTGCTCCAGCCGGCGCCATCATTTCCAACCTGAACGATATCTCGCATTGGCTTATCGCACTGATGAACGACGGCAAGTACAACGGTAAGCAAGTTCTGCCCGCCAGTGTACTGAAAGCCACGCTCCAACCCGCCATCGGATTACCCAACTCGCTCGGGGAGTCTCAGGGATTCTGGGAACTCCTCAATCCCGCCTACGGCATGGGGCGAGAAACCGCGGCTTACCGCGGCCATCTCCTCACCTTTCACGGCGGCGATCTTCCAGGTTTTCACTCACAGATTTCCTTCATGCCCAACGATCACATCGGAGTGATCGTCCTCGTCATCAGCGATCACAGCGCTCCTCTGTATAACGTGATCAGCTACAACGTCTATGAACGGCTCCTTGGCATGGATCAGACGCCGTGGAACAAGCGCCGTCTCGAGCAGCGTCTGGCCAACAAGAAGGCGGGCACCGAAGCGCGTGCGAAAGCCGGCGGAGACCGGGTGCCCGATACCAAGCCGTCCCATGCTCTTGCGGACTACGTCGCTGACTATGAGAATCCCGCCTATGGCATCCTCAACATCGGACTCAAAGAAGGTCAGCTTCAGTTCCACTTCCATCAATTCCAGTTTCCCTTGAGCCATTTTCACTACGACCGTTTCGACACTCCCGACGACGAGCAGTACGGCCGTTTCTCCATCAACTTCCGCACCAATCCTGAAGGCGACGTCGACAGCCTCGTGACCTCCATGGATGAGGCCGAAGTCGTCTTTACCCGCAGGCCCCCGACTCTGGATGCGAAGCTGCTGCAGAGTCTCGCCGGAACCTATCTGACTCCGGCTAAGGTGAAGTTCCAAGTCGTGTATCAGCCCGGCGCAGGGCTTGCGCTCGTATTCCCTGGTGCTCCTCCGCATGCGCTCGTTCCCCTCAAAGGGCTGCGATTCCGTACACCGCAATTCGCCGACGATATTTTTGAGTTCGTCATGGACAACGGCAAGGTGAAAGCCCTAAAAGAACGCGATCCCTCGGGGGAATTCACATTCCCGCGGCAATAATTCAAGACCAATCCCGAAACCTGTTGCTTTGCGCGCAAGGGCAGGACACAATTTGCAGACGCCGGGAAGGCCTGAACTACCGGTACGTCCTGGCATTTCGTGACTCAGATCTGTCACACAATGAAGGAGAGCCTATGAAGAGATTTCTCGTTTGCGTAACACTCGCCCTGGCCTCTCTCGCAAGCGTCCGTGCGCAACAGAGTGACCAATCGGACCAGCCGGCCAACACGGATTGGCATCGCCAATTCAGCATCACCAGCACAACCTTCACCAATGGCGGCCAGCTGCCGCTCAGCACGGTTTTGGGCTCGAACAACTGTACCTACATCTCCGGCGGCGGGGATCAATCCCCCGAACTTTCCTGGACGAACCCTCCCCGCGGCACGCGCAGTTTCGTCGTGACCCTGTTCGACGTCACCGCCGCCTTCACGCATTGGGGCATGTACAACATCTCTCCGAGGACCACAGAACTACCGGAGAACGCCGGCGTCGCCGGAAGCAGTTACGGCCAGCAAGTTTTCAACGACTTCTACCTGGGCGCCGAATACGATGGTCCTTGTCCTCCGAACAACGTAACGCCTCTGATTCACGATTATGTTTTCACCGTATTCGCGCTGGACACCGATCTCAATCTCGTCTCCTCGCCGCCCAACTTTCCTGCAAACGCCGAAACGCTCTATCGCGCGATGTCCGACCATGTGCTGCAGAGTGCGAGCATTCACGGCTACTTCTCCACGAACTAAGGTCAGCCTCCCCATTTCCCGCGTCCGTAGCGGGAAGTGGGGTAGCCCAATCTCATGGCTTCTGGCTCTCAGCTCGTACTTCACCGCTCCAAGCTCAACTCTCCCGCTCTCCAAACCAACCTTTGACAACTCTCTGACTCCCTCGTGACACCTGCCTTTTTGCGCGCCCCTATTCTCCACTCACGTTGATGTCGAAGTCCCTGCCTCGATCGCCCAACGTAATTCCAGAAACGACTCGGAGCGCATCTCTATGACCAAGGCAACCGCCGCACTGACTTCCACTGCTAGTGAATCGACAACCCAACTAGACTCTGCGTCGCCGTCCACCGTCAATCGCCGGTCCTTCATGAAAAAAAGTGCCGTCGCCGGGGCGGTTGCGGCCAGCGCTGGCCTGTTTGCGAAAGGAATTCCGGCTTTCGCGCAACAAGCCGGCTCCGCCGCTCTTTCCAAAGGAGACATTGCGATTCTCCGCTTCCTCGCGGCAGCCGAACTAATCGAAAGCGACCTATGGCAGCAATATGCGGAACTCGGCGGCGTCACCTCGGGAACGCAAAATCCTTACCAGCTGGCACTGCAGCAACTTGACAGCGACGGTTCGCAATACATCAGCAGCAACACACTCGACGAAATGAGCCATGCCGCGTTCCTCAACGCTTATCTCAAGCTGAAGGGAGCGCCGCCCGTCAATCTCGACAAATTCAGGACGCTGCCCAGCAGTCAGGCCACCGGCGCCAAGCAGATCGGCCGTCTCACGAATCTTACGCAGCTCACCGTCGACACCAGTTGGTACACGCGCTACCGCAGCAAGCAGAATCCTGATTTCGGCGCGACCTTCGCGCAGGCGATCGGTCTCGTCGATCTTCCTGCCATCCCACGCGACAATTCAGACTTCGCTCCGGCCAATCACATTCAGGCGATCGCCAACACTGCCGCTTTCCACTTCGGATTCATCGAACAGGGCGGCAGCAGCCTCTATTCTGCGATGGCTCAGAAGGCGAATAACGCTGAGGTCCTTCGCATCGTGCTCAGCATCGGCGGAGACGAAATCGCTCACTTTCTCGAGTGGGTCGACTTTTCCGGCAACGGCGTGCAGGGCCCGATTGCGCCCTTCACCGATCCGACCAACAGTTTGACGTTCCCGGATTTCAATGCCACTGATAATCCTCTTCTCCAGACGAATCTGATCTTTCCTGTGCCCTGCGAATTCATTAACCCATCGTTACCCAGATGCTCCGTTATCCGCCCGACTGCGACCACCGACGTTGCGGCCGGCGCAGTCAAGGCCTTCACCGACGACGGGCTCTTCATCGGCCAGCCAACCGAGTTTTTCGACGTCGTCAGCGCCCTGGCCGAAGCTGCCGATTCGGCGCAGCGCGGATCGTAGTGGTCGTTTTGCGCGAGCGATCGAGGTTGAGGGGGCGGGCGCCGTGTTTCAAAGTGCTGCACTGACGGCGCCCGCGTTTTTTCCAATCTCTGCAACCGGAGGAAAACAATGTTTGAAGGACTGCTTCAGCCCATGCACCTCGTGGTCATATTCGGACTCGCTCTGCTCATTTTCGGTCCCAGGAAACTGCCGGAATTAGGCAAGGGCCTCGCCGAGAGCATCCGCGGTTTCAAGTCCGCCATGGCCGCAAAAGAAGAGGTGGCGGCGAATGCCGATTCTCCGGTTTCCAGCGCTCATCAGGATCCTGGAAAGTAATCGGAATGAAAACCGACTACTGACAACTGGTTAGCGGATACTGGCAACTGCTGCTCTGCTAAACTCAGCATCGTTATGCTGACTCATCTCGAATGCACTCGCTGCGGCGAGCACTATCCCGCCGATCGTCCGCAATCCGTCTGCCCCAAAGACGGCGGCATTCTCTACGCGCGTTACGATCTGGCCGCTATCAAACGAAATTTCTCTTCTGCCCGCCTCGCCGGGCGCGCTCCCACCATGTGGCGCTACGATGCCGTGCTGCCCGAAGCCGATCCTGTTTCTCTCGGAGAAGGCTTCACGCCCATGCTTGCCAGCCGCGAACTTCTTAACGTCTTCATCAAAGATGAGGGCCTCAATCCCACCGGATCGTTCAAGGCCCGCGGACTTTCCGCCTGCGTCACCATGGCGCGTCACTTCAATCTGAAGAGACTGGCGATTCCATCCGCTGGAAACGCTGCCGGAGCTCTCGCCGCCTACGCCGCTGCCGCGGGGCTCGAAGCTCATATCTTCATGCCCAAAGATGTTCCCGCCGCCAACCGCATAGAATGCGACTACTACGGCGCTCACGTCACGCTGGTCGACGGCCTCATCAGCGACTGCGCGAAAAAAGTCGCTGAGCTGAAGAATTCCGATGCGTGGGAGAGAGAAAAATGGTTCGATGTCTCGACCACGAAAGAGCCTTACCGTGTGGAAGGCAAAAAGACCATGGGCTACGAAGTCGCTGAGCAGCTTGGCTGGAGAATGCCGCACGGCATCATCTACCCGACAGGCGGTGGCGTCGGCTTAATCGGTATGTGGAAGGCCTTCGAGGAAATGGAAGCACTGGGCTGGATTAGTTCCGAGCGACCCAAGATGATTGCCGTACAATCTTCCGGTTGTGCTCCCATTGTTAAAGCATGGGATGAAGGCAGGACGTCTTCGGAAATGTGGACCAACGCGGCCACCCTCGCCTCCGGTCTGCGCGTTCCCAAGCCTTACGGCGACTATCTGATTCTGGACATATTAAGGAAGAGCAAGGGAACTGCGGTCAGCGCCACCGACGACGAAATCCTCGACGCCACGCGCCACTGGGCCAAAGTCGAAGGCATCTTCGCGGCGCCGGAAGGGGCAGCGTGCCTTGTTGCCTATCGCAAACTGCTGGCGAACGGATTCTTCAAGGCAGAAGACACGGTTGTCCTGTTCAACACCGGCAACGGCTTGAAATATCTCGATGTGTTGGATCTGAAAGTGCCGCCATCATCAGCGAAACCCAAAGCCCGCCACATCGGCGGAATCATCGGGCCTTACTGAGATAATGAGTGCAGTCGTGAGTTTTCAACGGTTACTCAAGTTCAAACCGCGCTGCCGGCCATCATGCCGACTACAAGCAGCGGGAGCGACGCTATCTCGACGATGCCTACCAGCCACTTCGGAGCACCTCGAACGCCAGCCACTACACCCAGGATCATGCCGATAGGGGCAAGCAGAACCAACAGGGCAAACTGAAGGATTTCCGGGTCTAGCCAAGGCGGCAGGAAATGAGAGAGCGGCCTTAACGCATAATACGAGAACGTGGCACACGCCAAGAAGGCGTTCGCACTAGCGATGCCGAGGGCAAGTAATGCGAGTGGGTGCCTCTGGGTTCGCGGTGCCCAGTAGAGCCTGATCCACGCGGCAAGGCAAAGCAGAATAGGTCCGCACCGTGAAGGTGGACAGGACGATTCGACCGTTCATGGTTCGGCACGCCAGCGCTTATTGTGCTCCTTACTCGACTGCCGCTGGCGCTTACGTTTGAAATGCCTTACAAGCTTCGTCCCATGCCCCTGCCTGACCTCTGTGGTTAGAATAAGAGTCTCCCATGACCGACCGCCTCTACTACCGCGACTCTTTCCTCTACGACTTCGATGCCGAAGTCCGCGAACTTACCGAATCCCCGCGTCCCGCAGTCATTCTCGACCGCACCGCCTTCTATCCCACCAGCGGCGGACAAGTCTTCGACACCGGCACGATCACGGCTGGCGATGTGCAGCTCAAAGTTTCCGAAGTCGCCGACACCGAAGACGGCAAAGTCGTCCACTACCTCGAAGCCCCTACCAAGAACATGCAGCCGGGAACCCGCGTCCATGGTCAGATCGACGCCGCACGCCGCCGCGATCACATGCAGCAGCATTCCGGGCAGCACGTGCTCTCGGCTGCGTTCATCCGGATGTTCGACATGCACACCGTCTCGTTTCACATGGCCGACGACTATTGCTCGATTGATCTGGATAGTCCCACGCTGACCAAAGAGCAGATCGAATCCGCCGAGCGGCTGGCCAACGACATCATCCTTGAGAATCGCCCAGTCGACATCCGCTTCGTTTCGCGCGACGAGGCAGCGAACCTCGGCCTGCGCAAACTTCCGCCCGCCGAGCGCGATCAGTTGCGTCTCATCGATATTCACGACTTCGACTTGACAGCCTGCGGAGGCACGCACGTCCGCCAGACCGGAGAGATCGGCTGTATCCTGCTGCGCAAAGCCGAAAGAGTCCGCCAGGGATGGCGCATCGAGTTCGTTGCCGGGCAGCGGGCCGTCGCGACCGCCCGCCGTGACTACACAACCCTCACCGAAGCCGCCGGCCTCTTCTCGGCCCACATCTACGATGTGCAGCAGCAGGTGCGCAAGTCGCTCGACGAAATTCGCTCTCTTCGCAAGCAGTGCGAACAATCGCAGGAAGAACTCGCCGCCGCACAAGCCGCGGCGTTGCTCGCCGGAACTCCCGAAGTCAACGGACGCAAGCTCATCATCCGCACGTTCACTGATCGCGACATGAATTCGTTGAAGCTGCTCGCGCAGAAACTCGCCCGCCTAGCTCCCAATGCGATCGCCCTTCTCGCCACGACCTCGCCGCAACCGTCGCTGGTCTTTGCGCGGTCTCCGTCGGTTCAGTCGGCGGAGCAGCTGTTCGATATGGGATCACTGATGAAAGAAACGATGGCGCGGCTCGGCGGCCGCGGCGGCGGCAGCAAAGACATGGCGCAAGGCGGCGTCCTGAATGGCGAAGGGATCGAGGCCGCGCTCGCGGACGCTGCCCGCCGCCTTTCCACCGCGCAGGTACCCGCTCCGAATCGAAGCGACGATCAGAGAGACGCGTCGAAAGACGCTCAATGAAAATGGATTAGGAAAAGCACGGCCTTAGCTGCGGCCACCAAGAAGCGCAGGGCCTTAAGTCGTCTGCTGCGACTTGCGCGTCCGTTCCCACCATGCCTTTGGATCGTTGGGACGGTTGAGCATCTGTGACAGCTCTTGCTTGATCTCGCGCAGGCGGTTCGTCCGCAGTTCCAGCGCCGTTTGGTCGAGCGCAGTGTGCGCGCCTTTCTCGCTCATGCGGGCATTCAGGTTTCGTAAATCGGCAATTTCCTGTCGCAGGCTGGTGAGGTGTTCCGAGATATAAGGCATCTCCTTCATCATACGCTGGATTTGCCGCCTCGCCGGTTTAATTCTCGTCAGCGCGAGTCTTTGGTGCGCATCTTTCGCCGCCGCGTGATCGCTGCTGGTGACTCTGGTAATCTCCGCGCCGCAAGTGCTTCATTCCCGAAATCGGTTGCGCGTTGGCGTTTTCTCCGGTTTCATGCCGCATCCGGAAGAGTAGCCCGTTCAGATTAGGCCGAAGGTCTACCAGAAACATTTCTTGACAGGCTGATGTGCTTCTGTCAAGGTAGCGCAACATCTTTTTGGTCCCGGTATCGGACCTGGCGAGCAAACCTCCTGGCAAGCTGCACTGCACAACAAAATAGACATCTTTGGGAGGGCGTATGTTTCGCTTCAGTGTGTTTCTTTGTGTCTTTGCTCTGCTCGCCTGTGGCGCGTTGCTGATGTTTGCTCAACCACCCGCCGGCGCCGACCAACCCGTGGCTACGATTTATTACGGCTGCGTCACCAATTCCACCGGGGCCATCCGCATTGTATCCGCAAGCACGTCCTGCAAGACCACTGAACACAAGATTCAATGGAACCAGACCGGTCCTCAGGGTCCGCAAGGCCCTGCCGGGCCGCAGGGGCCGAAGGGTGCAAAAGGCGCCACCGGTGCTCAAGGTCCCACTGGCCCGCAGGGGCCTGCAGGAATCTCCGTGGGCTATTCCGCCCATGCTGGCGGCGTCACCCTGACTAGTTATCCGGGAGTGCTTGTCGCCGAAACTGCACCGGTCGCGGCCGGCACCTATTTTGCCTCGGCTTCTACGTTGTTTTTTCTTGCCAGCGGAGACGCGGCTTTCTGTTACATCACCACCGTGAACACTGGCACTACCAACAACTACGGGGGCACTGGAACAGGCGGCGCTTATGCTCAGTCCAGCAACACCGACGTATTTACCGTGAGTGCCGGAGACGCCTTCGAGTTGTTCTGCTACAACGAAGGCCTTGCCTCGGAGGCATATAACGCCTCGATGACGGCAGTTCTCATCAACTCCGCTACTGCCTCGAGCAAGAGCGCTCAGCCGATTCAGGCGCCGCCACATCGCTGAGTCCGGCCGCACCCACAGCAAACCTGAAATTGACGTAAACCTCTGCCCCGCGTCTCGCACTTTTTCGCGAGATGCGGGCTTGTTTTTGTCAGGCAAGCGTTCCTGATCCGACAGACACCATCTCCGAGCGGGACAGGGAGGCCCATGGCCTGGACCCCCTGCCGGGTTTCTCAGATCACCGATTTCCCTTCAATCTCCGTGGAGCAGCCGGAGCTTTGGATGGGCAAGCCCTATACAGACAGCAAGCGAGGCTTGCGCCGGATCGAATGCGTCATCCCGAATCCCCGCACTTTCTGCAGCGGCGCGAGGAGGCTCGCCCGGAGCGACTCGGAAACGACCGTGCAGTTCGTGGGTCAGAACAGGCCCAAGAGCATCCTTGTATCTGATCGGGAATAGACCTGGAAAGTCCAGTCCTGAGGGTATGGTCGGGATGTCGCCGAACCGCAACAGTGCGGTCTGCCTTATAATCCCGCGTGTTGTGAGGAAGTCTTTCGACCTGGGCTCGCTCAATGGAGGTGGTCATGAATCGGCTTAAGAACAAGCGCGCACTCATCACCGGCGGTTCGAGTGGGATCGGGCTGGAAACTGCGCGCGAGTTTCTTCGCGAAGGCGCACGAGTCGCCATCACTGGCCGAAATCCGGAGACTCTAGCGGCGGCGGGCAAAGAATTGGGGGGCGAAGTCATCGCAATTACATCCGACGCCGGCGATGCAGAGGGACAGAAGAAAGTCGCTGAAACGATTCGTCAGACCTTCGGCATGCTGGATGTGCTGTTTCTCAACGCCGGGATTGTCGATATGCGCCCACTCGAGAACTGGGATGAAGCCGGATTCGATCGCTCATTTGATATCAATCTCAAAGGGCCATTTTTCTTGCTTCAGGCACTCTTGCCGATTTTCAACAACCCAGCCTCTGTCGTACTGATGACGTCTGTCAACTCGCACATCGGTATGCCCAATTCGAGCGTTTACGGAGCGACCAAAGGCGCGCTCCTGTCACTTGCTCGCACGCTTTCTGGTGAGCTGATTTCGCGAGGTATCCGTGTGAACGCGATCACTGGAGGCCCGATCGCGACGCCTCTGTATGGCAAGCTGGGCATGGGAGAGGCAGCACTCAAAACACTACAGGATCAGATACCTGCCCGGCGCCTCGGAAAGCCGTCGGAAGTCGCTCAAGCGGTTGTTTTCTTCGCCGCAGACGAGTCTGCATTCACGGTTGGCAGCGAGCTCGTAGTGGATGGTGGAATGAGCAATCTTTGAATATAGAGGAAAGACGAAGTGAAGCGAGACGGGAGGAACCGGCATTTCGGAGCGAGCCCGGCACACCTGTCATTGCACAAGCTGCTTTTTCCTCATCCGGTCTTTAACTGAATAGACAGAAAGCCCCGCTCTTGCGAGCGGGGCTTCGGTGCTTCGATTTTACCGACGGCTGAAAGCCGATAGCTTACAGCTGCCTTAGTACATATCGCCCATGCCGCCGCCGTGACCGCCGGGCGCCGGAGCTTCTTTCTTTTCCGGAATCTCCGCCACCAGGGCTTCGGTCGTCAGCATCAACGACGCGATCGAGCCGGCATTCTGCAGCGCGGTGCGCACGACCTTCGTGGGATCGAGCACGCCCGCCTTGACCAGGTCTTCGTACTCGTTCGAAAAGGCGTTGTATCCGAAGTTCTGATCCTTCGCATCGAGCACCTTGCCCAGAACCACAGCGCCTTCTTCGCCCGCGTTCTCGGCGATCATGCGCAGCGGCTCGGTGATGGCGCGCTTCACGATGTTGATGCCGATCTGCTCATCGCCTTCGGCTTTCAACTTGTCGAGCGAGCTGGCGCAACGGGCCAGCGCGACTCCGCCGCCGGGGACAATGCCTTCTTCCACGGCTGCGCGCGTCGCGTGCATCGCGTCTTCCACTCGGGCCTTCTTTTCCTTCATTTCGGTTTCGGTCGCGGCGCCGACTTTAATCACGGCCACGCCACCGACCAGCTTCGCCAGCCGCTCCTGCAGCTTCTCGCGGTCGTAGTCGCTGGTGGTTTTGTCGATCTGGCTGCGAATCTCCTTCACGCGGCCTTCGATCTCCGCATGCTTGCCCTTGCCCTCGACCACGGTCGTGTTGTCCTTGTCGATCGTGATCTTCTTGGCTTGTCCAAGATCCGAGATCTGCACGTTCTCCAGCTTGATGCCGAGATCTTCGGTGATGGCTTTGCCGCCGGTCAGGATCGCGATATCCTGCAGCATTGCCTTGCGGCGATCGCCGAAGCCAGGGGCCTTGACGGCCGCGACTTGCAGCGTGCCACGCAGCTTGTTGACGACCAAGGTGGCGAGCGCTTCACCTTCGACATCTTCGGCGATGATGAGCAACGGCTTGCCGGACTTGGCGATCTGCTCGAGCAGCGGAAGCAGGTCCTTCATCGAGCTGATCTTCTTCTCGTTAATCAGGATGTAGGCATTCTCGAGTGCGGCTTCCATACGCTCGGGATCGGTGACGAAGTAAGGCGAGAGATAGCCGCGGTCGAATTGCATGCCTTCCACGACTTCGAGCTGCGTCTCTAGCGTCTTCGACTCTTCAACGGTAATGACGCCATCCTTGCCGACCTTCTTCATGGCCTCGGCAATGATCTTGCCGATGGTCTCGTCGTTGTTCGCCGAGATCGTCCCCACCTGCGCAATCATGTCGCCGGAGACGGGCTTGGAGAGCTTGTCAATTTCGCCGTTGACGCGATTGCCTTCCTTGTCAAGCTTGCCGGCGATGGTGGTGACGGCTTTCTCGATGCCGCGCTTCAGGGCCATGGGATTGGCACCAGCAGCGACGGTCTTGACGCCTTCGCGATAGATGGCCTGGGCGAGAACGGTGGCAGTCGTGGTGCCGTCGCCGGCGACGTCGGAAGTCTTGGAAGCGACTTCACGAACCATCTGGGCGCCGGTGTTCTCGAGGCTGTCTTTCAGTTCGATTTCTTTTGCAACGGTGACGCCGTCTTTGGTGATGGTCGGCGAACCGAACTTCTTCTCGATGACGACGTTGCGGCCCTTTGGGCCGAGTGTGACTTTTACGGCGTCGGCGAGTGCGTTGACGCCGCGGAGGATCGCCTGACGGGATTCCTCTCCGTGAACGATATGTTTTGCCATTGCTTATTCTCCTTATTGAAAGTACGTTGCAGGGCTAGCCTGCGATTTCTTGGCTGGATGCTGTCCGCTCCTCAGCTGTCAGCTTCCGCTCAGGATGACGCCAGCGGGCTCAGACGCCCGCCAAACGGCGTTACTTCTTCGAGCCGGCGAGTTCTTTCTTGGCCGAGCTGGCAGCGCCAGTGAGAACGCCGAGGACTTCATCTTCTTTCATGATGATGAACTCTTCGCCGTCAATCTTGATTTCGGTGCCGGAGTACTTGCCAAACAGGATGCGGTCGCCCTCTTTGACAGCGAGAGGAAAAGTCTTGCCTTCGTCGTTGGTGCGGCCTTTGCCCGTGGAGATAACTTCGCCCTCCTGGGGCTTGTCCTTGGCCGAGTCAGGGATGATGATGCCGCCACGCGTGGTGGCAGCTTCTTCCACGCGACGGACCAGGATGCGGTCGTGAAGTGGTGTAAATTTCGCCATGATTTTGAAACTCCTTTCGAGAAAGTTAGAAGGGTTGGTACCCCAGGCTGAATCTGTGTAACCCTATGATTTGTTTTGAGTTGGCCACCGCTGTTAGCAGTTAAGCCTATCGAGTGCTAATTCTAAGAGAGTAGGACTCAAGTTGTCAAGGGGCGGGGACTGGCGGGTAGTGGCTGAATTTGAAATTCAGCCACTACCGAATGGCACGTGCCGTCCCTTGCAGGAGCCGGGATTTGATGGTTCTAACCCTGGACTTGCGTCACATGGCTAACATATGCCGCCGCCAAGCGGCTGAGCGGCCTTTGTCGACAAGACACAAAAACAAGTAGGTTCCTCCGTCTCGCTGCACTCAGGTACGGGAATGACAAAGAGTTGGAGGCATACGTTGTCGAGTGCTGGCGATGTGTGTTTCCACTCTTTGGGAAACGCGAAGGGCGGGGCGGCCGAGATGGTGATGGAGATGGTGATGTTGGGGCAGAGAATAATGGGAATCTGCGTGATTACTTGTACGTGATGGAAGCGTTAGCTGAGAGTAAATGCACGAGCATCCGGTCAGGGGGAAACGTGCAACCAATTTTTTGTTTGCGGTGCAGGCGGGAGATTGAGACGGGACACAAGTCGGTGGCTGTGTATATGTTCGCGCAAACAGTGGGAATCAAGCCGCGGCAGAAGTCTTCAGCGCAGAGGATTTGTTTTTGTCCGCAATGCGCGGTGTCGCTGGCGATGGGGCTGCCGCCGGAAGGCGCGCTGAATCTGGCAGCTTGGGACATGATCCGCGACCTGGTCAGCGCGGAGCCGTCGCTGAATGAGGCGGCGTGGGAGGGATTGCGGGGAATTGTGGGGCTGCTGGGATCGGGTAGCGACGAGTCGACGGCGCCAGGTGCGTGGGCGAAATATCGACGTGCGGGGTAGAACCGGGGGCTCAGATCCAAAACCTATCTCTGAAGCCGGACCCAGCGCTGAAGCGCCATACTTCCCAGGATGACTCTATTCGGGGCTGAGATTGTGCAGCCGCTCGGTACGGACCCTGCCGAAATCATTGCAAGACTCCGGGATCCGGGAGGCAACGTGACGGGAATCTACCAGGAGCCGCAGTAATCCGGCTTCCTTTCCAGACTTATGGGGTCGTTGGCCTTCGTGAAGCGCTGCTCTGACTCGGGGCGACAATTCTCGCTTAAGGCTTAGGGCTGTGGTTTCTGTTCTGCGTCGGGCTTCTTCTTGACGAGGGAGCGGACGTAGTTGACCAGATCCCATCCTTGCTCGGTGGTGATGCGCTCACCCTCGGGGGGCATGTCCTGATGGCCGTTCTTGATGATGTAGTAGATCTCGCCGTCGGTCCGGTCTTTGAGCGTCGCGGGATCGGTGAAGTCGACGAGGGTGAGTTTCATCTCTCGCGCGGTTTCACCTTTGCCGTTGCCATCGGCACCATGACACATGGCGCAGTCGAGTGTCCACCACTTCTTGGCGCGTGCGAGCGACTCCGGTGACGACTTGACAGGATTGGGCGCCTTCATGGCTTCGACGGGAATGGCGGAGTAGGACGGAGATTTCTGAGTTGGAGTTTGCTGCGCTCGCAGCGCAGGCGCAAGGAATAAAAGTGCGGGAAGAACCAGTGCAAAGCGGTACACAGGAACCTCCTCTTTTAGAGAGCGAAGAGTAAGTACAAGAGAATTGTAGCACCGGGATCAGGGCGCTGAATCATGGAGAGATGGAGTCATTGAAAAACACGCGGCCCCGCACAGGCGATCTCTCCTGCAGGGGGCTGGGGTTGATTCAGACTTCGCTTATTCCGATTTCCATGTCACTTTGAAGCTGCTCCCATCGGTGGTGAGGGCGCTGGGCACTGCTTTTTTCACGTCTGAGCTGTTGACCATGGTGATCTTCTCGACGTGGGAGCGGAAATCGCTGATCGGTCCGGTAACGGCACTGTCAGTGGCGTAGTTGGTGTCGTTGATAGTGGTGAAGTCGTCGCCGAAAGCGCCGGTGCCGAAATCGGAGAGAGGCAGGATTCCGCCGCTGCTGGTGCAGCAGGGAGCTTCGGCAATCCATTCGGCAGAGGAGCGCTTTGCCCCCGCGACCTTTGCACTCTTGCTGTAAGTTTTCCCGGTAGTTTCGTTAGTGATGGAGACGGTGAATTCCGAGCCGTTGTAGACAACCGAGGCAGACATTTTGTGGCCCGGCTTCACGGGGACGCTGCCAATTTCGATCGATACTTGAGGGTAAAACTCATACCAGGCGTAGTACACGGGAGTGCTGCCATTACAGTAAGAAATAGTTCCAGTCTGCTCGACGGTGGTGGAGGAGTAGCCATCGATGCCAACCCAAAACGCGGAGTAGGAGTTCGGGGTCACCGAGCAGGTGACTTTGGGGACGATCCACGAGCCCTGGGCGTTGGTGAATGCAGAACCGGTGACCGCGTAACCGCTCCAGTTGTCGCTCGTTACTGCTCCGGGAACGGGAACGCCATGAATCCGCATGGGGGCGTGCTGGAAGGGGACGACTGCCGGTGAAACGTCGGAGTCGGGCATCTGGGCGAAGACAGGTAGGGCGGCGAGCATTACCAGGATTGCACAGCATTTCGAATGCATGGAGCCTCCACTTTTATGAGCCGGGTCTCTTTGGGGCAGCCCGGGTCGGGAGATTCTCATACGGCAGTGCGAGGGAGTCAAGAACCTTGAGGTTTTAGGCTCAAAGTTTAGATGTAAGTGCCGGGGGGGGCACAGTGACCAGCTGAAGGAGCTGTATCGGGGACGCGTATGATAGTTTGCGGTCATCCGCGTGGGAGCGGATGCGCGGTTCACGGAATGTCATTTTCAGAGAGAACCTCCTAACAATTATGGACAAGAAATTTCGGGTATTCGCGACGTGCGACATTGGAGAAGCAATTGATGTGCTGCGCAAGCGGGGTTATGAGGTGGAAGTGTATCCGAGGCCGGAGGCACCGCCGAAGAGTTTGATTGTCGAAAAAGTGAAGGGCGGAGTAGACGGGTTGATCACGACCTTGCGTGATTCGATCGATGCGGAGATATTCGAGGCGGGGAAGGGCAAGTTGAGAGCGGTGGCGCAGATCGCCGTGGGATTCGACAATATCAACCGTACAGACGCGAACTTGTACAAGATTCCGTTCACGCATACGGCCGACGTGTTGACGGAGGCCACGGCGGAGTTTGCGTTTTTCATGATGGGAACGCTGGCACGAAAGATGTGGACGGCGGAGCATTTGACCCGCGAGAACCAATGGGGATACTGGCATCCGTACTTGCCGTTCTTGGGGGACGAGGTCACGGGAAAAACGGTCGCGGTGATTGGCACAGGGCGGATCGGGTTGGCGTTCATGAAAAAGTGCGTCGGGTTCGATATGAATATTCTGTGTTACGACCCGGCATATGAGAATCATGCGTTCGTGAAGACGATTCAGGAGATCAACGATCTGCGGCTGGCGCGAGGGTTGGTGAGGGAAAAGGCGTGGATCAAGTATGTGCCGTTCGAAGATGCGCTCGGCGAGGCGGACTTTGTCAGCGTGCATGTGCCGCTGTTGCGGGCGGAGGAAAGCGCGACGCCGACCTATCATTTATTCAACGAGAAGACGTTGAGTCTGATGAAGTCGACAGCGTATCTGGTGAACACGTCGCGGGGGCCTGTGATTGACGAAAAGGCTCTGGCTCTGGCGTTGCGGGAGAACTGGATTGCAGGAGCGGCGCTGGATGTTTATGAGCAAGAGCCGCTGCCGGCAGATTCTCCACTGCGCGATCCGGCGATTGCGGATCGTTGCCGGCTGATGCCGCACTTTGCCAGCGCAGCGCGGATTACGAGGCTATCGACCGATCCGAATAAAGGGATGGCGGGACGGTGTGCGCAGGGGCTGATCGACATGCTGGAAAGGAATTATGGGGGAGATGTCACGAAGATGCCTTATGTGGTGAATAAAGAGGCATTTAGAGAGTAATGGCCGTGACCGGGCCGTTACAATTTATGACAATGTCGCGGGCGGTTGCAGTTACAATGGTGGTCAGATTGTGGGGTTCAGGATCGGAATGAATAGACGATTGTTGCTTGTTGGGTGTCTGGCGCTGGTCGCGGTTGCGGCGGGGGCAATGGACTCGGATGGGCAGCCGGAGCTAAAGCTCGTACCTGCGCCGAAAGAAGTGCAGATGCGCGATGGCGGATTTCGTGTGGGTCCGCGGACGAAGATCTTTGTGCAGTTTGGACATCAGTCGGAAGATCGCATTGCCGCCGAGACGCTGGCCGAAGAGGTTGCGGATCAGTCTGGATTGAGACTGGACATTGTTGGCATGAAGGCGGCGGGCAAGGCCGAAGGCGGCGCGATTGTGCTGGCGAGGTTGCAGGACCGGCGGGTGCGACGGTTTCTGGCGCGGAACGGTCTGAGAGCAGATCAGCTGGTAGGAGATCAGGGATATCTGCTGTTCTCTGATAAGTCCCACTTGGTCGTGGCAGCCAACAGCGGCGAAGGATTGTTTTACGGAGTACAGACGTTGCGGCAGTTGTTACGTCCGCACGGCAAGGGGTTGATGTGCCCCGCGGTGGAGATTCGCGACTGGCCGAGTCTGGAACAGACCGGGATGCCAGATAACATGAGTCGAGAGAGGGCTCCGGAGATTCTACCGAAGCGGTGGCGCGAGCCGGGAGCGTAGTTCGGAGCTTAGTAGTGTAAGTTCAGGCGTCCCATGGGGGACAGCTTTTCGTATTTGGGAACGAGAAGCGACGATCAAATGAGAACTATTGTCAGCGCCTGCTGATGGAGAGTGAAACGTTTCGGCAGTTCCTTCCACGATCACATTGAATACAGGCATGTTTTCTGAGCGCACGAACTGGAAGCTGGGAAGAAACCGGCTGACGCAGGCGGTGGAAGAAGCGCGTGCCGCGGGAACGGGGATTTTGGATCTGACGGCATCGAATCCGACGCGTGTGGGGTTGGAATATGACTCACGGGCGATCCTGGAAGCGCTGAGTGCAGAACCGGCTCTCAAATACGACCCGCAACCGAAGGGTTTGCCCGAGGCGCGGCAGGCGGTCGCGGCATATTACCGCGAGGGTCATGCGATTCGCGACCTGGACGCGGAGCGGATCGCCTTGACGACCAGCACGAGCGAAGGATATTCGTTCGTATTTCGGCTGCTGTGCAATGCGGGCGATGAGTTGCTGGTGCCGAAGCCGAGTTATCCGCTGTTTGAATTTCTGGCGGATTTGCAGGATGTGAAGTTGGTGCCGTATCCCCTAATTTACGACCACGGATGGCAGATGGATTTTCCGTCGCTAGAGCAGGCCGTGACGGAGCGGACACGAGGGATAGTGGTGGTGCATCCGAATAATCCGACGGGATCGTATGTGAAGCCTGGAGAGTTGGAGCAACTCAAGTCTTTTTGCCGCGAAGGCGAGCTTGCATTGATTGTGGATGAAGTGTTTCTGGATTATGAACTGGATGACAATAACCGTCGAGCTTCGCTCGCCCGGACGACGGAGGGCGATCGTCCGGGGCGTCGCCAGATGAGTTTTGCGGGGAATGACGATCTGCTGACGTTTACACTGAGCGGGTTGTCAAAAATTTCTGCATTGCCACAGATGAAAGTGGCATGGGTGGTGACAAGCGGCCCGGAAGAACAGGTTGCAGCGGCGTTGGGACGGCTGGAGGTGATCGCCGATACGTATTTGTCGATGAATGCACCGATGCAGTTGGCCATGCCGGTGCTGCTGGAGCAGCGAAAGAAAATTCAGCCGCAATTGATGGAACGAGTGGGAGCGAATCTAGCAAAGCTTGATCGGCAGCTTGCGCGCCAGAAGGGTTGCCAGAGGCTCAAGGTGGAAGGTGGATGGTACGGGGTGCTGCGGGTTCCGGTGACGGGGTCGGATGAGGAACTCGCGATTGCTTTGGTGCAGGAGAAAGCAGTGCTCGTGCATCCCGGGCATTTCTATGATTTTCCGAGTGATGGATACTTGGTGCTCAGCTTGATTACACCGACAGAGGAGTTTGGGGATGGGATCGTAAGAGTGCTCCAACATTTGAATTCATAGTTTTTCAACCCGCAGAAGAAAAAGGGCGAGCTTCGAGCTCGCCTGTTTTCTTGAAGGGAACCAGACTCAGTGTTGTGCTGCGGTTAGGAGATCGTTCTTGAGAAGGTTGACTTCGACGCGGCCGCCGACGATGCGCTTCGCGGTACCATCGCCGGCGATCGGTGCGTTGCCCATGCTCAACACGTGGATGCGATACACCGGAATCTGATGAGTAAGCACGAGGTAACGAACGACCGAGTCGGCGATCTTTTGCGAGGTTGCGATTGCGGCCTGACCCTGGCCGGAAGCGAATCCCTGGACTTCGATCATGTAGCTGTGCTGATCCTTCAGGGGAGCGGCCATCTGGTCGAGCGCGTCCTTGGCTTGTTTGCTGAGGACAGTCTGGCCGGGACGAAAACGAATCTCGGTTTGCGCGGTGCCTTTGAATTGGTCGAGACTGCTTACCTGCTGCTCGACCGTGGAAACGCGAGAAGAAGCCTGATTGGCGGCAAGCTTGGCGGCGTCAGCCTTTATGCCGGCATCTGTTGAATGCTGATCGGCCAGGTTAACCTTTTCCGAGGCAAGCTGAATGCCTTGCTGGGCGCTGGAATCGACGTTCTTGATCGACCTGCTATTTTCCGAGGTCAGCTCTTCGAGCTCGTTGAGACGGTCGGCGATCGGACGTGTCATCCGCTGCACGTACTTCTTGTTGGCGAAGGGGTGCGTGACAAGATTTACCAGGTTGGGATCGTCGCCGTCCCAAAAGTCGGTCTTGGTTTGAGGCGGGATCGGCTCAAGATTAGGCGCGCTTTGCGAGGCGGGAGTGACCTGACTGGTAGATTGCGAACTCGACGTTTGCTGCGCGAATGCGTTGATCGCAAGCAGCAGGGATAAGAGCAGAGCTGCGAATGTGAAAAGTTTCATGATGACCTCCGTTGGGAGCGGCATCGGGGGCCCGATTTCGGCCGTCCGGCGTGGGGCGAGACTTTGGCCGCGAACAAGCGGCAGACATATGGTACACCCGTTTGGCTCGCGCTGGAATGGCCACGGGACGGGGGTTGTGGGTCAGTTTGAGCCGGAAAGAGAAAACCGTCAACCACCATGGGCACGTAGTATCACGAAGACTCTTGTCCGAAGGGCGGCAGCGGTGTTATTTCCTGACTCTTTGCTCGGGGGTAAGGCTAGCTCTTGAGCAGGAAGGGGTTGGTCTGGCGCTCTTCGCCGATTGTGGTCAGCGGGCCGTGGCCGGGGATGACGACGGTTTCATCCGGCAACGCGAGAAGGATGTCATGCAGGGAGCGGCGGATCTTTTGCATGGAGCCGCCGGGGAGATCGGTCCGGCCAATGGAGCCGGCGAAGAGCGTGTCACCGGCCATGAGTTTATTCTCGGCGGGAAAATAAAGGCAGATACTGCCTTCCGTGTGGCCGGGGGTGTGCAGGACGCTGGCGGTGTGCGATCCGGCGGCGACGGTTTGTCCGGTGGTGACGCTGTGATCGATTTCGACCTTTCCGGGCGAGGGCATGCCGATCCATGCGGCCTGCATGTCAAGCATCTTGAGCAGGGTGTAGTCGTTCTGGTTGAGCAGGATGGGTGCGCCGGTCGCGGCGCGGAGCTTCATGGCTCCGCCAACGTGATCGATGTGAGCGTGAGTGATGACGATCTGCTTGACCTGGAGATTGTGTTTCCGGACGACAGCGAGGACGTCACTGATGTTATCGCCGGGGTCGATGACCATGGCTTCGCGGGAAGACTCGTCGCCGATGATGGAGCAGTTGCATTGCAATGGACCGACGGGAAGGATTTCATGAATCATCATTCTATTGTAGCGAGTGGGTTCGTTCACGCCGCCGCGGCTTCGTGATAAATCAAAAATCCCCACGTCTCAAGTTCAAGACGTGGGGCACCCAGCGCCGGCGCATCTAGTACTTGCCGGACCGATGGCATCGGGTACACAATACTGGCCGCGTGCTCGGGAGGATTCCGTGGCGAAATACCGTCAACCTGGATATCAAGATCGCGATGACGATCATAGAGGTGCGCGAGAAAAATTCAGTTCGGGAGCGCCTCCGCCAAAGCGGGACAACACGTTCGGACCGCGGCCGGTCAAGATGCCGGGGACGCGGGCAGTGTCGCGATGTGCGCAGTGCGGAACCGTGCTGCAAGGAATGGGGACCGAGGGGAAGTGTCCGAAATGCGGGTTTGAGCTGCATTCGTGCAAGCAGTGCATGTATTTTGACCCGGGAAGCCGGTTTGAGTGCATGCAGCCGGTGAAGGAGCGGATCGCGAAAAAGGACGAGCGGAACGAGTGTCCGTCGTACGAGATGCGCGTGACGCGTGAGAAAGAGACTTCCACTCCGGCGAGTCTGCGTCCGAATGACGCGCGGGCGGCGTTTGATAATTTGTTCAAGAAGTAGAGCGGACAATTCTCGCAAGCACCAAGGGCATCTTTCGACTCCACTCAGGGCAAGCTCCGATTCACAAAGGGAAACGGTGGCGGAGCTGTGCTTCGCCGGACCGCCGAGGGCGGCTGACTCACATGAGCATCGATACTCCTAGGGTTTCTGCGTTGGGCGCAGAAGAATCTCGCTGACAAAAGATTGCGGGGCCTGGGTTACCAGCATGGCGACCGCATGAGCAACGTCGTCGGGCTGAAGCATTTTGTTGCGATCTTTACCAGCGTGCGGACTTAACTCCGTATCGACGGAGCCCGGGCATACGACCGAGACGCGAATGTTGTGGCCGCGAAGCTCCTCGGCGACGGAGTAAGTCAATCCATTCAGTCCCCACTTCGAGGCGGCGTAGGCGGCGCCGTTGGGAAGAGCATTTTTCCCGGCCAGCGAACTGATGTTGATGATGTGCCCGGAGTAAGCGCGGATCATCATAGGCGCGAAGGCATGGACGGCATAGAAGACGGCGCGCAGGTTGGTGTTGAGGATGCGGTCCCATTCATCAGGAAGGAGATTGTGGAGCGGTTCGTTGAATCCTCCCACGCCGGCATTGTTGACGAGGACGTCGATCCGGCCGAAAGTGCTGTCGACACGGGTGGCAGCATATTCGAGCTGATGAAGGATGGTAACGTCGCAGGGAATGACCTCGACTTTGCCACCGGCGTCGAGGATGGCCTGGGCGGTGATGTCGAGGGTGGATTGGGTGCGTCCGCAGAGGACGGCAGTGGCTCCGAGTTGGGCGAGTTTGCGAGCGATGGCGGCGCCAATGCCGCGGCCTGCTCCGGTGACGACTGCGACCTGCCCGGCTAAGGCTTGCCCGGTGTCCATATAAGCGTCTCCGTGAGTGGTTTTGAAGTAGCGGGGACGAGATGGGGGACACATCCACGACCTCCGCTAGCCGCATCTTAGCAAGAAAGCCGGGGCAGATTGGGAACTCGCTTGCCTTCGGTGAAAGAGGTACTTATAATCCGGCCAACCGGGAAAAAGGGTTAGCGCCATTGCGGTCATTTGTTCCTTTCTCCACGGGGCCCTGCCAGGAAGCCCAGCATTCCAAAGCAGGATCGGAGCCGAGAGCGGTCCGAGCGGAATGCAGTCGCTGCTCAGGTATAGAATACGTTTCCCGAAAAGTGATTTCCGGAAGGTCCAAGGAGCCTTACTGATGAAAAAGATTCTGGTCGAGGTTGTGCTTGGGGTTGCTGTAATAGCGGGAGCTCAGGGTACTGCACAGCCAGCACAGGGACAACCAGCCGCGTCGCCGACCTCGAGCGTGAACCCGCCAACGGGGAGCGTGAACCCACCGACGGGTCAGGCCGCGCAGAGCGCGCAGGCTGCGCCGCAATCGCAAGCGCCGGTGATTAAGGATCCAGCCGAGTACAACGCCTATGTAGCGGCGGTCGATCCGCAGAAGGACGCGAACGCGAGGATCAGCGCGCTAGAGGCGTTCCGGACGCAATATCCCAACAGCGTCATGAAGAATCAGGCACTGGAAGTACTGATGCAGACCTATCAGCAGACGGGCAACGTGAAGAAGAGCATGGCGACTGCGACCGAACTGGTGGCGTCGGAACCATGTAACGTGCGGGCGCTGACCGTGCTTACTTTCTTCGACCGGGCGCTGGCGCAAGGCGGGGATGCGAACCACCAACAGGAGTCAACTGACGCCGAGAAGTACGGACAGCAGGGACTAGATTGCCTGTCGAAGTTTCAGAAGCCCCAGGGAACCAGCGATGCCGACTTCGAGAAGATGAAAGCGCAGATGCAGGGAAACTTCGAGGCCGGCGAGGGCTGGGGTGAGCTGCAGGATAAGAGTTATCCGAAGGCGGCCGAGGATTTGAAGAAGGCGATCGATGCGAACCCCGATTCGCAAAAGGACCTGATGTTGGTGTATCCGCTGGCTTTGGCATATCTGTCAGAAAATCCGCCGGATTATCAGAACGGGATCTGGTACGCGGCACGGGCGGCGGCAGTGGCGCCCGCGGCGAACGCGCCGGGTCTGGAAAAGTACGCACGCTCGCAGTACGTTAAGTTTCACGCCGGTGATGATGGGTGGGCGGATGTGCTGGCAGCGGCCAAGGCCGGTGGCCCACAGGTTCCTATCAAGCCCGCGCCCACCCCGGCAGAGCAGGCGCACAACATGATTGCCGCGACCGCGCCCGACAAGATGGACTTTGCCACGTGGGAGTTTGTGCTAACCAACGGCTCCCAGGCGGATCAGGATTCGGTCTGGAATGCGATCAAGGGCAAGGCGGTGCAGATGAACGGGACGGTGATCAGCACCACTCCGACCGAGTTTATGATTGCGGGCAGCTCCGATGACATCGACGCAAAGAAGGCGGATATCACGCTGCAGTTCGAAGACAAGATTCCGGTCAGGCTGATTCCGAAGGACGGCGCCAGCTTTGACTTCCAGGGCGAACCGGCGTCGTACACATCGAATCCTTTCATGATGGTGATGGACAAGGGTGAGTTGCTCAGGGCAAAACCGGCAACGCCATCCAAGCCGGTGCATCACAAGCCAGCATCGCAATAAATGATGAGACTTGCAGCAGAGTGAACAAGGCAGCCTGAGAGGGCTGCCTTTTTGTTATGCCGGAACGAGTGAGCGTGAGTGATCAGCGGACGATCTTTTTCTCCAGAGATACCGGGCGAGCGCTGCGCGGGGGGCGCTTGACGCCGTCGCGGAGCTGGCGGACATCGATCTTGAGCTCGCTGATTGTGCGGCTGAGGGTATTGCGGTGCATACCCAGCTCGCGGGCCGCACGGCACTGATTGCCCTTGTTTTCCTGCAGGACGGTCAGGATGAAGCGCTTCTTGAACTCACGCACGCCTTCGGAGTAAAGAATATTGCTCTTGTACATCTGCAGGACGAGTGCTTCCAGTTGATCTTTCACGATGTGGTTCTCTCTTCACTTTAATTTTTTTCAGCTGCACCGCATTTACTTCGAGCCGGTAGCAGGGGCGCTGTTTAGTTTCTGCGGCGCTTGATGGAGCAAATCCAGACCCTGATAAAAGCGAGCGCGCAACTCAGAAGGAGCCAGCCAAATGGCAGCCCGGCCCACCACGAGGAAATAGGGCGCCAATTGCGAATTCGCCAGCAGCTTCGAAGTAGGCGTAAACGCTGTCATACCCATCAGGATCACGGCCACCATCAGTCCGCCCTTCAGCAGCCCCAAGACTGCGCCGAGGAAGCGGTCAAAAGCTCTGAGTCCGGCTTCTTTCATCACCCAGCGGGCGATCCTGGCGGCGACGCCGAACAGGAGCACGATGGCAAAAAAGATGATGAGAAAAGCGAGAATCTCAGCCAACCACGAATTCTTCAAGAAACTTTCAAACCACTGTGCGAGGCTGCGGTACTGCCACGCCGCCACGATATAACCGACAACCAGTCCGGCCATGGTCAAGGCTTCAGAAAAGAAACCTTGTATGGCCGCTGCCACTACATTCACGACCACTAATGCACAAATCAGCCAGTCCGCCGGAGTCACGCAGGACTCCTGCGGGCGGCGGCGATACTTGATCCAGAATCAGACATCCAGCTTATGCCCCGTAAGCTGCGTGTACGCCTCGAGGTATTTCTCGCTGGTGCGCCGCGCGACATTCGTGGGGAGGGCAGGCGCGGGCGGTTGCTTGTTCCAGTGAATCTGCTCGAGGTAATCACGAACGTACTGCTTGTCGTAGGAATCCTGCGCACGGCCCGGAGCGTACTTGTCGGCGGGCCAGAAGCGGGAAGAATCAGGAGTGAGGACCTCATCGGCCAAGGTGATGCCTTTGGCGGTGCGTCCGAACTCGAACTTAGTGTCCGCAATGATGATGCCGCGATGGCCGGCGTAAGCGGCAGCCTTCTTGTATACGCGCAACGTGAGATCGCGCAAGTGACTGGCAGTTTCGGCGCCAACGATCTCGCACATCTGGTCAAAAGAAATATTTTCGTCGTGGCCGGTCGTCGCCTTGGTGGACGGAGTAAAGATGGGCTCGGGAAAAGCCTCAGACTCCTTCAAGCCCGCCGGAAGCGTGATGCCAGAGACTTTTCCGGTGGCCTTATATTCCTTCCAGGCCGAGCCGGAGATGTACCCGCGCACGACGCACTCAACCGGGAACATCTCGGCGCGCTCCACGAGCATAGAGCGTCCACGCAGTTGGTCGGCGTAGTCACGCACCGACGGCGGGTATTGGTCGACCTCGGCGGTGATCAGATGGTTCGGAACAATGTCGGCGAGGTAATCGAACCAGAACAGAGAAATCTGGTTGAGAACCCGTCCCTTGTGGGGGATGCCGGTGGCCAGAATGTAGTCGAAAGCGGAAATGCGGTCGGTGGCGACGAAGAGAAGCTGCCGGTCGTCAACGGAGTAGACATCACGCACTTTGCCACTGGCGTGAAGCTTGAGATCCGGGAAGTTGGTTTGCAAGAGAACGGAGTCGAGGAGTTGGGGGCTCATGATGAAATTTTACAGGTAAGAAGCGAGGGGTATTCTAGCTGGTCAGGAATTTTTGTCAACGATTCTCGTCACGGTGCCAGGAGCGAAGGAGTAGTCCGGCGGCGAGAAAAACGTTGACAGTCAAGCGGATGCCCTCAAAGTCGTGATGGACAAGCGATACGGCGTGACGGGGTTGTGGAAAAGCTGAGGATGGGAGTGGATAACTCGGGAAAAGCTCTTGGCCGGAGTCGGGCGTAGCATCAGGACTACGAATGTCAGATTGACACCGACGACAACCGAGGCATTGAAAGGCAGCAGCACGTCATCCGCCAGTTGGTTCGCCCGCACGTTCGAAAGCTGTCCTCCACTCTCCTGTCAGTGTGGACGAGCCAAGCCACTGCGTGCGCGATAGTCAGTGGAAGCCTATTTCCTACTGCGCCCCGAAGCGCACCGAGACCAACTTCGAGACACCCGGCTCCTGCATAGTGACGCCGTAGAGAACAGGCGCGATGCTCATGGTCCTCTTGCTGTGAGTGATGAGCACGAATTGCGTCTGTACGCTCATTTCTTTGACCAGTTCAGTGAAGCGTCCAATGTTGGCCTCGTCGAGCGGGGCGTCGACTTCGTCGAGGATGCAGAACGGGCTGGGGGCGTACTGGAAGATGCCGACCAGGAGGGCGATCGCGGTCAGGGCTTTTTCGCCTCCGGAGAGCAGAAGCACGCTCTGCAGGCGTTTGCCCGGCGGCGAGGCGACCACGTCGATGCCACTCTCGGCGCTGTTTTCTTCGTCGGTCAGTTTCATGAAGGCGTCGCCGCCGCCGAAGAGTTTCTTGAACGTGGCCTGGAAGTTTTCGTTGATTTTGGTGAAAGCCTCTTCAAATTTCTGGCGCGAGATTTGATCGAGCTCGCGAATCGTGGTCGTGGTGTTCTCAATCGACGTGATCAGGTCTTTGCGTTGCGTGTCAAGAAAAGCGTGACGTTCTGCGGTTTCTTTATATTCCTCAAGCGCCATCATGTTGACCGGACCCATCGCCTCGAGTTTGGCGCGCATCTCGCGGTAGAGCTGATCTTCTGTGATGAGCTGCTCAGCGGTGACGATGGACAAAGTAGGGTCGGCGACGAGCGCGGCACGTTCGACGCCCAACTCGTTGATGCAGGTCTCCGACATGTACTGCGCGTCGGATTGCAGCTTGGCGGCGGCGGCGGAGAGCTCTCCACGGCGGTCGCGAGCCTGATCGAGTAACAGGCGGCTGTTGCGCAGGAGTTCGTCGATTTCCGTGAGACGTGCGCGGAGCTGCTCGGTTTCGAATTGCAGCAAGCCTTCGCGCGTTTGTGCGGCGTTACGCTCGGCCTCAAGGTCGGCGCCAGTTTGAGTGAGTTGGTGGTTTTCGGATTCGCGCTGCAGTCTCTCGGCCGCGGCCGCCTCGATCTGTGAAGCGAGCGCGTGCACGCGCTCGCCCATTTCGACAAACAAAGAATCGATGCGCTGCAGGACCGCAGCAGCGGAGCGGTGACGCTCTTCCAACGTGGCCACGCGAGCGGCGTGCTGCGAGGCTGTCTGTGTGGATTCCTCGCGGCGCCGGCGCAGAACAGCGAGGGATTCCTGGGCAGCGGCGATCTGCTCTTCGAGCTGAGTCCGCTGCTGTTCGATGATCGCGATGTCGGACTGGCGTGCAACGACGATGTTGTCCTGCTCGCTCCGTTCGGCGGCAAGACGGCGGAGCTCAAGGCGAGAAACATTCAGGCGCTCCCCGACACGCGCCATCTCGGAATCGAGTTGCTGGAGCATGTGGCCGGATGTCAGGGCCTGATGCTCCGCTTCGCGCTTCTCACCGTCGAGGCGATCGAGCAGGGAAGTGAGATCTCTAATTTCACGGCCGAGGGTGAGGACGCGCATTTCTTCGTCACGCAGGGCGCGCTCGAGATCTTCGAGTTGACGCAGAACTTCGCGCAGTTCACGCTTCATCGAGAGCGGACCTTCGGCGCGCTGTTTGCCGCCGGTGACGGTCACGTTATGGAAACACTCGCCGGCTTGCGAAAGAAAGAAGGCGTCAGGATTTTCGAGTGCAAGACCGCGTGCGACGCCCGATTCAGGGACGATATAGCCATCACGGAGTTTGGGCAGAATCACCTCGAGCGATTTGCCGAAGCCATCGAGCACGCGAATCGTGTGCTTGAGTGGAACGATCTGTGCCGCAGGCGGAGCGGAGTGCGCGGCTTCGTCGAGGACGAAGGAAAACTTTGCCTGCGCGTCTTCGGGATGGACGAGGAATGTCGCGCGGCCATCGACGCCGGTGCGCAGCATGCGCAGGCCTTCATCGGCGGCATCCCACGACTTCACGACGACGTAGTTGAGTTCGTCGCGCAGGAAATCCTCGACGACGCGTTCGAACCTGGGCTCGACTTCGAGGAAATCGGCGAGCACGCCGACCGGCGCAAGGCCACCCTGCATCACGCCGGATTGAAAGAGGCGGCGGACGGATTCTGTGGAGTATCCATGCTCGGCAATGACGGCTTCGAGAGATCCCTTTTTGCCGAGAGCGGTCGCATATTCGGCACGAAGGACGTCGAGGCTGGTCTTGACGCGCGTCTCCTCCAGCTTCTTCTGTTCGATCAAAGGGCGAAGTTGACTGATCTCTTCGGTAATGCCGGTGACGCGCTGCGAGACGGTTTCGAATTCGAGAGCAAGCTGGCCGCGCTGTCCGCCAAAGGCCTCGATCTGAACATTGGCATTCGTGATCTCGTCTTCCAGACGGCGGGCTTCGCGGTCGGCTCCGGCCAGGCGTTCTTCGGCTTGTGCCAGCTGATTGCGCAGGCGTGAGGCGGCGGAAACAGTGTCGAAGACAGCAACACGCGATTCTTCCTGCTGGTGCTCGATTTCGGCGAGATTCGCGGCTGCAGCTGCTGCCTCCTGCTGACAGAGGGCAAGATCGGCTTGCGCGCCGGCAAGATTCGCGGCGGCAGATTCGAGAATCTGGCGATTCGATTCGCGTTCGGATTCGAGCGCGGTGAGACGATGACGCGCCTGCGCCAGTTCGGCATCGGCTGAAGCCGAGCGGACGAGAAGCTCGGCGCAGCGTTCTTCATTATGACGGCGGCGGGCATGGGTGCGATCGATTTCCAGAGCGATCTGGCTGATGCGATCACGGTTCTCGCGGAGCTCCGATTCAATCGAATAGCCGCGATGCGTGCGCTCGGCATGCTCGGATTCGAGTTGCTGCACTTCCTCGGTGCGGTGGCGCATCTCTTCAGCGAGAGAGTTGAGCTGGGAGTCGAGTTCCGCGCTCTCCTGTTCGATCGCGGCGAACTTGCTGGCCAGCACGGTGCGCAGTTTGGCGCGCATTTCTTCTCGCAGGCGGGAATAGCGTTCGGCCTTCGAGGCCTGACGCTTGAGGGAATTCATCTGCCGTGTGACTTCGTCGAAGATATCGTTGACGCGGGCGAGATTCAGTTTGGCGTCTTCCAGGCGGGCTTCGGCGAGGCGCTTCTTGGTTTTGAATTTCGTGATGCCCGCAGCTTCTTCTAGAATGGCGCGTCTGTCGGTAGGGCGGCTGCTGAGAATCTGGCCGATGCGGCCCTGTTCGATAAGCGCGTAGGATTCGGGGCCGAGGCCGGTGCCCATGAAAAGCTCTTGAATGTCGCGCAGGCGGCAGAGTCTGCCGTTCAGCAGATATTCGCTGTCGCCGGAGCGGAACAGACGGCGGGTAACAACGATCTCGCCATGACGGAATTGCTGCTGGTTGAACTTGCGCCGGCGAATCTTCAGCACGACGTGCGGAGCGGCCGTTCCGAGGGACGCCCCGGTTGCGGGGGGCGTTACATTATGCACGGGCAGGGCGAAGATCGGTTCATCGTCAGGGAATGCGACCGCGATGGTGTCAATTTTCGACCGCGGGATTTCTACTTCTTCCATCCTGCCGGGCTGCGCGTCGTCGATGGCGCGTTCGGTGTCTTCGGAGGCGCGGGCACGGATGGCGGCTTCGTCCCAGTCATCGGTAATGTGCTTTTCTGCCGATTCCGGCATTTCGTCTTGAATGTCGATTTCGGTCGCAGCGTTGGCGTCGCCGCCGGAGTAGGCCTCGGGACCGATCAGCGTGAGGGAGACTTCGGCCATGCCGGTGGGCTTGCGGTCGCGCGTGCCGGCGAAGATGACATCTTCCATGCGAGCGCCGCGCAGGGTCTTGGCCGACTGCTCGCCGAGCACCCAGGAGATTGCGTCGGAGATGTTCGACTTGCCGCAGCCGTTGGGGCCGATGATCGCTGCCACGCCATCGCCATGGAACTTAAGCTCGGTACGGTCGCAGAACGACTTGAACCCGAGAATTTGAAGTCTCTTCAGTTTGAGCAACGTGAACTCCTTGAAACCAGTGGCCAGTCGCCAGTTGCGGTTTGCCACTGGTTGGGCCTTGCGTGGACGCACCAACGCTTCGGGCACGGGTGTTTACTAACGGGATTCCTCTTGTCGGTTCGATGCATGCTTCGGTCAATGCGCGACCACTTCTCAGCCCCGGCTGGACAGGGCGGGCACAAAGTTAAGCTACTGTAACGGTGAAATTGGGCCGGGGTCAAGCAATATAACACCATATATGGTGTGGCCTTACGGGCGACCGCGTTGGGTTGCACACACATTGCGGCGAATGCACGATCCTAGGCTGGAGACGGAAAAGAGGTGGGAGCACCGCGAGAGCAGGATCAGGCTAGCGCAATTCGATCATTAAGTGCAACGGCGAATTCACATCCTCCCCGTCCTTGTTCTGCTCGTCCTCGGTCGTTGTCGCTATCCTGTGTGACTAGTCGGCGGCAGTGGTCGGGTCTTGTCACCGGCAGCGTCGTGCTCCATCTTGAGGTGCACGCGAGATTACCCGCCGATTTCCCGCGTTGCGATGCCTTTCCTGCGTCTCGCCGGGGGTGCGCGTCGAGCCCGGCAATCACAGCAAATACGACACTCCAGGCGAAACAACTCAACTCTGCTTCGACCGGACTGGGCAACGCAGACGCAAAAGGTGCGCGGACGAAGTCGCCCGCGCCTCATAGCAAGGCCGAACGGCGCTTCGCCCGGAGGGGCGCCGCACCGGTTCCGACATTATCCTCATCCTCCCAGCTTCTCGAAGAAGCGGCAGATGGTTTCGATCCCGCGGTGGAAGTTCGGGATGTGGAACTTCTCGTTGGGGGCGTGGAGGTTGTCGTCGGGAAGTCCGAAGCCCATCATCACGCTGGGAATCTTCAGCACATCCTGGAAGTCGGTGACAATGGGGATGGAGCCGCCGCTGCGGATGAAGACGGTATCTTTCTTAAAGGTGTCGTGCAAGGCAGCAGTCGCGGCCTCGATGTACTTATTGTCGGTCGAGACGACGCAAGCCGGGCCTTTGCTCCAGACTTTAACTCTTGTTTCGATGCCCTTGGGGGTGACTTTCTTTACGAATGCCATGTACTTCTTCAGGATGTCGTCTGGGTCCTGATTAGGTACGAGGCGCATCGAGACTTTCGCCTGTGCCTTGGCCGGGATGACGGTCTTGGCGCCCGCGGCGATGAAGCCTCCTGGCATGCCGTGGACTTCGAGTGTAGGACGCGCCCAGGTGCGATAGAGGACGGAATATCCCGGCTCGCCGGTGAGGACTTTCGATCCGACTTCCGCCTTACGATATTTCTCTTCATTGAAGGGAAGGCGCTTCCAGGCTTTCAGTTCGGCGGCGGTGGGGGCCTTCACACCTTTGTAGAAGCCGGGAATGAGGACCTTGCCCTTTGAATCCTTCATCTTGCTGATCATTTCGATCAGCGCGAAAAACGGATTGGGAGCAGCGCCTCCGTACATGCCGGAGTGCAGATCGGTCTTGGCGCCGACGGCTTCGATTTCCGTATAGACGAGGCCGCGAAGTCCGACGCAGAGCGTGGGAAGATCGGGGGCGAACAGCTCGGTGTCGCAGACCAGAGCGAAGTCGGCTTTCAGCTTGGTTTTCTGCTTGCGGATGTATTCGGCGATCGATTCTCCACCGACTTCTTCTTCGCCTTCGAAAATGACTTTGACATTGATGGGTAGCTTGCCGCCGCCGGCCTGGAAAAGCGCCTCGAGAGCCTTGACCTCCATCCAGAGCTGGCCTTTGTCGTCGACCGCACCGCGCGCGTAGATGTTGTTGTTGCGCTCGGTGGGCTCAAAGGGCGGAGTATGCCATTCGTCGAGCGGCTCGGCGGGCTGGACGTCGTAGTGCGCATAACAGAGAACTGTGGGCTTGCCGGAGGCGTGCAGCCAGTCGGCGTAAATCAGCGGATGTCCCTTGGTGGGGATGACCTCGACGTTCTCCATGCCGATGCGGCGCAGTTCGCTGGCGACGTAGTCGGCGGCTCTTTGAATGTCGGGCTTGTGTTCGTCAAGGGTGCTGACGCTGGGGATGCGAAGAAGATCTTTGAGTTCGTTTAAGAAACGCTGCTGATTACTTCGGGCAAAGTCGACTGCGGGAGAGGCCATAGGTGAGTCCTTTCTTCTCTTCGACGATCTGGATCTCGGAGGGCGTTGTAATCTTTGCGATCGACAGTCCGAGGAAACGGATCAGTATAGCGCGAACGGAGACAAAGGATGTTGAGTGCCGCGTCCAGGACTACCGACGCGCGTCCAAATCAGCCAACCAAGGCTTATGAACGGGCTCGCGGTCTTCGTTGCAGAGTGAAGCAATTCTCATGGACTTCTGGGAGTTATATAGATGGTTGATCACAACTTCTCGACCACTGGGGATACGAACGTACACGGACCATCACGCGTAGCCGAGGCGGGTGCGGCGGCGCCAGTAGGAAACGGCGAGCAACGCCAACGCGGCAACAGCATAAGGTAAAGGGCTACTGGAAGCTGGCGTCGTGCCCATGAAATCAAATCCTGGCATCTGATGAGCCGGGCCAAGATACCACCATATAGTGTAGATCGCTTCGAAGGCCTTGCTGGCCCCGCTCCAGATGCCCAGTGCCAGGGCGAAGCTGGGGATGAATGCCGCGGCGGCGAGCCAGGCGGCGAAGTTGTGCCAATCGGTGGCGAGGGCAAGTCGAATGCCAACGCCAGCTCCGGTGAGCAGAGCGACGAGTATGCCGGCCGTCCAAAGAGCCGGAAGTTGGCGGGAAAGACTGCGCTCGGAAGAAAACAACAACGCACTGGTGGAGTAGCGATCTTCGCGACATCCCATTTGCGACCACAGCAAAATAGGCCAGAGCCAGGCGACGAGCAGAAATCCGCTGCGCACGCTGGACTCCGGTGACACAAGTTGGCCGATGAGCATGCCCGCGGCTCCGGCGTACCACCACCAGCGCTGCCCTTTGAGCATGAGGCGGACTTCCGAGAGCACCAGCTGCAGAAAGCGCGAGTGCGTCGAAGTGCGGAGAAGAGGCGTCAGATGCGCGCTGGTGATCGAGGTTGCTTGAGCAACGGCGACAGGCCGCCCATCCGAAGACCGCATCTTTGCAGCTGCGATCGCTGTTTGGGAGCGCTGCTTGAACCACGATCGCGCGGGATCGAAGCGATGAAAGAAAAGGGAAGCGATCACAGCAATACCGGCCGCAACGGCGATCCAGAGCAATCGCATCAGGAAGGTGTTCGCGGTCCAGTCGATGCCATCCCATCGAAATGTGTGAACTGCCTGTTGGCCGCCGATCGTGAGGCTGAAGTGGAAATTCTGAGTATGGGAGGGATCGATCGCCTGAAGCTTGGTGCGGGTGCTGCGGTAGAGGAGCTGCAAGCCGATGGGATCATCGAGACCATTGACGCTCCAGACGAGCGCGCCGGTCCAGGCGAAGAAATAGACGACGTTGCCGACACCCCCGCGAAGAACGGGAATCGTTTCAAAAAGTACCGCCACGCTGGCGGTGAGAAGCATGGCCGGCAAAGCAAGAAAAAGGAAAGGAGACCAGAGTTTCCAGAGCGAGAACGAGCGGGTTTCAGCTCGCATGAGTTGCATGACGAGCGCGGCGAGCATCAGCACAAAGACCATGCAGGCGAGGACGGTGAAATTGCTCAGCGTTTTCGCGAAGGTATAGAAATCCTTGCGCATGGGCGTAGCCGCGAGGATTTGGCCGACGCGCGTGTCGGTATCGCGCTGCACGGAGTTTTTCACGATGTAGAAGCCGGCGAGCGAAAGGAAGGTGGAGCAGCACACCGTCATGAGCACGCCGATCCAGGCAGAGTTGTAAACGCCGCGATAGCCATCGCCAACGACGATCCAAACTTTTTCTGCGGCGACGGCATAGGCGAGGTAGAGCGCAGCCGCCAATGTCACGAGAAAACCATAGCGGCGCACGCGCTCGAGAAAATCGGCGCGAACCATGTGATAGAGCACGTACAGCGCATGTGCGCCAGGCGTGTTCATTTCGCAACTCCGGCTGCTGCCGCTTCGAATTCAAGCGTTCCAGATTTAGCGGCCCCCGCGCGATACCGCGACAGGCAATAAAGATAAGCGTCTTCGAGATTCGGCGTGACAGCATGTGCGCCGTTAGGCGGTGTTTCAGCCAATACACGCGCGTGTACGCCGTCGCTCCGGCGGGCGGCGTTGCTGATGAGATAGCGCTGACGTGCCGCATTGAGTTCGGTGCTGGGTACGATCCACTCCCAGACTCTGCCCTCCACTTTGCGCAGGAGTTCTTCGGGAGACGCATGGGCGAGGAGCGTGCCCTGGGAGATCAGCGCGATGTCGGTCGCGGTGGCTTCGACGTCGGAAACGATGTGAGTCGAGAGGATGACGATGCGCTCGCCGGAAAGCTCGGACAGAAGGTTGCGAAAGCGGACGCGCTCCTCAGGATCGAGGCCGGCGGTGGGCTCGTCGACGATCAGTAATTGGGGATCGTTGAGCAGAGCCTGGGCGATACCGATGCGCTGTTTCATGCCTCCGGAATAGCCGCCCAACGGGCGTTTGCGGACATCCGCAAGATTAACCAGATTCAAGAGTTCGTCGATGCGGTATTTTGACGACGATGCATCGAGGCCTTTAACGGCGGCGAGATATTCGAGAAACTCAACCGCATTGAGATTGGGATAGACCCCGAAGTCCTGTGGAAGATAGCCGAGTGTGGAACGCAGATGGTCAGGATGCACGGCAAGGTCGGAGCCGTTCCAGGATATGCGTCCTTCAGTGGCGCGCGTGATCGTGGCAAGGATGCACATTAATGTGGTTTTTCCGGCTCCATTGGGCCCGAGCAGACCGAGCACGCCGGGTCCGAGTTGCAGCGTGAAGTTGCGTAGTGCCCAGTTTCCGTGAGGGTATCGTTTACTGACGTTTTCGATCGAGAGTTGCAAGTGTCCTCCGCTGGAAAACAGCGTAGTAGAAGAACGCAGAACACTCAACAAAAGTTCCGTTAGAACAGTGTGGACGTCGTACCTCGCGAGATCCTTCGGCGCGCGGCTCCGCCGCGCCCGGCTAAAGCCGAGGGTCTGCCGGAAAGCGCGGCCTGGGAGGGCGTACTGACGAGGCCCAGAGATTCAAACTGAGCTGCCGGCGAACCTCGCTGGGGAGAATGGAGTCAGGTCGTACCCTGGGTCGCGGTCCGAGATGACGGAGCCCATGACATGAGCGGTGATCGGAGCGAGCAGGATGCCGTCGCGGAAGTGGCCGGTGGCGACATAGTACCCGGGGATGGAGGTTGCGCCGAGGATGGGCAGAGCGTCTGGCGTGCCCGGGCGAAGTCCGGCCCAGTCTTCGAGGATTTTAGCCTCGGAGAGTTGCGGAACTAGCTCGAGAGCGGCACGATGCAGGCGCTGGATCGTGGCGGGGACCGTGCGCTTGTCGAAGCCGGCTTCCTCTACCGTCGCGCCGGCCAGCAATCGACCATCGCTGCGGGGAATCAGGTAGATTTTTGGGGAGCGGATAACGTGCTTGAGCAGATTTCGCGGGGACATGACGAGGCATAGCATCTGCCCTCGCACGGGGCGAGTTGGAAGGTTGTAAGGCGCGACATGGCCGGCCGATATTTGTCCCGACCAGGCCCCGGCGCAGTTGACGACTTTGGGAGCGTGGAATTCGGTCTTGGTCGTCGTAACGCCACAGGCGCAGCGGCTGGAAATGTTAACTGCGGTTACTTCTTCACCGGAGGAGACATCTATACCCCGGTTGCGGGCGGTTTTCAGAGCCGCTGCAACGAGGGCTCGTGGATCGACGCTTCGTTCTTTCAGATAAAAGGCCGGGGGAGCGGGCTGGGCGAGTGCGGGTTCGAGCTCGGACAGCGGAGAGGGGAGCAGGCTTGCGACACTGAACCCGGGCCATTCGTGAACGTGTTCCGGAGGCGGAAAGACGATGGTGCCGTAATCGCGCAAATCGACGTGCAGGCCGGACTCGACTTCCAATTCGTGAGCGAATTCGGGATACATGCGCGCACTGGCGGTTGCCAGCGGCTGAAGGGCGGCGGGAGTTTCGGCGCTGCAGTCGACCAGCATGCCGCCGGCAGCGTGGGAGGCCTCGCGGCCCGGTTCTCCGCGCTCGACGATCAGCACCGTGGCGCCACGTTTGCGGAGAGTGATGGCGAGCGAAAGGCCGATGAGGCCGCCGCCAATGATGATTACGTCCGAAGTCTTCACTTCGCCATTGTAAAAGAGGCAAGCCAGGCAGCGGGCTGGGACAGTTGGAGCTCGGCGAGCGGAACGGAGAGATGTAAAATGTCAGGCATGAAAAGGTTCTGGGTTGCCACGGTGTTATTGGGGACCCTTGGCATGACGATTGTCGCCTTGGGGCAAAAAGATAAGGACGATCAGGAAGAGGGAAAGACGGCATTGGTGAACTTCCTTGTCCTCAAGGATGACAACGGAAAGCCGGTTCGGAATGCGGCGGTAATCATGCATTCGATAAGCGGCCAAGGCAAGCAAGAGAAAGGCGGAATGGAGTTGAAGACCGATGCCGAAGGCAGGGCTAATTTCGACGGCATTCCGTACGGCCCGCTGCGAATACAGGTGCTAGCGTCGGGGTTCCAGACCTATGGCGAAGATTTCGACGTCAAGAAGCCAAAGATGGATTTCACCATCAAGCTGAAACGGCCTCAGGGTCAGTTCTCGGTATATGAGGATCGTCCAAAGGACTCGAACCCGCCGCCTCAGAACCCTCCACCAATGGATCAGAAAAAGCCAAACTAGACGCCGCGGCGCTCTAGGCCAGCGTGCGGCAAATCGAGGACTCATGGACTATCTATTGAAGACCGAGCCATCGACGTATTCATTTGCTGACTTGCAGCGGGAGAAGACGACGGTATGGGATGGCGTTTCGAATCCTGTGGCGTTGAAGAATTTGCGAGGAATGAAGCCGGGGGAGCGGCTTGTGATTTATCACACTGGAGATGAGAAGAGCGCAGTCGGAACAGCGACGGTGGTGTCGGTGGATGGCTCGGACCCGAGGAATCCGCAGGTGAAGATCAAGGTCGGGAGCGCGAACGCCAAGCCCGTCACTCTGGCGGAGGCGAAGGCAAACAAGCTATTCGCGGATTCTCCCTTGGTGCGGCAGGGAAGACTGAGCGTAGTGCCGCTGACCGAGGTGCAGTTCAGGTTCTTGACTGGGGAGTGAGAAATCAAAGTACCCACCCTGTCTCTGGGGCGACAAGGGTGGGGTTTCTGTTCTTACGAAGCGCGAGCATCGCGACGGATCAGGGCTGAGTCGAGGAAATAGCCCAGACCGAGCGCGAAGGGAATAGCGCCGAAAGCGGCGGCCATCAGGGCATCGGGCTCGTACCTGGCGATAATGCTGAAGGTCAGCATGTAACCGATGGCTCCGGCGACCAGTAAAATGCCGGCCCGGCGGGAGCGCGCGGACTCGGAAAGTTCGGGCTGCATCGGGACGTTCACGCCCCGCTGCATCGCGGCAAGGCGCTCTTCGGTGCGCAGTTTGCGCACCCGATAAAAGGTGTACATTGCCAACGCGGCGGTAGGCATTCCGAAAATCATAATGACTGCTGCGAGGCCAGTGAGTCCGTCCATGGTGGTTCTCCTTTCCGTTGCGCCGCGGCGGCGCCGGAGGTGAATTCGCTGTCAACCAGACATACGAAGACAGGGTCCGGAAAGTTCCCTTGTAGCCAACTCGGGCGGCAGCCAGTGCTTCCAAGCAGATGGAGTGGTCTGCTTGGGATGCCTCGGGTCGCCCTTCTTGGAGACAGCATGAAATCTGCAAAGTGGTTTGGAAGGATTCAGGCATGGGCGGTGGCGGGCTGTGTGTCGGTGCTGTTCACCGCTCCGGCCTTATGGGCGCAGGAAACCCGCGAGAAGGTCACCGTCGACGACGTGGACCGCACGTTTCTGGTGCGGCTTCCAAAGGGGTACAACCCAAAGCAGCATTATCCGGTGGTGATCCTGCTGCATGGCATGAATCAGGATGCCGAAGATATGGAGCGGCTGACGCAGTTTGACGGGCTTGCGGATAAGGACGGCATCATCGCAGTTTATCCCTTTGCCGAGCATGGCAGATGGAACGTGGGAGTGGAACCGCAGGAGCGGCGAGCGACGCCGATGGGTCCTGGCAGACGCCGCGGAGGCTACGGTGGCGGCGGCTACCCAGGCGGAGGGTATCCGGGTGGCGGAGGTGGGTACCCGGGAGGGGGTGGTGGATATCCCGGCGGGCAGAGAAATCCGAACCAGCAGCCTGAGGAGAAAAGAGCACCGCAAGCGGACGACGTTGCCTTTTTCAACCAGATGCTGGATCAGCTGGGAACGAAATTTTCAGTCGATCCGACGCGAGTCTATGCGACTGGTTTGTCGGAAGGCGGTTTCATGAGCTTGCGGCTGGGATGCGCGCTGAGCGACCGGATCGCGGCAGTGGCTACGGTGGGTGCGGCCATGCCAAAGACGATGATTTGTCTGCCGTCACGGCCTGTGCCGCTGGTGATGATCGACGGGACATCAGACCCGGTGGTTCCGTATGGCGGGGGCACGGAGCATAACCTGAGCCTGGCGACTCTGTCGGTGGAGGATAGCGCAAAGACGTGGGCGAAATATGACCGCTGCGAAGAAAAGCCTGAACGTAGCAAATTGCCAGCGCACGAAAAGGGCGGCATGGAAACGAAAGTCGATACCTATAACGGCTGCCAGCAGAATGCGCAGGTGCTGCTCTACAGCGTGAAAGGCGCAGGGAACACGTGGCCGGGCGGCGAGCAGTACGAAGCGGAGAACGCGATCGGGAAGACGAGCCAGGATCTCAACGCCAATGAGGTCGTGTGGAGTTTTCTTGTCAGCAGAAAGCTCGCCGAGAAGAGCGCGAACTCACAGTAGAAAGCGATTCCTCTGATACTCGGGTTCTGGAGGTTCTTAAGTTTCGAATTGAATCGCGGAGGGATGCGAATCCCTCCGCGATTCTGTTAAGAGACGGCGTGGACACGACCTCGGAACAGCCAGCGGCTCTACAACGAGCGCAGGAAGTTCAGAAGATCCTGCTGCTGAGATGATTTGAGCGAGTTGTACTTCTTAACGACTCCATTCGCTTCTGATCCCGAACTGTTATGCGACTGAATTGCCTGGATCAGATCCGTGGTGCGGCCATCGTGGAGAAAGAACAGTCGCTGGCCGAGTCCCCACAAAGGAGCCGTGCGGAACTGGTCAGGCCCGGCAGAGCCCTGGTGGACGCCATCGGCCAATCCGCTGCCCATGTGGTGTAGAGCGAAATCGGAGTAAGGATTGTAGGTGACGTTCGACATGCCGGTGTAGATCGAGGGGCCGGTGGTGAGCGTCGGTGAATGGCAGAGTGAGCAGCCAATCGATTTGAACAGGCTCGCGCCATTCTGAGTTGAGGTTGTCGGTGGGGCTGGTGCGGGCGGTGCCGACAGGCGGCTGAAGGCTGCGAAGTTCACGATGTCGGACGACATCTCCGATGCGGTTCCTGCTGCGGAGCCGTTGTTCAGAAGGTTCGTGGCGTCCTCCGGCGAACCGTTGAAAACGCAGCCGGGTACGAGGCTCCGCTCATTAGGAAACAATTCGTTCGAGACGCCGATCTCCACGTTATAGGCCTCTCCGGAGAACATCAGCAGAGATTTGTTCTGCGCCTTCCAGCCGAAACGGGTGATCGTGCCATCGTTGCCGCTGGCGTTGAAAACCCCGCCGATCTTGAGGGCAGCGCGGGCCGAGGCGGTAGCGGCGAGATTGGCTTCGAGAGTGACATCCGGCGTGGCCTCGACCAGACCCAAACCAAACAAGGGTGTGGGAATGCGGAAGATCACGTTGTCAGAGGTGAGGGCAGTAGCAAAATCGGGTTGCGCGAGAGTGCAGCCGACCGCGTCGGAACGGCCGGCGATAGTGTATAGACCGTGCACACCGCCATCCAGAGCGCCGTTCGAATTCTTAATGAATCGGGCCTCGCGGACAGGACCGTCGCTGGTGATGAATGATGGAACCGAGTTCGCGGCGCCGTCAAGCGTAGCGAGCGCGACCTGTGGATTGGCGATGGGATTCTGCGGACTGCTCAGGCCGGGACTGCTGCCGCCCACAGCCGGTTGAGAGTGGCACTGCGCGCAACCGTTTCCGTTGAAGGTAGGGCCGAGTCCGGAGCCAGTCTCCCCCGCGATGTTGCCGGAAACGGAATCGATTTCCTGGAAGCGCTGGAGTGCCTGCGTGAAGAACATTTGTTCGTTGCTGTTCAAAGTTGAGTAGAAACTCCCAGCGGCGGCCGGTCCAGGACGCGGACCCGGGTCGTTTTGCGACGCCAGCGGCAAGCTTGCGAGGAGAACAACGGAAAGACAAGAAATAACAGGGGAAACTCCACGACACGTCATTGCTATACCTCCGTGCAAGGGATAGACACACGTCTGCCTCAAGCTGTGTCTTTTGTTCGCGAAGGCGGCGCAGGGTCGGTCTACTGTTCGCTCATACTGCGGGCCGATCGAATCATCGGTCCCGTGCCCCACCGCGAACCAAACCGCACTCTGGGAGTAGTGGGAGCCCCAATTGAGATTCCTCTGCGAACGAGGAAAGAACGGGACAACATTGGCGAGAATCTAGACCGAGATGGGTGCAGGGTCAAGGGCACACAAGTGCATCGTGCAATTTCCTGTGTTGATTCAGGCGGCGAGAAACTTTGTTCTTGTCGGTTTTTCGTAAATGGCGGTTGCGGCGAGAGCTCGAAGAGACGAGAGTCACGAGATTTCCTTACGCAGTTCCCGTCGCAGGATCTTGCCGGAGGCGGTTTTAGGTACAGCGCCGATGAAACGGACTTCGCGCGGCTGCTTGTAGTGCGTGAGACGGTCGGCGACAAAGGCGCAGAGTTCATCGCCGAGTTTGCCGCTATCAACAAATCCGTCGCGCAAGGTGATGAAGGCAACAGGAATTTCTCCGGCGGCCGCGTCGGGACGGCCGACGACGCCACACTCCTTCACGGCGGGATGCTCGAGCAGAACAGCTTCGACTTCGGCGGGCGCCACTGGAAAACCTTTGTACTTGATCATTTCCTTGCGGCGGTCAACGACGCGGTAAAAGCCTTCGCGGTCGCGAGTGACGATGTCGCCGGACCAAAACCAGCCATCGCGAAGAACGGCGGCGGTGGCTTGCGGCTCATTCCAGTAGCCCAGCATGAATTGCGGGCCGCGCATGACGAGTTCGCCGGGCTGGCCGCTGGGAGCTTCGGTGAGATCGTCGGGAGTGTCGCCGGGATCAACGTCGGTTTGCGAAAGAACGCGGCAGTCGGTTGCTGCCAGAGGATGGCCGATCGAATCCGGACGATAGAGTTCAGGTTCGAGGAACCCGACGTGGGTGACCGGGGAAGCCTCAGTCATGCCATAGCCCTGGCAAACCAGAATATTAGTGAGGGCAGTAAAGCGTCGGGGCAGCTCTGGAGCGAGCGGCGCCGCGCCGGACTTGACCCAGCGGACCTTGTGATCGCAGGGAAACTGGCCGGCTTCGGCCGCCTGGCACAAAGCGTTAATCGCCGGCGGCACAAGCGGCATGGTGGTGATGCCTTCGTCGATGAGTAGGGTGGTGAGTTGCCGCACGTTGAAACGGGGCATCAAGACTACGGTCGCCCCGAGAATCAGCATGGGGTTGAGCACAACGTTGAGACCGTAGATGTGGTAGAGCGGCAAACAGCAGAGAACGTTATCGGCGGAGTTGAAGGGCGTGCCATGCGGGCCAAGAAACTGATAGACGTTGGCCAGGAGATTGTAGTGCGACAGCATGACTCCCTTAGGAAGTCCGGTGGTGCCGCTGGAGTAGGGAAGCGCCGCGAGAGTCTGCTCTGGCGACTGATCTGGCCAGGGAAAAGCGGCGGTCACGGCAGTCAAAAGGTTCGAAAACGGTTCCGAACCGGGAGCAGGTTGGCGGGTGGTGTACAGGCGGCGCAGATTGCGTAATCCAGCGAGGTTGATGCCTTCCAAGTTGGCGCCATCAGTAATGAGCATAACGGCACCGGAGTTTTCAAGCTGGTAACGGACTTCGCGCTCGCGATAGGTAGGGTTGAGCAGGGTCGGAGTGGCTCCGGCCAGCTGGATTGCGTGAAATGAAATGCAGAACTCCCAGGAATTGGGAAGAAAGACGGCAACTACATCGCCGGGATTGACTCCGGCAGCGATCAAGCCGCCAGCCAGCGATTCGACGGCATCGGCATATTCGGAGTAAGTCAGCCGCCGGCCGCAAGAAGTATCTACGAGAGCTATCTTGTGCGAATTGCGGCGGCAGGAATCGAGGATGGCATCGTGCAAGAAAGCGTTGTGGGGATCTGCATAAAGTTGAGTGCGCAACATGCCGGGAGAGATTGTAGCGGAAGGAGCCTGTCCCCGCGAGCGAATGCTAGCTCGCCAGTTTGCGGAGAAATTCGCGTTCGTCCATGTGGTACTTGAACGCCTTGCGGCCATCGATGAAAACAACGGGGACTTCGTCGTTGAACTGGCGGCGGAGCTCGGAGTCTCCGTCAACGTCGATCTCGCACCACGTGAAACCGCCGCGACGCGAGAGCTTGATGAGGCTCTCCTTGACGACTTCACAGAGATGGCAACCCTTCCGTGAGTAGACCACCACGCTGCGCGACTCTGGCATGCGGTGAGATTCTAGCGCGTAGAAATGCCGTTTTTCCACAGGGAAAGCAGATTTTGAGTAATAAAAGCGCTTGCGTCCGCTGGTCTGCTGGCCAGACCATAGTAACCACGATCCATCCTGGGGCTCTTCCGTCTGAGTGATTTGGGTCACTGCGCGATCTAGCGGTTCTGCGCATAATCAGCATTCGCTGCAGTGTCCCCGTTGGCCAAATAGAGAGGGATACCGATGACCAAGCGACGTGGTATCTCGATTCTCTGCATCGGCGATGACCCAGTTTCTCTGAACCTGCGCTGCTCGCTCCTGAGACAGCAAGGTTGGAAGGTGATCAGCTCCGGAAGCGGGCATGAGGGAGTCTTTCGCTTTTCCCAGGAGCGTGTGGATGTGGTCGTCTTGGATCTCGACCGCGACGGCGCGGAACTGGCATTAATTGCGGCCGAGCTGAAGCGGCAGCGTTCGCAATTACCGATCATCATGCTGGTGCCCGAAGAGAAAGCTTTGGTGCAAGGAGCGACGCAACAAGCGGACGCCGTCGTAGTGAAATCCCAGGAAAGCCGGCAACTCATCGACGCGCTCAAGGCGCTGCTGCCGGATCTTACGCTTACAACCCCGCATACCTATCCTTGCGATCGGCCGTGAGGCTCGTGGCGCCCCATCACCAAGGCAAGGCGGTAGAATTCCTTCATGCAAGATCAGATGAAGCCTCTCAGTGGGAAGACTGCGTTGGTGACGGGTGCGGCGCGGCGCTTGGGCAGAGCGTCGGCGCTTGCGCTGGCACGAGCCGGCGCCGATGTGGCCATCACGTTCAGAAACTCTGCCCGTGACGCGCGGGAGACGGTCGTGGACCTCTCCGGATTCGGAGTGCGCGCGTTCGCCCTGCATTGCGACGTGACCGACGAGGCCAGCGTCCGCGCGATGATGAAAGAAGCTGGACGCGAACTGGGCCGGATCGACATCCTGGTGAACAACGCAGCGAATTATGAAACGGCCGATTTCGAAAAGCTCACGGTGCACCAGTGGGACGCGATGTTCGCTTCGAATACTCGGGGGCCGTTCTTGGTGTCGCGCGAGGCTCTGAAGTGGATGCGAAAGAGCCGCCGAGCGAAGCAATCCATCGAAGCAAAGATCATCAACATGGGATCGTTGGGCGGGCTTCGGCCCTGGGCATCGCACGCGCATTATTGCTCGTCGAAGGCGGCACTGCACATGTTGACCAAAGTGATGGCGAAGGCTCTGGCCCCGGAAATCGCGGTGAACGCAGTTGCGCCCGGAATGATCGATCTCGGAGAGAAATCAGCAGCGGCATTCATGCGGCGGATGGCCAAGCAAACACCAATGCGACGAAATGGGCGTGGAGAAGAAGTTGCTGCAGCTGTGCTGTTCTTCGCTACTGCGCCGCAGTTCATCACCGGTCAGATACTGACCGTGGACGGCGGAATCGGACTCTAGATCCTGGTCGCTAGGCCTCGGCCGAGGTCGGATCGATCACAAGCTTGACTTCGGACACGCGATTGGCGGGGAAGCCACCTTGCTTAGCGTGTTCGCGGACCATGTCTTCGTTGGGTGCGATGTAAACGCAGTAAATCGTGTTCTGCGTGACGTAGCTATGCAGCCACTGAATCTTCGGACCCAGGTCGTTCAGGACACCGCATGATTTCTGTGAGATGGCGATGACCTGTTCTGGCGTTACGTCGCCCACGTTAGGAATGTCGCGCTCAATGACGTATTTCGGCATGGGGTTGCTCTCCGTGTGTGGCGGGAGTATTTCGCCTGGCAGCCCAGTAAACTTAGGGAAGGATTCTAGGCGAAGCCACAGAAAATAGCCATCGCCGAACGGGCGCGGTATATTGGGAGTGAATGAAGAAATCGAAAGCCAGAGCTTTGCGAATTGCGGATCCGTCGGCCGCCCGCGGATTTTTCAACACGGCGTCTTCCCCTACTCCTCTGATTCCGCGGGTCGCAATTGCAATTATGGCCGCAGGCAAGGGCACGAGACTCAAATCGCAATTACCTAAAGTGTTACATGAAGTCGGCGGAAAGCCGCTGTTGGAGCACGTGATCCGTGCAGCCCTGCGAATTGTTCCCGCGAAAGATGTCTATGCCATTATCGGACACGAGGCCGAGCGGGTTCGAGCTGCGATGCAACAGACGGGCGTGAATTTCGTATTGCAGCACGAGCAGCGAGGAACTGGACATGCGCTCATGGTCGCGCGGGAAGCACTGGCGAAGTACGACCACGTCATTGTGCTCTCAGGCGATGCCCCGATGATTACTCCGGAGACAATCGGGCATCTGCGGAATTTTCATCTGGAAGAGCAGGCGGCGATGACGCTGCTGAGTGCGGAGTTAGAGAATCCAACAGGCTATGGACGCGTGTTGCGGAAGAGTCCGCGAAGCCCCGAGGTGCAGGGGATCGTCGAAGAG
>Ga0335078_10000733_pt1 | contig 50062 bp, 47 predicted proteins | sample Lox_Sample_32_FD_206711 | JGI IMG/M metagenome (GOLD analysis project Ga0335078, IMG submission 206711) | Soil microbial communities from Loxahatchee National Wildlife Refuge, Florida, United States - Lox_Sample_3.2 | ecosystem: Environmental > Terrestrial > Soil > Wetlands | place: USA... | reverse complement strand
CGCGATCAAGTTCTGGCACGTCTGCTACGGCAGCGTGGACGGCCAGCGGGACATCTTCGACAACCACGCCGCGTCGATGATGCCGCTGTTCAAGGAGTCCCCGGCCGACGTGATCCATCTGGAGTTCACCAACAAGGGCTTCGACGAGCTGGCGGCATTCCGTGACTTCCCGACCGACAAGGTGCTCGGCGTCGGCGTGGTGGACGCGAAGAACCTTCAGGTGGAGACCGTCGAGCAGATCGAGGAGCGGATCCGGCGCGGGCTCGAGGTGGTCCCGGCGGAGCGGCTGCTGGCCGCGCCCGACTGCGGGCTCGGCTACTTCAGCCGGACAACGGCCTACGCCAAGCTGCGCAACATGGGCCAGGCCGCCGCGAACGTGCGCGCCTCGCTCTGACTGATTCGTGCGGGCCCGGCGCCGCCGGGGCGCCGGGGCGCTGGGCCCGCACGCCGGACTCGGCCGGGGAGGCTGGACATGACCGCAGACGCACAGCAAGAGGCGCTGGGCCTGCAGCTAGGCGTTGGGGATCACATCTGCGGCTTCTACCGCAAGCCGTCGGAGCGCGACGACATCCTGATCCCGTTCCTGGTCGAAGGGCTCAGGGCGGGCGACAAGTGCACCTGCGTGGTGGACAGCTGCACCCCGGACGACGTGCTGGCCAGCATGTCCGAGCACCTCGAGGTTGACCCGTACGTGTCGGTCCGCCAGCTGGAGGTGCTCGACTCCTACGGCACCTACCTGGCCGACGGCGGTTTCCTGCCCGAGCGCATGCTGCGGTTCTGGGAGACCAAGGCCCGGCAGGGCCCGCTGCCCGAGGGCACCGGGCTGGCCCGCAACATCGGCGACATGAGCTGGGCGCACCGCAGCGCGGACGCGGTGGCCGAGCTGATCGGCTACGAGTCCGAGCTGAACCGCATCATGTCCAGCTTCCCTCAGGTCAACCTGTGCCTCTACGACCTGACGCGGTGCTCCGGGGACCTGATCATGGACGTGCTGAAGACACATCCCAAGGCGCTGCTCGGCGGCATGGTCATCGACAACCCGTACTACCTGGAGCCCGACGAGTTCCTGGCCACCCGGCCAGGCTGACCCCACGTGCCACCGGGCTGAGCCCGGGGGGCGGCCCGGCCGGGTCCCAGCGCCGGCCTGGCCGCGTCAGCGGCCGTAGGCGTGCCAGTGGCCGGCGAACAGCGCTTCCTCGCTGATCGCCTTGGCCGCGATCGGCCGGGACACCCAGGTCAGGTTGATGAAGTGCCGGGCGTTCACGTTCTCGGTGGTGATGTTGCCGCCCCACGTGCCGCAGCTCAGGCTCAGCGTGTACGGCAGGCCGTTGCGCGGGCTGCCCGCGCCCTCGTTCAGGTTCTGGTTGACGAGCACCCGCGCGGTGCGGGTGGTCATCGCCAGCCGGTCGACGTTCTCGTCCGAGCTGGTGTGGATGCCGCAGGTGTGGCCGAGGCCCTGGTAGGCGGTGATCGCGTTGACGACGTCCGCGGCCGCGGTGATGTCGCCCCGGTACTTGTACAGCGCCAGCACCACCGACAGCTTCTCCCCGCTGAACGGATGGCCGGGCCCGGCGCCGTCCTCCTCGACCAGGAGCATCGGGCAGTCTTCGGCGACGGCGAACCCGGCCAGCCCGGCGATGTGCGCCGCGGACTTGGCGACCACCTTGATCGACGGAACCGGGCCGCCGTCCGGCCACATCACCGCGCGCAGCGCGCCGCGCTGCGGCTGGTCACACAGGTGCGCGCCGCCGCCAGTCAGCCGCTGGACCAGCTCGTCGTAGACGTCCGCGTGCACGACCACCGCGTTGTCAGCCAGGCAGCTGGTGGCGTAGTCGAACGTCTTCGCGGCCATGATGGCGGTGGCCGCGTCGGCCAGGTCGGCGGTCTCGTCCACCACGTGCACCGAGTTGCCGACGCCTACCCCGTAGGCCGGGGTGCCCGAGCTGTACGCGGCGCGGACCATGCCCGCACCGCCGGTGGCCACCACCAGGTCAGCCTGGCGCATCAGTTCCTGGGTCTTGGGCAGCGACGGCGCGGGCAGCGACTGCACCAGGTCCGCGGGCGCGCCGACCTGCTGGCAGGCGGCCCGCATGTAGCCGACCACCGCCTCGGTAGCGCGCTGGGTGCGCGGGTGCGGGGCACAGATGATCGCGTTGCGGCCCTTGAGCGCGAACAGCGTCTTGACCGGCGGGGTCGCGTCCGGGCCGGTGGTCGGGATGAGCGCGGCGACCACGCCGACCGGCTTGGCGATCTTGATCAGCCCGGCCTGCGGGTCCTCCTCGACGACACCGACCGTGCGCATCCCGGTCATGTCGGCCAGCACGCCGACCACCCGCTTGTTGATCTTGGCGACCTTGTCGGCGTAGTTGCCGAACCCGCCTTCGTCCACCGCCTGCCGGGCCAGCGCCTCGGCGTGGTCCTTGCGCACCACAGCCCAGGCCACGGCGGTGACCAGCTCGTCCACCTGCTCCTGGGAGTAGCCCTCGATGGCCCGGGCGGCGGCGCGGGCCCGCGCCGTGACCGCGGTGACCTCGTCCGCCGTGGCGGCGTCCGGCTGCTGCTTACCCTCACTCATGCCGCTAGCGTGACCGTTCCCGGCGCCGATTCCACTGATCTGACGGGTCGAGCCTGGGCCGCTTCTTCGTCCCGGCAAGACCTGACCGCCGCCCGGGAGCTGCCCGCATGCTCGGTGATGAGCGGGCGTCGAGGCGATGGGAGCAGGCGTGGGTCGGCTCGTGGTGATCGGCGGCGGTGCGGCCGGGATGTCCGCTGCGTCCGCCGCCCGCCGGCAGGCGCCCCGCCTCGACGTGGTGGTCTGCGAGGCGGGCGGGTTCGCCGCGTACGGCATGTGCGGGATCCCGTACTTCCTCGGCGGCATCGTCGCCGAGCCCGAGGACCTGCTTGCCTACCCGCCGAGCGAGTTCCGCGACCGGCGCGGCATCGACCTGCGGCTGCACACCCGGGTCAGCGCGATCGACCCAGCCGCGCGCCGGGTGCAGATTCTCGGCGAGGGCGGCAGCGGCCCGCTCAGCTATGACGCGCTGGTCGTGGCCAGCGGGGCCGGGCCGGTCCGCCCGCCGGTTCCGGGCCTGGACGGCCCGCGGGTGTTCACGATCCGGTCGCTGGATGAGGCGGTCGGGCTGCGCAAGCTGCTGGACGGCGGCGCGGTCCGGCGGGCCATCGTGGTGGGCGCCGGCTACGTCGGCCTGGAGGCGGCCGAGGCGCTGGTCGAGGCGGGCGCCGAGGTCGACATCGTGGAGGCGCTGCCCCGGGTCCTCGGCAACGTGGACGAGCCGATCGCCGCGGTGGTCCAGGCCGAGCTGGAGCGGCACACCCGGGTCCGGCTGGGCGCCCGGCTGGACGTGGTGCGGGACGGCGGCGGCGGGCTGACCGCGGTGGTCGGCGGCGAGGAGATCGGCACCGATCTGCTCGTGGTCGCGACCGGCGTGCACCCCACCAGTGAACTGCTGATCCAGGCGGGTGCGGAGCACCTGCCGGACGGCTCGGTGCTGGTCGACGCGCAGCAGCGCACCTCGCTGCCCGATGTGTTCGCGGCGGGTGACTGCGTGGCCCTGGAGCACCTGGTGCTCGGCCGGCCGGCCTGGATACCGCTCGGGCCGGCCGCCAACAAGACCGGCCGGGTGGCGGGCACGGTGGCGGCGGGCGGCTGCGCGTCGTTCGGCGGGATCGTGGGCACGGCCGCGGTCAAGGTGTTCGGCCTGGAGGTGGCGCGCACCGGGCTGACCGCGGCCGAGGCGCAGGCGGCCGGGCTGGACGCGCAGGCCACCGACGTGGTGTCCAGGTCCCGGGCCAAGTACTACCCCGGCAGCCAGCCGCTGCACGTCCGGCTGGTGCACGCACCGGACGGGCGGCTGCTGGGCGGCCAGCTGGCGGGCCGGGAGGGCGCGGCCAAGCGCGTCGACGTGCTGGCCACCGCGCTGCACGCCGGGCTGGGCGTGGCCGACATCGCCGGTCTCGACCTGAGCTACGCCCCGCCCTTCGCGCCCGTCTACGACCCGGTGCTGGCCGCGGCGATCAAGGCCACCGGCCAGTCTTCCGGCGGCCGGGCCAGCCAGTCCCCGAGCTCAGTCGGAGGATCACCATGAGCCTGCAGCCGCCGCGGGACAAGCGGGCCAGCCTGGCCGACGTGATCACCCTGGTCAGCGACGACGCGACGGTCGCGCTCGGCGGCGGCCTGTCGGCCCGGCTGCCGATGGCCATGGTGCGCGAGCTGGTCCGGCAGGGCCGGCGCGGCCTGCACCTGATCGGGTCGGCGCACAGCATCGACGTCGATCTGCTGGTCGCGGTCGGCGCGGTCCGCCGGTGCGAGGAAAGCTACGTCGGCTTTGAGCAGGATCTCGGCCTGGCCCCGGCCTACCGGCGGGCGGCCGAGGAAGGCACCATCGAGGTCGCGGAGAGCTGCTGCGCCACGGTCTTGGCCCAGCTCCGGGCCGCGGAGATGGGTCTGCCGTTCCTGCCGGTCCGCGGCGTGCGGGGCTCGGACATCCGCCGGCTGCACCCCGAATACGCGGAGATCACCTGCCCGTTCACCGGGGAGCGGCTGGTCGCGGTGCCCGCGCTGCGCCCGGCGGTGGCCCTGCTGCACGCGCCCGCCGGGGACCGGTACGGCAACCTGCACCTGGAGCAGCCGTACGTGCTGGACGAGCGGTTCGCGGCCGCGTCCGAGCTGGTGCTCGCGACCGTCGACGAGCTGGTGTCCACCGAAGAAGTGGTGGCCCGGGGCGTGACCATCCCGGGGCACCTGGTGGCCGCGGTGGCCGAGGCGCCGTTCGGCGCGCACCCGACCTCGTGCTACCCGCGGTACGCCTACGACCGCGATCACCTGCGGGAGTACGTGTCCGCGGCCCAGTCAGGCCCGGACGGCCTGGAGAAGTACCTGGCCACCTACGTCAGCGGCAGCGAGCAGAGCTATCAGGCGGCGGTCGGCGCGGACCGGATGGCCGCGCTGACCACCTGGTCGGACTCCACCGCCGGGTGGCAGGAGCTGTTCCGATGAGCTGGACGATCGATGAATGGTTCGTGGTCGCGCTGGCCCGCACGATCCGGCCGCGGGAGACCGTGTTCCACGGCTTTGGCAGCCCGTGCGCGCAGGTCGCCATGCACGTTGCCCGGCGGACCCACGCCCCGGAGATGCTGCTGGTCGAGGGCGCGATGTACGCGGTCAACCCGGATCCCCCGTTCATCCCGCCGACCAGCAACGACGCCAGCCTCAGCCGGGGCGCGGCGTACAGCATGCGGTTCGAGGAGTTCTTCGACGCGGCGGTCCGCGGTGACGTGGACCGGATGTTCCTGTCCGGTGGGCAGATCGACGGGTTCGGCAACACCAACGTGACCGCGATCGGCCCGGCCGGGCGGCCCAAGGTGAAGCTGGGCGGGGGCGGCGGCGGCTGCAACCTGTCCGCCACCATCGGCCACCTCACGGTGTGGACGACCCGGCACCGGTCCGGCCGGACGCTGGTCGGGGCGTGCGACTTCATCACCGACCTGGGGCACCGCACGCCGCAGGGCAGCCGGGCCGAGCTGGGCTACACCGGCGGCGGGCCGCAGTGGCTGGTCACCGAGCTGGGCGTGTTCGACTTCCCGGCCGACCGGGCCCGGCTGGTGCAGATCTTCCCCGATGTCAGCGTGGCCGAGGTCCGGGCGGTCACCGGGTTCCCGCTGCAGGTGGCGGGGGACCTGCGGGTGATCTCCCCGCCGTCCAGCGCAGAGCTGGCCGCCGTCCGGTCGGTGGACCCGCTCGGCGTGCGCCGGTCCGAGTTCTCCGCGGGTGAGCTGGCGCGGACGTTCGAGCCCGGCCATGGGCAGGACTGCGCATGCTAGCCGGCCAGGCCCCGGAGCCGGGCGGGCCGCCGTCCGGCGGCCCCGACCCGGGCCTGGCCGCGGTGTTCGAGCCGCGCCGGGTCGCGCTGGTCGGGGCGTCGGACCGGCCCGGCTCGGTGGGCCGGCTGCTGTGGAACAACCTGGCTGACTTCCCCGGTGAGGTGGTGCCGGTCGGCCCGGCCGCCACCGTCGGCGGCCACCCCGCCTACCCGGACCTGCGCGCGGTGCCCGGCCCGGTGGACCTGGCGGTGATCGCCACGCCAGCCGCCACCGTCCCGGGGATCATCCGGGCCGCCGCGGACAGCGGGGTGCGGGCCGCGGTCGTGCTCAGCGCGGGCTTCGCGGAGACCGGCGAGCACGGCGCGCAGCTGCAGCGCGAGGCGCTGGCCGCGGCCCGGGCCGGCGGGGTGCGGCTGGTCGGGCCCAACTGCTTCGGCGTGCAGAACGCCGACCTCCCGCTCAACGCCTCGATCGCGGCCGGCACCCCGCGGCGCGGCGCCGGCGTCGCGGTCGTCACCCAGTCCGGGTCATACGGGATGGCGGTGCATGCGCTCGGCCAGGACGAGGGACTGCGGGTCGGCAAGGTGTTCGCGGCCGGCAACAAGGCCGACATCACCGACGGGGAGCTGCTCGGCTATCTGCGCCACGACCCGGGCACCCAGGTGATCTGCCTGCTGCTGGAGTCGATCACCGACGCGCGCCGGTTCTTCACCGAGGCGTGCCAGACCACCCCGGGCAAGCCGGTCATCGCGGTCATCGGCGGGCGCACCGGCGCCGGGCAGCGGGCCGCGGTGTCCCACACGGCCGCGCTGGCCACCGACGACGCGGTCCGCGACGCGGCGCTGCGCCAGGCTGGCGTGGTCCGGGTGCGCACCGGCCTGCAGGCGCTGGACGCGGCCCGGGCGCTGTCCGGCCAGCCGGTCCCCCGCGGCTCGCGGGTCGCGGTGGTGACCAACTCCGGCGGGACCGGGGTGGAACTCACGGACCTGCTGGCGGATGAGGGCCTGGCCGTGCCCGAGCTGAGCGCGCCGCTGCAGGCCCGGCTGCGGGAGCTGCTGCCGGATTACGGCAGCGCCCGCAACCCGGTGGACATGACACCCGCGTGGCAGCTGTTCACCACCGTGTACCCGGCCGCGACCGAGCTGCTGGCCCGGTCCGGCGAGGTCGACGTGGTCGTGCCGGTGCTGCTGCAGCGGTCGGCCTCGGCGGACGTAGCTACGGCGCTGCGGGATGCAGTACAGCGGCTGCGTTCAGACGGCGTGCCAGTGCCCGTGTACGTCTGCTGGGTGGCACCGCGGGACGCCGACCAGCACGGGGACGTCCTGCGGCACGCGGGCATTCCCTGTTTCGCCTGGCCGGAGCGGACAGCCCGGGCGGCGGGGGTGGCGGTGCGGTGCGGCCGCGGCATGACTAGCCGGCCCGGCGCCGCGGCGCCGGGGATTTCACGCGCACCTGAACGGTTTGCGCGAATCCCCGGAACGCCGCGGCGCGCGGTCGTGCGGGCTTTGGCGAACACGACCACGGACGGGCTGCTGGATTCCCGCGCCGCGCAGGTCTTGCTGGCTGATGCCGGGATTCCGGTCATTCATACTGTGCGCTGTTACAGCGCGGACACGGCCGCAGCAGCCGCGGAGCGGCTGGGGTATCCGGCGGTTGTCAAAGTCGATCATCCCGAGCTGACGCACAAGAGTGACGCGGGTGGAGTGCGCCTGAACCTCACGTCATCCGCTGATGTGGTCGCGGCGGCCGTTGAGATGTTCTCGCTCGCGCACGGGGCGGCGGTGCTGGTCCAGCACCAGCACGAGGGCATCGAGCTGGTGGTGGGCGGGGTGCGGGACCCGGAGTTCGGGCCGGTGGTGCTGGCCGGGATCGGTGGCGTCCTGGTCGAGGCCCGGCGTGACGTCCAGCTCGGGATCGCGCCGGTCGATAACGGCCAGGCGCTGGCGATGCTGCGCTCGCTGCACGGCGCTGCCATCTTCGACGGGGGGCGGGGTATCCCGGCAGTGGACCTGGAGGCGGTGGCGGATGTGGTGGTGCAGGTCGGGGAGCTGATCGCGGACCACCCGGACCTGGCCGAGCTGGACCTGAACCCGGTGCTGGCCGACGAGACCGGTTGCGTGGCGGTCGACTGGCGGATCCGGGCCGGCTGAAAACTGCCACGGGGTGGGCAGCCGCGCGCCAAGTTCGGTCCCCCGGTGCGGAAGAAAGCCGCAGGCCAAGCGGCCTACGCTCGGCGGACGCGCAGTCACCTCGCGACCGGGAAGGACCAACGACGATGCTCATCCACGGTCAGGACATGCTGCTGCCCACGACGATGGTCGGCAACTATCCCAACCCACGCTGGTACGACGGGCACGGGTTCGCCACCCTGCCCAAAGGTGAGTTCATCCACGACTCGATCAGCAAGGAAGCATTCGAGGACGTGGTCGGCGCGATCGTGCACGACCAGGAGGCCGCGGGCTTCGACGTGATCTCGGACGGGAAGGTCTACGGCGGCGACTCCCCGTACGGCACGATCCTGTACTACTACCTGGAACGCGTGTCCGGCTACCGGCTGTCCGGCCCGCCGATCGGCCTGCCCATCTACTCCACGCTGTACTCCCCCACCTGCGTGGGTGAGGTCCGCCGCGAAGTCCCGTTCCACCTGGTCAATCTGCGCGCGGTGCGGAAGGCGACCAAGAAGCCGGTCAAGGTGTCCTACACCGGCCTGGGCGTGATCGCCGCGGCCACCACCAACCTGCACTACAAGGACACCAGGGAAGTAGCCATGGCGCTGGCCAAGGCGTTCAACGAGGACTTCAGGGAACTCGCGGACAACGGCTGCGACATCATCCAGCTGGACGAGTTCGTCTGGCCCTACGGCATGGGCGACTGGGAGATCGACGCGCTGAACGCCGCGGTCGAGGGCGTGGACTGCGACTTCTGGGTGCACACCTGCTGGGGCAACTACTCCGGCACGCCCGCCTACTTCCCGGACGAGACCAAGACCGAGTTCGGCGCGTTCGTGCTGGACAAGCGGGCCTCGGACGCCCCGGCGCCGGAGCGGGCGTACGCGATCTTCCCGCACGTGCTGAACGCCAACATCACCGCGCTGAACTACGAGGTCGGCCGGACCGGGCCGGATGACCTCAAGCCGCTGACGGACAACAACTGGACCAAGCCGTTCGTGGCCGGCGTCATCGACGTGAAGTCCACCGTCACCGAGAGCGCGGACGAGGTGGCCGACCGGATCAGGCAGGTGCTGGAGTACGTGCCCGCCGAGCGGCTCGGGCTGTCCACCGACTGCGGGCTGATCAACCTGCCCCGGATGATCGCCGCGGGCAAGCTCCGGGCGCTGGCCGACGGCGCCGCGATCGTGCGGGCCGAGATCCAGGGCTGACGGAGGGCTGGCGCTCCGGGTCCCCGGTGGGCTACCGCGGGCTACCGCGGGCTACCGCGGGCTCACGGGACCCGGGGGGCCAACGAAGCGGCGGAACCTCACCCTGCCAGGACAGCGAATCTGGCTGGCCGGCGTGCCTATGGTGCAGCCACACCGTAGAGCCGGAGGCGCACCGTGCCGGAGTGTCCCACGTTCCTCAACCTCCCCGCCCGGTCGGCCAAGCCACGGCGGAACGGGATCACCCACGTCCTGGACAGCGGGCTGACCCCCGCCGGGACCAGGGACTTCCTCGGGCAGGCCGGGCACCTGGTGGACATCGTCAAGGTCGGCTGGGGCATCGGGTACGTGGACCCGTGCATCGGCGCCCGGGTGCGCGCGTGCGCGGCGCATGGCTGCCCGGTCTCGCTGGGCGGCACCCTGCTCGAGGTGGCCGCGCGCCAGGACCGGGTGGCCGAGCTGCGCGACTGGGCGCTCAGCATCGGCGTCACCCACCTGGAGGTGTCCAACGGGCTGCGCGGCCTGCCGGACCACCGCAAGCATGCCCTGGTCCGCGAGCTGGCCGAGGACTTTGTGGTGCTCGCCGAGACCGGCGCGAAAGAGGGCAACCACCCGCCGACCCCGGCCGACTGGGCCGAGGAAATGGCCCGCGACCTGGACGCCGGCGCGACCTGGGTGATCGCCGAGGGCCGGGAGAGCGGCACCGTCGGGCTGTACCACGCCGACCAGGGCGTCCGGGAGGACCTGGTCAAGGCCATCCTGGCCGGGATCCCGCCGGAGAAAGTGATCTTCGAGGCGCCAGACAAGAACCAGCAGGCCTGGTTCATCCAGCAGATCGGCGCGGACGTCAACCTGGGCAACATCGCGCCCGCCAGCGTGCTGTCCCTGGAAACGCTGCGGCTCGGGCTGCGCGCGGACACCGCCCCATCCGGCGCGCTGATGTGAGGCGGCCGCTGTCATGATCGCCGCCCCGGCGCCGAACACCATCACCCGGCCCTACCGCGGGCTGTCCGTGCAGGACGTGGACGTGCCGCTGACCCCGGCCGCGATCGCCCGCCTGCTGAGGGGCCGGGAGATCTACCGGCGGACCGGCTACCTGGTGCTGCGCAACGGCCGCCGCACCGCGCTGGTCGCGGTCCGGCCGGCCGACCCTGGCCCGCTGTTCTCCCCCGTGGCCGAGCTGCAGGTGCTGTCCGGCCCGGGCACGACCGTGTGGATCACCGACCCGGCCACCGACGTGGGCAACGCGACCGCGCTGGCCACCGCGGCGCTGAAACACCACCGGGCGGACGCGCTCGCCTACGTGGTGCAGGGCCGGTTCGAGCACGTGAACTTCATCTGGCGGCCCGCGCCGGTGGCCGTCCGGGTCACCGAGGTCATCCCGCCCCACCCGGCCAAGCTGCTGGCCATGGCCGAGCAGGTGGTCGGCTTCGACGAGGACCTGCCCCCGGTGGACCTCGCGCTGGACGCGGTGGACGTGGGCGACCTGGCCGCCGACCACCCGGCCGCGCACTACCTGCTGCCCTGCCGGGGCAGCGGCGCCCTGGCCGGCCAGCACGTCAGCTTCCTGGACTGCCACCCGCCCTACCGCCCGGACTGGCTGCTCATCGGCTGCGAGCGGTCCCGCCAGTTCCATGAGTATTTTTACCGAACGGAACCTCGCCAGGTTGATCTCTGCCCGCGCGCCCGTGCCGCCGGGGCGGGTGATGGGCTCGTGCTGACCAAGTGCTGCCTGCTGGAGCGGGGCATCGAGGTCACCGGGCGCACCGCGGTGGTGCCGTGGGGCGCGAACCTGGACGAGGTCCGGGGCGCGCTGCGGGCGCTGTGCGGTCTGCCGCCCGTGCCGCCGGTGCCGGGGGACGCGCCATGACCAGCGCCCACCCGGCCGACTCGGTCATCTACGGCCACCTGTGGACCACCCCCGAGGCGTCCGCGCTGTTCTGTGACGAGGGCCGGACCCAGGCGTGGCTGCACATCCTGGGCGCGCTGGCCCAGGCCCAGGCGGACGTGGGCCTGATCCCCCCGGAAGCCGCGGCGGCCATCCGGGGCAGCGCCGACGTGTCCCTCCTCGACCTGGCCGCGGTGGCCGAGCAGACCCGGGCGACCGGGCACTCCACGATGGGGCTGATCCGGGCGCTGCGCGACGTGCTGCCGCCCGAGGCGCGCGAGTGGGTGTACTACGGCGCCACCGTGCAGGACCTGTCCGACACCTGGTTCGCGCTGGTTTTCCGGTCCCTGGGCGACATCGCCGAACGCGACGTGACCCGGATGCGGGACCGCGCGCTGGCGCTGGCCGCCGAGCACCGGGACACCCCGATGTGCGGCCGCACGCACGGGCAGCCCGGGCTGCCGATCACGTTCGGGTTCAAGGCCGCGGTGTGGGCGGCCGAGCTGGACCGGCACCTGGCCCGGCTGCGCCAGGGCCGGGCTCGCTGGGAAGTGGCCCAGCTGGGCGGGGCGCTGGGCAGCATGGAGTTCTGGGGCGACGCGGCGCCGGACCTGCTGGCCGCGTTCGCCGGGCAGCTCGGGCTGGGCGTGCCGGCCATCCCGTGGCTCACCGCGCGGGACGGGGTGGCCGAGTTCATCTGGCTGCTGGCCGCGATCAGCGCCAGCGCCGGGAAGATCGGCAACGAGGTGTACCAGCTGCAGCGGCCGGAGATCGGCGAGCTGCGCGAGACGCTGCCCCCGGGCACGGTCGGCTCGATCACCATGCCGCACAAGCGCAACCCGGAGATCTCCGAGCACCTGGTCACGCTGTCCCGGGTGGTCGCGGCGCAGGCCGGGCTGGCCCTGGGCGGGATGGTGAGCGAGCACGAGCGGGACGGCCGGGCCTGGAAGACCGAGTGGCTGGTGCTGCCGGAAGCCGGGATGGCCTTCGCGGCCTGCGCGGCGGCGGCCGCCGCGATGCTGGACGGGCTGCGCGCCGACCCGGACCGGATGCGCCGCAACATCGACAGCCACCGCGGCTACCTGCTGTCCGAGCCGGTGATGCGGGCGCTGGCCGACCGGATCGGCAAGCACTCCGCGCACGACAGCGTCTACACCGCGGCGATGCGGGGCATCGACTCCGGCCAGGACTTCCGCGCCGCGCTGCGCGCCGACCCGCGGCTGGACGCGATCACCGACGCCGAGCTGGACCGGCTGCTGGACGTGCAGGCCGCGCTCGGCTCGTGCGGGCTGTTCGTGGACCGGGTCCTGACGGCGCCGCACGGAGCAGCCGGGTGACGCAGCGGACCGACCGGCCCCGGGTCGACCTGGTCGTCGGGCCGACCCCGCTGCACCGCGCGCCACGGCTGTCCGCCGGGCTGGGCGTGCCCGTGCTGCTGAAACGCGACGACCTGACCGGGCTGGGCCTGGGCGGTAACAAGGTCCGTGGCCTGGAGTACCTGATCGCCGATGCGCTGGCCCAGGGCTGCGACAGCCTGGTCACCGGGGCCGGGCCGCAGTCCAACTGGACCATGCTGGCCGCGCTGTGCTGCCTGCGCTACGGCATCGAGCCGCATGTGGTGTGCTACGGCAGCGCCCCGGACCAGGCGGCCACGGCCGAGGGGAACCTGCGGCTGCACCGCTGGCTCGGCGTGGACGTGCGGTTCACCGGTGACCCGGACCGCGCCTCGGTGGACGCGGGCATCGAGGCCGTCACCGCGGAACTGGCGGCCGCGGGCCGGCAGCCGTACCCGGTGCCACGCGGCGGCGCGACCCCGCTGGGCGCGCTCGGCTACGTGCGGGCCAGCGTGGAGCTGGCTGATCAGCTGGCCGGGCTGGGTGCGGAACCGGCCGCCGTGTGGCTGGCCACCGGCGCGGGCGGCACCCAGGCCGGGCTGCTGGCTGGCGCGGCGCTGACCGGGGCCGGCTACCAGGTCCGCGGGGTGACCGTGAGCCGGCCGCCCGCGGAATGCCGGGACCGGGTGCGTGAGCTGGCCAGCGGGGCGGCCGCGCTCAGCGGGGCCGCCGCCCCGGTGGCTGAGCCCACGGTGCTCGGCGGCTGGATCGGGCCGGGATACGGCGCCCCTTCGCAGGCCGGGCAGGCGGCGGCGCGGCTGGCGGCCGCGGCCGAGGGCGTGTTCCTGGACCCGGTGTTCGGGGCCAAGGCGATGGCCGCGCTGATCAGCGAGTGCCGGGCCGGCCGGGTCCGCGGCACCCAGGTGTTCCTGGTGACCGGGGGCGCGCCCACGCTGTTCACCGGGCCGGCCGGGCAGCCGGATGACTGAGCCGCCGCCCGAGGGCTACCTGGGTACCAGCGCGCGGATCACCAGCGGGCCCGCGCCCGAACTGGTGGCGGCCGGTTACGCGCTGGAGATCGCCGACGCCCCGCTGCTGCATCGCGGGCTGACCGTAGCCGACCTGGCCCACCTGGCCGAGCTGGTGGACTGCGGGGTGCTGCGCCCGGCGGAGGCCGCCCCGCTGTGCGGGGTGCTGCTCGGCCTGCTCGACTCGGCCGCCGCTGATTTCCCCTACGACCCGGTGTACGGCGACGCATACAACAGCCGGGAACGGGAGCTGGAGCGCACCCTCGGGCCGGCCGCCGGGCGGCTGCATCTGGGCCGCACCCGCCGGGAAGCCGGGCGGATCGCGTTCCGGCTGGCCCTGCGGGACAAGCTGCTGGCCCTGCACGCCGACGTGGCCCGCTTCGCCGCCGCGGCCGCCGATCAGGCGGCGGCGCACGCGGCCACGCTGTGGGCCGACACGACCTACCTGCAGCCCGCGCAGCCGTCCACGTTCGGGCACTACCTGGGCAGCTTCGCCGAGCAGGCCCTGCGGCACCTGGACCGGATCGAGACCGCCTACCGCCGGGTGGACGTGTCACCGGCGGGCGCGGGCGGGGCCGGCGGCAGCCGGCTGCCGCTGGACCGCGACCGGCTGGCCGCCCGGCTCGGCTTCGCCGCGGCCGGCCCGCACACCCGCGACGCGATGTGGTCGGCCGACGGGCTGACCGACGCGGTCGCGGCGGCCGCCCAGGCCACGGCCACGGTCAGCCAGCTCGCGAGCGACCTGGAGATCTTCGCCAGCCCGGCATTCGGCTACCTGGCCCTGCCCGCGTCGCTGTGCCGGGCCAGCGTGCTGATGCCGCAGAAGCGCAACCCGTACGCGCTGCCCGTGCTGCGCGGCGGCGCGGGCACGCTGCTCGGCCGGCTGACCGGGCTGCTGGCCACCGGGCTGACCCCGTCCGCGCGCACCGACAACTGGCTGTACGCGTACGGCGAGGTGGCCGGCGCGCTCGACCTGGCCAGCCAGCTGATCGCGCTGGGCGCGGCCGTGGTCGGCGGGCTGACGGTCAACGCCGACGTGCTGGCCGGGCAGGCGGCCCACCACTTCACCGGCGCCGCGGACCTGGCCGAGGAGCTGACCCAGCGGTTCCGGCTCGACTACCGGACGGCCTATCGGGTGGTCGGCCGGGCGGTCGCGGCCACCCTGGACCGCGGGGCGGCCGAGCTGACCGGCCCGGCCGTGACCGCCGCGGCCGAGGAGATCACCGGCACCACGCTGCCGGTCAGCGCGGACCTGCTGGCGGCGGTCATGCAGGCCGGCCCGGCCGTGGCCGCCCGCGATCAGCTGGGCGGCGCGAGCCCGCGCCGGGTCCGGGAGCACGCGGAGCGGACGGCGCGCCGGGTGGCCGCGGCGCGGCAGTGGAACGCCGACTGCCGGTCACGGAACGCAGCCGCCGAGTCCCGCCTGCTGGCCGTGGCCCGCGAGATCGCCGCTACCGAGCGGTGAACCGGGCGGCTGATTCCCCGCGCAGCTGGCCCGCGGGCAGCTGCCGGCCGCACAGCACCAGCGCCAGGTTCTGCGCCTGCCCGGACACCGGCGGGCCGTCGCCGCAGCACCAGTCCAGGTCGTCGGCCACCAGCCGAACCCCGGCCAGATCGGTGCCGAAGTACCCGGGCGCGCCGGGGCGGGTCATCGTGTCCAGCACGGTCCGCACGCTGTCCGCGGGCACCCGCCGGCCGGTGCCGAGCGGCACGGTGATGTCCAGCCCGTGGATCACGTCGTGGGTCAGCGCGCCGGTCAGCCCGCCACCCGGCGGCTCCCAGCGGAAGGTCTCGTGCTCCCGCAGCACCCGGACCAGCTCGGCCGGCGCCAGCTCCCGCGCGTCCCGGCGGGCGGCGCGGTCAGCCATCTCGTTGAAGTCACCCTGGGCCTCGGCCATCTCCTGGCCGAACCGCTCCGCCGAATAGCGGAACGGCATCGTCAGGTGCGCCACGACTTCGCGTACCCGCCAGCCCGCGCACAGCGAGGGCGTGTCCCACGCTACCGGGCCCAGCCCGGCCAGCGTGGCGGCCAGGTCGCGGCGCTCGGCCGCGATCGCGGTCATCAGGTCGGTGTCGCTCATCAGCTGCGTGCTCATCGGGCGCCCTTCCCGGACAGGCTGCTCAGGTAGCCGGCGAAACGGTCCAGCGAGGTGCGGAAGCCGGCCTGGACCTGCGGGGTGCGGAACCCCTCGGGCACGCTGGTCTGCCGGATGCGCACCTCGGTACGGTCGTCGCCCAGCGCGGTGAACATCACGGTCACCGTCATCCCGCTGTGCGACTCGGTCCACACCAGCCGCTCCGGCTCCACCACCTCGACATAGACGGCCCGGGTCGGGTACTGGCTGCCGTCGGCGTCGTTGACCATGACGGTCTCGAATACGCCGCCCGGCCGCGGGTCAACCTTGATCTGCCCGACCGGCGCGCTGGTGCCGGCCGGTCCCCAGAAGTGGGTCAGGTGCTCCGGCTCGATCATGCAGCGGAACACCAGTTCCCTGGGTGCGTCGAAGCGCCGGGTGAAGTTCAGCTCGCCTGGCGGCGTGGCCTGCTCAGTCATCGTCTTCCCCGTTCTGTGGGCGCGACCGGGACTGCAGGTCGCGCAAGTGAGTGTCGAGCTTGTCGAACCGCTGCGCCCATACCCGCCGGGCCTCCTCGATCCAGCCCACCGCGGCGTCGAGCACGTCGGCCTCCAGGTGACAGGGCCGGAACTGGGCCCGCCGGGTCCGGGAGATAAGCCCGCAGCGCTCCAGCACCTTCAGGTGCTTGGAGATGCCCGGCAGCGTCATGTCGAACGGTGCCGCCAGTTCGTTGACGGTGGCGTCCCCCGCGGCCAGCCGGGCCACGATGGCCCGCCGGGTCGGGTCGGCCAGCGCCATGAACGTCGCGTCGAGCTGCTCGGCCGCCGTCGTCATGACGCTTACTTCACCACATAGTTAATTAGCTGTCAAGTTAAGTATAGCTCGCGGCGCGCCTGTGCGCCGTTGGCCCGCCATCAGGCGTGCCAAGTTTTCGCAGATATTCGTCTGCTCTTCGGCGATCTTCGGGCCGGCTTTTTGACTGCGCGGGCCACTCTTGCCCAGCACCATGTTTCATGCCAGTCCGCTACCACATCCCACCGCGCAGTACTCGCGCATCACCCATGCCGGGCATGCTTTCCTCCCAAACCCCGGCACCGGTAAGAACGCCCAGCTCATGGTGTCCTGTGGCCAGCAAAGCCGGGAGGCGCGGTGGTCCGTCAAATCAAGCTGGTGCGGCATCCCGGGCATCCCTGGTCAGCTGCTGGCGCCCGGCGAGTTCACGACTGGCCCGCCGGGGCTCACCCGCCCAGCGGTCTGGGCCACTGGTGCCCCCGGCCTGAATCGCGCAGCTCATCCCGGCGCCGGCCATGGCAAAATTGTCGGGTGACCGGGGAACCCGATGGCAGCCTCGCTGCGGCCATCGCCGAGGAATTGACCGCCTGCCGTCAGCGCGGCATCGAGCGGCTCGAGGTCAGCTCACACAACCAGAACCCGGTGCCGACACCGGTGCTGCAGCGCCTGGCCACCGAATACGTGACGATCAGGCAGCTCCGCGCCGTCACCCGGATTCCGCAGCTCAAGTACTTGTTCCGTGATGCCATAGAGGCCCTGGCCGCCGAGAATGAGCAAGACGCACAGCTGATCGGGGATCTTTTCTTCGGCGACTCGCAGAACAGGGTGACAAAGAGCGCCGGTGAATTGCTCGATCTGGCCCGGAAGAGATCCGGGTACCGGACCGACCCTCAGTTCCGGCGGGCGCGGCACGATGCGTTCGCCAACTTCGCCCGCTTCATCCTCGGCTTCGTGGCAGATGCCCGGGAGGGGACCACGGACGGCCGGGCTGACCCCGGTCCCACCGGCACCGTCTCCGTCCTGCCGAAATTGGCCGTCAACTCCAGCAACAGCGTCCCGCTTCCCGAGGTGCAGCGGCAGAGCGCGACCACCGGCTACGTCGACCAGGGCCAGCACTTCGTCGACCTGCTCGCCGAGGCCTCGAGTGCGACGATCGTGGGCGTCACCAACGAGAGCCTGGCCTCGCTGCTGCGGATCGCACTGGACCGCAAGCGGAACGCTTCGCAGCGGCCCGACGCGGGCTGGGATTCCCTTCGGATCGTCTTTCTCAGTGACAAGCTGCTGGACCTCGTCAACGACGAGCGGCGGGAGTATCCCGACCCGGCCGAGGTGCTCAAGCAGCGCCGCCGGGCCGCCGTCCGCGGCCGCCGGACGGTGAGCGTGTTCCTGCGCGGCCTGCCCGCGGAACGCTGGGCCACGTACGAGTCGTCCTACTTCCCTCCGCTATTCGGGACGCTATTCGAGCTGCCGACGGGGCAGCGGGTCGTCCAGCTGCTAGTCCGCCGACCGCAACGGAGTGCTGCGGATCACCTCTACCTGCAGCTCGAGGACACCCAGGGGCACTACTTCTCGGCGGCGTTCGATGAGATCGTGCACAGCAGCACCGACGACAACAAGGTCATCCCGGTTGGCTTTCCTGCGGCGGACCGGTTCCGGGCGACCAGTACCAGGTACCGGCAACACGTGCTGAAGGATGGCTCAAAGGCGACTGGGTGGCTGCCGCTGGTGCTCGTCATGACGTGGCGGATATCCAGCGGGCGGGCCGAACCATTGCTGCAACTGCGTACCCGAGTGAACGCCGCCCGTGAGCTCGACCGGCTGAGCCACCTGTCTGGGCACATCCTGCTCGATGACTGGAGGGATGGCCCGGCCGATGACCCGCCGCCGCAGGTTCCGGATTTCGGGCTGGCCGATCAGGGCCCGCGCAGCGCAGCGCTGCGCCGCATTCAGATGGAAACCGGCGAGGAGGGCCCGGGAGAACTCCGGCCGCTGGGCACGTGCAAGTACCTGCACCCCGATAAGGAACACCTGTTCTTCTTCGTCTACAGCTGTGAGTTCCCGGAAAGTCTCCAGCTGCCCCGGCAGGCCGACATTCACCCGGTAACCGTGCATGAGCACGTTTCGATCCGGGAGAACCAGGCGTTGCGAATGGCCTTGCTGCTGTGCGAGTTTCCCCCGACGCGGGGAAAGGTCCGTGCCGACGCTTTTGAGATCGCGGTTTTAAACCTCATTCTGCATGGACATACTGAAGTCGCCCAGCGGCTGACGAACGCGGCCACAGCCCAGCAGGCAGCCGAGATCACCCGGGTTGCCTCGGAAATTCGTGAACTCGAAGAGCGCAGCAGGCAGACCTGGCCCGGCCTGGAGCCGGGAGCCGCGCTGCTGGGCCTGCCCGGGCTCCAATACCGCGAGTTCTTCACGCTCGTGCTGCCCTTTTATTCGCGTGTCGGTATCCCCGGTGCTACCGAGCACCTTAGGATGATCGACGGCGACGAGACCAAGCGGTCGGCCGTCGCCCGGCTTTCCGAGCTGTATCAGGACGAGAGCACCATGGAGTCGATCCAGCTCGAACTGTAACGCTTTGAGCGCAATCTGTTTGGCCCTTCTCATACCCATAATCGGCTGGCCTGGCGAGGTGCCGGATGAGTGACCGCATGCGCGTGGTGGACTATTTCGACGGCGTGTACGCGCAGCACGACCGCTTCTGGTGGCGGGAACCGGGCCGGCACGCCCTGCACCCTGAAGCGTACCCGTTCTCACTGCTCACCCAGCAGACCCTGCGGCTGCTCACGGGCCGCCCCACCGGGCGGGCGCTCGATCTGGGGGCGGGCGAAGGCGCCGACGCGATCAGGCTGGCGCTGCTCGGCTATGAGGTCGACGCGGTCGAGCTGAGCCCCATCGCCAGCAAAAAGATCCGGGCCTTCGCCCAGGAGGCCAACGCCAGCGCGAAACTTCGCGTGTTCGCGGATGACATTCGGGACTTCACCCCGGATGGGATCTATGACGTCGTCATCTGCAATGGCGTACTGCACTACATCGAGGACAAGGCGGCCGTCATTTCCCTCATGCAGGAAGCCACCAGCGAGGGTGGCATCAACGTGGTCTCACTGTGGAGCAGCTATACCCCAGTACCGGAATGCCATGAGATCGTCCCGGTCTACTGCGACGACGAGGACGGGGTGGTCACCAGCAGCTACCAGAGCTGGACCACGGAGTTCATCTACTTCGACCGTAACAAGGCCGAGACCTCGCACTCCGATCTGCCGGCCCACCAGCACAGCCATCTCAAGCTGATTGCCAGCAACCACGGAGCCTGATCACGCTCCCCAGCCAGGCCGCCCGTGAGCCCGGAGCCACAGCCGGGTTTCGGCCACCATTACTTTGGTTTTCACAGATTTCGCTACACCTTGACGGAAAGTGACTCCAGCTAGTAGTCGACTTCGCACCTTTTGCCCCGGACCGTGGAACCACAGCTGGTGGAGACCAGACGAGCCGGGGGAAGACGGCGGTGAGGACGATGACGCAGCTGAGTGACGGAACGGACCGGCCCGGGGCACCGCCCCATCCGGCGGGTAACGCCGCGGATGCCCAGTGGCCACTGATCCTGGCCAGTCACCGCACCCCGGAGGGCAGGTTCCTGGCCACCACAGGCAAGCCGCTGTTCCGGCAGGCCACCGAGCTGCGCGACCGGATGGCCGCCGCAGCCACCCGGCTGGCGGGCGCCACCGCGGCCCTGCACTACGCCAGCCGCCTCGCCAGCACACGGCACGCCCAGCATCGCGGCGGCAATCACCCATGGCCGCTGCGCTCGGTCATTCTGGTGGCCATTGGGGCCGAGGTGCTGACCGCGTACGTGGCCATGGAGGAACTCGTCTCCAGTGTCGCCCTCGCGGTGGGCCTGGCCGTCATGACCGCCCTGGTCGGTGCGGGGACAGCGGGCATGATCGCCAACCGGCGGCTCAACGGGCTCCGGGTGCCCAGGGCCGCCCGGATTCTGGAGGGCATCTTCGTTACCGTGCTCACCCTGCTCAGGTTCGAGAGCCTGGATGCGCAGAGCGGATCCACCGCCGCGTCCTTCGGCGGTGCGGCGCTGGCCGCGCTGATCAGCGCGATCGCGTTGCTGGCCATCGAGGAGGTGGTGGTCGAGACGGAGACCTTCAGCGTCTTCGCCAGCCGCCTGCGGCTCCGGTTCCAGCGCTGGCAGTGCGCGCACGCCGCTTCCCGGCTGGCCCGGTTCCAGGCCCGGGCCGAAGCGGCCGGTGACCAGTTCCACCAGCATTTCCTGGGCTTTCTGGTCAAAGCCGACGGGCTGGCCGTGGAGGAGGCGTGGCCGCGGGCCCAGGCTCTGCGAGAAGCCCTGTTCACCCGAACCGGAGGCGGGCGATGAAGCCCTCGCTGGCCCGGCTGGCGGGCGTGGCCGTGCTGAGCGGCGCGACGGTGCTGGCCGCGGGCTGCTCTCCACTGAGCCAAGTGATCAGCATGAGAGCCCGGCCGGCCGCCACCTGCGGGCGGTCACGGGGCGTGGTCCTGATCCTCGGCGCGCACCGCGATGCGCCAGCACCGGCCCTGGATCCACGGGTGGCCTGCCGGGTGGTCGCGGCGATCAAAGGCGGCAAACCGGTCATCCTGGTCGAGGCCTCGGGGCAGCCCATGCTGGCCCGGCTGCGGCTGCTCCCGGTGGATGCCGGCACCCTGGCCCAGCGGGGCCCTCCGCGCGTCGCGGACGACGTGCGGCGCGTCGAGGAAGCCATCGCTGGCCTGCGACCGCGGTCTCCCGGTGTGGATGATCTCGATGCGCTCGCCGTCGCGGCTGATGCGGCGCACAGCGCCGGGGTACCGCACGCCCAGCTGATCCTGCTCGACTCGGGGCTGGACGACCGGGGCGCGCTCGACTTCGCGGCACCGGGCATGGTCGCCGCCAGCCCGGCCGATGTGGCCCATCAGCTCCGGGCCGACGGCGACGACCCAGACCTGGCCGGATTCCAGGTATTCCTGGTCGGCCTCGGGTACACGGCACCGCCGCAGCCCCCGCTGGCTGCGAAATGGCGCAGCAACGTCGGGCTGATCTGGGCGGCGGTCATCAGGTCCAGCGGCGGGTCAGCTGAACTCATCCCGCAGCCCGCGCAGGGCGGGTCGGTGCGGACCAGCCAACCGGTCCGGCTGGTCCCGGTCCCGGCCGGCCGGCCGGTCCGGCCCGCCCGGCGGAGCGTGCTGGTGTTCACCGGTGCCTCCCCCGTGCGATTCCAGCCGAATCTGGCCGCCTTTGCCGATCCGGCCGCCGCCGCCAAGGCTCTCGGCCCCATCGCGAGGTGGCTGGCGGCGGCCCCGTCCCGGCATGCGTCGCTGGTCGGCACCACGGCCGACGTTGGGCCGATGGCCGGCCAGACCGCTCTGGCCAGGCGGCGGGCAGATCGGGTGCGCGACGAGCTGGTGCGGCTCGGCGTGTCGCCCGGGCAGATCTCATCCACCGGGGTGGGCAGCGACTTCCCGCAATTCCGGCCCGACCGGAACGCGGCCGGTGTCCTGCTGGCCGGCCCGGCTGAACTGAACCGTTCGGTCCGCATCACGCTGCGCAGCCGGGCTTCGTCCTGAAGCAGCGGTCAGCTTCGGCGGAGAACTCGCCCCGCACGGCGGGCGGCCAGCTGGCCTGGCTGGTGAGCTAGCCGCCCCGTCAGCGCGCGGACTGCCCGGCGGGCACGGCGCGGGCCAGCACGTCCGCGACGTCCACCTCCCAGGACGGGAAGTGGTCCAGGACCTCGAAGCCGAGCTGGGTGTTGATCGCGATCATGTGCTCGTTCTGGCCGGCGTTCCCGGTCAGGATGCAGCTCAGCTGCGGCTCCCGTTCGGCCAGCAGCTCGAGCATGGCCACCTTGACCAGCAGGCCGAGCCGGTGACCGCGGTGCCGCCGGGCCACCACGGTCAGCTCCTGGAAGCCCCACGAGTCGTGCCCCGGCTCGATCGCGAGCTGGGTCAGGCCGGCCAGCTCACCGGTGGCCCGGGACCGCGCGGTCACCGTGTACTGGCGCAGCCCGAGCACGGCCTGGCGGCGGTCGTCCTGGCGGGCCCGGTCCACGTCCCACTGGGCTGGCTCGTGGCCCGGGTTGCGGGGCATGTCCCCTGCGTCGGCGTAGATCGCCGCGAGGGCGGGCAGCTCACCCTCGGGCGCAGCACCGGCCCAGGTCAGCAGCTGATAGTCCGCTGCCGCCGTCTCGGCCGTCCGGCGGACCCGGGTCAGCTGGCCCGGCTGAATTTCGTTAAGGCGGAGAATTCTGCGGACTTCGGTGATGCCCGGCCGGCCATGCTGAGCACGGGCAAAGGCCGCCCCGGGGGAGCCCGCCAGGGCATCACCGGACATCGTGGTCCGGCCCAGCCGGGCCGCCCGCTGCGCCCCGTGCCGCAGCAGCGCGGTGCCCAGGCCGGCCCGCCGGCGCGCGGGGTGCACCGTGGGCGTGAACTCGGCCAGGTTCCGGTTCTCCCGGTGCGGGAGGGACAGCACGCTCCAGCCGCAGGGCTGCCCGGCGCCGTCGCGCAGCAGCCAGGTCTCCCGCGGGTCCTCGGTCCAGCCCAGCGCCAGCCAGCCCGCGAAGGTTCGCGCCGACATGGGCGGCACGTCGGGATCATCGAACGGCGCCCCGGCCAGGTGGATCTCGTGGCAGGCCCGCACCGCCGCGCGGTCCGCGTCGGGAGAGAACTGCTCGATATGCATCTCACCAGCTAACCCGGGTGGGGCGAGCCGGGCCACCGAATATTCACCGGCCGCGAGCCACCGGTCGTCCCGGCGGCGGTGGTCCTGGCGGGGGTTGGCGGTTCGCCGGGCACGCCGCGGCCCCCCGACCCAGGCGCACCCGGCGAACACCGGGCGGCTGGAAGGAGTGGTACCAGCGCGCCCGTCATCTGAACAGTGCGGGCCCGCTGGGGCCTGATACGTCCGACGGCTGGACTTTTTGCCCGGGCTGATCAGTGCACCGGGCTACCCTGCATGCCGCCAACCATGATCGTGACCTGGAACGCCATCAGCGCGTCGCAGTGCACCGGGCCGGACGCGCATACTGGGCGGGCCGAGCTGAGCCGCGCGATGCCGCGCCGATGGGCCGCGAACGCCGCCGCGGTCTCTCCGGCGCGCAGCATCAGTTGGCCGTAGCTGACCCGGGCCAGGACCGTCGAGTCCGACCTGATCGGCGACCACATGCGGCCCGGCTTGCCGCTCAGCTCGACTAGCACGCGCTGGCCGATGGAGATGCAGAACGTGCCGCCGTTGCTGGAGTTGTGCAGGGTAATGGTCGCGCCTGACCCGGGCACCGGGTGTCCAGCGCAGCTTCCGCCGGCCGACGGGGAAACCATCGGGCCGCCGGGCGTGATCGTCGCGGTGGGTGCCGGGGCGGGTGCCGCCGGGCCCGAGCCCTGACTGGTGGGGCTGGGGCTCGGGCTGGGGCTGGCCGGGCTGGCACCCGCCTCCGGGGTGCCCGCGGTCGAGCCGCACCCGGCCGCGGTGAGCAGCACCGCCGCGAGCACGGTGGCGCCGAGCGCCGGTCTGGTCAGCATGCCTGCCTCCTGCCCGGTCGTGCCTGCTGCCCGGTCGTGGAGCGCGGCGGGCGGACCGCCGGTCTGCCGCCACCGATTGGACGCTGCCTGGCTCCCTGTGGTTCCTTGGCCCCGCTGGCCTGCGCCCGGTCAGCTGCCGCGGGTCACGCGGGCAGCGGCCGGTCGGTCACCACGTGCTTCATGACCAGGGTCGACGTCAGCCGCTGAACCCCGGGCAGCGCGCTCAGCCGGTCATCGTACAGGCGCTGGAACGCGGGCAGGTCGGCGCTGACGATCCGGATCAGGTAGTCAGGGTCGCCGAACAGCCGCTGCACCAGCAGGACGTTGGGGATGCCCGCGACCGCCTCCTCGAAGGTGGCCACCGTCTGCTGGTCGGCCTGGCGCAGGGTCACGAAGATCAGGGCCTCGAAGGCGAGGCCGATCGCCTCCGCGTTCACCACGGCCCGGTAGCCGCGGATCGCGCCGGCACGTTCCAGTTCCCGCAGCCGGCGGTGACACGGCGAGAGGCTCAGCCCGACCCGGGCGGCCAGCTCGGTAACCGTCAGCCGCCCGTCTTCCTGCAGCTCGGCAAGAATCTTCCGGTCTATCCGGTCCATAGGGGTTAATTATTCCACTATATGACCCGGATCTGGCGATACTTGGAAACACATTCCGCCAGAATGGCGATAGTTTCCGGTAAAAGGGCACATTACCGGGAGAACCTTCCATGGCCGCCAGCTCAATATTCGCCTTCTGGGCGGTTGCCGTACTGCTCATCCTGGTCCCGGGTGCGGACTGGGCCTTCACGATCAGCGCCGGGCTGCGGGGTCACTCGGTGGTCCCGGCGGTCAGTGGCCTGATGCTCGGCTACACGGCCATGACCATCGTGGTCGCGGCCGGGCTGGGCACCCTGGTCGCCCGGACACCGGACGTGCTCAGCGTGCTCACGCTCGCCGGGGGTGGCTACCTCATGTGGCTCGGGGCCCGGACGCTGATCCGGCCGGCCGCGCCGAGCGTCCCCGGGGCCACCACCACGGGGGTGGCCGCCCCTGGGCACCCGGACACTGCTGGCCACCCGGACGGCGCCGCGGCCAGCACCAGCCGCGGCCTGATCGCCAAGGGGGTCGGGGTCAGCGGGCTCAACCCCAAGGGCCTGCTGCTGTTCCTGGCGCTGCTCCCCCAGTTCACCAACCCGCGGTGGAGCTGGCCGCTCGCGGTCCAGCTCGGCTTCCTCGGGCTGATCTACCTCGTCAGCTGCGGCAGCATCTACCTGTGCGTGGGATCGGTCGCGCGCACGGCGCTGCGGTCCCGCCCGGCGGCGGGCCGCGCGCTGACCCGGGCCTCCGGCGCGGCCATGCTCGTCATCGGCGCGCTGCTGCTCGCCGAGCAGCTCACCTGACCCGGGCCGGTCTCAGCCGACCAGCGCCTGGTAGACCAGCTGGCGCAGCTGCGGCCTGATCCGGTACGCGCTGGAGGGCATCAGCTGGGTGAAGAAGGACACGGTCAGCTGCTCGGCCGGATCGATCCAGAACGTCGTGCTGGCCGCGCCGCCCCACGACAGCTCGCCAGCCGAGCAGATCACTTCTCCCCTGACCGGGTCGATGACCACCGCGAAGCCGAGCCCGAAGCCGATCCCCCGGAACGGCGACTCGGCGTACAGCGGCCGGCCGAACGCCTCCAGGTCGAGACCGCCAGGCAGGTGATTGCGGCCCATGTAGGCGACGGTGCGCGGGCTCAGCAGCCGGGCACCGTCCAGTTCCCCGGCTGGGCTGCCCGCGCCGCCCAGCACCATCTGGGTGAAGCGGTGGTAGTCCGCGGCGGTCGAGATCAGGCCACCGCCGCCGCTGAGCAGCTCCGGTGGCCGCCGTGCGCCCTGGCCCAGGGCGTCGAGCCGGGCCACGGTGCCGCCCGGGCCCGGCTGGTACAGCGCGGCCAGCCTCATGTCGTCCTGGCCGGCGTGGAACGCGGTGTCGGTCATGCCGAGCGGCCCGAAGATCCGCTGGGTGAAGAAGTCATCGAGGCGCAGCCCCGAGGCGACCTCGACCACCCGGCCGAGCACGTCGGTCGCCACCGAGTAGTTCCACTCCGCGCCGGGCTGGAACAGCAGCGGCAGCCCGGCCCAGATGTCGCACGCCTGGGCCAGGTCGCAGCCGGGCGGGTAGGACCACTCGAACCCGGCGCCGCGGTGCAGCGCGTCCACCGGATGCACCCGGTGGAAGCCGTAGGTGAGCCCGGCCGTGTGGGTGAGCAGGTGCCAGATCCGGACCGGCTCGGTCGCGGGCACGGTGACCTGGCGCAGGTCCGAGCCGCCCACGTAGACCCGCGCGTCAGCGAACGACGGGATGAACCGGCTGACCGGGTCGGTCAGCTCGAACGCGCCCTCCTCATGCAGCATCATCGCGGCGACCGACGTGATCGGTTTGGTCATCGAGTAGATGCGCCACCGGGTGTCCGTCTCCACCGGCAGGCCGGCCTCGACGTCCCGTGACCCGCAGCACGAGACGTGGGCCAGCCGCCCGTGCCGGCTCACCGTGATCAGCCAGCCGGGCAGCCGCCCGTCTTCGACGTAGCGCGCGAAGTGCCGATCGATCCGCTGCAGCCGCTCCGGGTCGAACCCGACCTCACCCGGATCTACCTCGGCCTTGAGCTCGGTCATCGATCATCCTCCGCATCGCACCGTTCTGGCCCGCACCACCCGCGGCTGTCTCGATTCTGCCCGCATCGCCACGATTGACTCGATCCTCACTTGCTGGCATCTGACCCTCATCATGACCACCCGGAGAGGTGAGCGGGCGCGGCTGCTGATCAAGCCACGCCCACCCACCTGGGCGTTGATCGATCTGGCGATTCAATTGCCCTGATAACGGTCATGATGGTCTTGGTCGACGCAGCTGTGCATACCGGCCGCCGGCTCCGGCCCGGATGATCAGGGAGGTGTCGGGTGAGCATCGGCGAGACCCTGGCGGACGCCCGCGAGGAGGCCGGTCTCAGCGTCCTGCAGGTCAGCGAGCGGACCCGGATCCGGCCGAGCATCATCCGCAACATCGAGGCCGACGACTACTCCGAGTGCGGGGGCGACTTCTACGCCCGGGGCGACATCCGGAGCATCGCTGAGGTCGTCGGCGCTGACCCGGCGCCGCTGATCCAGGAGTACGATCAGGCGTACCGGGCCGCCGGTCCCGTGTCGGCCACCAGCCTCGATGAGCTGATGCGCACCTCGGCCGAGCCAGAGCGGCCGCGCCGGTCGGGCCGGCTGGTGGTGCTCGGGCTGGCCCTGGTGGTCGCGGCTGGCGTCGGGGGCTACTTCCTGTGGGGCTATCACCCCGGGGGCAGCGGCGCGCCGGTGGCCGCCACCAGTCAGGCAGGCGGCAGCCGGGCGCCGAGCGGGCAGCCCGGCCGCCCGGCCGCGGCCAGTTCCGCGCCCGCGGCGACCCCGACGGCCCCGCCCCCGTCGGCCCCGTCTCCTTCGCCGCCGGCTCCGGCGCCATCCGCAGCGCACCGCGGCGCACAGATGATGGACCCGGTGAGGGCCGCCGCGTTCGGCCCGTACCGCAATCCGCGCGGTGACAACCCGCAGCACGCAAGCCTGGCCATCGACCGCCGCCCCCGCACCGCGTGGCGGACCGACTGGTACACGACCCCGCAGTTCGGGAACCTGTACCGGGGCACCGGCCTGCTGCTGAACATGGGCCGCAGGGTCACCATCACCGCGGTCCGGGTCATCCTCGGCCCGGCCGCGGGCGCGCACTTCCAGATCCGCGTTGGTCCCCGGCCGCATCTCGCCGCCTTGCGGCCAGTCGCTCAGTCGGCCGGCCCCGGAGGGATGGTGTACCTGAAGCCGGGCAGCCGGCCGCGGGGCCGTTATGTATTGGTGTGGTTTACCAGGCTGCCGCTCAGCCCGTCCGGCAACTTCCAGGTCGCTGTGCACGGAGTCCGCGTCCGCGGCTATCGCTGACGGCGGAGGCGGGCCCCGCCTGGTTGATGGCGGGGCCCGCCCCGGGTTGTGCTCAGGGCTGGATCAGTGGCCGGCCGAGACCGGGATCCTCACCCGGTGGAAGTAGTTCGTGCCGAGGCCGAACGCCTTCACCGGCTTGCTGAGCCAGATACCGAAGTGGTTGCCGAAGATGCGGTTGTGCGCGATCACCGTCGATACGGGGGTGCCACCGGAAAACACGAGGACGCCAGTGGTCCTGGTGTCCTTGGGCGAGGCCGGGAAGTCCAGCGGATCGCCCCCCAGGTTGTTCGGGCCGATCTTGTTCCCGATGATCTTGTTACCGCTGAGGTACTCGTGCTGGCCTGGCTTGACCGTGTGCGCGTGCATGGTCACGCCGGCCAGCTCGTTGCCCGCGATGTAGTTGCCCGCGACCAGGTTGTTGTACGAGGCGGTGCCCGGTCCGGCGTTGGCGAACAGGACTCCGGCACCCTCGCCCTTGTTGCCGTTGTTGGTGATCACGTTGTGCACGATCGCGTTACGGTACACACCGGCCACGGCGGGCTGCAGCTTGCCCGACTTGCTCAGCGCGGCCGGGTTGTGCCCGGGCACGGTGACCCCGCAGTCGCTCGCGTTGCCGGTGACCACGTTGTTCGCGACCACGTTGTTGTGGGTCGGCCCGGTCTCGTCGGTCAGCAGCACCCCACCGGAGTTGTCCGCGATGTAGTTGCCGCTCACCTGCGACCACGCGACAGACAGGAAGTGAACGCCCTCGCCGCAGTCACCGGGAACCTGTCCCTCGGCCGCGCATTCGAAGTAGCCCGAAACGGGCGGCACGCCGCCGCCGAGGTCGTTGTGCACCACCGCGTTGTGCTCGATGCTGATGCCGCTGATCGTGCCCAGGACGCCCGCGGCCAGGATGCCCTCACCCAGGGCGTTCTTGACGGTGAAGCCGCGCACGCGGACGTGCGAGCTGACGATGACGACACCGGCGAAGATCTTCAGCTTCCCGACGTGGGGCACGTGCGCGATATAGCTCGGCGTGACGCCTGATTCGTTGATCGTGGCGTGAATGCCGATCAGCGACACCGGCTTCTTGATGACTACCTGCTCGTGGTACTTGCCGGGGCAGACCACGACGGCCGCCCCGGGCGGGGCCGCCTTGAGCGCGGATCTGATCGTCGGATACCTCGCCGTACTGCAGGATTGACCGGACCCGCTTGGGCTCGCGTTCTTCGCGACGAACAGGGCCTGATGGCCGCCGCCCCCTCTTGTGGTGGCACCAGCCGGTGCGGCCTGCGCCAGCGTCGTCGCTACGACCAGCAACGGTGTCAGCAGCGCGCTCGTGATCAGGCCAGCCTTGACGGACCTCATGGTCCCCCCTTCCCCCTGGGCCGGGCAGGAGCCATGGGTCCGGGTCATCCCCGGCCCGGCGTGTTACGGCGAGCCCGGCGGCCGGCCTTCGGTCAGCGCATCCCCGGGCCGGCCGGTCCCCCATAGCCCCGACCTGGCCTATTAAAGATGGACAAAGCCTGAAAAGACAAGGTCCCGTCTGCACTGTTTATCTTGGCGAGCGGCGCCGGACCTTGCTTTCGGGCGGGACGGGCGTTGCTTTCGGGCGGGACGGGCGTTGCTTTCGGGCGGGACGCCGGGCGTTGTTCCTGGGCGGACAGCCCGGCCTGACCAGGCTCGTGGCGTTCTCTATAGTCGGCGTCATGCCTGATGCTGATGAGGCGTTCGCCGCGCTGGCCGGCTCGGTCGTGGATGGCATGCTGGAGCGCCGGCCGGAGTTGGCGACGGAGCTGGGCTCGCATGCGCACGACGGCCGGCTGACGATCGGCAGCGCCGCGTACCACGCCGAGGCGGCCCGGTGGTGCGGGGAGCGGCTGGCTGAGGTCCGCGCGGTCGAACGGGAGGGGCTGGCGCCGGAGTTCCGGGCGGACGCGGAGATCCTGGCCCATGAGCTGGAGCGCTGGCGCTTCGGTGAACTGGAGCTGCGCGAACATGAGTGGAACCCGATGCTGGCCAACCCGGGACGGGCGATCTACCTGCTGCTCGCCCGCGACTTCGCGCCACGGCCGGAGCGGCTGACCGGGCTGGCGGGGCGGTTGGCCTCGGTTCCCGAGGCCCTGGCCGCTGCGCGCTCGGCGCTGGCCGGGCCGCTGCCCCGGGTGCATCTGGAGACGGCGCTGGGTCAGTTCGCGGGGACGCAGCGGCTGATCGGGGCGGAGCTGGACCGGGTGCTCGCTGGGGCCGGTGACGGGGTGGTTCCTGGGAACCTGGAGGCCCGGCGGCTCGCGGCGCTGGACGCGATCGCGGAGCATTGCCGGTGGCTGGAGCAGCGGCTGGCTGAGGGTCCGGCTGACGCGGGCCCGGCGGGCGACGGGTTCCGCGATCCGCGGATCGGGGCCGGACTGTTCGCGCGCAAGCTGCGGCTGACCCTGCAGTCCGGAGTTTCGCCGGAGGAGCTGCTGTCGCGGGCCCTGGCCGACCTGGACGTGACGTTTGGGCAGATCGCGGAGACCGCCGGGCGGCTGGGCGCACGCCCAGGTGCTGGTGGGACTGGTGCGCCTGGCGGGGGCGCGGGGGCGGTGCGGGAGGTGCTGGACTCGCTCGCCGCCGATGCCCCTGATGACAGAACGATCCTCGAACTGGTCGGGCGGGCGTATGAGGCGCAGCTGGCGTTCGTCCGCGAGCAGGCGATCGTGACCGCGCATGACGACCCGGTGGACGTCATCGAGATGCCGGAGATCGACCGGGGCGTCGCGGTCGCCTACTGCGATTCACCCGGGCCGCTGGAGACGGCCGATCTGCCGACGTTCGTGGCGGTTTCGCCGGCTCCCCGGGACTGGACGGCGGGCCGGGTCCGGTCCTTCTACCGCGAGTACAACCGCCACATGGTGCAGAACCTGATGGTGCATGAGGCCATGCCGGGGCACGTTCTGCAGCTTGGGCACTCGCGCCGGTTCGCCGGGGCGACGCTGGTGCGGGCCGCGTTCCGGTCCGGGTCCTTCGTGGAGGGCTGGGCGGTGTACGCCGAAGAGCTGATGGTCTCCCACGGCTATCCGGGTGAGGGGAATCCCGACGCGCTGCGGATGCAGCAGCTGAAGATGCGGCTGCGCATGATCATCAACACGGTCCTGGACGTGCGGGTGCATTGCGAGGGAATGCCGGAAGGCGAGGCCATGAGGCTGATGACGGGGCGCGGCTTCCAGGAGGAGGGGGAAGCGGCCGGCAAGTGGCGCCGGGCGCTGCTGACCTCAACGCAGCTGTCCACGTACTACGTGGGCTACCGGGACGTCAGCGAGCTCGTGACCCGGCTCCGCGCGGCCTGGCCACAGTGCAGCCAGCGGCAGGTCCACGACGCGGTGCTGGCTCATGGCTCGCCTGCGGTACGCCACCTCGAAACATTGCTCAGTGCGGAGAGGCCTTAGCGATCAGCCACGACCCTGTGGTTATCCCCGGGCAAGTTCTATCACCCTGTCATAGGGGAAGACCTCATCACGTCGGGGCCAACAACGGGGAATCGAGGAAGACCGATGAATGCGTCCCTGCTGGCGGTGCTCAATGACGCCGAGCGATTGATGGTGGCCGAGACCGGCCGTGACAAGCTGGCCGAGCTGGACGAGGACGCGGCCATCGAGCTCGAAACCCGGATCAGGCGAGCCCGCAACAAGTACGTCGGTCAGTACCGCCGCGCAGCCAGCGCCGCCGTGGCCGAGCACGGCGGCAGAGGCAAGGCGCGCCCCGAGAACACGCAGGCCAAGACGAAGGCCGAGGCATTCGAGGAGGCCCTGTCCCGGATCAGCCGCCGGGTCGCCACGCTCGCCCGCCAGGCAGCCGCTGAACTTCGCGCCGAGCGGATTGCCGCGGCCCGGGCCGCGAAGCAAGGCCGCACACCGGCAACAGACGACGCGGAGCCACGCCCGGCCCGGCCAGGCCGCACCGTCACCCAGGAGCCCACCGGCGACCGTGCCCTGCGCTCACCGGCCAGCGCAAGGCGGCGGGCCAGCACGCGCGCCCAGGGTGCCCGCCAGCAGGCGAAGCGGGACAGCCGCTAGGTACACGCGATGACGCGGCCAGCGTATCTGGGCGAGCCCAGGGGACAGAACCAGCGACAGGCTCAGGGGCAGGCCATGAAGATGTGCTGCCGGTGTCAATCGGGATAGTTGCCGCGACGCGGTGAGGCTAGTCCGGGAACTCGGCCGCCCAGCGCCTGGCCCAGCCGTCCAGCGGCTCCAGCGCGGCACCCAGCGACGCCCCCAGCCCGGTGAGCAGGTAGGCACCCCTCTCGTCCCGGGTCACCAGCCCGGCCTCGGTAAGCTCACGCAGCCGGTCATACAGCACGCTGGCCGACATCTGGTCGCAGCGGCTCTGCAGGGCGCGGGCGCCGAGCGGTTCGTCCCGCAGCTCCCACAGGATGCGCAGCGCCCAGCGGCGGCCCAGCAGGTCCAGCGCGGCCATCAGCGGCCGGCCGGTGGCCGACCCGCGAACCGGCTGGCCGGGCTGTGGCGCCCCACGCGCTGACATCAGTATCCCCCTGCGTTCAGATATCCCCTGGCGTTTCGGTATCCGAAACGATACCGTAGAACTCAGCACGTTCCGGAATCCGAAACAGAGGAGCAGCCGTGACCCCGCGGATCGACCCGCTTGACCCGCCGTACGAGCCCGACGTGGCCGAACGTCTCGAGGCGATGATGCCGCCGGGCGCCCCGCCGATCCGGCTGTTCCGCACGTTCGTGCGCAACCTGCCGATGACCACGGCCATGGGTGGCTGGGGCGGCTACGAGCTGAGCAGGCGCCTGTCGCTATCCCTGCGCGACCGGGAGATCATCATCGACCGGACCTGCGCCCGGTGTTCCTGCCAGTACGAGTGGGGTGTGCACGTCTCGTTCTTCGCGCAGCGGGCCGGGCTCACCGGTACACAGCTCACCTCGCTGACCCACGGCAGCCCAGCGGATGCGTGCTGGCCGGACGAGCGGGACCGGCTGCTCATCGAGGCGGCGGACGCGCTGCACGACTCCTGCGACCTAGGCGACGAGTTGTGGAGCCGGCTGGCTGGCACGTTCACCGACGAGCAGCTGCTGGACCTGCTGATGCTCTGCGGCTGGTATCACGCGATCAGCTTCACCGCGAACGGCGCCCGGGTCACCCCCGAGCCCGGCGCGCCCCGCTTCACCGACCTGCTGAGTGAGCCCGCCCGCGGCACTGCCCTCACCCAGCCGGCGACGGACTCGGCGCCGGCACCCCGGACGACACCGGCTCGGGCGCCCCGGACGACACCGGACGCGGCACCCCCATCGGCGGCTGAGTCCGCCCCGGCCCGACGAACAGCATGACCTTCCGCGGCGCCCACGGCGTCGCGTCGTACACGAACCACCGGCCCGGCACGCGCGGCACGTTCCGCGCCCCGCCCGCGCGCAGGTAGTTGAACACCGGCACCGCCACTCCCCGAGGGCGGTATGGCGTCCAGCGCCCGCCGCGCCAATCAGGACGTTGTGACCTCCGGCCCCGATGATCCGCGCCGGCTCGATCCCACCATCCGGTTGCTGGCCATCTGACGCGACCTGCTCATAGCCAGCGAAGTAGTCCGCCATCGGCGTCCCTGCAGTACTTGCTGAGATACTGCGTCCCGTTGCGGCAGCGGCGATCGCATGCCGGGTAATCCCTCCCGAATGGCCGACCGCAGATAACCGGGGGATGGCACGCCAGCACAGGCCGAGCCTGGCTGTCCGGTTCATTGTCACGGATTATTACAAGTGCCCAGATCAGCGATGGTGGACCGATACACCGAGGAGGACGCCAAGCCCAGCTGGGGGTTTACCGCCGGCTTGCCTGCGCCCAGGCATCCGGCCACCATCGACAGCGCGGCGCCAGGCGCGGACTGATCAGGCGCTGGCCCAGGCGCTGGTCGTCAGTGCCTCGCGGACCGCGGCGGCGCGGTCGTCGGTCCAGCGAAACGACGGGTCGGGCTCAAGGCAGCTCAGCGCGACGCCCGCCATGCTCAGGGCCGGTTCAGACCACTCGGCGGCCTCCGGTGCGCCGAACGGGTTGGCCTGGAATCGCTCGCTTGCGATATCGGGATTGGCCGGCGCCATGAGGACCATGCCCCGGGTGGTGGCGCTGGCCATTCTCGCGATCGTGTCAAAGGTGATGTCAAGGTCTGGCCGGATGCGCAGGCCGAGCAGCTTGGCCATCTCCGCGTACGCCCGTGCGACGCCGGTCATGAGGATCCGCTCCGAGCCGATGAGCGCATCGGCCACCTCGCGGCGCAGCTCCCCGTCGGGCAGGCTGAGAAAGGTCGCCTGCAACGCGTAGTAGGTGCGCCACTCCGGCGAGGCGTGGAACGTCTCGAACTCACCCAGCGCGGCGCGGCGCAGCACTTCGGCGGCGAGCGCGCGGCGCAGCTTCGGGGTCTTCAGCCAGTCCAGGTGGGCCAGGACGGTCTCGTTGATCGCCGCCACGGCCGCCGGGTTGGTGCCGCCGATGGCGGGGCTCGCGCCGGCCGCGAGCCTCTTCAGCAGGTCGCTGAAGAACAGGTCTTTGTAGGGCCAGCGCCGGTAGACCGCGCTGCGGGACACCCCGGCGCGGTGGATGACGTCTTCCAGGCTGATGTGCTCCAGGCTCACCGTCAGGCCGGTCTCGGTCACCATGGCCACCGCGGCCTCGAGCATGCGTTCCTGCGTCTGCGCGTCTGAGATCCGCTGCCGCCGCCGGCCCAGCCCGGCCGGCGCCTGCCCCCGGTCGGCGGACCGCCGCGGCCCCGCGGCCGGCCCCTCGGGCGCCGGCTGGCCGGTAATCACCTCGCCAGCTCCTCCACAATGAGATACGGTGTTTCAAGTTTAGAGTTCCAAACTTGAGGTTTGACATGCAGGCTACCAACAACCTGGCAAGTTTGCGAGACCCGGCCGGGCGGCTGCGCGACCGGGCCTGGCGCCAGCCGGCCTGGCGCCGTCCGGTCCGGGGGGGAGCCGGGCGCCGCGCCGTCTGGCGGTGGGTACGGGCTGCCGCCGCCCTGCTCACGCTCGCGCTGCTGGTGCGGCTGGCGGGCGTGGGTGCGTTGCTGACCGGGGTGAGCCACATCCGCGCCGGCAGCGTGGCCGCCGCGCTGGCGATCGGCTTCGCGAGCACGGTGTGCGTCGCGGGACGGTGGTGCCTGGTGGCCAGGCGGCTCGGGCTGAGATTGCCGCTCAGCACGGCCGTCGCCGGCTACTACCAGGCGCTGTTCCTCAACGCGGTGCTGCCGGGCGGCATGCTCGGCGACGCGCAGCGCGCGATCCGGCATGGCCGCACCGCGGGCGACGTCCGCCGCGGCGTCCGCGCGGTGGTCATGGAGCGCATCGCGGGCCAGGTCGTCCTCGCCGTCGTCGGCGCGGCGGTGCTGGCCGGCCAGCCCGCCGTGGCCGAGTCCCTCGCCCATCGCCTGCTCGCCGGCCCAGTCGCCGTGATCGCCGCCGCGGCGGGCCTGCTCGCGCTGGCGGGCAGCTGGCGATGGCGGAAATCCCGCCGCGCGGCCGCCACAGCCGGGACCGCGGTGCGGCCCGGCCGGCTGGGCTGGCGGGTCTGGCTGGGCGCCGCGGCGCTGTCCGCGGTCGCGCTGGCCGGATACCTCGCGCTGTTCCTGGTGGCCGCGCGCACGGCGGGATCGGCGGCGCCCATCGCGGGGTTGCTGCCGCTGATCGTGCTCGTCCTGTTCGCGATGGGATTGCCGGTGAACGTGGCCGGCTGGGGTCCGCGCGAAGGTGCCGCCGCGCTGGTCTTCGGCGTCGCCGGGCTCGGTGCGACCGAGGGCCTGACGATCGCGGTGGTGTACGGCGTGCTCAGCTTCGTCGCGTGCCTGCCCGGCGGCGCAGTGCTCGCCGTGCGCGGCTTCGCCCGCGCGGCGTGCTTGCGTCGCAGGCCGGCCGTTCCCGGACCGGTGGTCGCGGCGGTAGCGCTGCTCGCCCTGCTCGGGCTGGCCGCGGCGACCGTTGGCCTCGGCGCTCTGGGCTGGCTGGCCGGGGTGGCTTACGCCGGAGCCATGTGCGCGGTCCTGACCTCGGCCCTGCGCCGGTCGTCGGCCACCTCGCTCGGTCCGGCCAACCGGGTCACCCTGGCCCGGGCCACGCTGGTGGGGCTCGTCACCGCGCTGGTGGCGGGCGGTAGCGGTCCGCGCCTCCCGGCCGTCCTCGCCGGGGTCGCCACGCTGGCCTTGCTGCTCGACCGCGCCGACGGGTTCGTCGCGCGACGCACCGGGTCGGTGTCCGCGCTGGGCGCCCGCTTCGACATGGAGGTCGACGCGTTCCTCATCCTGGTGCTCAGCATCGCGGCCAGCCCGTCGGTGGGCGCCTGGGTAGTGGTGATCGGCGCGCTGCGGTACGCGTTCGGCGCCGCCGGGCGGGTGCTGCCGTGGCTTCGGGGGGCGGTGCCGCCGAGCTGGGCGAGGAAGGCGGTAGCCGGGCTGCAGGGCGGCGTGCTCGTCGTGGTCAGCGCGGGCGCCGTCCCGGTCCCGGCCGCGATGGCCGCGCTGGCCGTCGCGCTGACGCTGCTCGTGTGGTCCTTCGGCCGGGATGTCGTCTGGCTGTGGCGGGCCAGGCACCGGCAGACGTCGATGCCGGTCAGCCCCGCAGGCGAGCCCGGGGCCCCCGCGCCGGGCCGGCCCGCGCCATCAGTGAGCGCTTCGCGCCGCGATCTCGGCGTGGCCCGGCACCTGTGCTGATCGCCGGCGGCCGCCACGCTCCCAGCGGTGCACCGTGCCGGAGTCCTGGACGTGGGGGTGACCGGCTGGGCGCCGTGCGTAATGCAATGTGAAGTGGCCGGGGGTGCGGCTAGACCCGGCGGCTGGGCTCACTCGTCGCCCGGCTCGTCCAGCTGGGCCAGGTGGTGCCGCAGCTCGCCGATGTTCCGGGCGGAGATCAGCCGGCCCAGGGCCGGGTGACCGCGGGGCGGCATGGCCCAGTAATCGCCAGTGCTGAGACCGCGCCAGATCCGCCAGCGCGGATACTGCCACTTCAGGTGTTCCAGCTGGGCATCTTCGTCCCCACCACGGCCGAAGTTCATGGCCGGCCCCGGCCATCCGGAGCCGACGTCGGCAGGCCATCGGCGTCACTGATCATCGCGTTCGCCAGGCTACGGCCAATTTGGCGGGCCGCAAGCCAGCGCTGTGCCACCGCGCACGGCCAGTAAGAGGCGGGGCCCGGTCTGGGGATGGTCCGGGCCCCGCCGGGGGGCGAGACTACAACTGTCCAAACGCCGGGAACGCGGTGCGCGTTACAGCCGGCCACGCGCCGCGCAGCCTTAATGCGCGGGCTCGCTGTCGGCGCTGAGGATCGAGTCAATCAGGCCGGGGAAGCGCCGGTCCAGGTCGCCCTTGCGCAGGCACATGAAGCCCTTGGTGCCCTGGATCCGCTTGGTGACGATGCCGGCCTCGCGCAGGATGCGCAGGTGATGCGAGAACGTGGACTTGCTCATGCCCAGCTCAGCCTCCTGGAGTACCTGAGAGCACCAGGACTCGCCGTGCCGGGCGACGAACCGGACCGCGGCCAGCCGGTGCGGGTCCGCCAGGGCGGCCAGCACCCGGGGCAGCTGGATATCTTCAGCCGCCGGCTCGGTCACGTCATCCATCACACCGCCAGCATAAAACAGTTTGCGGGTAGTTCGATGAGTGTTGTACTGTTCGATGGTTGTCGAACTTCGAGCACCGTCGAACATAGGGACTCTTCCGTGCCGAATGTTACCGTCCAGACGCCATCGCCGCTCCTCGGCTCCGGCCCCGGGTTGCAGCCTGGCCGCCGCGCGGCGCCGCGGCTGCTGCGGCCCGGGCCGCTGGCTGGCCGCTACCCCGCGGTGGCGTTGATGGTCATCTTGTTTCTGGTGCCCTATCTCGTGCTGTCGTCGGCGCTGCCGCCGATCACACCGTTCATCTCGGGAACGCTGCACCTGAGCCCGCAGGCGATGAGCCTGGCGTCGGGCCTGGCCAACGCCGGCTACGCGGTCGGCACCGTGCTGGCCGTCCAGTTCGCCCAGCACCTGCCGCAGCGGCGGATGATGGTCGTCTACGCCACCCTGCTGGTGGCTGGGTCGATACTGGCCGCGGCGGCGACCACCCCCGCGATGTTCATCACCGGGCACGTCCTGCAGGGCGTGTGCACCAGCCTGCTGCTGATCGCGGCTGCGCCGCCGCTGTTCCTCGGCTACCCGGCGGGCAAGCTGCGCTGGACAGCGATGATCATGAACATGTGCATCTTCGGCGCGGTCGCCGCGGGGCCGCTGATCGGCGGGGCCCAGGCGTCGTTCCACGCCTGGCGGCCGCTGTTCTGGATCGTGGCCGGCGTCGCCGTCGTCGCGCTGCTGCTGTCGCTGCTGACCTTTGAAGACGCCCCGCCCGCCGACCGCAGCGCGCCGTGGGACGGCTGGGCGATCGGGCTGGCGGCCACTGGTTCGCTGGCGGCCTTCTGGGGCGCCTCGGAGCTGACCACCCACCGCTTCCTCGACCCGGTCGCGGTGATGCCGCTGCTGGGCGGCCTGGCGCTGATCATCATCCTGCTGGTGTACCAGTACCGCGGCCACCGGACGCTGCTGACCCTGCGCCCGCTGGCCAGCACCATCCCGCTGGCCGGCATCGTGCTGGCCATCTGCGCCGCGGCCGCCTCGGTGTCGGCCATCGCGCTGACCGGCACGGTGCTCGCCCCGCACTACACCCCCCTGCACCTGGGGCTGCTCTTCCTGCCTGAACTCGGTGGCGCGGTGATCACCGCGGTCGTGTTCGGCGCCGTGTTCAGCACGCGGTACATCCACTACTACGCCCTGGTCGGGATGGCCTTCCTGGCCGCTGGGATCCTGGTCGTCCACGCCGTGGTGCCGCCCACGACCGGGCTCGCGCTGGCTGGTTCGGCCCTGATCGGCGTGGGAGTAGGTGCGTCGGTGACCCCCGCGCTGTTCCTGGCCGGGTTCTCGCTGCGGTCAGCCAGCATCCAGCGCGTGTTCGCCATCCTCGAACTGCTGCGCGCGGTCGCCGCGTTCATGATCGCGCCGATCCTGCTGCACTTCGCGACCACGCTGACCGGTCAGCCCACGCCCGCCATGGGCACGGCGTTGTGGGTGTGCTTCGGCCTCGCGGTCGGCGGGGCGCTGGCCGGCGTCGCGCTCTACCTGCTGGGTGGGGCCCGGCCGGTGGCGCCGTCGCTGTCGCGGTTCCTGGGTGGCGGCGAGCCGGGCTGGGATTCACCGCCGCTGCTGGCCGCGGTCCGGCGGCCACGCCGGGCTGGCGGGGCTGGCGGGGCTGGCGCGCAGCAGCCCATCCGCACGGCCGACGGGACGCGGTCATGACGCCCGCCGGCGCCAGCCCCGTCCTGTTCGCCTACGACGGGTCCGGCCTGGCCGGCGCGGCGATAGCCGAGGCCGGACGGCAGCTCCGGGCCGGGCGGGCCGCCATCGTCCTGACCGTCTGGGAACCGTTCAACGTCGGCTTCCTCCCGGTTGACGGGGCGGAGTTCAATGCGGCCCAGATCGACGAGGTGCGCAAGGCGGCCGAGCAGACCGCCGCGCAGGGAGCATCGCTGGCCCAGGCGGCGGGGTTCGGGGTCACGAGCGTGACGGCCGAGGCCGCGCCGACCTGGCAGGGCATCATCGACGCTGCCGACGATTACGGCGCCGGCCTCATCGTGCTCGGCTCCCACGGCCGCAGCGGGCTGGTGGGCGCGGTCGTGGGCAGCGTCGCGGCCGCGGTCGCCGCCCATTCCCGGCGCTCCGTGCTGATCGTGCACCGGCACCGACGCAGCGCGCTCAGGGCTGGGTGAGCCGCCCCACGGCCGCGCCGGGGTCAGCCCCGAGCGCGTCGCCGTGCCGGTGGACGACCTTCCACTCGCCATCTTCGCGCCGGAAGATAGTGGTCACCCGCAGCACGTAGGGCCGGGGCTCGGCGCCGTTGATCGACACGGTGGTGTGCTCCAGGGCGACGGTGTAGGCGAGGTCACCGGAGGCCTCAGCGGCGATGATCTCGTTCTCATACGACTCGCAGTTCGAGAACTGCTCCCCGAGCGCGTCGAAGGCCGGCCCGATCTCGTCCCATCCGGACCCGTTCACCGCCGCGCCGAACAGCGTCAGCGGCTCGGCGCGGGACCACATCGCGATGCGGGGACCGGGGTCGCCGTTGTGCAGCGCGGTCTCCACCTCGGTGATCCGCGGCCGCACGGCCGCCAGGAACTGCTGGGTCTCCGTCACGTCTCCCACCCCCGGGAACGATCGCATAGCTAGCGCATCTATCTGATCAGATGCGCGCCACCGTTCGGGCCATGGCCACGGTCAGCTGGCCATGACCAGGGGTCATCAGGCCGGCTTGCGGCTACCGGCGGGTCAGCTGGCCGCGCGGTGGCGCCGGCTCAGTGATCTCGCTGAAGCCGCCATCCGGGTTCATCACGATCCGCCCGGTCTCCCGCCCATGCTCGGCTTCTTCCCGTTCCTGGCCAGCCAGGCCCAGGCAGATCCACCGCGTGACGGCAAACGCCAGCACCGGGCCGGCGAACACAGCCACCCGGAACACCCAGGTGACCGTGAAGAGGTCCAGGTGGAAGTGATAGGCGATCTGGTCGTTTGCGGCCGCTGCCCACAGCAGCCCGTAGAACGTGATCCCGGCCACGCCCGCTGCGGTGCGGATCGCCGCGTCGCGGGGCCGGGCGGGCCGCAGGTGCACCCGCCGGTCGCCGGTCAGCCAGCTTTCCAGCAGCGGATACGCCGCGAGCAGCGTGAAGAACGCGCCGGGCACGATGAGCGCGGGCACCAGCACCGCCAGGGCCAGCGGATGCCCGGCGATCATGACCTGCCAGCCAGGCATGATCCGCAGCCCACCGTCCAGGAAGCCCATGTACCAGTCCGGCACCGCTCCCGCGGTGGCCGCCCCCGGCTGGTACGGGCCGATGCTCCAGATCGGGTCGATCTGGGCGAACGTGCCCAGCAGGATGAGCACGCCGCAGGTGGCAGAGAACATGGCCAGTGCGGTAATCACGGCGGGGTCGTGGACCAGGCCACGCCAGCCGCGACCACGCCAGCCGAAGTCAGGCCGGCCGGAGCTGGACGGGGCGGGCGGGCGGGTGAGCCCGCTCTGGCGGGCCAGGCGACGCGCGAGGATGAGCAGGCCGATCATGATGGCCGGCAGCACGGCATAGTGCAGCCAGTACATGCGCGGGATGATCTGCTGGCCGGGGACAGCGCCGCCGAACACCCACAGCATCAGATGGGTGCCCACCACCGGGATCGACTCGAGCACGCCCTGCAGCAACGACAGGCCGCCGCCGGACAGCATGTCGTCCGGCAGGATCGAGCCAGTCCAGCCTTCCACCATGCCCAGTGGCAGCAGAGCCACCCAGATCAGCCAGTGCAGCTGGCGGGGCCGGCGGAACGCGCCGGTGAAGAACAGCTGCAGCAGCTGGAGGCACACCGCCGCGACGAAGATCAGTGCCGCCCACTGGTGGACCTGCCGGATCAGCAATCCGCCGGGCATGTCGAAGCTGATGTGCAGGGCCGATTCGTACGCCCGGCTGACCGGCACGCCGCGCAGCGGACCGTACGAGCCGTGATAGATCACCCGCGTCATCGACGGGCTGGAGAACACGGCCAGGTAGATGCCGGTGGCCGCCAGCACCACGAGGTCATACAGCGCGATCTCGGCAAACGGCAGCGGCCAGCGGCCTGACCGGGCCTGCTGCGACCACGCTTCGCTACTCCACGGTCCCCGTGCGCTCATGTGTGTCGACCCCTCATCACGTTCCTGTAAGTGAGAAGGAGCAGACGCCGCATTTGTGACCCGCAACCGCGCGAATGTCGCCGAACTCACACTCCGGCGGCCATCCCGCACGCGCTGCGCCCCCCGGGCGCGCCCGGCCATCAGCGCGGTGACTTTGGCCCCTCCCGCGGGGCACAATCCACCGCGCTGACGCGAATCCGGGTTCTACCGCTGGTGCTCCAGGGCCCGCCGGGTCAGCACCCGGGCCAGGTGCTGCCGGTACTCCCGGTCGGCATGAATGTCCTCGGCCGGGTCGGTCCCCTCAGCCGCCAGGGCAGCGGCCGACGCCACCGGCGAACCGCCGGCCAGCGCCTGCTCCGCGGCCCGCGCCCGCAGCGGCACTGGCCCCATGTTGGCCAGCGCGATCCGCCCGTCCACGCAGGCGACCCCGACGATGGCCCAGTCGTTGGCCCGCCGGACGAACTTCTGGTAGCCCCACGCCACGCCCGGGCAGCGCGGCACCCGGACCGCGCTGACCAGTTCCCCCGGCTCCAGCGAAGTCTCGAAGAACCCCACAAAAAAGTCCCCGGCCGCCACCGACCGCACCCCGTCAGGCCCGGTGATCTCCACCAAGCCGCCCAGCGCGACCAGCGCCATCGGCAGGTCCGCGGCCGGGTCAGCATGCGCCAGCGACCCGCCGATCGTCCCCCGGTGCCGGATCTGCGGATCACCGACCAGCGAGGCGGCGTGCGCCAGCAGCGGCGCCTCCGCCCGCACCAGTTCCGACGAGGCCACGTCGGCGTGACAGGTCACCGCCCCGATCACCAGGTCAGGCCCATCAACCCGGATCCCGGCCAGCTCGCCCACCCGGCCGATGTCGATCAGCACCGACGGCACGGCCAGCCGCAGCTTCATCATCGGCAGCAGCGAGTGGCCGCCCGCCAGCAGCTTCGCGTCGTCATCCGGGGAATCGGCCAGCAGATCCAGCGCGTGCTGCATTGATCGCGCCGCCACGTAGTCGAACGGCGCCGGGATCACGCGGGCACCTCGCGGTCCAGCGTCCCGCCCGCCGCCAGCACGGCCCGGACGATGTTGTGGTAGCCGGTGCACCGGCAGAAGTTGCCCTCCAGCCCCTCCCGGACTTCCGCCTCGGTTGGGTGCGGGTTCTCGGCCAGCAGCCCGGTCGCCGCCATCACCATGCCCGGCGTGCAGAACCCGCACTGCAGCCCGTGCTCCTCGCGGAACGCCCGCTGCACCGGATGCAGGTCCCCGCCCGGCCCGGCCAGCCCCTCGGCCGTGGTCACCTGCTGCCCCGCGGCCTGCACCGCGAGCACCGTGCAGGACTTCACCGACCGCCCGTTCAGCAGCACCGTGCACGCGCCGCACGACGTCGTGTCGCACCCGACGTTGGCCGCGCGCAGCCCGCACCGGTCGCGGAGATAGTGCACCAGCAGCAGTCGCGGCTCCACCTCGTCCGCCCGTGCCTGCCCGTTAACCACCAATTCAAGCTGCATTACGCACCTTTCCCCGCCGCTGCTTCCCGTACCGCGCGCCACACTCGCTGGGGCGACGCTGGCATGTCGATATGCCGGACCCCGAGGTGAGCGAGTGCGTCGATGACCGCGTTCTGCACCGCGGGCGTGGCGCCGATCGTGCCCGCCTCGCCGATGCCCTTGGCGCCGAGCGGGTTGTAGGACGTCGGCGTCTCCATGCCGGCCAGCTCGAAGCTGGGCACCTCGGTGGCGGACAGGAACGGGTAGTCGGCAAAGGTCGCCGTCAGCGGGTTGCCGTCCGCGTCGTAGATGACTTCTTCCAGGAACGCCTGGGCCGCGCCCTGCGCGATGCCGCCGTGCCGCTGGCCCTCGGCCAGCAGCGGGTTGATCACCGTGCCCGCGTCGTCGACGGTGATCAGCCGGCGCAGCGCCACCTTGCCGGTCTCGGTGTCCACGTCGGTCACGGCCACGTGCGTGCCGAACGGGAACGTCGGCCCGGGCGCGCTGAAGATCGTGCGCACCAGGAGCTGCCCGGTCTCGGCCAGCCGGGCCAGCGGGACCGCGGCGTCCGGGTCGCCAGCCACCGCGAACGCGCTGCGCTCCGCCTCGAACAGCAGGTCGGCCGGGCTGGCTTCGAGGTGCGCGGCGGCCCGGTCACGGGCCAGCTCGATCAGCTCCCGTGACGCCTGCTGCACGGCCGCGCCGCCCTGCTGCAGGCTGCGCGAGCCGCCAGTGCCGCCGCCCTCGGGGATCAGGTCGGTGTCACCCCACCTGACGGTGATCTTGTCGACCGGGATGCCCAGCTCGTCGCTGGCCAGCATGGCCCACACGGTGGCGTGCCCCTGGCCGTGCGGTGAGGTGCCGGTGAGGATCGTGGCGCTGCCGTCGGGGTGCACCTCGACCGTGGCGTTCTCCTTCGGGCCGCCGGCTTCCATGCCGGGGCCGGTGATCTCCACGTAGCAGGCCAGCCCGATGCCGAGCTGCACCGGGTCGCCCGTGGCCCGCCGCGCCTCCTGCTCTTTGCGCAGGTCGGCATAGCCGGCGGCGGCCAGCGCGGCGTCCAGCGCGGCCACATAGTCGCCGCTGTCATACACCGCGCCGAACGAGGTCGTGTGCGGCTCACTGAACCTGGGCAGCAGGTTCTTGCGGCGCACCTCGGCCGGGTCCACCCCGGTCTCCGCGGCGAACAGGTCCATGGCCCGCTCCACCGCCGCGGTGGCCTCCGGCCGGCCCGCGCCGCGGTACGCGCCGACCGGGGTGGTGTTGGTCACCACCGACCGGGCCACCGCCTCGGCCCGGCCGATCGCGTACGGGCCGGGGCACATCAGGATGGTGAGCGCGGGCAGGAACGCGCCGAACCGCGGGTAGGCCCCCGCGTCCTGCAGGATCTCCAGCCGGTACGCCTGCACGCTGCCGTCCCGGCGGCCGCCGATGGTCACCGTCTGGATCTGCGCGCGGCCATGCGTCATGCCGATCAGGTTCTCGTTGCGCGTCTCGGTCCACCGGGCGGGCCGGCCGAGCTGCCGGGCCACCCAGCAGACCACGCCGTGCTCCGGGTCGGCGCCGAACTTGGCACCGAACGCGCCGCCCACGTCCGGCGTGATGATCCGCACGCCCGCCGGGTCGAGACCGAGCATGGTGGCCAGCGAGTCACGGGTGCCCTGCGCGCCCTGGTTGGGAATCCACGCGGTCAGCCGGCCGTCCTCGCCCCACTGCGCCGCCGCCGCCCGGGTCTCCATCGGCGCGGGTGCCACCCGCTGGTTGACGATGGTCCGGCGGACCACCACCTCGCACCCGTCGAACAGGTCGCCGGCCAGCGCGCCCGGGTCACCGAACGTCGCGGCCACGTTGGTGCCTGCCTCCGGGAACAGCACCGTGGCTGCTGGCTGGCCGGCCTGGACCGGGTCGACGAGGGCCGGCAGCGGCTCGTAGTCGGTGTCCACCAGCTCAGCGGCGTCCTCGCCCTGGTAGGCCTGCTCGGTGACGACGACCGCCACCGGCTCGCCGACGAACCGGGCCACGTCGCGGGCGAGTAGCGGCTGGCCCATCTGCCCGTTGACCATGTGCGGCATCGGCGGGGCGAGCAGCGGCAGGTCAGCCACGTCGGCGCCGGTGTACGCGGCGATGACGCCAGGCGCGGCGCGCGCGGCGGACAGGTCGATCGACCTGATCCGGGCGTGCGCGATGGGCGAGCGGACGAAGAACACGTGACACTCGCCGGGAAGCTGGAGGTCCTCGGTGTAGACGCCGCCGGTGGTCAGGAAGCGCGGATCCTCGGTCCGCAGCACCCGGGTACCCAGAATGCTCACACCCGATCAGCTCCCTTCCGGCTGCCCATTCCGGCTTCTCCACCTGGCTTGCTGGCAGTCGCGCCTGGCCAGGCTAAGGCATGGAGAAGCGGGGTGGGGTCCCCGGATGCGCCCATTTTTTCCGGGCTGGCGGTCTCTACGATGTGACTGTGTGCACCGATAACAGCCCAGCCGCCCACGTCGCCCCGGTACTGCACGACGTCGAGCCCGCCCTCCGGATCGACCTGGAGCCGGTCGACTCGGTCGTGATCACCACGCTGATGGACAACCTGACCGACGCGCTGATGCCCGACCTGGGGCCAGCGCGGCGGGTCCCGTTCGGGAGCGGCCCACGCCGCGAGTCGGCGATCATGACCGGCGGGCAGGCTTTCGACCCGCTGATCGCCGAGCACGGTTTCTCGGTGCTGGTCACGGTGACCCGAGCCGGGCAGGAGCACCGCATCCTGTTCGACACCGGCGCCAGCCCGGACGGCGTGGTGGAGAACATGCGGCGGCTGGATATCGATCCGTCCGCTATCGAGGCCATCGTGTGCAGCCACGGTCATTTCGACCACACGACCGGGCTGGATGGGCTGATCCGCACGCTCGGCCGGGTGAACCTGCCGGTGCTGATCCACCCGCACTTCTGGCGCCGGCGCCGCGTCGTCCTGCCCGGGCGTGAGCCGCTAGAGATCCCGGCGACCAGCCGGGCGGCGCTGACCGGGGCGGGTTTCCAGATCATCGAGGAGCAGCAGCCCAGCTTCCTGTTCGACCGGTCGGTGCTGATCACCGGCGAGGTGGCCCGCACCACCGGGTACGAGCCGGGTTTCCCGCCCCAGCAGGCCTGGCTGGACGGCCGCTGGCAGCCCGATCCGCTGGTGCTCGATGAGCAGGCGCTGATCCTCAGCGTCCGTGATCGCGGCCTGGTGGTGATCACCGGGTGCGGTCATGCGGGCGTGGTCAACATCGCCCGGTACGCCCGCCGGCTCACCGGTGAGCAGCCGCTGTACGCGCTGATGGGGGGTTTCCACCTGAACGGCCCGCTGTTCGAGCCGCTGATCCCGCGGGTGCTGGACGACTTGGCCGCGATGAGCCCGGCTGCGCTGGTGCCCGCGCACTGCACCGGCTGGCGGGCCCAGCACGCGATGTCGGCCCGGTTCCCGGAGGCGTTGATCCCGAACGCGGTCGGCAGCAGTTTCCACCTGTGAGCCGGGCGGGAATGCCGCAAGCCTCTTGCTCCGCATATAAAGCGGCTAAACGAACAAACCCGGCAAAGCCGAACCGCTGCCGCGAAGCGGGCGAATACCGAGATAATCCCGGACTGGACGCTCCTCTTGTGCAGCACGGCCCCAAAGGGGATGATGGGCACGGCTAGGGGGGTAGAAATGAGCTGGTATTCAGCGAGACCTTACCGAATTCGGTTCATAGCGGTCATTACCGCTGTGATGGGCGTGATTCTGCTTGGGGTCGGGGCCGGATCACCAGCATACGCTTCTGCGTCGGGAGCCGGGTTAACAAAGTCCGCGGCTGATGCCGGCTGTGGCGGGGACTACCCCAATCAGGTGGACTTCACCTACGGCAATGGCTTGCTAATACCGGACCTGACCGTGTGCACAAACGCCAGCTATACATCAACCAGCATAACCAATACGTCCGAGGACGTTATCTGGCACGTTTACCAGCCGGACAGCTTCACCTACTGGAACCTGTCGCAGGATCTCCAGCTCGGCAGCACGGCGATCCTTCTCTTCAGGCTGTGGGTCTCACGAGCGATAACCAATCCGTACCTCACGATCGAGCCGGGGGTAGACGCCACACTTGACGTCCCGCCCAGCAGCATCCGGCTTGGGCATAACGCTGGGGAAGAAGCCGCCTGGCAAGTGATGCACCTCATGGCAGAATCGGCGGCTGACAAGACACACGACGCCTTCGTCAACCTGCTGAAGGACGATGAGAGCCCCACCGCTAAAGCGGTCATCGAATGCGCAAACACGGCGTACAGCATTGGACAGGGCGCCTACAGCGCATCTCAATCACAGGACATCCAGTCTCAGCTGTCCGGAATGTTCCAAAGCGGTGCGCAGTGCGCGCAAGCTGTAGATGACGCACGGGATTCTGATGTGCCGCATCCCGGGGAACCCGTGATGACCCTGCATAGTATTGAGTCCGAGACGCAGGTTGACAGTACGTGGGAGGACACGAACACCCTCGTTGATGACATTGTCAAGTTCATCGATGATGGGTTGCATGCGCATGTGTTCAATGGGTAGCCCAGTGCTCACCGGCCGGGTCCGCTCCACCCGGACCCAACCGTCTGGTCCGTAGTCAGACGCTCTGTCCGTTGAGCTACGAGCGCGTGTTTCAGCAGTATAGGGCAATCAGAGGGTTCTCACCGTCCGCGTGCGTGACCCGTTCCGGTGAGCACAGCGGTGATAGAGCATCTGATTCTCTGTGATCGGACTAACACGTGCCGAGAGGCAGCGTATTCGTGCTCCGCTTGCCGTCAAGGTGCCGCTATGCGGGTGGCGTAGGGAACGAGGGGTCGGTCCCTGGCGGGCGGCAGCACGGGGTGCTCACATTCCGTAACAGCCTACTACTGAGAGTGGTAGCGTCGTCCCGGTCATGGTGCGATGAGAGGACGGTCAGCAATGCCAGCCGGGACAATACGGGCGCCGTGGTCACGGCGGCGCCGGCGGGTCATGTCCGCGATGGTGATGTTGGCTGCTGCCGGGCTGGGCGTGATGGGACCCGCGCCGCACGCCACGGCTGGAAGGGCCCTGAAGCCGTCCCTGTCTGGCTCTCCGGCGGGAACATCAAGCCCGGTAACCGCCTACGTCGCCAACATAAACTCGGGCACGGTCACCCCCATCACAGCCGCCACCAACACGGCCGGCTCGCCCATTACGGTTGGTGAGGGCCCTGTAAACGTCGCGATAACCCCAGACGGCAAGACTGCTTACGTCGCCAACGCTTATTCGGGCACGGTAACCCCGATCAACACCGCCACCAACACCCCTGGCCCGGCAATAGCAGTCGGGAATGCCCCCAGCGCCATCGCGATCACCCCGGACGGCACGACCGCCTACGTCACCAGCATCGACTCTCGCACGGTGACCCCGATCAACACCGCTACCAATACCGCTGGGCCGCCCATCACGGTAGAAGGCAATCCCATCGCCATCGCGATCACTCCAGACGGGAAGACCGTCTACGTCACCGGCGACGACGTACCAGTCTCAACTCGGACATAGTGACCCCCATCGCAACGGCCACTAACGCGGTCGGCCCGCCCATCACCGTCGGTCTTTACCCCGACGCCATCGCCATCACCCCGGACGGCAAGACCGCCTACGTCGTCAACCATGATTCAAGCACAGTGACGCCGATCGCGACCGCCACCAACACTGCCGGCCCGGTGATCACCGTCGGCTCTTACCCCGGTCCCATCGCCATCACCCCGGACGGGAAAACCGCCTACGTCGTCAACGCAGGTTCAGGCTCGGTGACGCCGATCGCGACCGCCACCAACACCGCCGGGCCGCCCATCACGGTAGAAGGCAATCCCAGCGCCATCGCCATCACCCCGGACGGCACGACCGCCTACGTCGCCAATGCTGGTTCAGGCACAGTGAGCCCGATCGCGACCGCCGCCAACACCGCTGGACGGCCCATCACCGTCGGAAGCGTCCCCGCGCCTATCGCCATCACCCCGGACGGCAGGACCGCCTATGTCGTCAACGAATACTCAAACACGGTGACCCCGATCGCGACCGCCACCAACACCGCTGGCCCGCCCATCACCGTCGGCAGCTCCCCGCTGGCCATCGCGATCACGCCGGCTGCCGTCACCAACGCGCCCGCGTTCACCAGCCGCTCGGCTGTGGCAGCGCCCTTCGGCAAGGCGTTCACGTTCACGGTCACCACGACCGGTGATCCCGCACCCACCATCACCGAGACTGGGCAGCTGCCACCGGGGGTGAGGTTTGCTGACAACCAGGACGGCACGGGCACCCTCACCGGGACCCCGGCCAAGGCAGCCGCCGGGAAGTACCGCTTGACCCTGACCGCCACGAACAAAAACGGGGCCGCCACCCAGGCGTTCACCCTGACCGTCACCAGAGCCCCGGCCCTGGCGAAGATCCGTACCATCCGGGCCCGGGTCGGCGCCGCGCTACACCAGACCATCCAGGCCACCGGCTATCCGCCCCCGACCCTGGCCGAAAGCGCGCCACTCCCCCCCGGCCTGACCTTCACCGATAGCGGCAACGGGACCGCCGTCATCACAGGCACCCCGGCCGCTGGCAGCCGCGGCCGCTACCGGATCACCATCACCGCCACGAATGCCTCCGGGACAGCCACCCAACACTTCACGATCGTTGTCCGGCGGCGCCGCAGATGATGACAGCCACGCGGGCGGCCCAGACGCTCGTTGCGCGCCGAGCTGCACTCGCCGGGGGTTCGTCGCGTCTCCCATCGTCCGTCAGTGGCTATCGGGCGGCCTGAGTTTCACGGCGGCGAACCGCCGCGCTGCCAACTCATATTCCTCATTGTGAGCCCGAGTTCCCCGTCGATGATGAACGCACGCTGTCCGACGACCACTCCTGCCAGCGTTCGGAGGCCACCCGAAGACTGTTACCCAAGGCGTCGGCGACTGCCTCCGGCTTCGCGCCGGCGAGCACCGCCCCGTGTACCGCGACGGGGACCCAGCGCCTAAGCCATGCCGCCAGCGCGGACATGCAGGCCAGCTCGGCCAGCTCGTCGTACGGCGTCCGCTCATCGATTGGCCAGGCGGTAGG
>Ga0335078_10000732_pt1 | contig 50088 bp, 42 predicted proteins | sample Lox_Sample_32_FD_206711 | JGI IMG/M metagenome (GOLD analysis project Ga0335078, IMG submission 206711) | Soil microbial communities from Loxahatchee National Wildlife Refuge, Florida, United States - Lox_Sample_3.2 | ecosystem: Environmental > Terrestrial > Soil > Wetlands | place: USA... | reverse complement strand
CATCTTCTTCTCACCGAAGGCTTGGGCGTTCAGCACCTGCGCCTGATCTTTGGCACTTCGATGGGATGCATGCACGCCTTTTTGTGGGGCGAGACTTATCCTGCGTTCATCGACGCCTTGATGCCCATGGCTTGCCTTCCCATTCAGATTGCCGGGAGAAACCGCGTGTGGCGCGAGATGCTGATGGAGGCGATCCGCCACGATCCTGACTGGAAAGACGGTGAATACAAAGAAGAGCCGACCCGCGCTCTCCGCGCTGCGCAAGACCTGCTGGTGATCGCTGGCAGCGCCCCCGTATTGATGCAGAAGCGCCTGCCGACGCAGCAGGACGCCGACAAATATGTCGCCGATTCGGTCGAATCCCGCCTCGCGTTGCTCGACGCCAACGACTTGCTCTATCAGGTCAACGCCTCTCGCAACTACGACCCCTCCCCGCGTTTGGAAGAAATCACGGTTCCCATCATGTGGATCAATTCCGCTGACGACTTCATCAACCCTCCGGAGTTGGGGATCGCAGAAAAACAAAGCAAGCATCTGAAGAACGGCACATTTGTGCTCTTGCCAATCAGCGATACGACACACGGACACGGCACTCATACCTGGGCCGTGAACTGGCGCCAATATCTCACGCAGATCCTGGTTCAAACCGCTCACTGACCGCGATCGAAATGGAAAGGAGAACACCGCATCGGCCACTGGCGTTGCCCGCCATCTCGGGTAAACTAGGGATGCTGGATTTCACGAGATGATTAACGGCAAGCGCATCGCGGTCGTCATGCCCGCCTACAACGCGGAGAAGACTCTGCAGGTCACAGTGGGAGAGTTGCCGGACCTGGTCGACATCCGCATTCTCGTTGACGACCACAGCCGCGATCAGACCGTCGAGGTTGCGCGCAAACTCGGCCTGCTGGTCTTCCAGCACGATCGGAATTACGGCTACGGACGCAACCAGCAGACCTGCTATCGCGAGGCGTTGTCGGCGGGCGCTGACGTCGTCATCATGCTTCACCCAGACTATCAATACACGCCATTGCTGGTCACGGCGATGGCGAGCATGGTCGCTTACGACGTTTATGATGTCGTGCTGGGCTCTCGCATCATCGGAGGCAGAGCGCTCAGTGGCGGCATGCCGATCTACAAATATGTTGCAAACCGCCTCCTCACCGCCTTCGAAAATCTATTTCTGGGAGTGAAACTCTCCGAATATCACACCGGATACCGCGCCTTCAGCCGCAAAGTCCTCACTGAAGTGCCGCTCCTGGAAAATTCCGACGACTTCGTCTTCGACAATCAGATGCTCGCCCAGTGCGTCCATTTTGGATTTCGCATCGGAGAAGTATCCTGTCCGACGAAATATTTCGAAGAAGCCTCGTCCATTAACTTTCGGCGAAGCGTTAAGTATGGATTCGGCGTGCTGGCCACGACTTTGAGTTTTGCCCTGCAGCGTGTCGGCCTCGTTCACTTGGCGCGCTTCAGCGAGCGCGGCCGCAAACTCGAAACCGAGCGCGATCCCTACTACGCTCGCCACACGGAATCTGTGCAGTCGGCCCAGTGATCTCGCGGCACGTTCCGTCTGTAATGCTTGCATCGCCCCAAAATCCGTCCCCCACTTCGTGGGCGCGCGACAACCGTTTCGCCACAAATCTCATACTACTTCTGCTGCTCACGGTTTTGGCGCTGTTGGTGATGGGCTACCACCCTGGCCTGGAGGACGACGCGTTTTACCTGGCCGCAATCAAGAAAAATCTGAATCCATCCCTCTTCCCCCACGATGCTGATTTTTTTCGCGTGCAATTTCAGGCGACCATCTTCGATAAGCTGATCGCGCTTTCCGTTCGCCTGACGCGCTTGCCGCTGTCGTGGGCGTTGTTGCTGTGGCAATTCGCCGCCATCTTCTTTCTGCTCCAGGGTTGTTGGCGAATCAGCAGCCGCTGTTTTTCCGACGCGCCGGCTCGATGGGCTTCGGTCGCCATGATCGCGGCGCTTCTCACCCTGCCGGTCTCGGGAACGGGAATCAATCTCGCCGATCAGTATCTTCACCCGCGCACGCTGGCGACGGCCGCAATTGTGGCCGCGATCGTCGCCATCCTCGATCGCCGCCTCTGGCTCGCCGGATTTCTCCTCGGCGTCGCGTTTTCCATCCACGCCATCATGGCCAGTTGTGGAATCTCCTTCTGCGCGTTCTTGTGGTGGAACCTCGGCAGAAGCGAACGACGCCCGCTTTCAGTGCCAGCCGCCGCGGCGCTTCTCTTGCCGTTCCAGTGGATCTTCGAACCCAGCTCCGACGCCTGGCGCCAGGCCGCTGCGACTCGCAGTTTTTATTTTGTAGGGCGCTGGCAATGGTACGAATGGTTGGGCATCGTCGCTCCTCTGCTATGCATTTATGTTTTTCTCCGCATTCTGCAACGCCAGCGGGCAGACGACCGTTCGGCTCTCCTGATGCTGGTGACGAGCCTTCTCTATTACGGTATTTTCCAGACCATTATCGGGATCGTCATCATGCTTCCGCCAGGCCTGGAGCGTTTGCGTCCTTTTGAGCCGATGCGCTACCTGCATCTCCTTTATCTTCTCTTCTTCCTGATCATTGGCGGACTGCTCGGACGCTATGTTCTCAACCGGCATTGGTATCGATGGGTCGTCCTGTTTCTTCCGTTAGGCGCCGGCATGTTCTACGCGCAGCGCGAAATGTTTCCGGCGACGCCACACCTGGAGCTGCCCGGCGCCGCCACGCAGAACGCCTGGCTGCAGGCTTTTGCCTGGATTCGCCAAAACACACCGGTCGACAGCCTGTTCGCTCTCGATCCGCATTACATGACCTTGCCGGGCGAGGACTACCACGGCTTCCGCGCACTCGCCGAACGCAGCGCGCTTGCCGACTACGAGAAAGACGGCGGCATGGCCGCCCGCGTCCCGCGCCTAGCTCCGCGCTGGCTGAAAGAAGTGAATGCAGAAAAAGGTTGGCGCGATTTTCATCCGGCAGATTTCCAGCGTCTCAAGAATGAATTCGGGGTGACGTGGGTGATCCTCTCCAGACCCGACTCCCATCTTGCTGCACAAGATCAAGCGGATCAGGGAATGGCGTGCGCCTACCGGAACGGCCAGCTTCAAGTCTGCCGTCTATACTGAGGTGGCAGCGCCGGAGTCTGACTGGTGATCGAGGGGGGCCTTCGCCGGTGCGCTTCCGTTCACGCTCATGCCGACAAAGTCTACTTCTCTAACAACGAAGCCGGTTTCACCCTGCGTGTGGATGGTGCTCGTCGCGCTCGTTGTTCGCCTCGCTGTCATTCCGTTTCTCTACCACGACTGGACGGATCCATTCGTTCTCGAGCATTGGGCCTTCGGCCGAATCGCGCGCTCCATCGTGTCCGGGCACGGCTTCGGCAGTCCCTTTGCCAATACTGGATTGTCGGGGCTTCTGCCCCCGGTTTACTCGTATCTGCTCGCGGGCGTGTTCAAGATTTTCGGAATTGAAACAACCTCGTCGGTGATCGCCGCGCTCTCTCTGAACAGCGTGTTCTCTGCGCTGACCTGCATTCCTGTCTTCCTGATCGCGAAGGAAGCCTTCGGTGGCCGCGTTGCCAAGTGGGCGGGGTGGGGATGGGCGTTCTCTCCTTACGGCGTCTATTACGGAGCCGACTGGGCGTGGTCGACGTGCCTGGTCACGCTCGAACTGGCCTGCCTGTTTCTGTTTGCCCGGCGTCTGGAAGATTCTTCGCGCGCACGCGACTGGGCCGCTTTCGGTTTCCTCTGCGGAATCGCCGCACTCACCGAGCCGGTGGTCATGACGGTTCTGCCGCTGCTTGGCATCTGGTCTCTGTACCGCCGCTATCGGCAGAACTTGCCGTGGAAGCTGCCAATGATTGCCGTAGTCCTCGCCGGCGTTCTGACCCTCGCACCATGGATCACGCGCAATTACGTGGTGTTTCACAAGTTCATTCCGGTGCGCAGCGGTTTCGGACTCGAGCTCTACATGGGCAACAACGGCTACTCGACGCGCTGGGTCAACAGCAGCCTGCATCCCAATCACAGCGACGCGGAGCTTGGCGAGTACGAGCGCGTGGGCGAAATCGCCTACATGAATCACAAACTCCAGCAGGGAAAAGACTTCATTCGCACCCATTCTGCTTGGTACGCATGGATGACCCTGCGCCGCATCGTCTACATGTGGACTGGCTATTGGAGCTTGGACCGTGCTTATCTGAAAGACGAGCCGCTCGATCCACCCAATATCCTGGTCGAGACGACCATGACGGTCCTCGGCCTGCTGGGGTTACGGCGCGTGTTTCGCCGCGACTCATCGTTGGGCGTGCGATTTGCCATCGTTCTGCTGCTGTTTCCCTTGCCCTACTACCTTACTCACCCAGAGACGTACTATTTCCGCCCGGTCGATCCGCTGATCGTCGTGCTCGCGGCGGTCACGGTCGCTGGCCGCGCCAAGGACTCCCACATTGCGGCGGCTGCAGGCGCGGTTTAACATCTTACTGACAATGGCAAGTGCGCTCTCCTTACAAGGCGCGACGCAGCGCCGCTTCGCGATCGGTACGAACGAGATCCTCAACTTCGCCTACGATTCCTTCTGCAGCAACAAGCTCCAATTTCTGCTCACTGCCCTGGCCATGGCGGTGGGCACGGCGTCGGTGATTCTGGTCGCAACCATCGGCCTCACCGGCAAGCAGTACATCCTGCGCCAGCTCCAATCGATCGGTACAAACATGATCTATGCCGACTACCAGGGCGGGTCGCAGCGCATCGATTCGACGCCCGATCCCATGACGGTTGAGGATGTACAGGCGGTGCGCGAGCAGGTGCCCACCGTGGTGGCGGCTTCGCCCACGGTGGCGTTGAATGACCGCATCAGCGTGGGCGGCGGCAAGCAGCGCGACATTCTTGTGCTCGGCGTTGCGCCCGAGTACATGCGGGTGCGCAATCTGAAGATTCTTGCGGGGCGCTTTTTCGACGACGAAGATACGTCTGGGCGCAACAAGGTCGGCGTCATCACCGAGAAGCTGGCGTTGAAGTTGTACGGCACGCCTTTAGCATCAATTGGGCAGATCATCAAGTTGAGCGGCGGCCTTCCGTTCACGATCGTGGGCGTGTTCAAAGAAAGCGTCGACACCTTCGGCCAGTCGGAAATTCAGGAAGACACGATGCTGATTCCCTACACGGTCAGCCGCTTCTTCACGCCGACGGGCGCGGTGTACGAGATTTATTTCTCGGTCGCGACTCCACAGGATGTCATCCCGGCGACCGCGGAAATCAGGCATGTGCTGCAGTCGCGGCATCGGGCGGAGTCGGTCTACAACGTGCAGAATTTGACTCAGCTTCTCACCGTGGCAGGAAAAATTGCCGATGCCCTTACGCTCGTCCTGATGCTGGTGGCTTTTGTCACGCTGCTGGTGAGCGGGATCGGCATCATGAACATCATGCTGGCGACGGTGACGTCGCGCATCCGCGAGATCGGAATCCGCAAAGCCATCGGCGCCACCAACCGCGCCATCCGCTTCCAGTTTCTTGCCGAGGCCGTCCTGATTTCGCTGGCAGGAGGCATCACCGGCATCATCGCCGGCCTGGCGATTCCATACTCGGTACGCTTCCTCACCGATTACCGTTTTCCCATTTCAGGTCTGTCGGCGATCATCGCCATCGTGGTGTCGTCGATTGTGGGCGTGATCTTTGGCACGGTTCCGGCCACGCGCGCCTCGCAGCTTGATCCGGTGGAGAGTCTGCGCTACGAGTAGTGGAAAACTCGCCTCTTCTGTGGAAAAAGTGTTCCCGCAGGAACATTCCAAAGTACAGAATTGTCAGTACAAGATTGTCTGGAATCGACGCTAAGTCTAACAAATAGGGAGAGTTATGGGCTTTGACCGACCCAGCGAGGAAGTTCGCCCATAAAACCACAAAGCCGGGCTGGTTGGCCCGGCTTGCTTCCTGTGGAACTGGCTCGGCGATCTCGTTTCATCGGCGAGCCCAGAATGTCGAATCTTTTTTTCTTCTCGTTCTGATGTCCTTTTCTTCTGATCCGTTCTTTGTTCTGATCCCCTGTTTGCTCTTTGTTCGGCTGCCCGGGGTCACCGTCCCGGTGCCGCGCCACCGCTTACATCACCATTGCCAGGTTCTCCAGTTCATACTGCAGGACCGGCAGGGCACATCCTGCCATCTCGACGCGGCCAGCTGCATCCAAGGCGTCTTTGGGCGAGACTCCATAGCCACGTCCCATCAGAAACACCTGAAGCAGTTCGGCAGCTTCGTAAGAGTCGATCATGCCGCCTTGCAGCAGATCGTTGCGCAGCGCTGACAATTCGGTCATGGTGAACCGATCTTTGTCGTTCGTCGCTTTTTCGATCGTTCCCATCGCCTTCTCAGTCATGGCCGTCATCACCTCCGATTCCGACCTAAAACCCCATTTGCCTATTAGACTCATCGGCAGCTGTGTTAGTTGCATGCAATTGAAATGCCGCAATCACCCTGCACTTCCTATACGATCCCCAAACCCCTCTAGATTCATCTAACCCCTGTGAATATCGGAAGTTTCGGGTGGACGCTTCAGCCGCCCCGGTCGCTAGAAGTGCCTTTTGTACCCAACAGTAATCGGGGAATTGACACAATGTGTCGGTTTCGGACGCCTCCGCACACAAAGAACGTCAGTCGAGTGCCGGCTTGCGGGAGGGTTCGACCGGGCTCCATGCGTCCTAGGGCCACCGCTCATCTGGATAGTGTCATGTTGGGGTAAAGCGTTACGGGTGCGGCAAAGCGTTACGGTGGTCCAGCCAACGGGCTCGACCGGACCGCGGCGCGCAAAGGCACGGGAGTCATCGCGCCGCGGCTCATCGCCGTTGAGAGTTACGGCGCCTTGGTCTTCGGGCGCGAGTCGGCCATTCCGCCGACCGAGGGGCTTAAGACGCAGCCTTGGACAGGGCAGCCTCGGCCGCTGCCGTCGTGTCATAGAAATGGAAGAACTGCTCGACGCGGGTCACCTGCAGAGAACCGCGGACGCGGTCGGTCACGCCGACCAGGGCCAGGCCACAGCCGTTCTTCTGATGCGTGACATAGGCGCCGACCAGCGCTCCGATGCCGGCCGAGTCAATGTAGGGGACCCCGGACAGGTCGAGGATCATCAGGCGCGCGGTGCTGGAGCGCACGATGGACTGAAACTGAAAGAAGTTGCTGATGAGGATCGGGCCGCTGAGGCGCAACAGGCGCTGGCCGTCGGGCGTTCCTTGGACGTCTTCGATGCTAAGAGGCTCCTGGGGCATCGCAACATCTTATTACGGGAACGTGAATATCGTGTTAAAGGCGGGGAGGGGTAGTGGCTGAATTCGACGGCCAGCGCATCCAGTTTTTCGAGAATGGCGCCCAACCCGCCCTCGATCCTGCTTATCCGATCGTTCAGTTTCAGCCACTCAGACACAACGACCATAACAACGGCCCAACCGACGAGGAAATGGATTGCGTGGGGTGGGTGAAGGAAGTGCTCCGCGGTTTCAATGAGGTCCGCCGTGCCCCAATTGAGCCACCCGGCGATAGCAACTCCCGGCGCTGTAGTAGGGCTTGTCCTGCATTGCAATCAGGAGTTGACCGCGACGATACAACGAAAATAGGAAAACCCCGATGCCAGCCTGGGCCAGATGAGACACGAAGGTTGGGGCAGCCGCTGCAGCCTCAGCCGTTCTACACCGGTTCCAGCACTTTCTCTTCGTCCTGGCGGACGGCGTCGTCGAATTTCTCCTGCGCCTGTTCGATCAGGCTGTCGAACTGCGAATGATCAAGGCAGACGGCGTGCTGGCCGTAGCGGGCGTCTTTGCCGGTGACGTGCCAGTAGGGCATCCAGCAGAACTGCTTGCCCTCGCCCGACTCCAGCACGACCAGGAACGGATAGAAGGTGACTTCCTCCTGTTCCTCGCCGAGCCAGGAATCGAGCTTCTCCGGCAGAAATGCGGACATAACCTTGAAGGGGGCGTCGCCGGCTCCGAGCTGAAAGTCGAGGGTCAGGCGCAGGTCGCGGGCACCGCCGCAGAGCGGGCAGTGCTCGGGAGCGGTTTTCGAGAAGGTGTAAAGGGTGTCGAACAACTTGTGGTGCGTCGCGGTCTTCTTATGACATTGAGTGCAGTAAAAATATTGAGTAGCCACGGCGAGTTCCTTTCCGCCACCGCGGACCTGCTGCGGCCGCGCTAGGGCTCGATCGTCGCCTCATCGACCAGCATGATGGGGATGCCGTCTTTCACGGCATAGACCCGGTGACATTGCGTGCACTTCAAGCTCTCCGGGGTCTGACGATAGTCGAGCGCCTGTTTGCAGGCAGGACAAACCAGAATTTCCAGCAGATCTTTGGCAATCATGACGTGGGCATTGTACGACAGAGGCAGACGACCTCCTGTGACGGAACGCACAAAAGGCAGTGCAGAAATCGCCCGCGAGATGCCGTTCGGCTGCCGGTTCCCGCCCGCCGGTATGCGATAGAATCAAACCCGACGCCAATCATGCCAGCCCGCATTCTGGATGGGACCAAAATCGCGCAGGAAATTCGCAGCGAAGTGGCGGCGGAGGTGCGTGCCATGGCCTCGGCGGGAGTGCGGCCGGGGCTGGCGGTGGTGCTGGTCGGGCACAATCCGGCGTCGGAAATTTACGTGCGCGGCAAGGTGAAGGCGTGCGAGGAAGTGGGCGCCTACAGCGAGAAGCTCACCCCGCCGGAGTCGGCAACGACCGGAGAACTGCTGGCGGTGATTGAAGATCTGAACGGGCGCGGGGAAATTGACGGCATCCTGGTGCAGCTGCCGCTGCCATCGCACGTAGACGCGAAAAAAGTGCTGATGGCGGTGGATCCGGCGAAAGATGTGGACGGATTTCATCCCGTAAACGTTGGGTTTCTTTCGACGCAGCGTCCGGGCCTGGTGCCGTGCACGCCTGCCGGAGTGATGGAAATATTGAAGCGCAGCAGTATTCCGATTGCCGGGCGCGAGGCGGTGGTGGTCGGGCGAAGCGACATTGTCGGCAAGCCGGTGGCGATGTTGCTGCTCAACGCCAATGCGACAGTGACGGTGTGTCACTCGAAGACGCACGATCTAGCCGGAGTCTGCCGCCGCGGCGATATTCTGGTGGCGGCGATTGGGCGCGCGGGCATGATCACGCGAGATTTCGTCAAGCCGGGCGCGACGGTGATCGATGTCGGGATGAACAGCGTGACTGATCCCGCGGAATTCGAGCGGTTCTTCGCCGGTAATCTCAAGCGGGAGGAGACTTTTCGCAAGAAGGGATCGACGTTGATTGGCGACGTGCATCCTGAAGTGGCTGAGATTGCAGGCGCGATCACGCCGGTGCCCGGCGGGGTGGGGCCGCTGACGATCGCCATGCTGATGTTCAATACGGTGAAAGCCGCGATGTTGCGGCGAGGCAATCGCGTGCCGGAGCTGACACGGGCTTAGAATCCATCCGGGATTACAATCCAGCGCGGAGCAAGGAAATCACAGGGGTAAGAAATACAACAAGCTTTCCACCTCCAAAGGAAACGTTTTCGGGAGAGTCATGCTGAAAGTTGGTCTCACCGGGGGAATCGCCTCGGGCAAATCGGTTGTGGGAGAAATGCTGGTTGGGCACGGCGCCTACCTGGTGCAGGCGGACCGGATCGCGCAATCGCTCATGCAGCCGGGCGAAGCGGTCTACAACGAAGTCGTGCGCCATTTCGGCGGCGAGATTCTCAATCGCGACATGAGCATCAACCGCGCCAAGCTGGCTGAGGTGGCGTTCGGCCCGGCGACCCAGGATGCGGAGAAGCGCGAGTCACGAGTGGAGGAATTGAACCGCATCGTGCACCCGGCGGTGATTCGCAGCCAGGAAGAATGGATGATCGAGGTGGGCCGCACCGATCCGAAGGCGGTAACGATCGTGGAGGCGGCGTTGCTGGTCGAAGCAGGAGTAGGGAAGCGCTTCGACCGGCTCGTGGTTGTCACATGCAGTGCGGAGCAGCGCGTATCGCGTTTCGCCGCGCGCCAGAAGATCGACCTGGAGGCCGCGCGGAAAGAGGTGGCGCGGCGCATGGCGGCGCAACTGCCCGACGAAGAAAAAATCAAAGTAGCCGATGATGTGATCGACAACTCCGGTTCGGTCGACCACACACGCGCGCAAGTGCGCGAGCTATGGCAGAAACTCAGCGCGCAGGCTCAGTCCTCATAAGCGGGAGCACTCGCCCGGGTGCTTCTCGGGGACGCTTTGTTTAGAATGAATTCAGGGTTCTTTCCACTTCCCAGGGTCGTATGCATCATCGAATAGTGGTCGGGACGGTCGAATTATGAAAATCATGCGGCCTTTCATCTTTGCGCTCGCGATCGCGGGCGGATTCTTCTACTTCACAACGTGGCGTTCGAACTCACAGGCGGGATTGCATCCTTCGAACTGGTTCAGCCGTCCGGATCAGGTGGAGATCACGGAAGCGGCTCCCGGAGAAACGCTCGACAGCGAAGAGCAGAACAATATTTCCGTCTACCGGAAGAACATTCCTTCGGTGGTGAACATCACGTCGCGCGCCATGACGTTCGATTTCTTTTATGGATTGGTGCCGCAGGAAGGGCAGGGCTCGGGTTTCATCATCGACAAAGAGGGCCACATTCTCACGAACTACCACGTGATTGCAGACGCCCGGCAGGTGAGAGTCACGCTGCATAATCGCAAAAGCTACGACGCGACCGTGGTGGGCACGGATCCGCCGCATGATCTGGCAGTGATTCGGATTAAGGCTCCCGAGCTGGTGTCCGCGGTGCTGGGAGACTCGCGCAACCTGCAAGTCGGACAGAAGGTATATGCGATCGGCAATCCGTTTGGATTGTCGGGCACGATGACGCGAGGGATTGTCAGTTCGATCCGACCGGTGCGCGAACCGAACGGCGCGATGATTGACGAAGCAATTCAGACCGATGCGGCGATCAATCCGGGAAATTCGGGTGGTCCGCTGATGAACTGGCATGGCGAGGTCATCGGCATCAACACGATGATTCTCTCGAACGTGGGTCAGAACGCGGGCATCGGCTTTGCGATTCCCATCAACACGGCGAAAGCGGTGCTGAACGATCTGATGACGCTGGGCCGGGTGCGGCGCCCGGCGTTGGGCGTGCGCACGATCCCGATCAGTCCCGATCTGGCGGATGAACTCGGCTTGCCGGTCGACTATGGATTGCTGATTGTGCAGGTGATTCCGGGAGGGTCGGCGGACCAGGCCGGATTGCGTGGTGGAACCGAGCGCGCCTACCTCGGAAATACTCCGATCACGCTGGGCGGGGACCTGATCGTCGCCATCGACGACCAGAAAGTCGAAGACGAGCAGGATCTGGCGCAGATGATGAACAACCATCGCGCCGGCGACACGGTGAAGATCACGATCTACCGCAACAAAAAGAAGATGGACGTGAGCGTGGCCCTCGGCGAAGCGCGGCAGCAGGTGTAAGGAATTCCGCTAACGGCCCTCCCACACCGGCTTCATTATTGCGCGTTACGGCGCGGGTTGAATGCCGATTGCCGTGTACAAATCCCCGCTGTTGTAAAGAGTGCCATCCTTCATGACGAGGCGGCAGCGGCGGATATCGCTGATGCGCTCCGCCGGATTTCCCTCGACCAACAAGAAATCTGCACGCTTGCCGGGAGCGATCGAACCCAATTCCTGATCCTGCTTCAACAGGCGCGCCGCATTGAAGGTCGCAATTTGCAGCGACTTTAACGGCGGAATACCAGCCTGAACCTCCAGTTCCAACTCACGATGGAGCATCAGCCCGGCGGTAGCGTCGGTACCGGCAAGAATCGGGACGCCCGCGTCGTACATGCGCTTGGTCATGGCCAGCATGGCGCGATAGGAGTCCTTATAGAGCTGGTCGTTTTCAGCAGTGACGGGAAGTCCGCCGGAGTAGGCGCCGCGTTGCAGTTGCGCAGGCAGGCGCGTCAGCACTGGCGCGAGATCGGGTGAGACCTGACCAGGGCGGCCGGTAAACATTCCTTCAAACGTGCCAAGGGTCACATCGACTGTGGTGTGATGGCTGAGCAGCAGCGCGATGAAGTCGTTTACCGGCTGCGAGTGCAGGTCGAGTTTGGCAGCGTTGGCGCCGACAGCCGTGAAGCGCTCCGGCGTGCGCGTGTCCTTTACCTGCGAGGCGAGGAAGTTGAGGAAGATGAAATTAATGTGCTGAATTTCGTCGGCGCCGTCTTCGACGAACTGGGACGCCGTGATGCCGTTGGGGACGTGGCCACTGACGCGGAGGCCGCGAGCGTGTGCTTGTTTGGCGATGCCCGGCACGAACGCAGGATTGAGCGAGCTATAGAGCTTGATCTGAATGTATCCCAAGTCGGCGTAACGGTTCACGTCGGCGATGGCCTCGGAAAGAGTGTCGGCGTAGAGGCCGGTCGGCGCCTGGAAAGGCCCGTGGCCATCGATGAATCCGGCTTTCCACACGCGTGGGCCGATCGCCGTGCCGCTCTGCCACTGGTCCTGAAGGTGCTTGAGTTGGTCGATGTCGTTTCCCATGTCGCGAACGGTGGTCACGCCGCTGGCGATGTTCAGGATGCCGTCGATCGCCTGCGCGTGAACATGCATATCGAAGAGGCCAGGGAGAATCGTCTTGCCGGTTCCGTCGATCTGCTCGGCATTAGTGGGGACCTTCACCGAACTTGCCGGACCGACCGCCTCGAAACGATTGCCGGTAACGACGACGGTTTGATCTTCGCGGATGGCAGCCTGCTCGGAGTCAAACAAGCGCACGTGCTCGATAGCGACAGAATGTGCCGGATGCTTTGCCAAATCCCTGGCGAGGCGGGCATTGCGTTCGTCGCGCATTTTGAGATCGATGGCGTAGAGCTGGTCGTTCGTCTTCTCCCATCCTTCGCGCATAAGCGCGAACCAGGTTCCGGGGAAACCGAAGACGCGTCCTTCGTCGTCGAGCCACACGGTTTGCGGCTCGAAGGAGAGTCCCGTGATGGCGAAATCAGTGACGTGCATCTTCTGTCCGTGATCTTCGAGGGTGACGTCGGTGAGCCGTTCGAGGCGTGCTTCGCCAGCGGGAAGCAACCGGACCGGCGCGCCGTGGGCTCTCTGCAAGGCCGCAATCAGAAACGCGGTCTCGGCCGCGGCGCCGTTGTTGCTGATGTAGAAAGCCCCTGAGGGAGCCTGGCCCTTCTCCGCGCGACTCTTCCAGTGAGCAACCCCGTCCCTGATTTCGAAGTGCTCGTCGACGGGAGCCTTCAGATAGTCGTTGCCAGTCTCATCGACGCGGAGAGGCATCTCGTTGGCGCCGACGGTGTAGCTGGCGGAAATTTTGGGGCCCCGGCCGCGGTCGTTGTACTCGAACGTGCTCTCGACGCGTCCGCCGGGCAGGTAGGTATCGACTTCATGTCCCGCCACCGTGTTGTTTGAGGAGATGGTATACCGCAGCGTTTGCGATGCGGTGTCCGCAGCCGGGAGCGTCCGCGAGCCGCTGCTGAGCAGAGAGAGCCAAGCGATGACAAGAGTGAACATAGTGCCGTATTGTGCCACTAACCGGAACAGTTAGGGTAAAATACTGCCCTGCCTATGACAGCCGTCCGATAAGTTCCGCCGTCTGCATTCCTGAGCGAGATCGCGCCGTGGTGCGCGTGCGCTCTTGCCTTGATTTTTTCTGCACGCAGAAAGGAATCCTGACATGCAATTCGTTGATAAGGCGCTGGCTCGCCGATTCGAGTCAGTGGAAGAGATGGCACAGGTTTTGTACGCGCGGGTGTTTCAGAAGACGCGGCCTGAGATTGGTGCAGCGGAAGAAGAAATCTGTGGCGGTCACATGGTGTTCGCGGGACTGGGTTCGCCCATCGGGCGCGCCACTGGCGTGGGGTTCGATCGTTCGTTCACGACCGACGATCTGGATCGCGTGGAGCAATTTTACCGTGAACATAAAGCTCCGTCGCAAGTGGATTTGTGCCCTATACACGAGCCGGCGGTCTTTGAGATGTTCAAGGAGCGAGGCTATGCGATCGCCGAGTTGAATAATGTTTTGTACCGGCGGCTGGAAGCGGGCGAGGGATTTCCTTCCTTCGCATCCGGGGTCGAAATTCGTCGGAGCAGAATCGACGAAGCCGAGACAGCCGGAGCCATCGTGGAGAGAGCCTTCTTCCCTGACGGCGCACCGGAGGCATTTCGCGGGCTGATCACGCCGCTTTATCAGGTCGAACAAGGTTTGGCTTTTGTAGCCGGCATTGAGGGCAAGCTGGTGGCTTGCGGCACCGGGCTGGTCATTCCAGAGCACAAAATCTTTGGTTTGTGCGGCGCGGGAACTTTGCTCGAATTTCGCGGGCGCGGCATTCAGACAGCTTTACTGGGCGCTCGCATGGAGGCCGCCATCGACGCCGGTTGCGAGTATGCAGTGATCGTCACGCAGGGAGGCACTCCCTCGCAGCGCAACGCGGAAAGATTGGGTTTTCGTGTGGCGTACAGCAAGGTCACTGTGATCAAGCGACTTGACGTGTAGCGCCGGATCGACGGCATTTCCGCGGCGGGCCATTGCGGTTCCACGATCGCACGTTGCATAGTGGAAGGAATGACTACCGAAAGCTTCACGCTGCAGGGCAAGCACGTTCGCCTGGAACCGCTGGAGCACCGCCATCTCGACGGGCTGGTGGCCGCGGCCGGGGACGATGCCGAACTCTATCAGTGGAGTCCTGTCCCGCGGGGTAAGGTCGAGGCCGCTAGCTACATCGACACCGCACTGGCTTGGAGAGATGCGGGCAGCGCGGTGCCGTTCGCCATCGTGCGAGCGCATGACGGTGTGGTGCTGGGCTCGACACGTTTCTGGAACCTGGAGAGATGGTCGTGGCCGAAAGGGCATACTTCATACGGACGCGGCGTTCCCGATGCGTGTGAGATCGGCTACACATGGCTGACGCGGCCGGCGCTCCGCACTGCGGCCAATACAGAAGCCAAGCTGCTCATGCTGACGCACGCCTTCGAAGTGTGGCAGGTGTTGCGGGTCTGTTTTCATACGGATTCGCGGAACCAGCGGTCGCGCACCGCGCTTGAACGGATCGGCGGCCAGTTTGAGGGCATTCTCCGCGCCCACCGCGTGGCGGCGGACTACATCCCTCGCGATTCGGTCCGCTATTCGATTGTGGCGGCGGAGTGGCCAGCCGTGAAGGAACGGCTGCAGTCCCTCGGAAACCGGACATAGCTTCGTGTTCATGGGATCGTCTTAGGCTCGACTCCGTAGAGAGAGATGCCACGATGAATGTCGACGAAATCCGCCGTTACTGCCTGGCCTTCCCGGGCGCGACCGAAAATCTGCAGTGGGGCGATGACCTGTGCTTCAAGGTACGGGGCAAAATCTTTACTACGCTCGCCCTGACCGCCGTGCCGCAAAAACTCTGCTGCAAGTGCATTCCTCAGACGTTTGCCGAGTTAATTGAACGACCCGACATCGCTCCCGCGCCCTACGTTGGACGCTACAGCTGGGTCATTCTCCATCGGCTGGATGCCCTGCGCGGCGATGAGCTGAAAGAGTTGATCCGGCAGTCTTATGAGATGGTGGCGGCGAAGGCGCCGCGGTCGCGGATCGACAAAAAGAAGACCGGCAAGAAGAGGATCAGGAAAGAGAAGAAGGAAAAAAAGAAGAACGATATGAAGAGAATCAGCCGAAAGCCAGGCACGTCTGGCGCCAAGGAAAGCGCCAGCCGAAAAAAGCCCATGCCGAGGAATCGTCCGAAGAGCTAATCCCGCGGCTCTTCGAGGGGCATTCCCGAGCTTCGATGCCGACGCTGCCTGGCAGCGATTTGACTCTGCTCGTCTCCGTCGGCTAGCCTCAAGGTTCGCCAGAGAGTCTTTGAGTGCCTTCAAACCGAATGCGATCCCCACATAGATCATTGCCTTTGCTGCTGACGGTCGCGCTTGCGTTGGCCGCGCCGCTAGCGGCCGGGGGTTTGACGCGTCCGGTGCATGCCGACCACGCCATCGTGGTCAGCATTAAGGAACTGGCAGCGCGTGCCGGAGTGGAGATCATGCAGGAAGGCGGCAATGCGATTGATGGCGCGGTGGCGACAGGATTTTCGCTCGCCGTCGTGCATCCAGCGGCCGGAAATATTGGCGGCGGCGGCTTCATGCTGATCCGAATGGCCGACGGAAAAGCGCACTTCCTCGACTATCGCGAAAAAGCTCCGGCGGCGGCAACTCGCAACATGTATCTCGACGCGCAGGGCAACGTGATCGAGGGAGCGAGCGAGATTGGCTACAAGGCGATCGGCGTTCCAGGATCCGTTGCGGGTATGGTTTATGCCGAACAGAAGTATGGCAAGCTTACCCTCAAGCAGGTGATGGCGCCCGCCATTAAGCTGGCGCGCGAGGGATACGAATTAAGCTGGAATGAGGCGCGCGATCTGCACGACCGGCATCTGGCCGAGTTCGCCGAATCGCGCCGCGTTTTTCAGCGGAACGGCGACTACTACAAGACGGGAGAAATCTTTCGCCAGCCGGACCTGGCTCGAACGCTGGAACGCATCGCCGACAAGCCGGATGATTTTTATCACGGGGCAATCGCGCGCGAGTTGGCCGCGGCGATGCAAAAGGGCGGCGGGCTGATCACCGTCGACGATTTGGCGCACTATGAAGTCAAGGAGCGTGAGCCGATTCGCGGAACCTATCGCGGATACGACATCATCAGCTCACCCCCGCCGTCGTCCGGGGGGACGGTGCTGGTTGAGGCCCTGAATATTCTCGAAGGCTACGATCTCGCCGGGATGCAGAACCGTTCCGCGCAAGCGATTCATTTCACGGTCGAGGCTTTTCGCCGCGCATTTTTTGACCGCGCGGAGTTCATGGGCGATCCCGACTTCGCCAAGATTCCCGTGGCGCAGTTGATTGACAAGCGTTACGCGAAGGCGTGGCGCGACACGATCGATCCGGCGCATGCGAGCCCGAGCAAAGAATTGAAGCGGCCGGCGGTCTTCAACGAATTAGAACAATATGCGGAATTGCATCCACCGGCGGCCGCACCGCGCGAATCGAATCACACCACGCACTATTCTGTGGTCGATGCCGAGGGTAACGCGGTCGCGGTAACCACGACGATCAATGCCTGGTTCGGATCGCGCGTCACAGCCGACGGTCTCGGCTTTTTGTTGAACGACGAGATGGACGACTTCTCGTCCAAGCCCGGGGTGCCCAATTCCTACGGTCTGATTCAAGGCGCGGCCAACGAAATCGGCCCGGGAAAGCGCCCGCTGTCGTCGATGACGCCGACGATCGTGGTGCATGATGGCAAAACCGTGATGGTGCTGGGCTCGCCCGGGAGTTCCAAGATCATCACCACAGTCGCGAATGTTCTGATGGGAGTCGTGGACTACGGGATGAACATCCAGGAGTCGGTGAATGCTCCCCGCTTTCATAATCAGTGGCTTCCCGATGTCGTCGACGTGGAAAAATGGTTCTCTCCGGACACGCTCGACGCGCTGAAGCAGATGGGCTACAACGTCGAGATCGGCCAGCATTACGGATCGCTGGTGGAATCGTACTGGAGCGACGCTGAGTGCATCGCAATCGACGAAAAGACCGGGGAGCGTTTGGGCGCCAGTGACGGACGCAACGACGGGAAGGCTGTGGGGTATTGAACATCATTCCAGATCGACGATTGCGGAGTGCAGATTGAAAAATAGCTTGCACGGCATTGAGTTTCAATCTGCGATCAGAAATCATCAATCTGCCATGATTCCAGGACGCGCATGGTAAAAGCGGTCTCAACCTATCTATATGTGAAAGAGCGCCTGCACCCTGGCATCCTTGACGGGCTCGCGCGCTGCGGCGTGCAGGCGGTCGAGATTTTCGCGGCGCGCCAGCATGTCGACTATGCCAACCGCAAGCAGCACGTTAAGGAAATCGCGGAATGGTTCCGCGGCAGCGGCATTCCACTCAATTCGGTCCACTCGCCGCTCTATGCCGACTACGAGTGGGGACGCGCGGGCGCGCCACCGGTGAATGTAGCGTCGGTTGACCGCGCGGCGCGAGTGGAAGCGATGGACGAGATCAAGCGCGCGCTCGAAATCGCCGAACAGATTCCATTTCGATTTCTGGTGCAGCACCTCGGCACGCCCAACGAGAGTTTCAGCGACAAGAAATTCGAAGCGGCCATGACCTCCATCGAGCATTTGCGAGCATTTGCCAAGCCGCTGGGCGTCCGGATTTTGCTCGAAAACATTCCCAACGAGCTGTCAACGCCGGACAAGCTGGTGGAACTTATCCACGGGGCGCACTTCGACGACGTCGGCGTCTGCTTCGATTTCGGCCACGCGCACATGATGAGCTCCGTGCGCGAGAGCTTCGAAATTCTGAGGAACCACATTCGCTCGACTCACGTTCACGACAACGACAAGATGAAAGATTCGCATCTCTGGCCGGGGCAGGGAACGATCGACTGGAAGGAAGCCATCGAATTGCTGCGTTCGGCCCCGCAAACGCCGCCATTATTAATGGAGCTCGTCGAAGATGAGAAAGTGAATCCGCTGGAAAAATTGGGCGAGACGTTTGACAAGCTGGAAACGGCTTAGGAATTCCGAGATTGCGTCATTGAGTGATGAACTGATTGAAACAATCTGCACCGACATCCAATGACTCAATGATCCTTGTTTCAGTGATTCAATGATTCAACGGCTCAACTGATTTATGTCCGCACCCATTACCACCATCGCAGCAATCGGCAAGCATGAAGGCCAGTCGGTCACGATCCGCGGCTGGCTTTACAACCTGCGCGAAAGCGGGAAGCTTCTGTTTCCGCAATTTCGCGACGGCTCGGGCATCATTCAGGGAGTCGTTCCTAAGAATGCCGTGACGCCCGAAGTGTTCGAAGCCGTCAAGACACTCACGCAGGAATCCAGCGTCATCGTGGAAGGAAAGGTTCGTGCCGACAAGCGCGCTCCGAGCGGCTACGAACTCGATGTCGCGAATGTGCAGGTTGTGCAGCGCGTGCCGGAATCTTCTCCGTATCCGATCACGCCCAAGGAGCACGGCACCGACTTCCTGATGGAGCATCGCCATCTTTGGGTACGTTCGCAGCGGCAGGCGGCGATTCTGCGGGTTCGGGCGGAGATCATCAAGGCGGCGCGCGATTTCTTCGATGAACGCGGCTTCACGCTGACCGATCCGCCGATCATCACGCCCGCCGCGTGCGAAGGCACGACGACGTTGTTCCCGGTCGACTACTTCGACGAGCAGGCGTTCCTGACGCAATCGGGCCAGCTGTATGTCGAAGCCACGGCGATGGCGCTGGGCAAGGTGTATTCGTTCGGTCCAACGTTCCGCGCTGAAAAGTCGAAAACGCGCCGTCACCTGACCGAGTTCTGGATGGTCGAGCCAGAAGTCGCCTACGCTACGCTGGACGACGTGATGGAACTCGCCGAAGGCCTCATCAGTTTCATTGTGAAGCGGTGTCTGGAAAGGCGGCGGGTAGATCTACAAACCATCGGGCGCGACATCTCGAAGCTCGAAAAGGTCGAGCCGCCGTTTCCGCGGATTAGCTATGACGACGCGGTGAAGAATCTGCAGGAGGGTCACGCCACGGGCTCGCTCGAATCAAAGTTCGAGTGGGGCGGCGATCTGGGCTCGCCGGACGAGACGTATCTCTCGGCGCAGTTCGACAAGCCCGTCATGGTTCACCGCTATCCCGCGAAGGTGAAGGCGTTCTACATGGAGCCCGACCCGCAACGCCCGGAACTGGCTCTATGCGTCGATGTGCTGGCGCCCGAGGGCTATGGAGAGATCATCGGTGGCTCGCAGCGTATGGCCTCGCACGAATTGCTGCTCCAGCGCATCCACGAGCATGGCCTGCCGGAAGAGGCCTTCAAGTGGTATCTCGATCTGCGCAAATTCGGCAGCGTGCCTCACGGCGGCTTCGGTATGGGCATCGAGCGCGCCGTGGCCTGGATCTGTGGGCTCGAGCACGTGCGCGAAACGATTCCGTTCCCCAGAATGTTATATCGTTTGTATCCGTGATGAAAAATTGAGTCATCGGGTGATTGAAGCCAGTTCGCCTTGCATGTTCAACGACTCAATCGCCAATGACGCAGTCCGCGACCATGGACCTATGATGGCTACAACTGCAAGCTCGACGAACATTATTCCCAGGAAGATCCGCGTCATCGGTGTTCCTCTCGATCTTGGCCAGTCCCGGCGCGGCGTCGATATGGGCCCATCCGCCGTGCGCGTGGCCGGGCTTGAAGCGCGTCTCGAGGCGCTCGGGCACGAGGTTGAAGACGGCGGCAACGTGGCCGTGGCGATTCCTGAGCAGAAGAAAGAGGGCGCTGCCAACGCGAAGTACTTGAAGGAGATCACGGCGACCTGCACCAAGCATGCTGAACTCGTGCTGAAGACTCTGGAAGCGGGAAAGATTCCTCTGGCTCTTGGCGGCGATCATTCGATGGCCGCTGGCACGGTCTCGGGTGTCGCCGAATTCTATCGCCGACAGAACCAGCAGATCGGCCTAATCTGGATTGATGCCCACACCGACATCAATACACCCGATTCGTCTCCCAGCGGCAACGTTCACGGCATGCCGCTCGCCGCGCTGATGGGCCTGTGGCCGTCGGACCTGGGGAATATATTTGACTTCTCGCCAAAGGTGAAACCGCAGAACTGCGTGCTCGTCGGCGTCCGCGACATCGATGCTGTCGAGAAGGAGAATGTGCGGCGTGCGGGCATTGGCGTCTTTACCATGCGCGACATCGATGAGCGCGGCATGCGCACCGTGATGGAAGAAGCTCTGCGCATGGCCGGACGCGGCACCGCGGGCTATCATATTTCGCTCGACATGGACTGGGTCGATCCGGAAGACGCGCCCGGGGTTGGCACTCCGGTGCGTGGCGGCGCAACCTATCGCGAGGCTCACCTTGCCATGGAAATTATTGCCGATCACGGCCGCATGCTCAGCTTCGAGATTGTGGAAGTGAATCCGGTAATCGACGAGCACAACCAGACCGCCGACCTCGCGGTGGAACTGGCGTTGTCGGCTTTTGGGAAGAAGATTCTGTAGCGACGGATCAATCCTGCGATTGACGCAGAAGTCCGGCTGCGTCCACACTGAATGGTCATCTCAGGTCAAGCTATGAAAAAACTTCGTGTCGGCATTCTGTTTGGTGGCCGCAGCGGTGAGCATGAAGTTTCGCTGCTCTCGGCGGCTTCCGTTCTCAACGCCATTGATAAAGACAAGTATGACGTCGTTCCGATCGGGATCACCAAAGACGGCCGCTGGCTGACGGCGGAGCACGCGGAGAACCTCTTAAACGGCAAGCTCGTCCTCGAACCGCGGAACCTTCGCGCGGGCGATCCCGATACTACTCCCGCCGCTGCCGTGCTGGCCCAGGGCGAATCGGTCGTCGTGCCGCCAGAGCCCGTTCACCGCGAAAGCGGACTGGTTCCCTTTCAGACGGACGCCTCCCCCATGCGCCGCGCCAGCGATCGCGCCATCAACGTTGACGTCATCTTTCCCGTGCTGCACGGGACGTTCGGCGAGGATGGAACGATTCAAGGCCTGCTCGAACTGGCCGACATCCCTTACGTGGGAGCGGGCGTTCTCGGCTCTGCCGCCGGCATGGACAAAGACATTATGAAGTCGTTGTTCATCGCCGCAGGAATTCCCATCGTGAAGCACGTCACGATTTTGCGCGGCGAGTGGGAAAAAGATTCGAAGAAAATCGAGAAGCTTGTCACCAGCAAGCTGAAGTATCCCGTATTCGTGAAGCCGGCCAATCTCGGGTCTTCTGTCGGCATCAGCAAAGCTCACAATCGCAAAGAGCTCCCGCCGGCTATTGAAGAGGCCGCGAAATTCGACCGAAAAATTGTGATCGAGCAGGGGGTGGGCGGCAGCAAAGGAAAAGCCCGCGAGATCGAGTGCTCGGTTCTCGGCAACGACGATCCTGCTGCCTCCGTTCCCGGCGAAATCGTCCCCGTGAAAGAGTTCTACGACTACAACGCGAAGTACCTCGACGAAGGCTCGCAACTGATCATTCCAGCGAACCTCACCAAGACGCAAACCAGAAAAGTTCAGGAACTCGCCGTGCGCGCATTTAGAGCTGTCGACTGCTCCGGCCTGGCTCGCGTGGATTTTCTGATGGATCCTAAAACCGGCACCGTCTTTCTCAACGAGATCAACACCATGCCCGGCTTTACCGCGATCAGCATGTATCCCAAGCTGTGGGCCGCGTCGGGCTTGGGCTATGCCGACCTGATCGACCGCCTGATTCAGCTTGGCATCGAGCGTCACGAAGACAAGAAAAAGAACCAGTACAGCCGCTAGAACTCCAGGTTCGGCCGGTCTCGGATAACATAGCTCCAGCGGTCAGCCTTTACGCCCGGTACGGAACGTGCCAAACAATCGATTGCCGCATCTGACGTCGGACGATTGGACCTTGATTAACTCCAAGGCGCGCCGTTGCGTCTTCAAAGCGGGCGAGGAGATCATCCACCAGGGGAGTTTCGGCGATCGGATTTACATCGTGCGCAAGGGCGAGGCTTGCGTGCAGCTCGGCATCACGAGTCATCACACCGTTTTGGCGACACTTGGCCCCGACGACATCTGCGGTGACATGGCCTTTCTGGAAAAAGGCCGGGCGACCGCAGCCGTCATCGCCAAGGATGCGGAAGTGGAAGCCGACGAAATCACCGCGGACGACTTACGAGAGATTTTCGAAGCCTTTCCCCGGCTTGCGTCTCGCTTCTACATGTCGTTGGCCGTGGTTCTGGCGAGGCGGTTGCGCGATACGTCGCGAGAACTGGGACGCGTACTGGAAATTTCCCGTCCTCGCTCGTAGCTCGCGATTCCCGGCGACAGACCTGTTGTCGGAAATGAGCGTTCGCCGAACCGCTTCGCCTGCCGCCATTACCCGCCTGATTTTTCCATGAACGCTGCCTGATCCGCCTTCAGCTTCTTCAGGCCGTCCATCGGCAAGTACACCATGTGCCCGGACTCATAGGTCGCAAACGAAATGTTGTCGCGATATTTCTGTGGCAGGTTGAGGTGATCGACCGTGTAATTCGCCGCGTAATACGGTGTGGCCAGATCGTAATAGCCTTCCATCACCAGGACCTTCAGGTATGGATTCTTCACGATCGCCTGCCGCAGTGCTGACGCCGTGTCGGGAAATCCCCGACCTGCCGATCCCCAATCCCACGTGTCCCCCGGACCGCGCTGTGCGCGCACGTCGTAGGGCATATCGACTTTGTAGTTGAGCTCGGTGCGCAGGTAGTTATTGAAGACGGACGTGAAGGGCGGCTGCGTGGCCGATCCGGTCGGGTCGTAGAACGGCGTGTCGAGCAGTCCGTTGGGATCGGGACCGGTATAGCGGGCATCGAGCCGGCCGACCCGAAGTTTCTGATCGATCAGCAAGTAGTGGGTAAACTTCTGGACGTTGATGCGCAAGTTGGCTTCGTCAATCACCTCTTTACTCAGTCCCGTGAAATGCGCAAGTTGATCGATGATCTTTTGCCGCTCTTCCGGCGCAAGGGAGTCGCCTTTGTCGAGCGCTTGCTCGTACTCGCCCGAGGCAAATTGTTCTGATTCCTTTCGCGCTTTGTTCATGTCCTGCGCGAGATCGGGCGCAAGCTTGTGGTGATATCCGGCGATCATGGTGAACGATGGAATCAGGAAAATGTAGGGTTGATCGTTGGTGAAATTGTCTTCGAGCGTCTCGAAGTTCAGCACAGTGGAAAGCAGGGTAATGCCGTTGAACGAGATGCCGCGGTCCGCAAGATATCCGGCAATACCGGCTGAGCGCGTGGTGCCGTAGCTTTCTCCGAATAAGTACAGTGGCGAGGACCACCGCTCGTTGCGGCTGATGAACAGACGTATGAACTCGCTAAAGGCCTCGATATCTCCCTTGACACCCCAGAATTTCTTGAACGTCTCGGGGTCGGCGGCGCGGCTGAATCCGGTCCCGATCGCGTCAATCAGCACAAGATCACTCTTATCCAGCAGCGTGTAGGGATTGTCCTCAATGCGGTACGGAGCGGGGGGCATGAACCCATCCGGCTGCAGCACGACTCGCCGTGGCCCCAGTGCTCCCATGTGCAACCAGATCGAAGCCGACCCCGGGCCGCCATTGAAGGCGAATGTGAGCGGCCGCTTGGCCGCGTCCTGCCCGTCGAGCGTGTAGGCGATGTAGAACATCTCCGCTTCGATTTTTCCGTCACCCCGTTTGATTGGCAAACGTCCTGCGGTCGCCGTGTACTTCAGCAGTTTTCCATCGACCGTGATTTGGTGATGCGTGGCGACCGGAGGGACCTCGGTCATGTCGTAGTGCTCTTCTTTGTCTTTGTCTCCTGCGCCTTCGTGCGGCATGGGCCTTGGCTCAGGAGGGGCTTCCGGTTTCGCACTACTCTCTGCGGGCTTTTCAGGCTGCGGGGCGGGTGACTGTTTCTTGGCCGCCGGCGGGTTGGGATTGTCGGCTTGTTGAGCGAAAGAAAGGGAACACAGCGAAATGACAGAAATCGAACAGGCAAAAACGAGCGTAGCTGCTGCCAAAAGGAATCGTTTCATGGCTCTCCCCGGGAAGGATTTATCGCGGCCAGATTTTCTGGATTCTGCGAGTGGGAGAAATTGTACACCTGACAAACTCCCCGATGGTCCCCTTGACGTCTCCGCCAGCATCTTGTAGGATCGTCAGAACAAGTTCGCTCTTCACTCGTTGGGGAGTGAACCTGAATTTCATGCAGAGTGGCTGAGGGACGAGCCCTGAGACGCCACGGCAACCGATCCGGGATCATATATCCCGGGTGTCCGGTGCCAACTCTCTCCTGGAAACAGGGAACATGGGATTCGGCTGCGAGCATTATTTGCATCCGATAGCCTCTTTTCCTTTTCCTGGAAAAAGAGGCCATAGTTTTTTATGGCCGCTTTTTCCGGCTCGTCCTCAGCTATTCGCGAGAATTCCGAGCTTTCGGAAGACGATTCCAAGCACGGAATAAGAAAGCGAGTAGCTACATGTCCCATTACGAATTGCGGTGCCGCGAATGCGGACGGACCTGGGGAAACCAGCCCCGCTCCATCTGCGACGATTGTTTCTCCCCTCTGGAAGTTGCTTACGACTACGATGTCCTTCGTGGGTCGATTAGTCGTGAACGCATCGCCCAGCGGCCACCGAACATGTGGCGTTACTCGGAGCTTTTGCCCCTCCCCCAGGGCTATGAACCGCGGCTGCCGGTCGGCTTCACTCCACTGTTTCCGGTTCCCCGTCTCGCTGAACAGCTGAGTGGCACGACCGCTGCCGCGGCAAATCTCTACATCAAGAACGACGCGGTTTGCCTGCCGACATTGAGCTTCAAAGATCGGGTTGTCGCCGTGGCTCTGTCGCAGGCGAAGGCATTCGGATTCGACACGGTCTCCTGCTCGTCGACGGGAAATCTGGCGAACGCGGTGGCGGCACATGCCGCACGCGAAGGACTGAAGGCATGGATCTTCATTCCTTCCGATCTCGAACCGGCGAAAATTGTCGGCACTAACGTCTTCGGAGCGAAGGTCGTCCGCATCGCCGGCAATTACGACCAGGTCAACCGCCTCTGCTCGCAGATCGCCGACGAGCATCGCTGGGGCTTCGTGAACGTGAACCTGCGCCCCTATTACGCCGAAGGATCCAAGACCGTCGGTTTTGAGATCGCGGAGCAACTCGGCTGGCGCCTGCCCGACAACGTCGTGTGTCCGATGGCCGGCGGTTCGCTGATCGTCAAGATCAAGAAGGCATTCGGCGAGTTGATCAAGCTGGGTCTGGTCGAGCCGAAAGAAGTGAAATTCTTCGGCGCGCAAGCGACTGGTTGTTCGCCGATATCAACCGCGGTGAAGACAGGAAGTTCAGAAATCGAGCCGCAGAAGCCTTCGACGATTGCGCGCTCGCTCGCCATCGGCAATCCTGCCGACGGGCATTACGCGATCAAGACCATCAAAGGCAGCGGCGGCTGGAGCGAAGACGTCAGCGATCCGGAAGTGATCGACTCGATTCGCTTGCTTGCGGGAACGGAAGGCGTCTTCACCGAGACTGCCGGCGGCGTGACCGTAGGAACGGCCGGCAAACTTTATCGTCAGGATCGCATCCTGCCCGAGGAGACGACCGTTCTCTGCATTACTGGAAACGGCCTGAAGACCACAGATGTCCTCGCGGGCGTCTATCAAACTGAGCGGCCGATCGCACCGAAGCTGGCCGACTTCGAAACTTACCTTCAGCAGACACTGGATGTGGCCGCAGTGCCCGCCGTTGTTGCTGCGGCGGAAGAAGCCGCCAGAGTGGGAGCCTAACAATGGCGATCAAAGTACAGATTCCGACCGCCCTGAGGCGCCACACCGAAGGTGTCAGCTCGATCACCTGCACCGCATCGAACCTTGGGGAGCTAATCTCGGTTCTCGATGAAAAGTTTCCCGGCCTGAAGCCGCACCTGCGCGACGACAAGGGCCAGATCCGCCGCTTCCTCAATATTTACGTGAACGAGGAAGACATCCGGTTTCTCGGCGGTCAGACCTACTGCTTCCAGGAAGGCGATGAAGTTCTGCTCGTGCCGTCGATTGCGGGAGGCGCAGAATAGACTGGAATGCAGCAGTCAGAAGCCAGACTGCAGAAGTAAACTGGAAGTGAGTCTTGCTCCGGCATTCTCCTTCTAGAATTCTCAGTTGTTAATTCAGTTCGGCATTTCTGCCGACACTTGACCGGTCGAAAGATGTAACTCCTTCGTCCGGTCGATCACCCACTGCGGAAATGGGGGAGCGCCCTGTGGAATCTTTCCTTGGGTGATGGCCCAGTGGTCGATCCAGCCGGTTCCTTCTTCACCGATGTACGTGTCGGGCAAGCTGTAGGCAGAATCGCTCAGCGCATCTTCCAGCGTGATGAAGCGATATCCGCGGTTGCGGAGGACGTCGAGCAATTCGCCAATGTGGTCTGCCTCCAGGTCACTCGCATGCAGCAGCAGAATCTGTTTCGGTTCGTAGCCGACGACCTTCGCAGAAAGTTGCTCCGAGTACGAGAAAACCGCATCGTGATAGGCGAGATACTCGCTCACAATCTTCTGCTGCAGCGCGGCATCGTTACGCTTCCTGGCGTCTTCATAGAGTCCGGCAAACATCCAGTCCCAGCCATCCAGCGTAATCGGAGCGATGCGGTATCCGCGCTCGACAAGAAACGCGTCGGCTTGGCGCCGCGTGAGCAGGTCGCGTCCCGTGTCGAGATAGGGATGGCGGAAATACCGCAGCTTCATCTTGCGCGCCGCGAGCAGCATGCGGGTCACGTTCTCGCCCTGAATCACGTCGTCTTCCCACGCTTTCAACCCAACCTGGTTCAATGACGCATGACTGAACGTGTGGTTTCCCAGTTCGAAGCCATTGTCGAGCCACATCTGGAGGATCCTGATGCGCTCGTCGACTTCACCTGTTTTGTAGAGCTTCTTTTCGTTGACGAAGCCGACAACTGGGATCTTCTGATCGCGCAGTGTACCCAGTAATTTCACGGTCATGGCCGTGATTTCACCCACGGGCAAGCGGTCGGCCATTCCGGCAGGAAGATCGTCGATCGTAATGGCGACCTGCCGGTCCGGTTTTTTCGGCGCTTGCGCAAAGGAGGACATCGACGAGCAAAAGACGGCGCAGAAAACTGCGAGCAACAGCAGCAGACGTTTCATGATGAAGGACCCTCACGAAAAATAGGAAAGCGAAGGAGTATTAGAACACGGCCGGATGAAGCTGCCCACGATACTTGCGGCCGGTTCGAGGTCAGACCCTGAGAAAAAAACTTGCGCCTGCCGGGAGGAAGTGTATAATCTAACTAACTGGTTAATTAATCATGCCTCGTCACATTCACCGTCCGGAAGTTCACCCGAGCCGCGAGGAACGTCGGCAGCGGCGCATCGAGATTCGCCAGCAGCGGCATGAGTTCCGCCGCATGGGATCGCGCGGTCAGCCGGCAGAGAGCCGCGCAGCCATCCTGCGGGCAGCAGCGAACGAATTTGCCGAGTACGGGATTGCCGGCGCCCGCACCGACGCCATTGCCCGCGAGGCCCGCGTCAACAAGGCGCTGCTCTACTACTACTTCAAGGACAAGGAGACGCTCTATCGAGAGGTGCTTGACGAGGCGTTTTCTGGACTGAAGAGCTCGATCTTCTCCGTGCTGGACAGCGATTTGCCGCCCGGGGAGAAGATCATGGCCTATGCCGGAACGTACTTCGATTTCATTGCTTCCAACCAGCTTTATCCCAGATTGATGCAACGGGAAATGATGCACGCGCGGGAAGGAACGTCGAAACACCTCGACAGGCTGATTAAGAGCTATTTCCAGCCGATTTTCGCCCGCTTGAGCGACGTGCTGCGGAAGGGGATCGCGAACGGAGAATTTCGTCCGGTAGACCCCGTGCACTTTGTTCCTTCGATGATCGCGATGATCGTCTTCTATTTCAGCGGCGCGCCGGTGATGCAGAGAATCGTCGGGTTCAACCCGCTGACGCCGGAGCGAATCGCCGAGCGCCGGGCGGCAGTGCTGGATTTTATTTCGGCGGCGCTATTCCGTTCCAGGAGCAGCGCCCGGCAAGGAGCACGCTCATGAGCGCGCGCAACCGTTTCTTCGTTCTTCTCGGTGTCATCTTTGTGATTGCCGCGACTTACTACTATTTTTCGACCGATCACTCGCGCGATCTAGTACTGATCGGCACGGTCGACGCGAACCAGGTCATCGTGAGCGCGCAGGTCGAGGGACGCATCCAGAAGCTGCTGGTGGACGAAGGCACGCCGGTAAAGGCGGGCGATCTGATCGCCGTGCTCGATCCCTCAGAGTTGCAGGCGCAAGAGGCGGCGGCGACGGCGACGATTACCAGCCTGCAGCACAAAGTCGCCGAAATGCAGCACACGGAAGAATCGACGTCAGGTTCGACCTCGAGCGACGTGGCGAATGCGCAAGCCAAGCTGGCGTCGGCGAAAGCGCAACTTTTGGAAGCGCAGGCCACCTTGGACCGGACGGCGAGCGATAGCCGGCGCACGATTGAACTTGCCAAGGCCGGGGTGGCTTCGGATCAGGACCGCGTCCAGGCCGAAACCAACCTGCAGGCCGCACAGGCGACCGTGCAGGCGCAACAGGAACTGGTGAAGGCTGCTGAGGCGGACCTCAAGTCCGCCGTTGCGCGTACGCAACAAGCGAATGCGGCGAAAAGTACGGTGGCGTCTACCGAAGCAGATCTGAAGAACGCGGTTGCGCAGAAGAATGAAGCTGCCGTCCGCCTGGGCTACACCAATATTTATGCGCCGGTGACAGGAACGGTTTCTGTGCGTGCGGCGCGGCAAGGCGAGGTGGTTAATATCGGGGCGCCTATCGTCACCATCGTGGACCTGAACGACACCTGGGCGCGAGCGGCGATTCCGGAGACGTATGCCGACCATATCGGATACGGCGATGTGCTGCGCGTGCGCTTGCCCGGAGGAACGATCACCAGCGGAAGAGTCTTCTTCAAAGGAGTGGAAGGAGATTTCGCCACGCAACGCGATGTGAGCCGCCGCAAGCGGGACATCCGGACGATCGTGTTGAAAATTCGCCTGGACAATCCGAAAGGCGCGTTCGTACCAGGAATGACAGCGGAGGTGCTCGTTTCCCCGGAGCAAATGAAGGGAGCGAGCGGCACGCAGAGCGCGGCGGCGGCAGAGAAGCAGCCATGACCCCAGATCCAAATCTCAACGAGAAGACTTCCGCTGCTTTTCCTTCGGCAGTGGCGAACGGACAGTTCGACAAGCCGGTCTACGATCCCGGCGCGCCGTCTGCCATCTCGGTCGAGCACATCGTCAAGAAGTACGGAGACTTCACGGCGGTTGACGATGTTTCTTTCACCGTGAAAGAAGGAGAAATCTTCGGTCTGCTCGGCCCGAACGGCGCGGGGAAGTCGACGCTGATCCGCATGATGACGACGCTGATCCCAATCACGGCGGGTACGGCGCGCATTGCCGGACACGATGTTGCAAAGGAACCAAACGCGGCGCGAAGAATGATTGGCGTGATTCCGCAGGCGCTGACCAGCGATCTCGACTTGACCGTCGAGGAAAACATGCACATCTACGCCAAGCTCTACGACGTGCCTACGAAAGAACGCACTGCGTCGATCGATGAGCTACTGCAACTCGTGGACCTGACGAAATGGCGTGCCGCGCAGACCAAGACGCTCTCGGGAGGTATGCGGCGGCGGCTTGAGATTGCACGCGGCCTGGTGCACCATCCGAAGATTTTCTTTCTGGATGAGCCGACGACCGGACTGGACCCCGTATCGCGCGTTGCAGTATGGGAAATGCTGGGGAACATCAAGGAGCACCGGAAGCTGACAATCCTGATCACGACACACTACATGGATGAGGCGGACCGCCTCTGCGACCGGATCGCCATCGTCGATCACGGGAAGCTGGTGGCTCTGGATACGCCGAGCGCGTTGAAGGCGAGTGTGCCGGGTTCGAACGTGATTGAAGCGCAGTTTGAAAATGCGCCGCATGATTGGGAGCAGAAGTTGCACGCGCTCGATGATGTGACGTCGGTGCAGCATGAAGGCGCGGGAATGTACCGCGTGCTCACCGGCAATGGCTCGCGCACGACAACGGAACTGGTGGAGATGGCGGTGACGGCTGGCGTGCCCGTGAAATCTCTCTCCGTGCAGAACACGACGCTCGACGATGTATTCGTGCATTACACGGGAAGACAGCTTCGCGACGAATTGCAGAAGTCGTATGCATTCGTGATGCCACAACGGCCGGGCTTGCAGCCATAAGTTAGGGAAATGGAGCAGGCGTGGAGTCGAAGTTATGAATCGAATGATGGCGATCGTCGAGCGCGAGATGCGGAAGTTCTTCCGCTCGCCCGCGTTAATGCTGGCGTCGATGATCTTCCCACTGGTGCAATTGATCATTCTGGGCAACGCGTTCGGTGGAAAGATTCACGATGCGCGAGTCGCCATTGTCGATCAGGATGGAGGCCCACAGGCACTGCGGGTGCGCGAGGCGTTCGACTCGGTGCGCTCGAACATTCGCACCTTCGTTCCCATTCCTTACGACAGCGACAAGCAGGCCGTGCAAGATGTGCGCAACGGAAAGCTGGAAGGCGCGGTGATTATCCCGCCGCAATTTTCGCGGCGCGTGTATGAGGAGAATCACCCGAGAATCGCGCTGGTCGTCGACAATAGCGACAATTTCATGAGTTCCGCGGTCGAATCGGAATTGACCGATCTCACAAATGCGCTGAACCAGCCCACGGTTTCACCCCGCATTCTGCAGCAGACGGCGCTCGATATCGTCGAACTCTATCCCTACATCGAATACATGAAGTTTCTGCTGCCGGGATCGCTGGCGCTGGCGATGTTTGTGTCGGTGATGATCGGCGGCGGCATGCTTTACATCGACGACAAAGCACGCGGCGTGCATGAAGGATATCTGGTTACGCCGATTACGAAGCTGGAACTCGTGCTGGGGCTGAACCTGGCGGGCGCGATCAAAGCGGTAATGACCGGAGTGATCATCGTGGTCATCGGCTCGATGCTGGCGGGGGTGGGAACGATTTTCAATCCTTTGACCATGTTCGGATTGCTGATCATGATCACGCTGACTTCACTCGCCTTCAACACGATGATGTTTCTGCTGATGGTGCGCATTGAAGATCCGCTGGTGCCAAGGGCGATGTTTGGCATTCTGAACACTCTATTATTTTTTCCCAGTGGCTCGGTCTATCCGATCCAGGCATTTCCGCCATGGCTGCGCGTGATTGCGAAAGGCGATCCGTTCACCTATGCGGTCGACGGGTTCAAGTGCCTGCTGCTGAAAGAAACGACGCTGTCGGCGGTTTGGGGCGACATGCTGTTTCTCTCGATTTTTGCCGCAATCACTTTGGGAATCGCGATTCCGCTGTTCAAGCGAACACTCTAGGGAGACCGAGCGATTGGGTGATTTTGTGGGCGACTGCAGCCCGCAGAGCCGTTCTCAGGCCCCCCGGTCACCAGTCACACGATTACCCAACCCCTGGGAACTTTTAACTTGCCCACTGTGTCCGTTATGCTAGAGGGGTATGACACTTCTGGACGCCAGAGAATACGATCTGGAAAAAGAGCGAAAGCGCAAGATGCGGATCATTTGGACGATCGTAATCGTGGTCGTCGTGCTCGGCTTGGGATGGTGGTTTCGCTATTGGCCGGAGGAGCGCATCGCGGGCAATTTTTTTGACGCCTTGCAGAGACAGGACTACAAGACCGCATACAGCGTCTGGATGCACGACCCGCAGTGGCAACAGCATCCGGACCGCTATCCCAAATATCCCTTCGGGGACTTTTATCGCGACTGGGGACCGGGCGGCGAATGGGGAATCGTCAAGACCCAAAAAGTGTTTGGAGCGAGCACCTGCCCCGGTGGCGGAACGGGAGTGGTGGTGGATGTGGTCGTAAATGACCGCGCCGAGCACGCGCAGGTTTGGGTTGAAAAGGGCGACAGGACGATGAGCTTTCCACCATGCGAGCTGATTTTCCGGTGAGGCGATCTAAGTCTGTGCCTGCGTCAGCGACTCGATCGTTTTTGTGAGACTCGAGTCGTCGCCAACATACAAACTGGTTTTCGAACGATCGATCTGCCGCATCAGGCCGCTGAGAACTTTTCCCGGTCCTACCTCGATGAACGTCTGTACGCCTTTTCCAATCAACAGGCGAACGCATTGATCCCACTTCACGGAGCCGGTCACTTGACGAATCAGAGTGTCGCGAGCGCGGAGAGCGTCGGTGACCAAGTCGGCATCCACGTTGCAGGCGATGGGATAGACCGGCTTCTGCATCTTAAGCGCCGTCAGGTCGGCCTCCAATCGGTTTTGCGCCGGTTTCATGAGCGAACAATGGAATGGTGCGCTCACCGGCAGCAGCTTGGCGCGCTTGGCACCACGCTCGTCGGCAAGTTTTGTGGCGCGCTCCACAGCGGCTGTGTTCCCTGAGATGACAATCTGTTCGGGAGAATTGATGTTGGCCGGCGAGCAGACTTCGCCTTGGGCCGCGTCGTTGCAGACGGCATCGACTTTCTCGTAGCCCATACCGAGAATCGCGGCCATCGCTCCTACGCCCACGGGAACGGCTTCCTGCATGTACTTGCCGCGATTGCGAACCGTGCGGACGGCGTCGGCAAAAGCAAAGGTCCCTGAGGCCACGTGCGCAGAATATTCACCGAGGCTGTGGCCCGCGACGTAGCAAGCCTTCGGAATGCGCGTCTCAAGCACGCGGAGGGCGGCGACGGAAACAGTCAGGATCGCGGGCTGGGTAACTTCAGTAAGGCGGAGCTGATCCTCCGAACCCTCGAAGCAGAGCTGCGAAAGCTTATAGCCAAGAGCCTCGTCGGCCTCTTCGAATGTCCGGCGGGCGACGGGATATTTTTCCGCGAGTTCCTTGCCCATGCCGACTGCTTGCGAGCCTTGTCCGGGGAACAGGAGTGCAACAATGATGGTTGAGTCGCTCATGAGAAGTGATGGCTAGCTCGGCTGTGGCACTTCCGGCTCGATCGGAGCGGGCCGCAGCGAGGCCAGTCCGCGCTCGATCGAATCGTTAATCCCGCGCCGCGAGAATTCGGCCGCCACGCGCACCGCGTTCTTCATGGCGTTGGCATTCGATGAGCCGTGTGTGATGATGCAAACGCCCTTCAGGCCCAGCAGCGGAGCGCCGCCGTATTCGGTGTGGTCAAGACGCTTCTTGAAATCGGTGAAGGCGCTGCGAGAAAGCAGCGCTCCGACCTGGCGCGTGATAGTCGCTTTAAGGGACTCTTTCAGCGCTGTTCGAACCAGGTTCGCAACCCCTTCGGAAATCTTCAGGGCGACGTTGCCGACAAAGCCATCGGCGACGATCACATCGACCTTTCCGTTGTAAAGATCGCGTCCTTCCACATTTCCCACGAAATTCAGGGGAAGCTGCTTGAGTAACTGGAAGGCCACGCGGGTGAGTTCGTTGCCTTTGCTTTCTTCCTCACCGATGGAAAGCAAGCCGACGCGCGGACCCAGGGGTGTGCCTCGTTTGCCGAACATCGCACGAAAATAAATGTCGCCCATCACCGCGAACTGTTCGAGATTCTGAGGCTTGCAGTCGACATTGGCGCCAACGTCGAGCAGCATCGCAGCCGTTCCCGGAGCCGTGGGAAAAACGGCAGCGAGCGCGGGGCGATCGACGCCGGGAACCGCGCCCAGCACGATCTTTGCCGTCGCCATGGCCGCCCCGGTATTGCCGGCGGTCACAAAGCCATTCGCGAGTCCCTCGCGCACCATGCGGAGGCCGACGCGCATGGAAGAGTCGCGTTTGGCGCGAATCGCCTCGACCTTGTCCTCCATCGTGATGTATTCACTGGCGTGGACAATTTCGATGGGCAGACGCGCGGCCGCCGAATGCCGATTCAATTCCGTCCTGACGATCGTCTCCGGGCCGACCAGCAGCACGCGCACGCCGTATTGGCGGGCGGCTAGAATCGCGCCCTCGATCTCCGGCTTGGGCGCGCGATCGGAACCCATCGCATCCAGCGCGATCACGCTAGGCATGGTGTTTAGGAACTAGCTGGCTTCCTCGACGTCGAGAACCTCGCGTCCCTTGTAGTAGCCGCACTTCGGACAGGCGCGATGCGGCATCTTTTTCTCGTGACAGTTGGGGCACTCGGAGAGGCTGTGGGCCTTGAGAGCGTCGTGTGCGCGCCGGGTCGAGGTGCGCTTCTGGGAGTGTCGCCGTTTCGGATTAGGCATGGTGTCAAATTCCTCTCGCGGCGCAAAATGGCCGCAAAGTCTAAGTTTGCGATTCTGCAATCTCGCTTCTCGATCTGGACTTGCGCTCGATTGCAGAATTCAGAAATCAGAAGGCAGAATTGATCAGCTCACTTGCTGTTTTTCAGTGTTCCAGTCTGCTGCGTACGTCTTTCAACGCCGCCCAGCGCGGATCTTCCATCGGAACACTGCAGGAACACTGTTCCTGGTTCAGATTCTTGCCGCAATGAGGGCAAAGCCCCTTGCAATCGGCGCGGCAGGTGATCTTTAAGGGCAACGCCAGCAGTACCTGCTCGCGCAAAACGTCTTCGAGCAGAATTCCGTCGCCTTGATAATAGCCGATCTCCGCCTCGGCGTCGGTTACGGAAAGTTCGTCGCGACCGGCATCAGCACCGAGCGGGCGGTAAAGCAATTCGAACTCCCGAGCGACATCTTGTTCGACCGGCTCCAGACAGCGAGCGCATTGCAACTCCAGCCCAGTCGACAAACGCCCGCGCAGACGCAAGTCCTTAATTATCTGATGCTTGCCGTGATGCTCCTCGACCACCTCGGCCCGCCCCACAGCCTTCAGCGGCGTACGCTGATGGGCCTCGCCTCCGAAGTCGATGACATTGAGCTGGAACTCTTCCTCGAAATCGAGAGGATGAAGCTCCAATTCTTTGATGTCGAGGAACATTGCGAAACCTCCGCGGCGATCACGCCAACCCAGAGTCGTTAACCCAGGCCCGCGGAAGCACGCCAAAGTGGCGTAAGTACCGCAAGGAGCAAGAGTTAGGATAAAGGGAGAATCAGCGAGGTGTCAAGAAAAGCGGCGTTCCCGGGAGTCGGTCCGTTTGATCTCCGCCCGACGCGAAAACTGGCTCGGAGCGTTTTAACGCTCCTGGACCCCCGGCTTTCGTTGTCTTTAGTTGTAGCTCGAATCGCATGCTAAGGCATCGGAGGAAAAGGGGGTCGTGGCCAGAAAGAAAACAGCGACGACCCAACTGGGGTTCATGGATCACTCCTTGCCTGAGGTCAGCTCAGAATCGGCAGCGCGCGGATTCGCTTCTTCGTGGCCGCGTAAATGGCATTGCACAGCGCCGGCGCGAGCGGCGGAACCGAGGGCTCTCCAATTCCAGTCGGAACGTCCTGACTGGAAACCGCGTAGACTTCGACTGAAGGCGCCTCGTCCATGCGCAGCGGAGCGTAGTCGTCGAAATTCCCTTGCACGACGCGTCCCTTCTCAATCGTGATCTTCGCTCGCAACGCGTTCGCCAAAGCGAAGACGATTCCGCCCTGAATCTGCTGCTCCAGAATGCCGGGGTTGACGACTTGCCCGCAATCGACCGCTGCAACGACGCGGTGCACCCTGGGCTGATCATTCTCCATGGTGATCTCGACGACCTCGGCCATGTACGAAGCAAAGCATCCGAAGCACGCCACACCGCGGAAGCGTCCCGGAGGAAGCGGCTTGCCCCATCCGGCTTTTTCAGCTGCAAGCCGCAGCACGCCCCGCATGCGAGCCGTCTTCCAGGTAGTCGTGAAATATTGCAGATCCTGGTCTTTCGCGAGGAGACGCAGCCGGTATTCAACCGGGTCCTTGCCTGCCGCGACGGCGAGTTCATCGACGAAGCTTTCCAGCGCGAATGCCGCCTGCAGCGCATAGACCGAGCGCATCCAGCCCAGCGGGACGGGCGTTTCCGTCATCACATATTCAATCGAATAATTGGGGAAGCCATAAACGGGACCGGCTTCATCCGGCATGTCGGGGTCGACGTTGTTGGGTGTCGGTTGTCCTTTCTGTCCGCTGATCGAGGGCGAGATGATGCGATGCGTCATCGCGGAGGGAAATCCAGAACCGTCGAGCGCTGCGGAAAGTTGATGCAGGCTTGCCGGACGATAGGTCGAGAAGCGCATGTCGTCTTCGCGCGTCCATATGACCTTCACCGGGGCGTTGATCGCCTTTGACACGAGCGCAGCTTCGACCGCGTAGTCGTGTTCGAGACGCCGGCCAAAGCCTCCACCCATCAACGTGACGTTGACTTTGACTTGATCCGGATCGAGACCGACTGCCGGCGCAACCGAGTCGCGGCAATCTTGCGGGACCTGCGTCGGCGCCCACAGTTCGCACTTCGAGCCTTGATAGAACGCCGTGCAGTTCCCTGGTTCCATAGGCGCGTGCGCCATGAATGGCAGTTCATATTCGGCCGAGATGCGCCTCCCCGAAGCTTTTGCCGGATCGCCAGCCAAGTACAGGCTCGCGGACTTCTTCGAAGCGGCCTGCTTCAGAGACGCTACGACGGCAGCCGTGTTCAGATCTTTGTTCGGGCCATCATCCCACCTTACCTCCAGCAAGCGACGGCCCTCCATTGCTCCCCAAACGCTGTCGGCGACTACGGCGACCGCCGAATCGCCGATCTTGCCGACATAGCTCACGCCAGAAACCTTCTTCGATTCTTTGTCGTCGAACTCCGAGACTTTGCCGCCAATCACGGGGCAGCGCGACAGTGTGGCGAACCTTATTCCGGGCAGGCGAAAATCGATTCCGAACACCGCCTCGCCTCTTACCTTGGCGGGCGAGTCCAGGCGGGGCAGGCGTTGGCCAATGATTTTGTAGTCTTTGCTCTGCTTCAGGGGAACGTCGGTGGGAATGGGAAGCGCAGCGGCCTTGGCGGCCAGTTCACCGTAGCTCAGACTTCGATTCGAACTGACGTGCTTGATCTGATTGCTTTGCGCCGTGCACGCCGATCGCGGAACGCTCCAGGTCAAAGCTGCGGCCGAAATCAGCATCTCGCGCGCGGTGGCTCCGGCTTTCCTCATGGGATCCCACGTGGTACGGATGCTGGCGCTTCCGCCGGTGGTCTGATCACCGAAAAGCGTGCTCGCTCCCGCTTGCTCGATCTCAATCTGTTTCCAGTCTGCCTCGAGTTCTTCGGCAAGAATCATTGGCAGCGCGGTGCGCACGCCCTGTCCCATCTCCGACCTCGCGACAACGATCGTGACTTTATTGTCAGGAGTGACTCGCAGGTAGGCGTTGGGCGAAAATTCCTTGTCCGGTGTTTCTCCGTGCGGGAGATAGAAGCCGATGACGAGTCCGGCACTGGCCGCGACTCCTGCGGCGACGAATTCACGGCGTGAGAGGGGGCTCATCGCGGGCCTCGGTTTCCGGCAGCGCGGTGGATCGCGTTACGAATCCGTTCATAGGTGCCGCAGCGGCACAAGTTGCCGTTCATTGCCTGGGTGATCTGGTCGTCGGTGGGATTGGGTGTCTTTGCCAGCAGAGCCGCCGCCGACATGATCTGGCCGGTCTGGCAGTAGCCGCATTGCGGAACTTCTTCGGCGATCCACGCTTCTTGCAGCACGTGCAAGCCGTTTGCTCCAAGGCCTTCAATCGTGGTTACGCTCTTTCCAGAAACTTGCGAAACCGGAGTCGAGCAAGAGCGAATCGGGTTGCCCTCGACGTGCACGGTACAGGCCCCGCATAATCCGGCGCCGCATCCGAATTTCGTTCCGGTAAGTTCGAGGGTGTCGCGCAGAACCCAAAGGAGTGGTGTTTCTGGCGAGACGCTGACTTTCTTTTCACTTCCGTTGACGCGGAGGTTGATATCGGCCATGTCGGTCCAGTTGTGGAGTCTTAAAAGCTCGACAACATGAGCTCGACAACATGGTACTGAACCGGCCAGAAAAGGGAAATGGCGGCTTGGGAGCGAACCAATGAACGCACTAAGAATGCTCGACCTGACCAGTGACAAAAAGAACTACTGAGATGAACGAAAGGTCATTTGACGCGCAATCTGTACGCCGATACTCTCCGCGAATTGGCGGAACGCGGGGATGTCATAAAGACGAATCCCAATCTCTTGCTGAGGAAATATTTCGGCGTGTGCGCTGGCTGCCCCGTCCCGCACTGCGTCCTGAATCCTGGTTCCGGTGATAGCGTCGAAGCCCTCCGATACGACGACACTGTTGTCCCCCCAATGTTCGATGATTACCGGGCCCTCTTCGGTGACGATCTGCACACTCGACACCGGGCAGCTGCTGCCGGTGCAGGTGGGTGTGGGCTGCGCTGTGGCCGTGTGATATCGCTGCGCCACGGCCGCGGTATAAAAGCGCGCGAAGCGCTCCGCCGCTTGCGAGGTTCTCCAACGCGAAACGTACACCAGAGCCAGGTCGGCAGTGGTGGCGGCGGTGTTAGCGGTCTTGTCCAGCCGATGCAAGGTTACGTAGGCACCACCTTGCCAGGCAGAAGCGACATCGTCGGCAGTCCTTCGTTCCCCGTATTGTTTCAAGAGAGCGCGCACGTCGAGCTCGCCGATCCCGCCGGAATCGTAAACGTCGTATTGACCGGCCAGCAATTTCTTTAGATCGGGTAATCCCAGAGGCGGAAGTTTCTCGGCGTTGATGTAAGCCTCGGGCTGCAGCACCTCATGGGAGTTGCGAGGCGGCCGTGCGAAAACTCCGGCAAACGCCATTTCCTTGCCGCCTTTGTGCATAAGCTCGCCTTCAAAGATCAAGCCTTCGTTATAGGCGAACGACCCCGCCTCGCGCAGAATCATGGGAGCGTCGTGCATCATCTGAGTGTCCGCAACGGCTTTCACGATGGGTTCTTCCATCTGGTAGATCAAGTCTGGAGTATCCGCGAGACTCCGGCCCGCGGGGGCGAGCACATAGTCGACGTAGACGACCATAGCTTGGCCTTCGACAACGGCTTTACGGGCGGTCGCACTGTCGTCGTTACCGTCTTGGCCGTCGTTGGAATGCGTGTCGCCTGCTTTCAGCTTGCCTCGCATCCATTTCTGCAGGTCATAGTTCTGATCCTGCAGCGCGTGCGTGAGTTCATGAGCAAGAATCGGCTCCTGGCGGTCCCAGGGAACCCAGTTCAGCAACGAGATAATCTTGGTTTCTTCATCGTAATAACCCGCAATCTGGTTGCCGGTCGACTTCACGAGAAATTCGCGCAGGTTGAAATCCCGGGGCAAGAAACCGAGCTTCTTCATGCTCAGTTCTTCCTGGGCGAAGCGCTGGGTGTATTCTTCCTTGGCAAGGCGGCCGGTGGTGAATTTGACGACGTCGGCCTTGCTGACCATTTGCCGCTTTACGGGCGCATGTTTGGGCATGCCGGTGTCTTGCGAGGCGAAATCAAAAATCTTGTCCACCGATTCGAATAGCTTCTTCGTGTCCGCGTCCGTCATGCGAACTTCGTCGCTGGTTTCTTTCCGAAGTTTCCTGGCGACATCGCCCAGGCTTTGCGAAGACGAGTTGTCTTGAGTGAAAGCAAGGGTGGAAAGCAAGGCCAGGACACAGAGTGCGAGCAGCGAGCGCCGGCTTCGGCAGATTCTCATATTGTTTTTCGCCCCGTGGGAACAAGAGTTCCTTCGCTAAATTTTCCTTGAGCACACGAGGGGCTTACAGACAAAGATGGGAAATCGCCTTACGAAGGTAATAAAGGACAGGTCGTGAGGAGTCCGGCTGACTGCTTACTTCAATTCGGTGAGCTTCTGGGTTGCCACCTGTCCCGCTTCGTTGCCCGGGTTTTCCTTCTTCACTTGTTCGTAGAGCCGTTTGGCGTCGAGGGGCTGGTTGGTGTTCTGGTAGAGGTCGGCCAATTGCAGCTGCGCTGTTACCTTACTCACTGAGGTCGTGGGCTTGGCGATGAGCTCCTGATAGAGAGCGATGGCCTCCTTGGTGCGGTTGGTCTGGCCATAAAGCGAAGCCAGCGCGAACTTGGCTACGGCGGCGATCTCGTGGTTTCCCGAAGCTGCGACTTCCTTGAAGTTACGTTCCGCGGTGGTGTTATCGGACAAATCGGCTGCCGTCACGCCCAGAAAATAGTGCGCCATATCGGCGTTTCGCGTATGCGGATATTTGTCGACAATCTCCTGAAATTGCTTTCGTGCCGCCTCACTCCGCTCTTTGGGTGACGTGAAGCTTGGAACGTCCGGCTGTGCGGGAGTGCCTGCAGGACGAATCGGCGTTTCCATGGTGCGCACGGCCTGCGAGAGCTCAAAGCTGGCTTTCTGGTCCTGCACGCTCAGGTAATACCAGCCCCCGATCACGGCGGACGCCACGATTACGACAACGATTGCGGAAATGATCACCGTAGACCGATGCTCGACGGTCCAATGAGCTGTTCTCTCGGCAGCCTCGATGGTCACACGACTGAAAGCGTCCTGCTTTAGTTGATGGCGGGTTTCTGCGCGCACGGACTTCCCTTCTCGTAGTTGCTATGGCTGGATAGATCAGCTAAGACAAACAAGCAGTTTAGCAGGGGCAAAACGGGGCGTCAAAATGAGCAAGGACGTGACGATGAAGCAGTCTGGCGCGGCGGAAGAACGGCCGAACCAGAAACAGCAAAGAATCACATAGAACGACCTTCGCTGGGCTTGGATGATCGAAATGTGTCGGAGTGATCTCCTTCAAAAAGTCAGTCGGGCTGCGATTTGTCCAATGCGCGGCGCGGGCCCGCGAAAGGTGCCCGTAGTCGTGATCTGGCCGAACGTCGGACCGTTGATGTTAGCAGCGCCATCAACGCTTGTGGGTTGAGCGAACTCTGGATGATTGAGAGCGTTGAAATACTCCACGCGAAATTCCAGCTTCACATTTTCCGTAATCGATGTGGTCTTGGCGAGTGCGATGTCGACATTGGTCAGCCCCGGGCCGCGAAGCGTGTTGCGGTGCAGGCCGTAGGTACGATCACCGGGATTATCGACCGGATCGAGTTGGGGAAAACATGGGTTTGTCCCACCGTAATACGGATTGTTCTCGAGCGGAATGTTGGAGAAGGCGTTCGGGTCGAACATGAAGTTGCCAGTGACCGGAGTGGTTGTGATCAGACAATTGCCATGGAAATCGCTTCCGTAGGTGATTTCGTCGATCGTGCGCTTTTGCCGGGGATTGAAAGTCCGGATCGGTCCGACCACAGCGGCATTTGAGATGAAGGCATCGCCGGCGCCTGAGGTTCCAGGATTCAGAGGATCGTTCGTGTCGTACAGCCCGGCGGGAACGTCGAAGGGAAATCCGGTGCGCCAGGTCAGGATGGGATAGAGGCTCCAACCCCTCGTCAGGTGCTTGGGGCCAGTAGCCCACATGCGATCGAAAGGCAGATCCCATCCGCCGCTCAAACTGATGCGATGACGAACGTCACTATCCGACGAGGCGTAATAAAGATCCGGGGCGTAGGCCGGGACGATCGAGTTGCGCTGGCGAAATCCGGAAGCATTGTCCAGATTATGGGCGTAGGTGTAGGCCAGAGTGAAGTAGACCGTCCCGATCGGGGAGTTCTTGGGCTGACGCGTAAGGCTGGCTTCGAGCGCGTTGTAGTTGGCGTGCGAAACGTTAGCGAACTCGGGAAGATCGGAGTAGCAGATTACGCCGACCGTCGCCCCGCAGGTGGCATTGCCCGGTGCGAGATTCAGCACGCGGTTGTAAGTTCCCAGCACCATAGGATTGATGTCCCTCAGCGAAGTCAGCCCGTGGCCTGAAGTTCCCACGTAATTCGTTTCCAGCACGGTGTCGGCGAAAAGATTGCGCTCAACGCTGAGATTGTATTGGTAGACGTAGGGAGTACGCAGATGGGGATCGTCCAGATAAACAAATCCTGTACTGTTAATCGGGAGGTCCGCTGTGAAGTCGACGTTAGAGGCAGGCGGGTGTGAGGGAAAGGTGTTGGGAACACCGGCAGCCTCGAACGGCTGCGAGAGAAAATTCAGAGGCCCGCTCTGCGGCGCACTCACTCCATAGTAGTAAAGGCCCGCATTGCTGACGAACGGCGGCTGGCCGTTGAACTGAAGATTGTCTTCGCCCTTCAGGATGTCGTAGAAAACTCCAAAACCGCCGCGGATACTGGTCTTGCCGCTTCCCGTTGGGTCGAAGGCAAACCCGATACGAGGCGCGAAGTTTTTCTTGTCGGGGAAGTTGGTGCCGCGCGGAGCGCCGGGGTCCCCGGGGAATACCAGTCCCACAGGTGCGTTCACGAATCTTTGGGATTGCTCTCCGGGAATGATGGAAAAAGTTCGCCCTTGCGTGTCGCTCTTGGGAGTGTTGTATTCGTAGCGAAGACCGAGGGTGAGAACCAGGTTCTTGTTCGCATGCCACTCGTCCTGTCCGAATACATACGTACTTTTGCTGCGGATGTCGGAAGGAGCAAGAGCTCCCTGGTAGTAGGCATCCGGGATTCCAAGAAGGAAGTCGGCGTAGGGATTGCCCGTGCCAGAGCTGCCTCCCTGGTAGGTATAGAAATCGAATTCTCCGTTGGTGTAGTAGTCGAAAACCATGTTTTCCTGGTAGGGCGAGAAGCCGGCTCCAAACTTCCAGTTGTGTCGTCCGCGGGTCCACGAGACGGCATCGGTCCAGGCGAAAGTATTTTCCACGTAGCGAGTGGGGCCGTTCTCGCTAAGGCCGAGCGAGAGTCCGGTATCGAAATAAAGATTCGTGGGGCCCGTGGCGAGATCGGGTGTGATGCCGATGCCGAGGTCGGGTCCGGTGGGCAGGTGCACGGCCGGGATGTCGGCCACATAATTACTCCGGCTGGTCACGAAATGGAATTCGTTCAGCAACATCGGCGTGAAAATGCGGGTATATCCGACATTCGTGAAATAGAAGTTGCCTTCATTGCGGCTGGGAAAGCCTGGAACGGTGGCGTAAGGAAAAGGATCGTAGCTGCCGGTGTACAGATCTCCTCTGCGATTCACGCCCACAGTCACCGAGAGCTTGTCTTTCGACGTGAGATTGAAATCGAACTTGCTCGTGAGTTCGTCGCGGTCGTCCCGCGCCTCTACCGACGTGTTGAGGAAGCCTCCCTCAACCGATGGAATTAAACCCGCTTTGATGTAATTCTGGGCGACACTGTCGAACTTGGTTGGATCGATGACGGCGTTGTTGACGTTCCCGTTTGGAGTAGCAAAGTACGGATTCGACTGCAGAAATGCGATGACGCCCGGGTCGGGCGAACCGCCCGTTGAGGCATTGGAGAAGTCTCCCTGCAACTCCTCAGGTGTGAAAACGGGAGCGTCGTTGATAGGATCTGCTTGCACCTGCCGCTGCCCCTGATAGGCGAGAAAGAAGAAGATCTTGTCCCGGATGATGGGGCCGCCAAAAGTCGCCCCGTATTGGTTGCGTTTGAGATCGAGCCTTGGGAGGCCTTCCTCCACGTTGAAATAGTCGTTGGCGTCGAAGGCCCGGTTCCGGACAAATTCGAAGAGGCTGCCGTGCAACTGATTGCTGCCTGACTTCGTGACTACGCTGATGATGCCGCCACCGTTGCGTCCGTACTCGGCCGTGTAGTTGCTGGTGAGGAGGCGGAACTCTGCCACCGCATCGGGATTAGGGTCGAGGAAATTACTGTTATCGAGCAGGTCATTGTTCAGACCGCCATCGAGCAGGAACGTAACTGAGTCCGTCCGACCGCCGGCAATGCTGTAGTTTCCCGCGCCACCGTTATCGTCATTGCTCTCCGTCACGCCCGGTTGAAGCAGCGCAAGATCAAGCATGTCGCGACCGTTCAAAGGCATGTTGGTCAGCACGCGTCCGGTGACGGATTGGCCCAACGTTGAGTTGACGGTTTCGACCGGCGCGGCCTGGGCGCCAACGTCCACCGTTTGGCTGGCGGCTCCAACTTCCATCTTGAAGTCGATGCGGAGGGCCTGGTTGATGAGGAGCTTCTGCTCGGCGCTGAGGACGCTGCGGAATCCATCGCGCTCCGCTCTTACCTTGTAATTGCCGATCGGTAACTCCAAGACCTGGAAAGAACCATCGTGATCCGTCGCTGTTGTGCGCGTGACCTGGGTAGCGGTGTTGGTGACGGTAATCTGCACGCCCGGGATGACTGCACCCTGCTGGTCGTACACGGTTCCAAGGATTCTGCCTGTCGCCTCCTGCGCAAGCGAAACGATGGGCACTAGAGTCATTGCCAGTAAGAACAGGGCGATCTTCGAAAGCTTCATGGGAGTCTCCGCAAACTTATAACCGTTGAGTGAGAGAAGTTCCGGCGGCGATCAGAGCGGCTCCCAGCGATTCCCCGGCGATTCCAGGGAAGACTGTGATTGGACCGCCTCGGCTTCGAGCCGGGAATTCAAGGGCCGACGGTTTTAGAGGCCGGCCTCGAGCTTTCCGGCATTGACCAGGAAGAAAAATTGCTCGAAGTTTCGTGGCGTGGGACGGTAGAGACAGGGTTTGCGCATGTTCAGACCGTTTTCCAGTGGCCGAAGTTTCGCAGAGACGCAACCGGAAGTCAAACTCCCGCTGAACGGAATCTTTGCTCCATGGCTTGATGTCAACGCCGCAACGTCAATTCAGTCCTTCTGTTCCAAATCGGCTTGGACAAATCGAAAGGAAGGTTCAAGAAAATACAAACGCCGCCGATTCCTCGGCGGCGCGACTCCCACCTCATTGCTTCTATCGCGGAGCCTCCTCCAGCATTCCCTGCTCCAGTTTTTCCTGGCACTCGATGCAATGGCGCGTCCACGGGACGGCTTCCAGGCGCTTCGCGTTGATCTCTTTGCCGCAGTGAATGCACTCGCCAAAGCTCCCTTCGCGAATGCGGGCGAGGGCCTTCTCGACCATCTGCAACGTCTGGCGATCATTGTTGCTCTGACTGAACAGGAATTCTTTGTTGTAGGAACTCGCCGCGCGGTCAGCGATGTCCTGAGCCGTGTCCTCGTCAGCAGATCGGCCGTCGGCCTGTGTGCGGTTCACGGTGCGGCGCAATTCCTGCTGCCGCGTCTCTAAACGTTTCTTGAATGCTTCAAGTTTCTTCTTATCCATAGGTCACTTCAGGTTCGGTCAACGTCTCGAAACTGTCACATCAAAGTCTTAGGACGCCTCCTCCCGAAGGCGTCCTTGGTGATAAGGCCAAACGAAGATGATAAGCGCGAAAATTAAGATGCGTCAACCGCCCAAGGGTTGCAGAGCAGGTTGACCTCGGGGGGAATTCTAGTTCGACCTCTTCGTAAGCGATGTGAGTGAAATCACATCGCTAGCGAGGGAGGGGATTCTTCATATTGGTCAGTGCATATCCCATCACGGCCATGGCGGCGGCGTTTTCGCGCAACTCCGCCGGCACAACTTTGTCTAAAGTGTCCGCGGCGCTGTGATGGTAGTGGAAGTACGTGCGGCCATCCTGCATCAGGCCGAGTGCAGGTACGCCGGCCTGCGACATGGCGGCGATGTCAGCTCCCGGCGGATAGCTGCTTGGATGCAGAGCGGTGGTGCCGAAGCTCTGCAGGACTTCCAGTACGGGAGGCAACAGCTCGACCGCTGCCGCCGACATTCTTACGTCGAAGCCCAGAGGATGCGCTGCGCCAGAATCGCTTTCGATCGCGGCTACGTGGTTGGAAAAGTCGGATGCGTGATCCTTCGTGTATTTCTGGCTGCCGGAGCCGCCGGTTTCTTCGTCCATCCATGCAATCACGCGCAAAGTACGTTTTGGGCGGAGGTGGAGCTTTTGCAGAATCTCAGCCGCTTCCATCGCAACTACCACTCCCGCGCCGTCGTCGATCGCACCCGTGCCGAGATCCCACGAGTCGAGATGCCCCGATACGACGACGATCTGTTCGGGATGTTCGCTCCCTTTCAGATCGCCAATCACGTTATAGCTGGTGATGTCGGGCAGCTTCTGGGGAGTGAGCAAGAGGTGCATACGGACCTTACCCTGAGCCGCCAGATGCGCGATCAAGTCTGCGTCTTCGGCGGTGACAGCGCCGGCGGGAATTCCAGCTGGCGTACTGTAACCGGTATGAGGCAGGCGAAAATCGGCGCTGCCGACAGAGCGCACCAGAGCGGCCGCCGCCCCCAAGTCAGCAGCGGCCTTCGGTCCGGCTCCGCGGTAGCGTACTGCTTCGCCGTAAGCCGTCATGGCCATGCCGCCCGCGGCTTTCTGCTTGTCGAAGATTTCATTGAAGAGGACGATCTTCCCGGCAATTTTGTCGCGTCCGAGTTCTTTCAGCTCGTCAAAATTGTTGACCACGACTACGTCGGCGGTAATGCCGTCGACGGGTGTTGCCGCGCTTCCTCCCAGCGCCGTCAGAACGATCTTCTGCTTCGTGCCCGGAGTCTGTCCCGCATATTCGACGAGTTCGCCGGTCTCAGCGCCGCGGACCCAGTGCGGAACCTGCACTTCCTCCAGCTGAACTTCCAACCCAAGCTTCCGCAATTCCGCCGCGACATAGTCGGCCGCCGCATTCGCTTGCGGCGAACCGGTGGGACGGGGACCGATGTTTTCCGTCAAGTGGGCGAGTTCGCGGTACGCATAATCATCCGCCAGCGCCGCCGTTTTGATCGCGGTTAATTCCTCGATCAGCTGCGCAGGAAAATCCTGCTGCTGCGCCGGTGTCATTTGCGTCGCAGCTGCGAACGGGCTTGGGGCCGGCTGAGGTTGCTGATTCTGTGCATTGACTGAGCTCAGCGGGAAAACAAGAGCGGAAAGGCAGGCGACAAGAACTCCTGGACAGATTTTGAGCTTGATCATGGTCCGGTCAGTGTATCTGAGCGCCTTAGCAATTGAGAAACACCCCACTGGCGGACGACCGCTGCCAGAAAGAAAAATGGCCCCATTGCTGGGGCCACGTTCAAGAGGCTACGAATTTGGAAGGTGATGTCAGGAAAGGCGATTTGAAGTCCCGTTCCGCCAGCCGGAACGGCTCTTCGGGAAGTGACGCGGAGAATCAAAGAGAGTGAAGGTCATGTTGCTTGAGTTTGCGGCCTCTTATTGCTGAGGAAGGGAGCACTTGCCGCGCCAAAGCTACAAAACTGCGTGATCCTAGACACGCCACTAGGTAAACGCAAGAGGAGGAAGGGGTTACCTAAAGAGCAAATGCCTCGGGCAGGTACAATCCTTGCCGATGAGCAAAATCAGGAAGTGCATAACAGTGCACATTCGCTGCATTCCCATGCCCGGAACGGGAAACACCGCGTCCAGCGCAGGTTTCAGCCCGGTTGAAGAGTCTTTGAAGCGCGGAATGGTTAGCTGTTTCCGGTGACGGTGCGCAGCTTGCCCGGCAAGAAGTGATAGGGCGGCCACGGACCGCTGATCGCCACTTCACAATTCTTCAACTGTTTAGCGGCGGTGTTATAGCGGTTCTGATACTTTTCCACACTCTTGGAGTCAATCAGATGGGCAATGTCGATCAACATGCCCTCCGGTGCAACCTTCTTGCAGCTGACTTCCTCCTCGAGCGGATTAAACAGCTTGTGGACCTGTACCGATAGTGCGCGGGCCTTGGTCTGGCGCTCCCGTTCGCGCGATGCCTTTACCCGCAGCTTTGACAAGTAATCGCCGCCGACGGTGTCGGGCAGTTCGACGTCGATCATTGCCTCGCGCAGCGAGCCGTCCCGGACGACCAGCTTAATGTGCATCTCCGACTTGCCGCGTAACTTAGCGACGCTCAGGCCGAAGGCGCGCCGATTGACCCGCACAGCCTGGCGGAGCGCGTCGTCGGTATCGAAAATCGTGCCAAACTTGAAGGGAAGTACGGTCGAATTACGGAAGCAGTTGCTGACCACGCGGGCATGATCAATCGCGGCCTTGTGATCCAGTTCGCCGGTGGTGTGGTCGTATTCGCTGACGATGACGGCGAATTCACCACTCGGATAGCTCAGAACTGCAGCGCCGTTCACCCCTTGAACGCCCTCAAGCAGAAAGGGACGGCGAGTGCGAGTTCCATTGGGAAGGGTTTGGTGCTCGGTAAGACAGTACGCGTACCACGCCATATTGAACTCTCCGAACCGGGATGGAGGCGGACTGGGCCACCTCTCACGTCGAGTTTTTCGCCAAAGCTTGTAAACTGCGAGTTTTGGAAGTATGGAAACGGGCGGTACAGGGTCGATACGAACCGGGAAAGCTAACAGTCACATTCCCTAACTGCATATTACTTTGGGCATGTACTAAAATGCAACTTTTTCTTTGCGAAACGCATCGAATCGCTTCATTTTGTGGGGGTCGAGCGGTTTGCGCGCTCTTGCAAGGCCAGCAGGACGACCCGCAGCATCTCATCCAAGGGTGCTGGTTTGCCCGTCCAGATTTCAAATTGTCGGGCCGCCTGATGCACGAACATTTCAATCCCCGGGATGACCTGCGCGCCTCGTTCCTTGGCCAGTTTCAATAAGCGCGTTTCCGCCGGATCATACACCATATCAAAGACATAGCGAGCATTGATCTCTTTGTCCTGCAGCGGTGTCTCGCGCGTGTTTCCCATTCCAACCGGGGTCGCGTTGATGATGACATCGAAGGCCAATTTCTTCAGATCCGGCCGCTTCACAATGCGGGCACGCGCCTGATGAGCCAGCTTTTTGGCGTGGGCGAGGCTGCGGTTCAGAATGTAGACCTCCGCGCCGCGTTCCTTCAGGCCGAAGACTGCGGCGCGGGCTGCGCCTCCTGCGCCAAGAACCAAAATCCGGGCACCTTCCAATGTGTTCAGACGGCGTTCCAACGGGCGGACTACCCCAGCGGTGTCCGTGTTAAAGCCGTAAAGTTTGCCATCCTGGGCGCGAACGACAGTATTGCAGGCCCCTACTTTGGTGGTGTGGGAGTCCGTGTTGTCGAGATGCGGCAGGATTGCTTCCTTGTACGGCATGGTCACACTAATGCCGTGGATCGGAATTTCCCGCACACAGGTCAACAGATCTTTCAGCGCTTTGGCATGAAGAGCAAGGCAGACCGCGTTTACATTTTCTCGCCGAAAGGCCGCATTCATAATGGCCGGGGATAGCGAGTGCGCGATGGGATCTCCCACGACGCCGTAGACTCGCGTCGCCGCGTCGACCTGTTCGATCCGATAGACACTTCGCAATTCCTGCGCGGTTACTTGCCCTGGCGCCGTTTCCTCTCCGGCGCTGGCTGAGGCGAAGGTGAACAAACTGCCCGCCCGCACACCCAGCACGCGGCTGATGATTCCCTGTTCACCCATGCACATGCTGACCAAAGAATGCCGATCGCCTTCCTGCGCCAGAAACTTGATCATGGCCACATTGTCGGAGAGCGTGGTCGCCGTGCTCACGACTTTATAGAAATCGGCGGGATAGGCCAGCATCTTCTCGAGCGTTTCGTGCAGCTTCTTGGTCGCGCGAAAGTCGTGAAAGGAAAGGATGAGGGCGGCGCGGCCGCGCAGCTTTTGCAGCCGGTCCGGCTTGCATTTGCTGGCCGTCTGCAGTTCAACGTCTATGAGTTGGCATCCTGCCGCCGCCGCCTTGCCCAAGACATCCAGTTGCGACGGGATCGAGCCGCGGAACTTTCCCCCGCTGGCGACGCGGCGACAGGTAGCAACCACCACCGTCCCGGGATGAGTTTCCAGGAACCGCTTGATCCTCGGCAAAGCCAGCCCTGGTTTGGAAAGGTAGTCCAACCTGAACTCAAGAAAGGAGTTATCCCGAACCAACGATTCCGCCTTCTCCGCCATTTCA